>ERZ791737.278-NODE-278-length-54594-cov-4.725646_pt1 | contig 54594 bp, 44 predicted proteins | sample MGYA00510042_ERZ791737 | MGnify/ENA primary metagenome ERZ791737 (study PRJEB30046, sample SAMN00791965) | human gut metagenome | study: EMG produced TPA metagenomics assembly of the A metagenome-wide association study of gut microbiota in type 2... | reverse complement strand
CGAGACTCATTTCTGAATCCCGTATTTCCATTTACACAAAATATTTTATAGTGCCGATGAAATCTGGAGATTGTATCCGGGCTTGGTCTGGCCGTTGTTCATGGCATCCTCTTTCATGCGCATGAATGTGGCGTCGGGGTCGGTCTTCGACATGGAGTTGCGGCTGCCGATTTGCTCAAGACGCCCGTCATACTCCGAGAGCTTGTCGCGGTGCTCTTCCAGCTGTATAATCTGCTTCTTTTTCTCGCGCCGCTGTTTCTTCTGCTCTTTGTCTTGCGGGGCATCCTCCTTGTGGAGCGCATCCTTGAGGCCGTCAATAAGCGATGAGAGTGTCTCAGGCGTGAACTCGACCGCCTCCTGTTCTGCTGCCCAGTCCTGAGCGACGGCATCGTCTATCTGCTGGAGCAGCACCTTGATTTTTTCAAGCAATTTGGCACGGTTCTTCTCTACTGTCTTGCGCCATACGAACGTGTACTTGTTGGCTTTCGACTCTATCTTGGTGCCGTCGATGTACTCTACGTCAAGACTGACGAGACCCTGTTCGGCAAGAAGAAGTACCAGCTGGGTGAAGATATTGCCTATCTCATCCTTGACACGGTTGCGGAAGTTATTGATGGTCTTGAAGTCCGGCTTCTCATATCCCGCCAGCCATATGAAGTGAATGTCGCGCTTGAGCGCTTCCTCTATTTTGCGGCAGGAGTAGATGTTGCTCATGTAGGCGTAGATGACCACCTTCAGCATCATCCCGGGGTCATACGGATTGCGGCCGAGCTCACTGTATAATTTGTAGATATTTTCTAGATTCAGAGAGTCAATGACTTCGTTGATGATGCGTACAGGGGCGTTTTCGGCGATATCTTCGTCGATTCTTTGAGGAAATAACACCAAACGGTTGTTTATGTACGGGCGAAAGTGTAATTTTGTATACATTTTAATTTGTTATATGTCACTAAGTTACAAAAACTTACTGACACGACAAAGCCCTCGCTTGTGAAAGTAAGGGCTTTGTTTTATGTTTTTCAGCATGTTATGAAAAACAAGGGACTGCGCCAATTTTGACACAGCCCCTTTTTTTTGTGTTTCAGTGTACGTTATTATAAATATAATTATTATACTTTCAATAAAAAGAATATTCTAACGCAACTGGTTGACTTTTAGAGTGTGATAGGTCGAATTTTTTGGATAATTTATTGGGAATTCATTCTTTGTATGGAATTTTGTATATTTGTAATCAATAGGGCTAACTTAGCTTGCAATTCATTGTAAAAAGGGAGGTCAAGGAACTTCATAAAACGCATTTGACATGAAAAAATTTATTCTATTGTTTTTGTTGGCATTTTCTGCTGTTGTTGCCAGTGCGCAATCGCTCAAATTTAATGCGTATGAATTGTCATACCGCTATGTAGACGGTGACGGCGAATGGTCGGAGTGGTCCGATTGGGAGAAAACGTCCATTCTTGTTATTATCAACCTTGACGAGGATCTGATAACTGTCTACAGCCAGAAAACGCAGAAATATAACGTCAAAGAATACGTTGGGGAAAATGAAGATTCCGACGGTAACAGCATGACCTTTAATTGTGTGAATGACGATGGAGTCAATTGCAATATCCGAATCCGAGCTCAGAAAAACGGTGTAAGGCAGTTGTATGTGGACTTCGAGGATTTTTCCTGGGTGTATAATTTGGACGAAAAGTCGGATTCAAATAAATAATGTTTCCGTTCGGATATAAAAGTAAAAACACTTCGGAGAATTTCCCCGAAGTGTTTTTTTATTTTGAGGCAAAAACGCTGTTCGAAACTCATAAGGTCGAGTTAAAAATCCATCAAAATAGGGACATTATTTTCCTTTGAAAATTTCACAGCCTTATAAAAAACGGAAAAGGCGTATTTGGCGAGTGATTCCGTGTCGTAGGCTCCGCCTTCAGTCAGACTGTAAGTTTTGAACTTGTCGGCCAATTCTCCCGTTTCGATATCGCCGGAAGTGTATCCTTCCGTTTTGTTCCATTCCAAGATTGTCTTTTCGTCGGCATTCCATCCGAGAGTGTTGATATATTCCAATTCCCGCAGCAGAGCGCCGGTGGAGGACAGTACGATTTCGCGGCCCATAGGCGTTCGTGCTCCGATAACGAACGGATAGTCCAACGGAATCCAATGGCTGGCTCCCATGAACAGTGACAAGTTAAGGTCATTGCTGTTGTTCACACGTTCAGCAATGTCGAAATCATCAAACTGATTGTCTGCTTTGAATTTCGGAGGCAGAGGTTCGCCGTAAGTTTTGCAGGCAATGAAAAGCCGCAGAGCTTCATAGGCAGTCCAGTCCATTTTTTCTGTATAGTAAGGCCGTATATTGTCCTCTTTCCAAATAGGAAGTGCAGTGTCGAAATGGTTGGAAAGTGCAGAAATCATGCCGTCGCACCATTCTACTACGGTTTCCTCTATTTCTTCCTGCGACATGGTTTCGCCATTGTCTTCTTCCGGAGTTATTCGCTGATAGTTCATTCCATTGGCTTCGCACCATTGTTGCATGGCCGTTTTCCAATTGTCTGAGTAGTACCGGATTAATGTTCCGGCATAAATATCCATTCCCATATTTTAAATAATTGTTTTATACATAAATATTAAAAGGTATAACTGTATAGCCTTCATCAGTACAAAGGCTACCGTATTTTTCTGCTTTTCTTCCCATGCAATATTTAGCACGGACACACCGTAATGCCAAGTTCTCTTCAGAGTCCATGACAATTCGTCTTCCTTCAATTCGTACGGTTGGAAAGACTTCATTTCCGTCTTTATCTTCAAATCTTAAGCCTTTGATTCTGCCGTCGGGGTTAGTGTTTTGTAAATATTCAAAGTCGCCATAAAATTCCAATGTCAGATTTGGCGGCTTAATGGTGTAGGAGCGTACCAACGGATTTTTGTTGATTCTCATAATTTCTCGGGAAATTTTGTAGGCATCAACTTTTCTCATGTCCCATCCGTAAGGGCGGAAAAGGAGAAAGTCTTCTCGTTCGATAAAGCGGAACATTTCTGTCAAATTCTTAGCATAGTCGGAAATTTCTGGATTCCCGTTTTGCAGTTGTTCGCCAATATGTCTCAAAAGGATGATTTTCAAGGGGTAGTAGCTTTCCGGACGAACAATTTTTGCTAATGACAGATAGCAGAAAATCCATTCTATTCCTGATTGGAAAATCGGATAGGCAGTTGTCAGCAATGGAGCGACGTCGGCGTTATACATTGTTTCTAACGTTGCATAGCGGGAATAAAAGTTTTCTGCAAAATTTATAACAGAATCACGTAACTCTGCATAGCGTGTTTCAAAATCTGAACCGTCTAAAGAAAAGCGGAAACCGTTTTCCGGATTACAAACATTACCTTCAGCGTAAACCTGAGGTAATTTGATGAACACTTCTTGTGGTAGCAGTGTGAAGCGTTCAAACCATTCGTTTAAATTGTAGAATTGCTTGTAGAATGCAACTTTTATATATTGGTGTGTCGTATCTTTTGTCCGTTCAAATCTGATATACTGATACCATTCGTCTGTTTTCCAACGGAATGTTTTGGTCTTATCTTGAAACTTATAGTTTTGAAAAAACGGTTCTTCCGACAAACGGGACATTACGATTGTGAAAATTTCTTTTCGCATAATAGATTTTTTTATAAAACGTAGAACAATAGATGATATTGTATCTGATAAATATTATATATTGTTTTATTTATCTAAATCCTTTCAAATAATATTTTATATTATTCACTATTTTAGGGATATTTATATAGAAATTGATAATCAATTTTTATTGTTGAATTCTTTTGAATTCCCCATTCTGGAATGTCTGTTGCAATAATAAATTCTCCAGACCCTGTCTTCGAATGTTCAAATGCAGCTTGTTGCCCCTTTGTCGTTTGGGTTTCTTTGGTTAGTTTTGTTTCTATTCCAGTAAAAGTTCCGTCATCATTTAATATTAATTGGTCAACTCGTGTTCTGTTTCCTTTTACATTTCCTTTCCCGTTTAGTGGGATTAGCATGATTTGAGGTTTTACTTTTTTTCCTGCTTTTATATTGTCTGATAATGCTTTTCTTTCAAATTCTAGACCTTCTTTTATTCTTTCAGCATTTTTCATTTTGGGACTCACTTTAACTGGTGGTAATGAGGACTTTGTTGCACGTGTAACTTTTGAAGTTCCTGCTGGAAAATATGGGGTTACCATTGCTGCCATATCAAGACCAAAGTCGACCCAATTAGATTTGGCTGCTTCATGGTCTCCGTTGATGTGATTAATAACTGCAGAACCAATGTCATAAATCACATTTCCCAAATCCCATAATGTATCAAATGGAATTTCACCTGTCGGATCTATTAATAGGATTGGATTTCCCAAACAGTAAGCATACGGTGATATGTCATAAGATTTTTCACATTTAGGGTCAAGCGTTGTAAAGCGTCCTAGCAGTGAGTCGTATTGGCGTGCTTCGAAGTCATAAATGTCTAGCCCGTTCATTCTGTCGAGCTCTTTCCCTCCAAATTTATAAGGTTGAGAATTGAGGCTGCTGCCTTGTGGTGTGCCGAATGGATAATAATTGTTGCATTCCAATACGGTATTCTGCTCGTCAATGACTGTCCGGATATTACCGAGGTGGTCATGCAGAAAGTATCTAAATTTGAATTGTCCGTTTTGTCCATTGGGTTCGATATAGCCACATTCTGTTAAGATGCGTTCTAATTTCCCATCTTTGTATATGATATTGCCACAGTAGTCCCTATAAAATTGAGGGGAATTTATATTCGATTGGATGTTGGTATTTTGATGTTTAAATATTGTGTCATTTTCAGTAGTAGGAGCAATGGCGGCTTGCGGTGTATTGTATACTGTTCGTAATTTCTGTTTGTCAGCATTATAGGAATAAATAGTTGATGCTCCGTTTTTAAAACTTATAGAAGCAGGCTGGTTAGACGAGTCGTAGGTTATAAGTTCTATTTCCCGATTCAAATCCGAAGTTAAGTTACCATTTGAATCGTATGAATATTCTATTTCGTCATTATATTTATCGTTGAAGTCAAACACGTTTCCGAAAACAATTTCTCCTTCCTCGTCAGCTACGCATAGCAGATGGTTACCGTCTAATGTAAGCGTAAGTTTGTCAATATCGCCATAATCGACAAAAATAGGACTCCCATTTTCTTGTAACATTATCCTTGGCCCTTTTCTGGTCAAAGATGTTATGTTTCCGTTTAGGTCGTATGTATATGATGTTGAATAATCGGCACGATATGGTTGAATTGGATTTCCACTTGGGGTATAGTTACTTGATATGAGCCTGTTTAAGCCATCATATTGATATGTGATATTCCATTTTGTTGTTAATGAGATATTTGTAGCAGAACGGACGGTTGTTTCGATGCTGCTAATATTACCGTTGTATGAATTGTTTCCGTTTGTAGATTTTGTATAATTAATTGTTTCACTAAAGAGGGAAGAACTTATTTGTTCTTTCCAGTTCCGAATGTTGTAGTTATAATCAATTGCGTAATTGCCATTATTTATTTTCTTTCTTGTAAGCCTGCATAGCTCATCATAAGACTGTTCTGACAAGAGAATCTCGTCAAAGTCGTTGAGTTTATAAAATGTTTTAGTTGGGCGATCGGCATGGTCGTATTCATATCTGTAGATTTCTGAAACGGGCGATTTGTCAAATGCTGTATGAATATGTAGGGTTTGCAGTGGCTTACCACTGAATGTATAGGCAATGAAATTATCTTCCATTCCTCCTAAATGGTTCGAAGTGTGCTTTTCTACAAGTCGTCCCTGTTTGTCATAATAGTTTACCTCAATATTATGGCTGTAGGGTTGTGTTGTTGTATAAATTCTGCGTCCTGTCAAAAGTCCGGATGCATTCAACTCTGTCTGGCCATAGCCGGTTTTATTGTAGTTGGCATATTTCTTTTCTTCTGATTCTGGGAGTAATTGGAGAAAAGAATAGTTGTCGTAATAATTTATAGTTAGAAATTGTATGTTGTCAGGCAACTGAATGGAAAATTCATATCCTCCGTTGATATCTGAATCACCCCGAAATGTTGCCGTGAGAAATGATGTTTCGAAAAGTTTGGTATTGATGTTTTTTATTAGTCCGGAAATGACGGTTCGTCCGAATTTATCAGGAAAATTGATGGTCCACATATTTTGATTACGTTGGTTCCCATCTTGGTAAAGAATCGGATGACCTCCTTTGTCGTATCGAATGTATATCGGTTCGCAACCGGGGAGTTTTTTTTCAATACATTGTCCGCGGCTGTTATAGTTATATATGTAGGCGAAATTCCATATGTCATTGTCATTTGAATCCCATGTTTTATTTCCAATGAGTTTTGTTGATAATTGCGGAGGAAGAACATATCTTAAATTATTAAAATCATCATAAATAAAATAAGTATCAGCAGAAAGACCTTCGCTTACGGATTTGCGAATTAAAAGAGTTCTGCCGAACGTGTCCTTGAATTTAGTTGTTGAATTACCGTTTTCATCAAATATTATTTCTGTCTCAAGGCTTCCCTCCGGATGATTTCCTGAAGAGGATATGCTTCCGTCCTGATTCAAAATAAATAGCCTGCAGGAATTTTCCCCGATTGAAGAATTGAGTCCATAGTGATATTCTACAGAATGATTACCCTTGTGCCATTCTTCACCTGGCCCAATTTTGGACTGTGTCCTATTGAGTGGGGATGGTTCGTAAGTATTTATGGTGTAGGGATATTCGTCTGAATACTGTGCTTTTGCTTCGAAATCAATTAAGTCGTATTCCCAAAATTCCCCTAAGCTGCTGGATGCAACAGGTTGCCATTCTCGATGGAGATTTCCGCGTTCGTCATACTCCTTGAAGGAGATGAATGAAGATTTGCCAGGCGTGAAATTCTTGTAAATGCTTTCAACTTCTCTGCCTAATCCGTCAAAATAATTAATTTCATCAATATATTTACTTTCATCTTCAGACAGCAAAGTGCGAGTTATGATATAGTTTCGTCCGTTTTGTTGACAAAACAAATTTACAGAACAAAAAACTGTAAACAGTAAAAACGAAATGATATGATTTTTCATGTTGTGTTAATTAGATGCTTGAATTGATGTTTTTTCAAATGTTTCATTATTAGAACCAGTGACATTTTCAAGGGTAAGTCGGACAGCTCCAATTGTTTCAGGGCTGATTTCAATGGATAATACTTTTTTGCCGGCACCGATTTCACATGTATATTTCCTGTTGATTTCCCCTTCGCCTGTCAGTGTGTAGTAATCGTTATCTATACGGACGAGTGCGTTTCCCGGCTTTTCGATATTCGTATGAAGATTTGCCCAGCAATCAAAATATAGGGTAACAGGATTGGTGGCTGTGATTGTAGCCGTTACTTTCTGTTTGTCATTTGGGCCATCGGGACAGATTGATATACATTCCGGCATTATTGCTGCTGTGGTCTTAGCAGTAGTTGAAAGGCCGCTAAGATTGTCTTTAACAGTTGCGGATAGAATGTAGTTGCCGGGGCGAACTGCCGTAATGTGGACTAGGGTGTTGTCTGATGTTTCTTGGATCTGCAGCTCCTTTGATGTGTTGTGCCATAAAATAGAATATTGACCGGAACCATTTTGAGGTTCTGCTATGACATCAAATTGTCTACCAACGTTCATTTTCTCTGGAATATGCATAGTCGCACCAAAGTGTGCTGAGTACAAGTTATAGGCATATTGTGAAACAGCATGGCCGTCATTGTCTACAATTTCATTCAATCTCCATTTGTTATCATATTTATATGTCGTAGATAGTCCTCGAGGATCTGTTACGGTCGCTGTTCCGACAAGAGGAATATAGTCAAATGAGGAAACTAAAGCTTTTCCGATTAATTTATTGCGAATGTCGGTACACTTTGTTGTTAATTCGCTGCTTGATAAAGCTGACATATCAATGTTACTTTGTCCGATCTCTTTTGTTAATTCATTGTATTTTAATCCTTTGATATGTAATACGGGATAAAGTCCACGATATCCCCACAAAAAAGTTTCTGAAATTTTATCATTAAAAGTTGTGGAACGAATATTGCCAAAGTTATCATAGTCGTACTCGATTTTCGAACCGGTTCCGACTCCTTGGGTTGTCGTTTCTTTTGTGGGGAGATACATGTTTCCTATATTTTTGAATTCTTTTATTGTTGTTGATTTGGATTCATTTTTTATTGTTTCAATTTTTATAGGGTTATTAATTATATTACATTCTGTCATTTGTTTATAGATAGGCACTGATAGGCTGTCAAATGGATACCAGTAACTTTCTACGGCTTTCACAGAGTTGTTGACAGAAGTGACTTTTTCTCGAAGCAGACTATTTGTCCAATCGAAGGTTGTTGATGTTGTTAAGTTTTTATCGTTATGGTATTTAGTGCTGACAATTTGGGCTAATTCATAATTGCATAGATATAAAATCTGTGGAATTGAAGTATAGAAGGATTCTTGTTCAAGAGGAAAATAATAGGTATCTATTAAATCTGGCATTTTGTCATAATAAATTCCTCCATCATGGCTGAATGAGAAATCGGGGGCTCCTTTGTCTCGGTCTTGCATATTGTTTAACCAAGGCCTAAGAATTTGTAAATTATGAATTTGATCTTTCCAATTTTGTCGATAATGATATTCTTCTTTTTGAATTAAAATATATTTGCCATTTTCTTGTTTATAAATGCGTTTTTCATTTAATATAGGTTGATTTGAAAATAATGTTGTTATTTTTTGAATATACGCCTCTGATGGCGAATTAACAACATCATTTTTAAAATTTGAGTAGAATTCATATTCGGTTTTTCCTTGATTTTGATATTCTGTTACAGTTTCATACCAGATTGGGATTTCATTAAAATGGTATTTTTGAAAGTTGGATTGGCTATTAAATCTAATTTGCCTATATGAATAAGCAAAAATACCATCAGAGGTTCGTGGTTCTAATCCTGTTGAAAAATTAGTTTCAATGAAAGTATCCAGTGTTGGTTCGCCATAAGAAATCCCTGTACTATATTCATATCTGCTTTCTATTGGAGCAGAATTATTTTCAGCTTGTGTAATAATTCGTTTTACTCGCAAGCCTCCACCAACAGACAATGTGCTGTTGTTAAGTATAAGACTTTTATCAACATCTTTACCTTTGAAGACGTGAGGTTCATATTCATATATGGAAAAACCTCCTGTTGGATACGTGATCTTTTTCAGCATATTTGCTTGCATTGCAACTGCATCAATATTGCGGTCAGCTTTCCCATGCATGATTATTTTTGTGCTGTTGGGATTTAGTTGTAAAGGTTGACTTTTTAGTTCAATGTAAGGGAATAGGTCTAAATTTGAAGTTTTGCCATTGTAATATCCCCAAAAGTCCTGGGCTGTTTCTATATTTGGATTGAATTTGGTTTCGTGGTATTCAAAATTGTAAGATCCTTCATCTGAAATATGCAGTGCCTTTAAAAGGTGCTCGTCTGCGTTTCCTTTGATTCCATATGTAAAATCAATTTGTTTGATCAATTGATTGTTTATATTATATACTAGTATTTGTGTAAATAGGGGAATATTCTCATATTGAGCTGTTTCTGGATCTTTTTTGTAATGGATTTGAATATTTCCTCCTGGAAAATCAATGGAAGAAAGAAAGCATGCTTCGTTATAATTGAGTAATTGGGTGCAAAAATTAGGCTCGTAAAAGTTCATGTTACCATCGTTGAATCCGGGGTGAGCGGGTGAATAAAAAAGATCTTTCCATGCTTTTGGGGTGTACTGCATTGTAGAGTGGGGAGAATATAATTTTGCCCAATGAAAATTAATTCTTGTGTTGTTCGGTAATAGTATTGATGATAGCATCCAGGCTGTTACAAAACGGTCATGTCCCATTGATTCTTTGGGACCTATAAATTCATATATGATGCCATTTTGATCAGTGCATTTGAAATAAGATAGCTTGTTGTCCGTTTCTATTTTTATACTGTTTCCAATTGTTAAAGGAATAAATTTGTTGTCTTTTTTTTGTAGTATGAAAGAAATGTTTTCACCAATTAAGGATGCTGTGAAGATGTCATTTTGTGTATCTATCAAAGTTGTGTCAGCAACTCCATATATATCTTCTTTTGCAATTTTCTTTCTATATTCAAATGAATAATCCGTTTGGCGTATATCCGTTTTGTACTGCTCGTCCGGCCTGCCCATGATTGTTCGAGAGATGCGAAATCCAGAAGTGAAATTCCATCCATAACCACAAGGATATGGGCTGTCTTCGACTTTTATTCCATTCGTGTGATAGGATAATGTGAGTGGGATTTGGACACCAAAACAATTTATTTCGTAACATGGAATAGAAATGTTAATAGCCCCAGTCGCCAATGATGGTTGCGCCCCTGTATAAGTGTGAAATTTTGCAGAAGTTGGTGATGGAGGTATTATTTTGTCCTCTAAGGATGTTATCATTGTTTCACATAAGGCATGATCTATTCCTGATAGTAAAACGAATAAACAGATAAAGACTTTTACGTTTTTCATATGTGTTTGATATGGTTAATGATGTATGATTTTTTTTGAAACATTTTGTCCATTGATAATTAACGTTAAAATATACTCTCCATTTGGCAAGTTAGAAGTGTTAATTGTTGGTATATGAATTCCTTTTGGATATCTCTGTGGTGGAATGTATAAATAAACTTGACCTAATAAATTTGTTAAAATTGTTTCAAGTATAATTTCGTTATTTGTGTGGAAATAGACGTTAATATTGTTTTGAGAATTTGTTATGGAAAGAGATGTTTTAGGGTCAGGGGATGGTATTGTACCATTATATGGACCATTCTTTTGGGATGATTTTGATTGTAGTAAATTTTTGGATACTATTTTATGGCTTTTACGGATTTGTTCGTTTTCAAGATCATTGACGATTTCTTCTTCTTGCTGTTGTGGTGGATAAAAATAAGAGCGAGAAAAATATTTAGTTCTAACTCCTTGTTCATATAGCGTATAAGTGGATGATTCGAAAATTGGATAACGATAACCTTTGGCGTACCATTGGTAGATGTCCTGTATAAAAAAGTTTGAACTAATGTCGGTTATGGTATCTTTTGTGAGCTCGTTTTCAGAAAAGATTTTCAAATAGCCATATTGGTGTGTTTTAGTCCGAAGTACATCATTGATTGTGTCCGTACCAATAATAATTTCTCCCAAACCATCAGCTTCTGTTGATATTGTGCCATATGTTATAGCTTTTCTATCTTGAGCATAATATCCAGCAAAGTGAAATTCGCTTTCAACTTTTTGTCCAAAAGAGAACGGATAGATAATACAAGGTGATGCTATAGAATCCTCAAATACTGAAACTCTATTTTCATAACCTATATAGTTCAAAGTATCCCCGATGAGTGAATATTTGTTTAAATTACCGGCTTTTATAATAGCAAAAATGGTATCGTTAGGAGAAATACAATATATGGGAAAATCGTTTCTGATTTCATTCATATTTGAAAAATCCCAAATGCAGGATTTTCCAGATACTCCAGGATCTATATACGTTAATTCTTTGATTGTGAAATTATCTCCATTTCGAGGTATATTGCAAGCTTTTGTCAAGGTGTGTTCGGCTTGGCATAATAATGGAAACATCAAAAAAAATATAATTATCAAAATTTTCATATGAAGTGTGTGTTTATATTTGCAAATATAAATATATTTTTTGAATAAAAGTGTTTAAAGTAATTTTTGATGCAACTTTTATTACTTTCGAATAAAATAAGATTCGTTTAAGCAGAAAACTCAAATAAATTTGGTTTTCTGCTTTCGACTTTCACTATTTTTGCAAACGAATTTTAAAAACGAGACAAAATAATGAAACTGAACTATTTGTTACTTGCAGGTTTGCTGTGTGGGGCGGGTATGGCTTCGGCACAGAAAAGCGGTTTTGACTATAAGTTTTACGGACAAGTGCGCACGGACTTGTTCTACAACAGCCGTTCGAATTCGGAATCGGTGGACGGTCTGTTCTATATGTATCCGAAAGATGAGGCGCTCGATGCTGCGGGCAATGACCTGAACGCTCAGGCTGACGGAAATTTCTATACGATGTATTCGCGTGTGGGTGTTGATGTCAACGGTCCAGAAATAGGCAAGGGCATCAAGACATCGGCTAAACTCGAAGTGGATTTCCGTGGCAGCGGAACGAGCTACTATATGCTGCGCCTGCGCCATGTGTATTTCAATTTGGCATGGAAAAAATCGTCGTTGCTCGTGGGACAGACGTGGCATCCGTTCTATGGCGAGGTGGCTCCCGAAATTCTGAACCTGAACATGGGTGCGCCTTATCAGCCGTTCAGCCGCGCTCCACAAATCCGCTACCGCTATAATGAAGGTGCTTTCCAATTGCAACTCGCTGCGTTGTGGCAGTCGCAATACCTTTCTGTTGGCCCTGCTTCCAACAATGTGGGAGAAACGGCTACGCAGAAGAGTCAGCGTTTCATTAAAAACGGTTGTGTGCCGGAACTGGCGTTGAATCTCGACTATAAGGCAAATGGATGGATTGCCGGCGGGGGTATCGACATGACATCGATTGTGCCGCGTACGCAGTCGAATATCGGCGGCAATACTTACAAAGTGGACGAGCGTATCACATCAATTTCGGCAGAAGCGCACGTCAGCTATAAAAACAACGGTTGGCTGGTGGCTGCCAAGAGCGTGTATGGCTCCAACTTCACGCAGGCAAGCGGCGTGGGCGGTTATGGTATCGTTTCGTTCGACCAGATTGACGGCAGCCAGGAGTACACTCCGGTGCGCGTTTCTTCCACATGGCTGAATGTGGCTTACGGTTCGAAATGGCGTCCGGCTGTGATGGTGGGCTATCTGAAGAATCTCGGTTGCGACACACCGGTTTCGGGTGTGCTGGGCACGGGCGTTTCCGACGGACTTGACCAGCTTGTCAGCGCAACGGCAGAGCTTACATACAATCTGCCGAACTGGAAATTTGGTGTGGAATATATGCTTTGCAATGCCTTCTACGGCGATTTGACCAATGAAGCCCGTGTGGAAAATACGCATAGCGTAATGAACCACCGCTTTGTGGCAACGGCTATATTCCAGTTCTAAAAAGGGTTATGGATTAGAGGTTATAGGTTAGGGGAAGGAACACGTTCCCAACCGCTGAAAATAATAAACGGAGCATTGCAGACAAATCGCTGCAATGCTCCGTGCGTAATAATAAGGCGTAAGGGAATATTTTTTTGTTTACGGTTTACGGTTTACAGTTTACGGTCTGCGGTCGTTTCTGCAAACTATAACCCATAACCGCTAACCTCTAACCCGATCACTTCATTGCCTCTTTCATAAACTTGTCGATTTCGTCGAACGGAATGACCGACAGGTTGTCGTAGAGGTCGGTGTGGTTGGCACCCGGGATGATGAGGAGACGTTTGTTGTCGCCTTTCAGTCGTTTATAGGTGTCTTCGCTGAAATAGCGCGAGTGAGCCTTTTCGCCGTGGATGAGGAGGACGGCACTGCGGATTTCGTCGCAGTAGGAGAGGATAGGCATATTGATGAACGACAGGGAGGAAGTCTTGTTCCAGCCGTCGTTGGAGTTGAGCGAGCGCGGATGATAGCCACGCGGAGTTTTGTAGTAGGCGTAGTAGTCCTTCACGAATTGAGGCGCATCGTCGGGCAGCGGGTCAACTACACCGCCGGCACGTTCGTAACTGCCGTTGCGGGCATCAACGGTACGCTGTTCGTTCAGTTGCTTTTTCAGTTCGTAGCGCTGGTCGGCGTTCATGCTGTCGAAGTAGCCGTTGGCGTTTACGCGGCTCATGTCGTACATCGTTGAGGCTACGGTGGCTTTTATTCGGGTGTCCATTGCTGCGGCATTGATGGCAAATCCGCCCCAACCGCAAATGCCGATGATGCCGATTCGTTCGCTGTCGACATCGTCACGCGTCAGCAGATAGTCGACTGCAGCCGAGAAGTCTTCCGTGTTGATGTCGGGCGAAGCTACATAGCGCGGTGTGCCGCCGCTTTCGCCGGTGAACGACGGGTCGAAGGCAATGGTGAGATAGCCGCGTTCAGCCATTTTCTGTGCATAGAGTCCGGAACATTGCTCCTTTACGGCTCCGAACGGTCCGCTCACGGCAATGGCCGGCATGCGTCCGGATGCGTTTATCGGCTGATAGAGGTCGGCAACGAGCGTTATGCCGTAGCGGTTGACAAATGTTATCTTCGAGTGATTCACTTTGTCGCTTTTCGGGAAAACTTTATCCCAGCTTTCGGTTATTTCCATAGTTTCCTTTTTTAGAGTGCTTTGATTGGTTTGTGCCTGCATGAACAATGCCGTCGGCAAGCAGCAGGCGATGAACATACTGGCAAGAGTCTTTCTCATGTCGGTTTGCTTTTTGGGGTTATAGATATTTTACAATTTTTGCGGGGCTTCCGACTACCACAGCATTATCGGGCACATCCTTCGTCACAACAGAACCGGCTCCGACAATGGCATTTTCGCCGATAGTCACACCCGGAAGAACAATGACTCCGGCACCAAGCCAGGCATTGCGGCGGATGACTACAGGGCGTGCATGGAGGCCATGACGCTGTTGCGGATTCTGCGGATGTTCCTCGGTAATGATATTCGTGTTCGGGCCGATGAGCACATCGTCTTCCACCGTGATGCCGCCCAGGTCAAGGAACGTGCAGTTGAAATTGATAATCACGTTTTTGCCCAATCGGGTGTTCTTTCCATAAGCTATGTAGAACGGCAAAAAAATTTGAACAGATTCGTCGACGTCCGTTCCGGTGATTTGACGGAGATAGCTGGTGAGGCTTTCCTGCGTCTGGTGACTGCTGTTCATTTCGTCCACCAGTCGTCGGGTTTTCTCCACTTCTTTGTTCAGTTCAATATATCCGCTGTCGTTGGCGGACAAGGTTTCTCCTGATTTCAGTCTTGTAAAAACGTCCTGCATGATTTATTCTTCAAGTTTGTCATATTCATTATCGGCAACAGGCTCCAGCCATTCGTTGCCTGTATTTTCTCCCGGCACTTCGATGGCGATGTGCGAAAACCAGCTGTCGGCAGCCGCTCCGTGCCAATGTTTCGTGTTGGCAGGAATTTCCACCACATCCCCGCTTTGGAGCATGCGTGCCGGCTTGCCCCATTCCTGATACCAGCCTCGTCCGGCGATGCAGATGAGGATTTGTCCGCCGCCTTTGTCGGCATGGTGGATGTGCCAGTTATTACGGCAGCGGGGCTCGAACGTCACGTTGTAGATGCCGTGTGACGGCGACAGGGGTTCAAGGTAGCTTTTTCCGATAAAGTATTTGGCGAAACCGGTGTTCTCGTTACCGATGGAGAAGGGCAGTTGCTGCTGAAACTGCTTCATTTCGTCCATGTCGGCCGGTTCGTTCCACACTTCTTTGGCAAGGCGGAAGGCAGCCCACACTTTCGGCCATCCGGCATAAAAGCCGATATGGGTAAGCATTTCTGAAATTTCGGTTTTAGTCACTCCGTTTGCCTTGGCTGTCTGCAAATGGTGGGTAAGCGACGAATCGACGATGCCCATGCTGACCTGTGATGTGATGGTTATCATGCTTCTGTCATGAAGGCTCAGTTTGTCGGTTCTGCTCCATACTTCGCCAAAAAGCACATCATCGTTCAGTTCTGCGAACTTGGGCGCAAATTCCCCGAGTTGCTCTCTTCCTGCTGTCTGTTTGATTTTATTCTGTGCCATAATCGTAGAGGTGTTAAAAGCGGCAATCAGGATTGCCGAAAGGAGAATATGTTTCATCTGTAATGTTGTTTATGCAAAATTAGGCGGGAAACCGTTGATGTGTTGTATACGTATTGCGGTAATGATTACCAGAATTGGCGATTCTTTGTGCCCGCTGTTTTTTGTATGGATTTTAAACCGTACATTTGTGCATATCCAAAACGAAAAGGTATGGAAATTATTCAGTTGCACAGCATTGATGCCTATAATGAACTGTACGGGCTTTCGACAAAGCATCCGTTGGTGGCGGTGGTTGACCTGAAAAAGGCCAAGCACGCGGTGAATCATGTGAAAATGAATTACGGAGTTTATGCCCTGTATCTTAAAAACGACATCAACTGCGTACTGAAATACGGCCGTAAGAATTACGACTATCAGGCGGGAACCATTGTCAGTTTCGCGCCCGGTCAGGTGGTTGAAGTGGAAATGGCCGGAGAAGTTTTCCAGCCGGATGTGTACGGGCTGCTGTTTCATCCCGACTTGATTCACGGTACGCCGCTTGCCGCCAAAATGCAGCGTTACAGTTTTTTCAGCTATGCACAGTCGGAGGCACTCCACCTTTCGGAGTGGGAGAGGAATACCATTGTCGAATGTCTGAACAAGTTGGACTGCGAGTTGGACTATCCCGTCGACAAGCATAGCCGCAGCATTCTGTGTTCGCACATCGAGCTGATTCTTGACTATTGTCTGCGCTTCTACGACCGCCAGTTCTGTACGCGTGAAACGGTGAACAACAGTGTGCTGGCTCGTTTCGAACAGCTGCTGAACGAATATTTTTCCAGTGAAGAGAATATCCGCAACGGTTTGCCCACGGTGAAATTCTTTGCCGACAAGATTTGCCTGTCGCCGGGCTATTTCGGCGATATCGTCAAGAAGGAGACCGGCAAGACGGCGCAGGAGTACATACAGCAGAAAGTAATAGAACTGTCGAAAAGCTATCTGGTCGACAATCAGCTGAATGTAAGCGAAATTGCCTATTCGCTCGGTTTTCAGTATCCTCAGCATTTCATTCGTCTGTTCAAGAAGAATGTAGGCTGTACGCCCGGAGAGTTCCGTAAAGAACTTGCCGGCGATGCTGCCAAATAGCTGTGTTCGCATTTTGCTTTTTCGACTTGTTACTCCTCTTGCTAATGTGAGGGAAAGTTTGTACCTTTGCGCAGAATTTTTTAAGGTAATATGATAGCAGTAAGTAATTTGGGAATGCAGTTCGGTAAGCGTGTTCTTTTTCAGGATGTTAACTTGAAATTCACGCAGGGTAACTGCTACGGCATAATCGGTGCGAACGGCGCCGGTAAGAGTACGTTGATGCGCATTTTGTCGGGACAGTTGTCGGCCACTCACGGAACCGTGCAGCAAGGTCCGGGCGAACGTATGTCGGTTCTTAGTCAGGACCACTTCGAATTTGACGAATTTACGGTAATGGACACCGTGCTTCAAGGTCACACTGTGCTTTGGGCAATCATGAAGGAAAAGGACGAACTTTATGCGAAGGAGGACTTTTCTGATGCCGACGGTATCCGCGCTTCCGAGTTGGAGGAAAAGTTTGCCGAGCTGAACGGCTGGAACGCCGAAAGCGATGCGGCTGCTTTATTGAGCGGTCTGGGCATCAAGGAAGACAAGCACTACATGCTGATGAAGGACCTCAGCGGTAAGGAAAAGGTGCGTGTACTTTTGGCGAAGGCTCTTTTCGGAAATCCTGACAACCTGCTTCTCGACGAGCCGACCAACGACCTTGACCTTGAAACGGTGGCTTGGTTGGAAAATTATCTTTCAAACTTTGAAAATACGGTGTTGGTGGTGTCGCACGACCGTCACTTCCTTGACTCTGTCTGCACCCACACGCTCGACATCGACTACAATAAGATTTCCCTGTTTGCCGGCAACTACAGCTTCTGGTATCAGTCAAGCCAGTTGGCTCTCCGTCAGCAACAGCAGCAGAACAAGAAGGCTGAAGAAAAGCGTAAGGAATTGATGGAATTTATCCAGCGATTCAGCGCAAACGTGGCAAAGTCAAAACAGACTACGAGCCGCAAGAAGATGTTGGAAAAACTGAACATCGAAGAAATCCAGCCGTCTTCACGCCGCTATCCGGGTATCATCTTCACGCCTAACCGCGAACCGGGCAACAAGATTCTGGAGGTGAAAGGTCTTCAGGCATCAGTCGACGGCGAACTGCTGTTCAGCGACGTGAACTTTGCCGTTGAAAAGAACGACAAGGTGGTGTTCCTCAGCCGCGACCCGCGTGCCATGACCGCTTTGTTTGAAATCATCAACGGTAACCGCAAGGCAGATGCCGGTACTTACGAATGGGGACAGACCATTACGACTGCCTATCTGCCGCTCGACAATACGGCTTTCTTCAATACCGACATGAACCTTGTCGACTGGTTGAGCCAGTTCAGCACCGACACCAGCGAAATTTATCTGAAGGGCTTCCTTGGTAAGATGCTGTTCTCGGGCGAAGAAGTATTGAAAAAGGCGTCTGTGCTTTCCGGAGGTGAGAAGATGCGCTGTATGATTGCCCGCATGATGATGACCGATGCCAACACGCTCGTGCTCGACTCGCCGACCAACCACCTCGACCTTGAGTCCATTCAGGCGTTCAACAACACGTTGCAGTCGTTCAAGGGTAATATTCTGATGTCGTCACACGACCACGAATTTATTCAGACTGTCTGCAACCGCGTGATTGAACTGACTCCTAACGGCATCATCGACAAGATTATGGACTTCGACGATTACCTGTCGGACGAAAAGGTACAGGCTGCAAGAGAAAAGATGTACAACAAATAAAAATACAGGTTTATGGTAAAACATATCGTGGCATTCAAACTGAAAGGTACTGCTGAAGAGCGTCTTGAAGTGGCTAAAAAATTCAAGGCTGCCTTGGAAGCACTGCCCGGACAGATTGAAGTGCTGAAAAGCATCGAAGTGGGATTGAACGAGAATCCTGCCGAATCGTGGGACGTGGTTCTTACTGCTGTAGTGGAAAAGATGGAGGATGTGGCTGTCTATGCCAAGCATCCGGCTCATGTGGCTGCTGCAGCATTGTTGGGCGACAACAAGGAACTTCGCGCTTGCGTGGACTATAATTGCTGATAGCAATAGAACAAACTGAAAGAAACAACGGCGTTCCGGCGAAAAAACGGAATGCCGTTGTTTTCTTTTGTGATATTTTTTTGCCAAATCCTTGAAATATATGTCGGCATTCTTTTTCGCTGTGTGATTTATTTTCGTATTTTTGTCCTATAAAAATCCAAATATACCATTTGAAAATGAAAGCTACTTTGAGAAAAATGATGATTGTTGCCGCTATGGTAGTGGCGACATTCAGTGTGTTTGCTCAGCAGTTGCCGGAGTTGACCGACCCGAATGTGCGTATCGGTAAGCTCGACAACGGTCTGACGTATTATATCCGTCATAACGAGCATCCGAAAGGTTTGGCCAATTTCCATATCGCACAGCGTGTGGGCGCCGTGCAGGAAGAGGCAAACCAGAACGGTTTGGCGCACTTCCTGGAACATATGTGTTTCAACGGTACAAAAAATTTCCCTGACAAGTTGATGTTGAACTGGTTGGAAAGCATCGGTGTTAAATTCGGAGCCAACTTGAATGCCTATACTTCAACCGACCGCACAGTATATGAAATTACCAATGTGCCGACTGCACGCGAAACCGTGGTGGATTCCTGCTTGTTGATTCTTCACGACTGGGCTGATGCCTTGACGCTTGCAGATGCGGAAATTGAAAAGGAACGTGGTGTTATTCATGAAGAATGGCGCGTGGGCAACGGTGCCATCTCGCGTATTCTCAACCGCAATGGTGAAACTCTTTACCCGGGTACGAAATATGCCACACACAATGTCATCGGTTCGATGGATGTTGTCGACAATTTTGAACCACAGGTGCTTCGCGACTACTATGAAAAATGGTATCGTCCCGATTTGCAGGGCTTGATTATCGTTGGTGACATCGATGTTGACGCTGTTGAACAAAAAATCAAAGAAATGTTCTCGCCGATCAAGATGCCTGAAAATCCGGCAAAATTCGAATATCACATGGTAGGTGACAACGATGAACCTATCATCGTTTCCGACAAGGACAAGGAAATGCCGATTAATTTGGTTTTCGTTGCTCAGAAGTTTGACAAGGTTCCGCGTGAAATGCGTAATACTGATGCCAATTTGGTGAACAACTATGTGTTCTACGTAATTGGCAAAGTGTTGACCGACCGTTTTACTGACATTGCTCTCAGCCCAGACGCTCCGTTCGGCGGTTGCTCTGCAAGTGTTGATTCTTATTTGTATGCTACAACCAAGGGCGCTTTGCTTTCTCAGGCAGTTGTCAACGACAAGGGTTCGGAAGCAGCTTTGCGTACAGTGTTGACTGAGTTCAAGCGCATGAGAGAATACGGTGCTACAGCTACGGAATACGACCGTGCCCGTACAGAATATCTGAGCATGCTTGAAAACCGCTATAACAACCGTGCAACGGACAAGAACGACGTGTATGCCGAAACATACATCGAAAACTTCATCGACAACGAACCGATTGCCGACATCGATTATGTTTACAACAAGATGAAGGCCATCCTTCCAATGATTCCGGTGGAAGCTGTCAATCAAGTGGCAGCACAGTTGCTGACTGACAAAAACTTGGTTGTCCTTTCAGCTTGTGTAGACAAGGAAGGCGTGAAAGTTCCGACGGTTGAGGAACTGAAGGCTGTTATCGACGAAGTGAAGGCGGCTAAGGTGGAAGCCTATGTTGACAATGTGTCAAACGAACCGTTGATGAGCCAGCTCCCGACTCCGGGCAAGATTGTCAAGAAATCGGAAAACAAGGTGTTGGGCTATACAGAACTCACGTTGTCGAACGGTGCGAAGGTAATGTTGAAAAAGACTGATTTCAAGGACGACGAAATTCGTTTGAAGGCAGTGAGCGAGGGTGGTGCCTCTGTTTATCCGGCAGCCGACTATCCAAGCGCTATGCTTGCCGCTGACGTGCTTCCGACAACAGGTTTGGCTCAGTTCTCTTACACTGACTTGCAAAAACTTCTTTCCGGTAAGCAGGCTTCTGTATCTCCGTACATTTCTGACTACGAAGAAGGCATGACAGCCAAGACAACACCGAAGGACTTGGAAACAATGATGCAGCTTTTGTATCTCAACTTCACTCAGGTGCGTGAGGATAAGGCCGCTTACGAAACGGTGAAGAACCTGATGCTCTCACAAGTGGAAAACATGTCGCGCGATCCGCAATACGTATTCCAGGATTCTTTGGTACGCAACCTTTACGGTCACCATCCGAAAGCAATGATTCAGAACTATGAAATGTTCAGCAAGATGGACTACGACCGCATGGTGGCTATCTATAAGGAACGTTTTGCAAACGCTGCCGACTTTACTTTCATCATCGCAGGTAACTTCGATGAAGCTGAAATGGAAAAATACGTAGCTCAATACATTGCTTCACTTCCTGCCAAGGGTAAGGCTGAAAAGGCTGTCAACGATGGTAAGGCAGTTGTGAAGGGTAAAGTGAACAAGACATTCAAGCAGAAGAGCGAAAGCAATCTGGCTATGTTGGCAATGGTTTGGACGGGCGATATCGACTATACGCTTGAAAACAAGCTGAAAGTGAGCATCGTCGGACAGTTGATGGCAAACGAATTGCTCAACAGCGTGCGTGAAGACGAAGGTGCTGCCTACAGTCCGTATTCAGTAGGTAGCATAGGTACCAGCTATAAGGACTATTTCGTTATTCAAACTGCCTTTGCTTTGAACCCTGACAAGCGTGAAAAGAGCGAAAAGGCAACAATCAACAGCCTTGAAACTTTGGCAAAGGATATTCCTGACACTGAGTTGAAGAAGATGAAGGAATACATGCTGAAGCGTTACGACGAACAAGTTCGCGAAAACGGTTATTGGTTGGGTGTAATGGAAGATGCCGCCATGAACGGAATCGACTCATACTCCGACTATAAGAAAATCATCAACTCGCTCACTGCAGAGCAGATGGAAAAATTCGTCGGACAACTCTTGAAACAAGGCAACCGCTGCGAAGTTGTCATGCTTCCGGAATAGGTATTTAAACTTCTGAGATAAATATTGCGACACCGATACTGTGTGAAAGTATCGGTGTCGTTTTTTTGTGGGGGATAGTAAAAAAAAGCAGGACTCCAAACCGGTTGGAATCCTGCTTTTCGTGTTTTGCTCTGTGTCGTCGGATTATTTGTTGGCGAGCGGAGCCGGTGTGTTGAACACGCGGGCGGCAAGTTCTTTGTCGAGCGTGTAGATGCCGAAACCGTTGTCACCGATAAGGCGGAGGTTGTCAATGTAGCCTTGTGCAGTCTTTTCTTCTTCCACCTGTTCGTCGATAAACCATGTCAACATGCTGCGTGTAGCGTAGTCCTTTTCTTCCTCAGCGATAGCGTAGAGGTTGTTGAGGAGTGCAGTTACCTTGTTTTCGTGAGCCAAAGTAGCTTCGAATGCGTCCAATGCTGAGTTCCAAGTAGTAGGAACTGCTTCGATAGCACGAAGTTCTACACGACCGCCGCGGTCCTGAACATAGTTCATGAGGATTTCAGCATGAGCCTGTTCTTCTTTAAATTGAACTCTGAACCAGTTGGCGAAGCCGCTTTTGCCTTCAGCTTCAAAATATGTCGACATTGACAGATAAAGATATGCAGACCAGAATTCTGCATTGATTTGAGCGTTGATAGCTTCTTCAATTCTTTTGTTTAGCATTGTTTGATGTGTTTAAAATGTTTGATTCAAAGGTACGAAAATTTGGGAAATAAAAGTAAAAAAAATAAGGTCATGCGTTTCACAACGTATGACCTCCAGAGTCGTTTATTTTATATGTGTTGCTTGTGTCACTACTAATAATTCCATATGCATGAAGGCATATTTGAACTGCAATCGTTTGAAGTATGCTTCATTGTTTGCATTTCTTTGAAGATTCAGATATGTTTCTACGAGTGGAAGAAAAGTTTGCCCAGTGTTCAGGCGGAAGCAGTATTATGACTGCTGAAAGTTGCTAAAAATTAAAAACCTTTCACTATCCATTCATAGCTGAATAACTTCATCGGTTGCAGTGACTGCACAAAATTACATATTGATTCTTCAATACCAAAATATTTATTAAATCCTTGTCTATAAAGAAAGTTAATTTTAACACTAATTAATTTCTTTGTCCAAAAGCTCAAGGATTTCTTCCGGTTTGTCGACAATATTGCCGGCAAGATATTCCTGTAGTTCGGCACGGCTTCTGAATCCCCATGTGACGCCTACGGAATCCACACAGGCCCGGCGTGCGGTTTCCATATCCACTCCGGAATCTCCGACGTAGAGCACATTCTGTTTCTTGACAAGCGCTTTTCCTAAAATGTTGAAAACTACTGAGGGGTCGGGCTTGACGGGAACGCCTTCGCGCTGTCCTTCAATGGCAACGAAATTGATGGTCGGGAAAAAGTGCTTGACGAGTGCTTCGGTTGCTTCTATATATTTGTTGGAGGCAACGGCCATTTTGATGCCTTTCTGCTGCAGCGTTTCGAGCAGTTCGGGAATGCCCGGATAGGGTTGCGTCAGGTCCGTGTTGTGCTCGTTGTAGTATGTTTTGAAATCCTTTTTGATGCGTTCTATGTTTTTGCAAGTCCGCTCAGTTTCCGGAAGGGCATGTTCGATGAGCTTGCTCACGCCGTTTCCGACAAGCATGTTGAACTTCGACAATTCGTGTTCGGGGTATCCGTTCTGACGGAGCGCATAGTTGGTGGCTGTTCCGAGGTCGGCGATTGAGTTGATGAGTGTACCGTCCAAATCGAAAATAATCAGTTCTTTCATATGCAATGTATTTTGAAGTAATACTTTTTTAGAATGGGTAGCCTACGGAGAAGTGCAGGGCGAAGTCGCGTTTGAAGTTCGGATGGATAAGCGGAACTCTTTCCTGGCCTTCTGCCGGATTGTATGCCTTCATACCGCTGTCGAGGCGGATAAGGAAATAGTTGAAGTTCATGCGGAGACCCAAGCCGTAGGCTGTTGCTATCTGTTTGTAGAATTTGTTGAAGCGGAATTCTCCTCCCGGCTGGTTTTCGTAGTAGCGGATAGTCCAGATGTTTCCGGCATCGATGAAGGCTGCCAGTTCAAACACCCAGAACAGTTTTGCCCGATATTCCAGGTTCATGTCCAGGCGGATGTCGCCACATTGTTCCATGAAGGAATTTACGGAGTTGTTACCGTTGAAGCTACCCGGGCCGAGGGTACGTACCGACCATCCGCGCACACTGTTGGCACCTCCGGCATAGAACCGTTTTTCAAATGGGAGAATCGTTGAGTTGCCGTAGGGGATACCTGCACCGGCTCCGATGTGGAACACAAGGGAGTTACGGCGGTCGAAAGAGTGGTTATACGAATAGTCGAAATTGAATTTGACGTATTGTGAGTACTGAATACCGAAAATCTTGAAGCCCTGTGTAGCCGGGTCGATTTTCTGGTTTGTCAGCCGTGAAAAGGCGTTCAGCAGGTTGCCGGCAGTTTCCATTCCCGCACGGAATGTGTAGATGTTCGGCTGATAGACGAAGTTTCCGATGCCGGTAGTGTTCTTTTTGTTCGTATAGTAGAACGAATAACCCAGACGCATGATGAAGTGGTCCTCATAGGAATAGCGGAGGAGCGGGTTGTCGGATTCTATCTCGTCGAGGAATGAATCCGTGATTTTCGGGAGGTAGATATAGCTGATGTCCAGCAGGTCGAACTGATGGCTGATCATGCTTCCGCGTTCTGTCCATTTGTATTTCCAGCCACCGCCGGCTATCACGCGGGTGTATTCCGGACGTTCCTGATAGGAGAATGCCGTACCGAATTCCGTGTTGGCTCGGATTTTCTGCCGGAAACTCTTTTTGACGAACGGGAAGATGAATTTCGGGAAGTTGATGTTTACTTCTCCGGAATATTCCGCATAACGGTTGTTGATGAGTCCCGACATGTCGCCCGAAAGGCTTTCGTAATTGATACCCACTTTTCCTGTCAGCGTTTCCGAGCCGTGTGTCAGGTTGCGGTGCTGATAGGTAGTCGATACGCCGAATCCCAAGTCGCCTTCCGAGTTGGTGCCTTCCAGCGAAACGGAAACGGTCTGCGATTTTCCTTTTGTCAGCAGGATATAGGTGTCGAGCCACAACTTTCCGTCGAATTCTCCGGCCGGTTCGAAACTGATGTTGATAAATTTCAAAATGCCGAGGCGGCCGAACGACTGGTAGGTACGGTCGACATCGGCGGAATTGTATTTTTCGCCCCGTTTGATAAAACAGTTGTCGTCAATGATGGACGGACGGAGATACTTGTCGTCCTCATAAAGAATATTGATGCCTTTATGGGTGATGGTGTCTTCGTTCTGATAATCCTTGATGTTATGCTGCTTCGACGGGTCGTAGTTGGTAATCACGTAGATGTTGCGGATATAGAACGGACGGTGTTCCGTGTAGTTCTCTATCCGGCTGTTGGCATAAGGCGGCATCACGTTCAGTGTCAGGTCGACAGCCTTGCTGTTGGCAGTCGTGTCGGCTGTATAGGTGATGTATTCCTTATTGAAGCCGAAATATCCCTTTTTGCGCAGTCGTTCGGTGATGGCCTGACGCTCTTCATCGAGTTTTGTACGGTCGAAAAGGTCGTTGTTATGCAGCAGAAACTGCAGGGAATCCTGCATGATGAGCTTGTTGAGCGAATCGTTGGGGATATTGTAGCTGATGGAGTTGATGTAGTGCGGCTGTTTGGTAAGGATGTTGTAGTTGACTACAATTTTGTTCCTCTTAGAATTGACAACCGTGTCGACATTCACCTCCGCTTCCAGATAGCCTTTGTTGATGAGCGCCAATTTCAACTGGTTGGCTGAAGCCGTTGTCAGTGTGGAATCGTAGATGACGGGTGCCTGTCCCAGTCGGTGAATCCATTTGTTGTACCATTTTGTGCTGTCCTTGCCCGACATGTTGTAGAACGCCAATTGAAATTTCAATCCGCCGAAAATCTCGTGGTTAGGCGTTTGGCGCAGGAAGTTTTTCAATTGTTTTTCGTTGACAGTGTTGTTGTCGAGCACATTGATATGAACCTTGTTGACCAAATACTTTCCTTTGGGAACGTGCTTGGTCGAGCTGCAGGAAATAAAGAGCAGTAAAACGGCAACCCATGCCATTCTACAACAACAGCGTATTATGCGTTTAAACCTTTTGTTCACAGTCAGGCGTTTTGACATATCAAACTACAAAATTAGTATAAGTTGTCTGTTTACAAAAAATCGCAAAGCGAAAATATGTAAAATGCCGTCGGTTTTTCTGTTCTGAATTTCACCGAATCTTTATAGAATGCAGATAGGGGTTAAAACACAGCCACCCGCAGAGGCTCTCATTCTCTGCGGGTGGTGACTGTCGTTATCGGGTCGGCCCGGAGGGGCTGTCCCGTTTAGTTGTTTTCCGGACGGAGTTTGCGTACTGTTTCGCCGGCACGCCACATTTCGCTATCGTGCAATTCCTTCAATTCCTGTTCAAGTCCGGCACGGTAGCCTTCCTTGCTGTTGGAGTCGATGGAGCGTTGTGCTTCGTTTCCGCATGCCACTTCGTTGTAGAGGTCTTCAAACACAGGGCGTGTTGCATCGCGGAATTTCTTCCACCAGTCGAGTGCGCCGCGCTGTGCGGTAGTCGAACAGTTGGCATACATCCAGTCCATACCGTTTTCTGCAATAAGCGGCATCAGCGACTGAGTGAGTTCTTCCACTGTTTCGTTGAAGGCTTCCGACGGAGTGTGTCCGTGTGCGCGGAGTGTGTCGTACTGTGCAGCGAAAAGTCCCTGAATGGCACCCATCAACGAACCGCGTTCGCCTGTAAGGTCACTGTAAACTTCGCGTTTGAAGTCTGTCTCAAACAGGTAGCCTGAACCAACGCCGATACCCAATGCCAGAACGCGGTCCTTTGCACGGCCTGTTGCATCCTGGAATACGGCATAGCTGGAGTTCAGTCCGCGTCCCTGTATGAACAGACGGCGGAGTGATGTGCCCGAGCCTTTGGGAGCAACGAGGATAACGTCGATGTCGGCAGGCGGAATAATGCCTGTGCGTTCCTTGTATGTGATGGCAAAGCCGTGAGAGAAATAAAGAGCCTTGCCCGGCGTGAGGTGCTTCTTCAATTTCGGCCAAACTTCGATTTGGGCTGCATCGGAAAGCAGGTATTCGATGATAGTAGCCTTTTCTGCGGCTTCTTCAATTTCAAAGAGCGTTTCTCCCGGCACCCAGCCGTCGGCAACGGCCTTGTCCCATGATTTTGAGTTTTTGCGCTGTCCGACAATCACGTTGAAACCGTTGTCGCGGAGGTTAAGGCTCTGGCCAGGACCCTGGATTCCGTAGCCGATAACGGCGATTGTCTCGTCCTTCAAAATTTCTCTTGCTTTCTCTAATGTAAATTCGTCGCGGGTAACTACGTTTTCGTCAACACCGCCAAAATTAATGATAGCCATTGTAGTTAAAATTTTGTCGTTTTTATGTAAGTTGTTTTTGTAGTCTCTTATCTGTTTTCAAAAATGAATTTAGCCTTGCATACGGCTACATTGTCATGAACGATTTCTAGCAGGCATTCGTCCGTAGAGTCGTCGATGCCGATGGTTACTTCTTCGTTTTCGCGGCATTCCTTGGCAAAGGAAATTTCAAACCGGTGGATGCGGTGCTTATCGTAGAAATCCACATTCCATTGGTTGAGTAGCACGCCGATATAGCGCAGCGTGTTCACATGACGGTTGAAGTCGATGTCCGACGAGCGGAATGTGTAGCTGCTTTCCCGCAGATGGTTGACGGTCTTGAACCTCGACTGGCGTTCGATGGGGCATTCCTTGGCCAGAATGTTGTCCCTCATGAATTCGAATGCCGTAATGTCGCAGCTTGAGCGGGTAGTGATGTCGATTACTGCCCAAATGGTCCGGGCGTATCCCAGCACATTGCCGTTGTCGTCTTTGATTTCAATGTGGCGTTCCGAAAAATGGCGGTTGTAGTTTTCCACCCATGTGGTGAGCGTATAGTGTTCGCCCACTTTCGGAAAGCGTGTCATTTCGATTGCCATTCTTGAGAGCACCCACGCCTGGTTGTGCTCCAGCAGTTTTGCGTAGCCCACGCCCCAGTAGTTGGCATGGAAGGTGGCAATTTCGATAATTCTCGAAGCCAGGAGCTGTAGCGGCATTTCGCGCTGTGCGTTGCATTCTCCGGCTGTCAGCATATGGCGGCAGCTGTAAAGCTGCTTACTCTCTGTAAGTACCATTAAGTTCTTCTTCTCTCTGTTTTTGATGTTCAAGAAACATGTTCAGATATTCTTCCTTCATTTTCGTCACAGCCACACGTCCGCTTCTGACAAATTGCAGGATGCCGTATTTTTTCAATTCTTCAAACAGGACTTCCGTCTCCTTGTTCTGTCCGGTTTTCTCGATAACCGTAAATTCCCGGTTCATTTCGAGGATGCGGGCATTGTGGCGGCGGATGATAGATTCCAGTTCTTTTTCATCGAGCAGCTTGTCGGTCGGCACCTTGTAGAGTGCAATTTCCTGAAAAACCAGTTCGTCGTCGGTATAGTAGAATGCCTTGAGCACATCTATGCGTTTGTCAATCTGTGTTACGGCTTTTTCGATGACGCTTTTTTCACTCCATACGGTGATGGTGAACTTGTGGATGCCCGGAATTGTGGAGGGCGACACCGAAAGACTCTCAATGTTGAGGCTGCGTCGGGTGAAGATGATTGATATCTGGCTCAGCAGTCCGACTCTGTTTTCGGTGAATACGGTGACTGTATATAATGTTTTTTCCATCATGCGTCGGTTTTTTAGTTGTAGCGTTCGGTTGAATTTACCAATATGGTGTCGATGCCGCTTCCTGCCGGAGTCATCGGGAATACCATGCCTTCCGGCTTGATGTTCACGTTCAGCAGATAAGCTCCCTTGCAGTCAACCATTCTGCGGATGGCGCCGTCGAGTTCTTCACGCGTGCAAACGTCTTCTGCCTCTATTCCGTAAGCTTTGCAGATCAGCGAGAAGTCGGGATTGGTCATCGGCGTTTGGCTGTAGTGCTTGTTGTAGAACAGTTCCTGCCATTGGCGTACCATGCCAAGGAAATTGTTGTTAAGCAGGATGATTTTTACCGGCACCTTGAATTCCAAAATCGTACCCAGTTCCTGAATGGTCATTTGTAGGCCTCCGTCGCCTACGAAGAGGCATACTTCGCGTTCAGGTGCAGCGATTTTTGCACCGATGGCGGCAGGGAGTCCGAAGCCCATGGTGCCGAGTCCGCCCGAAGTCACGATGCTGTCGGGCTGCGTGTATTTGAAATAGCGTGCGGACAGCATTTGGTTTTGTCCTACATCGGTTACAAGTATGGCTTTGTTGCCCGTCGCTTCCGACACCTTGCGTGCCACTTCTCCCATGTTCATAGGGCCTTCCGCTGGATAGATTTCAGGGTGGATGACTTTTTCATCTTCTACGGCTTGCGGACGCTCGAAGGTTGCCAGCCAATCCTTGTGTGATGTTGCGGTGATTTGTGGCAAGAGTTGTTCCAATACCTTCCGGGCGTCACCGTGAATGGCAACATCGGTCGGAATGTTTTTGTTGAATTCCGAACGGTCGATGTCGATATGCACGATTTTCGCCTGTCGTGCATATTTGTTCGGATCGCCCGTTACGCGGTCGTCGAAGCGCATTCCGATGGCAATCAGCACGTCGCAGGCGTTCGTCGCCACGTTGGCGGCTATGTTGCCGTGCATGCCTGCCATGCCTTTGTAGAGCGGATGGTCGGTCGGAATGGACGAAAGTCCCATCAGCGTGTTGATGACCGGAATCTCGGCTTTCTCAGCTAATTCAACCAGCTCTTTTTCAGCTTTGGCAATCATCACTCCGTGTCCGGCGATAATTAATGGACGTTGGGCGGAATTGATGAGTTCGGCAGCTTGTTCCACTGCTTCCGGATTGATTTTCGGTGTCGGGTTATAGCTGCGGATGAAGTTGCACTTTTCGTAACCCCATTCCATCATTCCTGTTTGTGCGTCCTTCGTCACGTCGATAACCACCGGACCAGGACGGCCGCTTGCGGCGATATAGAATGCGCGGGAGATAGCCCAGGGAATGTCCTCGGCACGGCGCACCTGGTAGCTCCATTTCGTTACCGGCTGCGTGATGCCGATAACGTCGGTTTCCTGAAAGGCATCGCTTCCGAGCACCTTGCTGTCGACCTGTCCGGAAATTACCACCAAAGGCGTGCTGTCGGTCAGTGCGTCGGCCACACCGGTGATGATGTTGGTGGCTCCCGGACCGGAAGTGACGATGGCCACGCCGATTTTTCCCGATACGCGGGCAAAGCCCTGTGCGGCGTGTACCGCACCCTGTTCGTGGCGAACAAGGATGTGGCGAAGACGGTCGGTATAGCCGTAAAGTACGTCATATACCGGGATAATCGCTCCTCCTGGATATCCGAATATGGTCTCGATGTTTTCGGCGAGCAATGAGCGGATAATCGCTTCTGCTCCTGATATCTGGTTACTCATAAAGTGCTTCTTTTGTTGGTTAGTCAATCATTCTTACTCCGCCTTTATCGGCCGACGAAACCATGGCTGCGTAGGCTTTCAGGGCTTTTGATACTTCACGCTGCCGTGAAGTAGGTGTAAAGGCTGCTTTTCCGCGGCTTTCTTCCGCTTTGCGGCGTTCGGCAAGCTGTTCGTCGGTCAGTTCTACCTTGATGGTGCGCTGCGGAATGTTGATGTCTATAATGTCGCCGGTCTTCACCAGTCCGATATTGCCTCCGGCTGCGGCTTCCGGCGAAATGTGGCCGATGGAGAGGCCCGACGTACCTCCTGAGAAACGCCCGTCAGTAATTAGGGCACATTCTTTTCCCAAGTGGCGGGACTTGATGTAGGAGGTAGGGTAGAGCATTTCCTGCATGCCCGGTCCGCCTTTCGGTCCTTCGTGGGTGATGACCACTACATCGCCTGCCACAACTTCTCCGCCAAGGATTCCGTCGACAGCTTCTTCCTGCGATTCGAAAACTTTTGCCGTTCCACGGAAATGGAAGATGCTTTCGTCGACACCTGCCGTTTTGACAACGCAGCCGTCAAGAGCAATGTTGCCGTAGAGCACGGCAAGTCCGCCGTCTTTCACATAGGCGTGTTCAAAATCACGGATACAGCCTTTGGCACGGTCGGTGTCGAGTTCGGTATAGTAGCTTTCCTGGCTGCCAAGTTGCAGGTTGCGAACGCCACAAGGGGCTGATTTCCATAGTTTCTCGGCTTCCGGACCAAAGTCGCTTCCGTCAATTGCATATCGGCTGATGGCTTCTTCCAGTGTCAGACCGTCGACTCGTTTGCATGAAGTGTCAATGATATGCTGTTTGCTCAGAATGCTCATGATGGAAAGTATGCCGCCCGCACGGTTTACGTCCTGAATGTGGTATGCGGAGTTGGGCGCCACTTTGCAAAGTACCGGCGTGTGTCGCGAGAGTCGGTCGATGTCAGCCATCGTGAAGTCGGCTCCGGCTTCGTGGGCTATGGCAAGCAGGTGGAGCACCGTGTTGGTGCTTCCTCCCATGGCTATGTCGAGAGTCATGGCGTTGAGCATGGCCTGGCGGGTGGCAATGTTGCGCGGCAGAACCGAGTCGTCGTCCTCTTCGTAGTAGGCGCGGCAGTTCTTTACGATAGTTTCCGCCGCTTTGCGGAACAACTCTTTGCGGTTGGCGTGAGTGGCAACAATCGTACCGTTGCCCGGTAGTGCCATTCCGATGGCTTCGTTCAGGCAGTTCATGGAGTTGGCGGTAAACATTCCCGAACAGGAGCCGCACGTCGGGCAGGCAAGGCGTTCGAGGTTGCTGACGGTTTCGTCGTCTACAGAGCTGTCGGCTGAGTCAATCATTACGTCAATCAGGTCGAGTGCGCGGTTTCCAAGATGTCCAGCCTCCATCGGTCCGCCCGAAACGAATATCGTAGGAATGTTCAGGCGCATGGCTGCCATCAGCATGCCCGGCGTAATCTTGTCGCAGTTGCTGATGCACACCATTGCATCGGCCTTATGGGCATTTACCATATATTCTACGCTGTCGGCAATCAGGTCGCGCGACGGCAGCGAGTAGAGCATCCCGTCGTGGCCCATGGCGATTCCGTCGTCAATGGCAATTGTGTTGAACTCGGCGGCGAAGCATCCTAATTTTTCAATTTCCTGTTTTACGAATTGTCCGATTTCGTGCAGATGCGCGTGTCCCGGCACAAATTGTGTGAACGAGTTGACAACAGCTATAACCGGTTTTCCGATTTGCTCCTCTTTCATTCCGTTGGCGCGCCATAGTGCTCTCGCTCCTGCCATTCTTCTGCCGGCAGTGCTGGCGGCGCTTCTAAGTGGTTTGCTCATTTTTCGCTTTATATTAACAAAAAACCTTTCCATATATTCATAAGGAAAGGTCAATAGTTACTAACTAAAATATAGGGTAAGAATCACCGTTCCTCTTTTGCCGGATTAATGACGACTAGAGAAATTAGAGAAATAATACCGATAATTCCTATGTTGTTGTTTACTTTCATCTTTAAATTGTAATTCCTATTACGATTGCAAATGTAAAGGGAATATTTTGAAATACCAAATATTTTTCAATAAATGTGGGGAAAATCTTATAAAATGATAGTAAAAGCCTGCAAATGTGGGCAGATGCATAACAATTTATTCGATATTTTACGACCATTCAATAAAAATATTCGTGAAATACATAAAAAAATAGTAATTTTGCACAGAAATTAAAAATACCTATAAATAATTGCGTTAAGATGGAATGGTTAACATCCTTGTTTACTGAGCCGACTATAGCACACGACATTCTTGTTTATGCCATTGTGATTGCCTTGGGTGTATTACTGGGGAAAGTGAAGATTTTTGGCGTATCGCTTGGAGTGACTTTTGTGTTGTTTGTCGGAATTTTGCTTGGTCATTTCGGATTCAATATCAGCAACGATACGTTGTTGAAGTTCATTCGTGAATTCGGTTTGATTCTGTTTGTTTTTTCAATTGGTATTCAGGTAGGTCCCGGATTTTTCTCTTCTTTTAAAAAGGGAGGAATGCAGATGAACCTGGTTGCTACGATCGGTGTATTGTTGAATGTGGGAATTGCCTTGGCTATTTTCTATTTTGATGATTCTCTGTCAATTCCTCAAATTGTCGGTATCCTTTCGGGTGCCGTAACTAATACTCCGGGATTGGGTGCTGCGCAGCAGGCATTGGACGGCATGGCCGACAAGTATCCGACAGGTGCCGACGATATGTCTATGGGATATGCTGCCGCATATCCGCTGGGTGTAATCGGTATTATTCTTTCGATGATTCTTTTGAAAGTGTTCTTCAAAATCAAGCTGGAGAAGGAAACGAAGGAAATCGAAGATGAAAAAGAGTCCAGCCAACTGAAGCCTCACGTGGTGACCTTTATGGTGGAAAATCAGCTGATTAACGGTAGAAATCTGAAAGAACTTCACGATATTATCGACCACAATTTTGTCGTTTCCCGCGTTAAAAAGGCAAACGGCGAAGTAATCATTCCGAATGCCGACACCGTATTGCAGTGCGGCGATTCGCTGTTGGTGGTTTGCTCTATACAGGATGAGCCGGTGTTCCGTTCCGTTATCGGTCAGGTGATTCAAGAGGATTGGGAAACTTCTCCGGGTCTGGTTGTTTCACGCCGTATTCTGGTGACAAAGAGCGAATACAACGGTCGCAAGTTGGGTTCGATGCGTTTGCGTATGGGTTACAAGTTGAATGCTACTCGCGTTAACCGTGCCGGTGTTGACTTGCTTGCAAGTCCGAACTTGACATTGCAGGTGGGCGACCGTATTACTGTTGTTGGTAATCCTGACGATATTGACCGTCTGGCAACACGTTTGGGTAACTCCATGAAGCGTCTTCACGAGCCGAACATGGTGACGATGTTTGTCGGAATTTTCCTCGGTATCGTTGTCGGTTCAATTCCTATTGCTCTTCCGGGTATGTCGGCCGACCTGATGTTGGGTCTTGCCGGTGGTCCGTTGGTAGTGGCAATTCTTTTGAGCCGTTTCGGCTACAAGTTGAAACTTGTCACTTACACCTCTTCAAGTGCAAGTTTGCTGCTGCGTGAAATCGGTATCTGTCTGTTCCTTGCATCTGTCGGACTTGCTGCCGGCGAGAAGTTCTACGATACAGTGTTCAATGCCCAGGGCTTGCGTTGGGTAATGTGGGGTTTCATCATCACATTCATCCCGCAGATGGTGATGGGAGTTTTGGCAAGAGTGAAATTCAAGTTCAACTATCTGTCAATTCTCGGTATCATGTCAGGTAGCTATACCGACCCCCCTGCATTGGCTTATTCCAACAAGGTGGCAAACAACGATGCTCCTGCCGTAGCCTATTCTACGGTTTATCCGTTGACAATGTTCCTTCGAGTCGTCACGGCGCAGTTGATAGTACTGCTGTTCGCATAGCGAAGGATTACGATAACAAAAAAACACCTGCTGAAATCGTTTCGGCAGGTGTTTTTTTGTGTTTAAGGTTGTTATATTGCTGTAGGGACGCACCCCAGGTGCGTCCGAACTGTCAAGAAAGTATGTTTGGATATCTTTGTCGTTCCTTGTTGGACGCACCTGGGGTGCGTAAGCAGTGAAACAGGGGGATTATCCGAGTTTTTCCTTGAGGAATTTTCCGGTGTAACTTGCCGGGCATGATGCCACCTCTTCCGGCGTGCCGCAGCACACTACATTTCCGCCGGCATTTCCACCTTCCGGTCCCATGTCGATGATGTAGTCGGCACATTTGATAACGTCGATGTTATGCTCGATAATCACGATTGTATGGCCTTTCGCCAACAGGCGGTTAAATGATTTCAGCAGCGTATTGATGTCGTGGAAATGCAATCCCGTAGTCGGCTCGTCAAAAATGAAGAGCGTGGGCTGTTGCTTGTCCATGCTGAGGAAATAGGCGAGCTTGATGCGCTGGTTTTCACCGCCCGAAAGGGTGGACGACGACTGTCCCAGCTTGATATATCCCAAACCTACATCTTGCAACGGTTTCAACCGCTTTACGATTTTGCTTTCAATCGAGCCTTTCGATGCTCCGAAAAATTCGATGGCCTGGTTGACAGTCATGTTTAGCACGTCGTTGATATTTTTGCCGTTGTATTCAATTTCGAGCACTTCCTGCTTGTAGCGTTTGCCGTGACAGCTTTCGCAGGGCAGGGTGATGTCGGCCATAAACTGCATTTCGATAGTAATCGTACCTTCGCCCTTGCATTCCTCGCAGCGGCCTCCCTCGGCATTGAATGAGAAATAGCCTGCACTGAAGCCCATCTGCTTGGCTCCCTGCTGTTCGGCGTAGAGCTTGCGTATTTCGTCGAAGGCTTTCAGATAGGTGGCGGCGTTGCTTCGGGTTGATTTTCCGATAGGGTTCTGGTCGATAAATTCGATGGCTTTCACCATGCTCAGGTCGCCCGACAGCGATGTGTAGGCGCCCGGTGCGTCGCCTGCTTCACCCATGTGGCGCAGCATGGCTTTATAAAGAATGTCGCGTACAAGTGTTGATTTTCCCGAACCGCTGACTCCCGTAACGACAGTCATTACTCCGAGCGGAAATTTCACGTCAATGCCCTTGAGGTTGTTGTGCGCTGCACCTTTGATTTCGATGAAGTTGCGTGATTTCCGGCGCAGGTCGGGCACGGGGATGGTCAGTTCGCCGGTCAGATAGCGCACGGTGTAGCTGTCCGTTGCCTTTTCCAGTTCCGACACGTTGCCCTGATAAATCACCTTGCCTCCCAGTCGTCCGGCTTCCGGACCGATATCAATGATATAGTCGGCGGCGCGCATGATTTCTTCGTCGTGTTCCACTACCACCACCGTATTGCCGATTTGCTGCAACTGGCGCAGTACGCGAATCAGTTTCTCCGTGTCGCGCGAGTGCAGACCGATGCTCGGCTCGTCGAGAATGTAGAGCGAGCCTACCAGACTGCTTCCGAGCGAGGTGGCAAGGTTGATGCGCTGGCTTTCACCGCCGGAAAGCGACGAAGAAAGGCGGTCGAGTGTCAGGTATTCCAATCCGACGTCACACAGAAAGCTGATACGGTTTTTTATTTCCGTGAGCAGGCGTTTGGCTATCATGGCATCGGTTTCGCTCAGCGTAAGGTTGTCAAACCATTCGCGCAGGTCGGAAATCGGCATCTTTACGATGTCGGCAATCGTACATCCTCCCACTTTCACGTAGAGCGCATCCTTACGCAGGCGGCTTCCGTGACATTCGTTGCAGGTAGTTTTGCCTCGATAGCGTGCCAGCATCACTCGGTATTGTATCTTGTACTGGTTTTCTTCAATCATCTGGAAGAAGCGGTCGATGCCTTCCACTTTACGGTTTCCGTGCCATAGCAGGTCCTTTTCTTCTTCCGTCAGTTGGTAATAGGGACGATGGATAGGGAAACCGAGCGGAGCAGACGCATGGATGAACGCCTTTTTCCATTCGCTCATCTTTTCGCCGCGCCAGCACACTACGGCATCGTCGAACACCGACAGGGCCTTGTTGGGTATCACCAAGTCCTCGTCAATGCCCAATATCTTTCCGAAACCTTCGCATTTCGGACAAGCTCCGTAGGGGTTGTTGAAATTGAACATCTGGTCGGTCGGCTCGATAAAGGTCATGCCGTCTTCTTCAAAACGCTTTGAGAAACAGTGCTCTCGCACCGAACCGTCGGCCCATACCTTGATTTTACATTGGTCCATGCCCTCGTAGAACGCCGTTTCCAGTGAGTCGTTGATGCGGCTGATGGTGTCCGGGTCGTTGGCTACAGCCAGACGGTCGATGAGCAGGTTGCAGGCTGCTGTGTCCACTTTTTCCGTGCCGTCAATAATGTCGTCGATGGCATAAAAACTACCGTCCCATTCAACGCGCGAGAAGCCTTCCTTGCGGTAGATGTCGAGTTGCGTGTTGAATTCGCGTCCTTCCGGCACATTGATGGCAGTCAAAATGGCAAAGCGTGTACCCTCGGGATAGGTGGCAATGGTGGCAAGCACGTCTTCCACCGTATGCTTTTTCACCTGACGGCCCGAAACGGGGGAGTAGGTTTTGCCGATGCGGGCAAACAGCAGGCGCAGGTAGTCGTAGATTTCGGTCGATGTGCCTACGGTGCTTCGCGGATTTCGCGTGCTTACTTTCTGCTCGATGGCAATGGCAGGCGGCAGTCCCTTAATGTAGTCGCATTCGGGTTTCTGCATACGTCCCATGAACTGCCGCGCATACGACGACAGACTTTCCACATAGCGGCGTTGTCCTTCCGCATATAGCGTGTCGAACGCCAACGACGATTTTCCTGAACCCGAAAGTCCCGTAATGACTACAAATTTGTTGCGTGGAATTTCTACATCAATGTCCTTTAAATTGTTGACACGTGCCCCTTTGATTTGTATGCTTTTTTCTGCCATAAACTATACCTGCTGAAATAATTTACAAAGATAGTGAAAGGTGAGTGCAGAGACAAATGAAAACACAGTTTTCAAATTTGGCTATGCCGAACCGCCTCCTATTTTATTCAAAAATAGTGAAAGGTGAATGCGGAAAAAACAGACAGCGACAGGATTTTTCTGCCGCTGTCCGTTTTTATTTCGAAAGTTGGGAAATGTCTTTTCCGGTTGGTGACTGGAAGGCTTTCAGTCCGAACACGGGGAGCGAGGCGAGGGCAAACTCAACCAGTTCCGCTTTCAGGTGTTCATAGGGAATCCATTGGGTGTTTGCCGAGAAGCAGTAGATCTCTATCGGCAGACCGTGCTCGGTGGCTGGTTGCAGGCGCACCATCATGTGGGGTTCCGTTGTCACTTTCGGATGCTGTGCAATGTGGTTCTCCATATAGTAGCGGAAATAGTGGAGATTGCTTGGCTGTCCCACGGTAGCCGGGCAGTTTTTCACCAGTTTCTCGAAGCGCGCTTTTTCTTCCTCATCGCAAAAATGCACGCTGTTGACATCGATATAGAGGATTTCCTTTATTCTCCGCCGTCCGCTTTCCCACATGGCGCGCCAGTTCTGAAACGAATCGCTGACGAGCAGATAGGTCGGGATGGTAATGATGGTGTTGTCCCAGTTGCGGATTTTGACAATGTTGAGTGTCACTTCCGTCACGATACCGTCGGCGTTGAATTTATCCATTTTAATCCAGTCGCCGGGACGGAGCATGTCGTAGGCGTTGATTTGCACGCCTGCCACAAGGCCCATAATCGAATCCTTGAAAACGAGCATCAGAATGGCTGCCGAAGCTCCCAGACCGGTCAGCAGTACTTCCGGACGCTTGTCAAGAATAATGCTGAACATTAGAATCAAACTGATGCACACCACCACGATTTTTAGCATCTGGTAGAAGCCCTTGAGCGACTTGTTGCGCATCTTGTCGGACTCGTTGGTGATGATGTAGAACGTGGAGATAAACGCAAGTATCAGTTTTGTGCCGATAGCTATGATGAGCAGAACGGTCAGTTTGTTGACAACGTCGAGTATCAGCGGCTTGTCGTGGAAAGCCAGTGGAAGGAGCAGATAGAGGAGAAGTAGCGGCAGGAACTGGCAGGCAACGTTCGTCACCTTTTCGTTCAGCAGATGGTCGTCCCAAGTGGCCGAGGTTTTTGAAACCAATTTTTGCAGAACGGGAACGACAACTTTTTTACAGAGCAGATAGACGATAAAGCACAGCGCAAGCACCGACACGACGATGATAATGCGGTGGGGCGTGTCGATTTGTCCGCCGGCCGTATAGCCGATTGTCTGATAGAAAGAATCAAGCTGTTCTGTCATAGTCCGTTACTTTTTGTCTTCCGGAGCAAACTCGTTTTTATAGTCGATAGGCACACGCGGATTTTTCATTGCGCGAATCCAAAGGATGATGCCGGCAATGATGAACGGAATGCTCAAAATTTGTCCCATGTTCAGAATCATGCCCACTTCGAAGTCTTCCTGCGGGTTTTTGATATATTCGATAAGGAAACGTGCCGTGAAAAGAATGACGAAGAACACACCCGTAATCAGTCCCTGACGTTCGCCTGCGTTGCGCTTCCAGTAGAGGAACATCAGCAGTCCGAACAAGGCAAAGTAGCAGAGAGCCTCGTAGATTTGTGTCGGGTGGGAGGGTACGCTGAATATCGGCTGTGCACCGTGCATCCATGCGTCGAGGTTTTCAATGAAGCGGAAACCCCACGGCAGGTTGGTCGGGTCGCCGTAAATTTCGTGGTTGAACAGGTTGCCCATGCGGATAAGTCCGCCTACCATGGCCACCGGAATCACTAGACGGTCGAGCGTCCACAGTACATTGCGTTTCGTCACCTTCCATGAGTAGAGGAACATGCCGAGCAGGATACCGATGGCACCGCCGTGGCTGGCCAGTCCTCCGTGCCACACCTTCAGAATTTCGCCCGGATTCTGCGAATAGTAGTCCCAGGCATAGAAGAACACGTGTCCCAATCGGGCACCGATTACCGTACACAGAATGACGTAGACGAAAAGCGAGTCCACCCAGCTTTGCTTCACGCCTTCATGCTTGAAGATTTTAGAAATGATATATACGCCCAATATAAAACCGATGGCGAACATCATGCCGTACCAGCGGACGGTCACCGGCCACGAAATCATATCAGGATTAAAAGTCCACGTAATGAAATTTGATATCATCTGATTGTAATGTTTTATGGTTCCACTTTAATTCGTAGATGCAAACTTACATAAAAATCTTTGGTTTTTCTTTATTTGCATGAAAAAAGGAAAGTTTTTGTCAGTAATTGAAAGTTTATGATTGTTTTTATATATATTTGTAAATGGAATGAGGGTTGCTCATTTCATTTACATGTTAGAAAAAGAAAGCGTTATGTCTTTATCTTGCGTGAGAAAAGCCTGAGAAACTTTACACAGAGACAAGATTTGGCATGATGGTTCTCCGCGCATATGCGTGGGGCTGCTATCTCCACATTTGTCTCTAAAGGTTTTCTCAGGGCCTACTCACAAGGATGTGGATGTGCAGTTCCACGCTTCGTGTTGTTTATAATCTCTATAGGAACTGGGAGATAGCGGAAAGCCTCAACCCGTTAGAGAGGGCAAATTAAAAACTTGTGAGTATGGCTCAAATGATTAACAGGGGAAAAGAATTGATTCGTATATCCCCGCAAACTGTAACCAAATTGGAGTATTCAACCAATGGTGGTAGAACATGGTCTCAACGTTATTTTGGTACATCATGTGGTGATTTCCATGATTTGACAGATAACGGAAGGGAAATTTTAGCACAAACCTCAAAAGGACTTTACTATTCTACAAACGAAGGTAGAACATGGTCTAAGCGTAATTAATGTGTTTTAGCTATGAGGGGGTGTGATTGTGACACGTCTCTCAAGCACACCCTCTATTATTTATTTTTCAATATTCCTTATGAGACTAACACAGAAAAAAGCCATTTTGGTTGTGGCAATATTGGTTGTTATAGCGTGTTTCTTTGCCGTATATTTGAGATTGTTTACCGGTAAAGAACTTTGGTACGAGATGTTTGCAGCTGTTTTGGGGGTTATCATTACCGCAGTTATAACAATGATACTTCTAAAAGGTCAAAGCGATGATGATGTAGAACGTGAGAGAGCTGCCAAAATTTTTGGGGAGAAACTTCGGATTTATCAAGACTACCTCCATACTTTATGTGATGTAATCAAAGACCATAGCCTTTCGGATGAAGAAAAAATCCGTCTCGAATTTCAAACTTCTTATGTGGCAATGCACTGTGATTCGAAATACATAGCGACAGTCAGTAATGCGGTCAAAGAGCTTATTGAATATTGCTGCCCTGATGAAGATGGAGAAAACTTGAACCGTAAAAATAAGAGTGGTTCACCAGACCCTTTATTAGACAACCTTTTTTGTATTGTAGAAGCGTTCAGAAAAGACTTGTATCGTGACGATTTTATATTTGACGACAAACATAAACGAAGTACATTGGAAAATTTCTCAGATGCTTATCGTAATGCTAAAAGTAATAATCGTGATATAGAACAAGAACCACAACGTATATTGGTTGACTTAAATGTACTTTCTAATGCACTTACCAACATGGGCATTGATACTGCTTCTGAAAAGAAATTGAATGAACAGAATTCTGAGCAACAAGTTAAAACACCCCATACAGAAGATACAAGCATATGGGATTGTTCCTTATCTAAATGGAGTGAAGAGGGTTGGCATATTGAAGGAATGTCTGACCAATATGATGGTTTCCGTATGGAAAATAAAAATGGGAATCCCGGAGTTATTGAAGTCGGATTTTGGGAGGGGCACTATTACATTCAAGCAGCATATGATGGAGATTCTGATTTCTCTAAACCCTTGAAATGGGAAAAAGGAGGACGAAGAAGCCGTGGTACATGGTGGCAATACTTGCCAGAACCGTATTACGATATAGCAGAAGGAAAATTCGTAGAAACGTTTAAGTCAAACAAGGAATTGCAGCAATACATTATAAACAATGTAGAGCAATTGAAAGATATAATTAGCCGTCATTATCGTACAGCGACATGGGAAAATGAAGTAGGCGCTTATGATAATTGGAATATTTTTATTTGGTATTGGGACATCTTAGCTTGTGAACTGAATTCAGAAGAAGAAGGAACTCCCTATATGGATATTATGGAAGATGGGACAAGTGGTGAAGTCCTGATACAGTTTGCTAATCGAAAAGATAATATGGATTTATTGAAGAGCACTTTAAAACGTATGGGATGTCAAGACAAAGAGATAAATGCAGACGGATATGTTGTCTTGGAAAAAGTGAAATCTACAGACGCAAGTGTAGTTTCCGCAAGAGTAAAATATTGGATTGAGAAAATAACCGGCTGACTGACCAACATAACACAGGAAATCAAGATGAAAAGCTTTGTGGCAATTGACTTTGAAACTGCTAATCAGTGTCGATCAAGCGTATGCAGCGTTGGAGTTGTTGTCGTGAGGGACAATGAGATTGTAGACAAGTTTTATAGTCTTATCCACCCTGTGCCCAATTATTACTCATATTGGAATACACAGGTTCACGGGTTAACGGCTGATAATACACAATTTGCGCCTGATTTTCCTGAAGTATGGGCAAAGGTTAGTCCGCTGATAGGAGAACTGCCATTAGTCGCTCATAATAGTCCATTCGATGAAAGTTGCTTAAAGGCGGTATTTCATGCTTATGGGATGCCTTATCCCAATTATACATTTTACTGCACTTGCAGAGCTTCGAGAACTATTTTGGGCAATAAACTTCCAAATCATCAGCTCCAAACTGTGGCAGAATACTGTGGATATGATTTGGAAGACCATCATCATGCGTTGGCAGATGCTGAAGCTTGCGCACAAATAGCCATAAAAATATTGTATTTTTAATCTGTAATATTATGGAATCTACGACAATTAAAGCGTTATTCGGAAGACGTAATATCCGATTTGTTATTCCTGAATACCAACGAGCATACGCATGGGGAGAAAGGCAATTTTCACAGTTTATTGAGGATTTAAGGGAGTGTGACGAAAATTACTATTTGGGGCACTTTCTGTTTGAACAATGTGAAGATACCTTATATGTCATTGATGGACAGCAACGTCTGACCACATGCATTATCTTTTTTAGTGCATTAGTAAATACTTTTAAATATCGGCATGGGGAGTGGTGCAATGACGCAAATGCCGATAATATCAAGAACTTATTGGAGGACATTACCGACTACTATTTGAAAGATATAAGGCGCAATAAGCAGAAGTTCATGACTGTGCCTTATGACAATAATTTTTTTGTGGATGCAGTTATTGAATACAAAGAGTCCATTTCAAAAGAGGATTTGACATCAAAGTCAAAGATTGCCATGTATGAAGCACGCACATATTTTGAAACGGAACTTAGGAAAGTGTCTATACAGCAAATGCTTTCTTGGATTAGTACGTTGGAGAATGCATCCATTACCACTTTTATAGTCAAGGACAAATTGCAGGCGGCACAAATCTTCGCATACCAAAATGACAGAGGTAAGAAACTTACCAATCTGGAAGTTCTCAAAGCCTATTTCATGTTGCAGATTTTCCGCATAGAAAATAATGAGGATGATATCCACTATATAGAAAAGGCTTTTGAAGAAATATACCATAACATTGTCCTTGTAACTGTGGATGAAGATAATGTCCTTAACTATTATTGGAGGGCTGTGGGTCCAAAAGGATATTATAGCGAGAAAGTTGTAGGCGAGGTCAAAGATTGGCTAAAATCTGTCTCAAGAGAAGAACAAACAAAACAAATAAAGGATTTTGTTAATGGCCTGTCTAAAGCCTTTTGCTTTGTCAAGCAGATAGAACAAGACAATTCTTTTTATACCGCAAATTTGAAATGCCTGAATAATATGGCATTTTCGTATCCTATGCTCATTAAAGCTAAATTGTCAAATGTTAGTGATGAAGTATTCATGCGCCTTATCAAGTTGTTGGAAAATTTGACGTTTCGTCTGTTGGTTAGAGGTGGACGGGCTGATATAACAAGTAGGTTGCAGAATGTCATTCAAAATGCAAACGATACAGAAAGCTTTAATAACCAGATAGATTCTGTGAAATGGAAGCTTAACAATGATTGGTGGTGGGGGTATTGGAGCGATACAGAAATGCTTAACCACGTTAAGAGTGGTTGGTTTTATGGCAACCGTGTGGATAACTACTTGTTATGGAGATACGAACAATATTTGTGTAATGCCAATTATCCTACACCAAAAGTTTCTTATGCAGATGTAATTTCCAATGAAAGTATTGAGCATATAGCCCCACAGTCACAAGCCAATCCTTTAGAAAACGGTTACGGTATTTATGAGGATAAAGAATATCCTGAAGAGGGAATCGTTTCAGGTGAATGGATGAATAGTGTCGGGAACCTAATGTTGATGGCTGGACGGCAAAATAGTTCTTTGGGAAATCGTCCATTTGTGGATAAATTACAAGTCTATGGACGAGATAATTTACTGAACCAACAAAAAGAAATTATAGAGTTTGTAACCGATAAAGAACATCCTGTTTGGGATAAATCAAGTATAGAAAGGAGATGCAATAAAATTATTGCAGCTGTTAAAGATATTTGGAATCTGGACAAGATTTAAACAGGAGTAAAACTTAGGTCTTGTACTTCTCTTGATAATGTTTGACTGTTTGTCATATTTTATTCTGTAGGCTAATCCTTCTTTTCTGGGAATTGGGGGACGAGGCGCATGAGGCGGCGGATTTGTGCCTGGCGTTTTTTCATGTATCTGGAGGGGTGTGCGGAGTTGAATTTCCGCGGGTTGGGCAGGGTGGCGGCTATCAGGGCACATTCGTTGGCCGACAGGTTGTCGGCATCCTTGTTGAAATGTTCTTCGGCTACGGCCTGCACGCCGTAGATGCCGTCGCCCATCTCAATGGAGTTGAGGTACACTTCCATGATGCGCTCCTTGCTCCAGCAGATTTCGATGAGGACCGTGAAATAGGCTTCCAGTCCTTTCCTGAGCCATGATGATGAGGGCCACAGGAAGACGTTCTTGGCCGTTTGCTGCGATATGGTGCTTGCGCCGCGTTTCCGCTTGCCGGATTCCCGCTCCTTGATGGCTTTCTTGATTTCCACGAAGTCGAAGCCGTGATGCTCGGCAAAGCGGTTGTCCTCCGAGGCGATGACTGCCATCGGCATGTGGCGTGACATTTCGTCGAGCGACACCCAGTCGTGTTTCAGCTTCAGGCTTTTGCCGTCGGCCAGTTGCTGCACGCAGCGTATGCCCATGAGCGGAGTGAAATAGACGGGAACAAAACGGAACAGAATGACCGAACCGATGGAAAGAATGAAAAACCAGACCACGAAAAGGCGGATGAACCGCCACAGTTTTTTCTTGCGCATAGAAATGATATGAAAAAAGTGGAACTACCTTTTTGAAAAAAGACTGCATTCTGCGGAATACAGAATGCAGTCTTTACGCTGTATCGTTTTCAGTGTATGACTTCTTACAATGCCTTTACGATTGCTTCCGTGTCGCGGGCAATCATATATTCTTCGTCAGTCGGGATGACTACGACGCGAACTTTTGAATTCGGAGTGCTGAGCTCGATTTCTTCGCCGCGAGTCTTGTTCTTTTCAACATCGAATTCGATGCCGAGGAAGGCAAGCTGCTTGCAGATGCGTTCGCGTGTGCCTGTCTGGTTTTCGCCGACGCCGCCTGTGAACACAATCACGTCGACACCGCCCAATGCAGCAGTGTAGGCACCGATATATTTAGTGATGCGGTATTCGTACATGTTCAACGCCATGATGGCACGTTCGTTGCCTTCTTCCACAGCCTTTTCAATGTCGCGCATGTCGGAAGAAACGCCTGTCAGACCTGCCACACCGCTCTTCTTGTTGATGAGCGCCTGCATGCCTTCGTGGTCGAGGTGTTCTTTCTGCTGGATGTAGAGAAGGGCTCCCGGGTCAACGTCGCCGCAGCGAGTACCCATAATCAGACCTTCGACCGGAGTCAGACCCATTGATGTGTCGACCGACTTGCCGTCCTTGATGGCAGTGATGGAACCGCCGTTACCGATGTGGCAAGTGATGATGCGCTGTTTTTCGTATTCCAGACCGAGGAAATCGCAGGCACGGCGGGAAACGTAGCGGTGGCTTGTTCCGTGGAAGCCGTAGCGGCGAACGCCGTATTTTTCATACATTTCGTAGGGTAGACCGTACATATAGGCGTACGACGGCATTGTCTGGTGGAAAGCAGTATCGAATACGCCCACTTGCGGCACGTCAGGAAGGATTTCGCTGATAGCGTCGACACCGGCAATGTTCACCGGGTTGTGGAGCGGAGCGAGGTCGTAGCATTCCTTTACCTTGGCGATTACCTCGTCGTTGATGAGAACGCTGGAGTTGAATTTTTCTCCACCGTGAACGAGGCGGTGGCCAACGGCTTCGATTTCGTCAAAATTCTTGATGCAACCGTATTTTTCGCTTGTCAGGTTGTCGAGAATGATGCGGATAGCCACATTATGGTTAGGCATAGAAGCGTTGATAGTCACTTTCTCGCCGTTGTATTTGAATTTGAGGAAAGAGTCGGGGAGACCGATTTTTTCCACGCCGCCTTCGGCAAGGATATTCTGTTCGTTGCCTGAAAGTTCGATGAGTTTGTATTTTACGGAAGAACTTCCGCAGTTGAGCACTAATATTTTCATTTTGCGTTGATGCTTTGGTTACAAGTGATGATGACTGTTTTATAGATGTCTTCCGGGCTGCAGCCACGAGAAAGGTCGTTCACCGGACGTGCCAGACCTTGGAGTACAGGACCTACTGCCTGTGCGCCGCTCAGACGCTGAACGAGCTTGTAAGTGATGTTGCCCACTTCGAGCGACGGGAATACCAGCACGTTGGCAGTTCCGGCGATGTCGCTGTTCGGAGCCTTGCTCTTGCCCACTGAAGGAACGATGGCTGCATCAGCCTGCAATTCGCCGTCGAGAGCCAGTTCCGGAGCCATTTCCTTGGCGATTTTTGTAGCTTCGATGACTTTGTCCACCATTTCGTGTTTTGCGCTGCCTTTGGTTGAGAAGCTGAGGATGGCAACACGCGGGTCGAAACCTGCCAAATCCTTGGCTGTCTGAGCCGATGAAACGGCGATTTGTGCCAATTCTGCTGCAGTCGGATTAGGCACTACTGCACAGTCGGCAAAAATCAGCATGCCGTCCTGGCCGTAAGGGCAGTTTTCCGGAAGAAGCATAAGGAATGCGCCGGAAACGACATTGATGCCTTTTTTCGGTTTGATGACCTGGAATGCTGCGCGGAGCACATCGCCGGTAGTGTTGAGTGCGCCGGCAACCTGTCCGTCAGCTTCACCGTTCTTGATGATGAGACAGCCCAGATAAAGAGGGTTGAGAACGGTTTTGCGGGCATCTTCAATTGTGATGCCTTTTGATTTGCGGAGCTCATAGAAAAGTTGTGCATACTTTTCAGTTGCTTCTGTATTTGTCGGGTCTACTACTGTAGCCTTGTCGATATGCTTGAGTCCGAGTTCGGCTGCTTTAGCTGTTATTTCTGCGGGCTTTCCGATGAGGATGATGTTGGCGATTTCATCACGGAGAAGCATGTCGGCTGCTTGCAAAGTTCTTGGTTCTGTGCCTTCTGCAAGGACTATTCGTTGTTTGTTCTGTTGCGCTGTTTGGATCAGCTTGTCAAATAAAGCCATAATTGTTGTATTTTTTGCTATTTGCAAAATTATAGAATTAAAATGTAATGAACCATAAAATTTCCATGAATTTGTGGAAATCCAGTATGAAAAAATATTAAACCGTGGAAAAGTGTCAATTCTGCAAGAAAAGTGCTTTAAAGATTTGTTGGTTTATGAACTTTGTGTTTATTTAGCACCCGAAATTTTTTTATGGACTTAATACTATGGCGAAAATAAAATATACACTGGAATTTGAAATGAAAAGCACTCCCGTGCCTTTGCTCTGGTCGTATCTGGCAACTGCCAACGGACTGAAGGAGTGGTTTGCCGACAATGCAGAGATGCACGGAAAGGATGTCGTTTTCTCGTGGAAGGGAACCGAACAGCCGGCTACGATAATTGCGATGCGTACGGAAAAATATGTGCGTTACCGCTGGAAGGACGAGGACGACAAGTCGTATTTCGAACTGAGGGTTGACGTGTCGGAAATGACCGATACTACGTTGCTGACCGTGACGGATTTTGCCGAACCCGACGAGCTCGAAGAATCGAAAAATCTGTGGAACTATCAGGTAGAAGTATTGCAGCGGCTGCTGGGCTGCTGATTGCCTGAACGTTGAAAGGATATAGGAGCACATTCCGACACAGCCACGTGTCGGAATGTGTTTTTTTATTTATAGTCTTCCAAACATACGGACAGTTTTGCTTATATTCTTTTTTGACAGAAGAACAAAAACGGCTGATAAGAATATACTCAAAAGTATGTCTTTATGTCCTTTTGTCCGATTTTTTTGACAGAAGAACAAAAAGAACAAAAATTCCCCAGTTTGTCACGAAAAAACCGCCGGCAACTCTAACCTATAACCCCTAACCTCTAATTGATTCTTTTGGCCTGTCGTTTCGGGTGGGAACGAAAAAACGGACACCTGTCTGGCAGATGTCCGTTTCGGAGTATATAAGTCTGAATGTCTGTTATTCTTCCTTGTTTTCTTCGGCGTAAGCCTTGAGCAGTTTTTCCTGAATGTCGCCCGGAACGAGTTCGTAGGACGCAAACTTCATGGTGAAAGAAGAGCGGCCGCCTGTGATAGAGCTGAGGGCAGTAGAGTAGGACGACATTTCTTTTAACGGAACGCGGGCTGTGATTTTTTCAAATCCCTTTTCGCTTTCCATGCCCATGATGATGGCACGGCGTCCTTGCAAGTCGCTCATCACGTCACCCATCTTGTCGGACGGAACGAGTACCACTACATCGTAAACCGGTTCCAGAATCTTCGGGTTCGCATTGCGGAATGCTTCGCTGAAGGCGTTACGTCCGGCAAGGCGGAAGGAGATTTCGTTGGAGTCAACCGGGTGCATCTTACCGTCGTAGATACAAACGCGTACGTCGCGTGCGTAAGAACCTGTCAACGGACCTTGTTCCATGCGGTCCATCAAGCCTTTCACGATAGCAGGGATAAAGCGTGCATCGATGGCACCACCCACGATACAGTTGTAGACAACGAGCTTGCCGCCCCATTCCAATGGAATTTCCTGTTTGTCGCGGATGTTCATGCGGAATTCCTGTCCGTTGAATTTGTAAACGTCCGGTTCCGGCATGCCTTCTGTGTAAGGTTCAACGATGAGGTGAACTTCACCGAACTGTCCGGCGCCGCCCGATTGCTTCTTGTGGCGGTAGTCGGCGCGTGAAGCCTTCGTGATAGTTTCGCGGTAAGGAATACGCGGCTCGATGAAATTGATTTGAATCTTATCGTTGTTTTCGATACGCCATTTCAATGTGCGGAGGTGGAATTCACCTTGTCCGGAAACGATAGTCTGTTTCAGTTCTTTCGACTGTTCCACAATCCATGTCGGATCTTCGAGGTGCATGCGGTTGAGCACTTCGTTGAGCTTTTCAGCGTCGGCTTCGTTCACAGGCTTGATGGCGCGCTGGAATTTCGGTGCCGGGTATTTGATGAAGTCAAACACGTGTTCGCAGTTCTTTTCGTTGAGCGTGTCGCCTGTGCTCACGTCTTTCATCTTCACGGTTGCACCGATGTCGCCGGCGTGGATTTCGTCGACAGCCGTACGGATTTGTCCGCATACGCAGAAAATCTGTGCGATGCGTTCCTTGTTGCCTGTACGCATGTTCGTAAGGTCGTCGCCGGCTTTGAGCGTACCCGACATTACTTTAAAATAGGAAACTTCACCGATGTGCGGTTCAACGGATGTCTTGAACACATATATGCTTGTCGGACCGTTGGAGTCGGCCGGAACTTCTTCTAATTTGGTGTCGACCGGAACTGGCATGTCGCTGACGAAAGGAACGACATTGCCGAGGAATTCCATCATACGGCGAACGCCCATGTCTTTCAGCGCGCTCACGCAGAATACCGGCAAAATGCTGCGGTCAATAAGGCCCTTGCGGATACCTTCGCGCATTTCGTCTTCAGTAAGAACTCCCTGGTCGAAGAATTTTTCCATCAGGTTTTCGTCGTTTTCGGCAGCGGCTTCCACGAGCAGCTTGTTCAGCTCTTTCGCTTTTTCCATCTGGTCTGCCGGAATTTCAGAAATGGTAGGAACACCACCGTCAGGACCCCAGCTGTACATCTTCATCAAAAGCACGTCAATCATGGCGTTGAAGCCTGTACCCGGGTTGATAGGATATTGAATCAGGACGATTTTGTTGCCGAACACGTCCTTCATTTGTTGGATAACGTTGTCGAAATCCACTTTGTCGCCGTCAAGCTGGTTGACAGCAAAGATGACCGGTTTCTGAATTTTTTCAGTAGTACGGAAAATATTTTGTGTGCCGACTTCCACACCATATTGGGCGTCGATAAGAAGAACGCCGGTGTCGGTAACGTTTAGAGCCGTAATCGCGTTGCCTACAAAGTCGTCGCCGCCCGGGCAGTCGATTACGTTGAGTTTCTTGTTCAGGAATTCTGCATAGCAGACAGTGGAGAATACTGTGTAGCCATATTCTTTTTCCACCGGGAAGTAGTCGCATACGGTGTTGCCGTTTTCGATGCTGCCTCTTCGTTTTATAACTCCACACTCGTAAAGCATCGCTTCTGCGAGTGTGGTTTTCCCAGATCCCTTACTACCAATGAGGGCAATGTTTTTAATTTCGTTGGTTTCGTAAACTTTCATTGTATTAGAGAATATTAAAAAGTTAGTAAAAAATAATTTTCCATTTTCAGCAAATAAAAAACGCCCGAAAACGCCACCGGACTTCAGCTTGGGTTTCGCTTTCGGCCTTTTTCCTTTTGCTTTCGCAAAGTAGAAACTTATTTGTAAAATTCAAAGTAAAACACGTATGTTTGATAACATATTTCATATATTTAACCCAAATTGGTTATTAGACCGCCAAACCTGTTGGGCGGTTGGTGGGGTGTGCTTCTTAGTCGTCTTCCGCACTGCTGTCTGCATTTGGCTTCCCGCTTTTTCTCGCTATAGCCCTTCGGCAAATGCTAAAATAAAGTTGCCTGGCAGCAACACGAAATCCTCCACGAAAATTGATGGTCTGTTTGGGTTTAATCATTATTTTATTAGCAAAAAAATAATGATTATATATATTTGTCTATTGTGAATATCAGATATTTATATTATATTTGTATGGTATAGGAGGAGTCCTTGCACAAAGCGCAATTCTGCTTTCAATTTCAGTGTATTTGTAGCACATATTAGGATATATCTTCTATCATAAAACACAATTCTGCTTTTTGACTCTATATAGTTTTTAACCATAAACACGTACACTTATGAAAAAAATGTTATTCCTTCTGGCCTTTGTCGTGGTGTCCCTTACCACCTGGGCACAAAGATACGACTTTCAAGAGGGCCAATTCTACTATTCCATCAATCGTGACCGACCTTCTGAAGTTTCGGTAGCCAGAAATGATGACTCTTATTCCTCCTTTACCGGTGAACTCATTATTCCAAGTACCGTTACCCATGGGGAATATACCTACACTGTAACGGGTCTTGGTGAGAGGGCTTTTAACAGTTGTTCCGGAGTCTCCTCTGTCTCTATTCCTTCCAGCGTGATAACCATTGAGTGGGCCGCGTTTGAGGGAACTGCCTTCTATAATGACCCTTCAAATTGGGTGGACAATGCATTGTATGTCGACAACTGCTTAATTGCAGTCAAACCCGAAGTGGCCGGAGAAACCTATGAAATTGCAGAAGGAACAAGGGTAATCGGAGAGGGAGCTTTTTATAAATGTTCCTCTCTGACTTCTGTCACTATTCCTTCCAGCGTTATAAGTATAGGATATGCTGCGTTTGCAGATTGTACCTCTCTGTCTTCTGTCAATATTCCTTCCAGTGTCAAATACGTTGGATTTGATGTGTTTGATGGAACTGCTCTTTATAACGATGCTTCAAATTGGGTAGACAATGTATTGTATGTCGACAACTGCTTAATCGAGGCGAAGCTGGATATAAGCGGAACATACAACATAGCGGAAGGAACAAAAGTTATTGCTGAGTATGCTTTGTCATCTTGTAGGAGTCTTACTTCAATCACTATCCCTTCGAGTGTTATAGGCATAGGAAGTTATGCGTTTCCATCATCAGTGGTACTTACTGATATCCAGGTAGAATCCGGCAATACTGCTTATTTGTCAGAAAACGGAATCCTGTACAATGCAGATCAAACTGTTTTGTTGTGCTATCCAGGAGGAAAAAAGGATGGAACCCTCACAATCCCTGCCAACGTGAGAAGCTTTGGGTATAATGCATTTGATAATAATAGCTATCTGGATACAATTAAGTGGAATGCTGTCAATTTCCTTGATTTCACCGGTATCTCTGATTCTCCAGAATGGCGGTATATTTCAATGCTTGTCTTTGGAGAAGGAGTTGAACATATTCCGGCTTACCTATGTAATGAATTTTCTTCCACTCTTCGCTCCCTCACTATCCCGTCCACTGTCACCAGTGTAGGACAGGATGCGTTTGCCGGATGCGGAAACTTAACCGTATATAAGAATTATTCACAGCTACGGTTACCAGATTTTTTAATAACAAACTCTCCCAATTTGAAGGAATTGGTATCCCCCATTAATGACTTTTACTTTTTTAGCTTGGAGGATCTTTCTTCTATCAACGGATTAAAATCTTTAATAGTCCATTCTGCGGGTGAGTACTATAACCGGATATATGACTGTATACTTTCATTTGCAAATCTCCAGCAAAATACGTTAACCTGTTTCGATATAGAAAGTATCAGTACCTACTATGATACTTTTATTCCGGACAAATGCTTCCTTGATTTCACTTTATTGGAAACAGCCAAAGTGCCAAATAATTTGGTAAGTATCGGTTACAGAGCTTTTGAAAACTGCCGTGTGCTTCAGGAATTCACTATCCCTGCATCGGTAAACGAGATCGGTGAAAGTGCTTTTGAAAACTGCCGTATGCTTCAGGAAATCACTATCCCAGCATCTGTGAACGAAATTTACGACAGTGCCTTTGAAAACTGCCGCAGCCTGAGTGCCGTACACTTTGGCGGTTCAACGGAAGAGCAGGCCGACGACCCGGCAACATCACAGTGCGCCCTGCAACGTATCGGCAACTGGGCTTTCTATAACTGTCACCAATTGCAAGAGCTCAACATTCCCGAAGGCGTCACGGAAATCGGAGATGCCGCCTTCTATGGCTGTTCATATCTGGAAGACCTTGTTCTGCCGTCATCCCTTCAGACTATCGGTGACAACTGTTTTTCCCTCTGCTCAAAACTGGAACGCATTATCGTGAACGCTGCCATTCCTCCGGCCATAGAGGCGAAAACTTTCTACGAGGTGATTCGCTCTATTCCTGTTTATGTGCCGAAAGGCAGTCTGGAAGCCTACAAGGCCGATACCTACTGGAGTGAATTCCGATTGCTGGACGACGACCCGGCTACGGTTCTTTCGCTTGAAGCGGACAATTCCGGCTGCTACGCTGCCAACGGTATGCTTTACAATCCAAACGGTGTCAGTCTGAACGTCTACAATATGCAGGGCACTTTGATTTACACGGGCAACGCTACCAAGATAGAAATGCCGGCAAAGGGTATCTACATTCTCAAAACTCCGACAACCACCGAAAAGGTAGTGCTCTAATCCCGAACAGAAAAGGTCGTATTCCAAACATGGATATGACTTTCCTCGATAATCTAAACGGCATTCCGGCTACAAGGCCGGGGTGTCGTTTTTTCTTGCAGTGGCGTGCCGGGCCCTAATCTGCGGCATTGATAATTTTTACCGGACAGTAATGGCCGTTTGGGGTTTAAGCATAAAATATTACTTTTGCATTATGTCAGGAATTTATATACATATACCGTTCTGCAAGAGAAAATGTATCTATTGCGATTTCTATTCTGTGGCCGTTTCGGAAGAAAAGCTGGATGCCTATCTTGATGCGCTCGTCAAGGAATACCGTGTGCGGAAGGCGGAACTTGGCGGGTCGGCAGTTCGGACCTTATATATAGGCGGCGGAACTCCCTCGCTGGTGCCGGCAGAGAATCTGGGCGGGCTGTTGCACGGACTGTGCGATGTGGCGGAACTTGAAGAAGTTACCATAGAGGTGAATCCCGACGACGTTACGCCCGTTTATGCCCGTGCGTTGGCTGAAATCGGCGTCAACCGTGTCAGCATGGGGGTGCAGAGCTTCGACGACGGCCAGTTGGCCATGCTCAACCGCCGACATTCGGGGGCTCAGGCCGCGGAGGCAGTGGCTACATTGCGGCAGGCGGGTTTCAGCAATATCAGTATTGACCTGATTTACGGCATACCGGGCCAGACTTTGGAATCGTGGGCGCAGACTGTAGGCAAGGCGGTGGCTCTCGACGTGCCGCACATTTCCGCCTACAGCCTTACGTATGAAGAAGGAACACGACTGACCCGCATGCGGGATGCCGGAAAATTGCAGGAATGCAGCGACGAGCAGACCGTAGCGATGTTCGACCTTCTTGGCCGGGTACTGACCGAAGCCGGTTACGAGCAGTATGAAATATCCAACTTTGCCAAGCCGGGAATGTATTCCCGCCACAATTCTTCATACTGGAACTTTACGCCCTATATCGGCTTGGGTGCTTCTGCCCATAGTTTTGACGGACGGATGCGCCGCTATAATCCTTCCGACTTGCGGGGCTATATGGCAGCCGTCGGGGAAAGGGGCTATGCCTATGAAGAAGAGCAGGAAACGGCCGACGAACTTTATAACGAATGGGTGATGACAAGATTGCGGACGGTGTGGGGACTTGACCTCGCCGACCTTCGCAGCCGCTTCGGCAGCCGTCGTGCCGATTATGCCGAAAAGGTGTTGGTGCGTTTCGTCGATAGCGAAGACGTGGCAATCGAGAACGGTGTCGCCCGCCTTACCCATCGCGGCATCATGGTTTCCGACATGATTTTCCGTGATTTGTTTCTTGTGTAAAAATTGATGTCTGGTGCGTTTTTCCAATTTTTAGACCCATAAAAAGGTGCGTTTTCCTTGTTTTTAGGCGTGCTTTTTGGTGCGTTTTTCCGTTGGGAGTCATTTGTGGTTTTTGACAGAAGAACAAAAGGACATAATTTTGAGGGAGTTATCAAAGGATGTCCTCCTCTAAGATAGAGGAGGTGGGCG
>ERZ791737.267-NODE-267-length-55953-cov-21.105889_pt1 | contig 55953 bp, 48 predicted proteins | sample MGYA00510042_ERZ791737 | MGnify/ENA primary metagenome ERZ791737 (study PRJEB30046, sample SAMN00791965) | human gut metagenome | study: EMG produced TPA metagenomics assembly of the A metagenome-wide association study of gut microbiota in type 2... | reverse complement strand
GAGCCCGGAGCGGGAGCCCGGAGCGGGAGCCCGGAGCGGGAGCCCGGAGCGGGAGCCCGGAGCGGGAGCCCGGAGCGGGAGCCCGGAGCGGGAGTATAGCTTCCTGTTTCTTCTGTGAATCCGAGAGTCAATGAAACCGGCACTAACCCTTCTTCGTCCGTGGGTGGCACCACTATGTCGTCTATTGGCTTTTCACATCCCGTCAGACTCACAGAAAAAGTGATCAGGCCCAAAAAGAGCCCGAACAAATACCATTTTAATATCTGCTTCATATAAATAATATGTATTTAAGTTTGTTGATTTTGTTTCGGAATGTTGAAACACACTCCGTCTTGCCTCATGCATGCTTGATGCACAAGGCGGAAACGGAAAATAATTTTAGGGACTGTGATTTAATTATATCTTTTTAATACTCTTCTGTCGTTTTTATAATCACAATGTTTCTTCCATTACAAGGATAAAAATAAAAAGCCAATCCGGATTGAATTTCCTGCTTTTTAGTTAGCTCATTCCTTTAGATAAAAATGTCGAAAGTTATATGCTCCATTTTCATCAGAATCCATTTCGTCCTTTCCATCGTAAATTAAGGCTGATTTTACCAATCGGTCATTAAGAATTCCTTTTAAGTAGTCTATTCCTTTGTAGTATTCTTTTTGGTAAGATTGGCTTGATTTTATTTCATAAGCTTGTATTTGGTTTCCCTTCAAGTGTAGTAGGTCAACTTCTTTTTGCGATTTGTCTCTATAGAAATACAAGTTTGGGTCTTTGGCTTTATTCAGTCTGTTTTTAATAGCTTCGTTTACAACCATATTTTCAAATATTGCTCCCCGAAGAGGATGAACAGCCAGTTGTTGCTCATTTTCAATTCCAAGCAGATAGCAAACAAGTCCCGTGTCGTAGAAATACAGTTTTGGAGATTTTACAAGACGCTTCCCGATATTTTCAAAATAGGGGGGAAGGGAATAAGCTATGTACGAGGCTTGTAATACACTAAGCCAGCTTTTTATAGAGTTGACTGTTACGCCCACTTCTCCGGACAAAGCGGAAGCATTGAATTCGGTACCTATTCTTCCGGCACATAAACGTATAAATATCTGAAATAGACTGATATCTTTCAAATTGATGATTTGTCTTAAATCCCTTTCTATATAGGTTGAATAATAATTTTTATAAAGATCTTCTCTTGGAAAATTCTTGGACCAAATGGCAGGATAGCAACCGTTCAGCATCAGAGTATCAGTCGAAAGATTATTTATTCTGTCTCCTAACTCATGTAGAGATAATGGCAGCAATGTCAAAACAGCTGTTCTTCCGGCTAATGATTGAGTTACCTTTTCCAAAAGTGCGAAATTACTGCTTCCTGTTATGATAAAGCGACGTTTGGGGTCTTGATCAACAGTAACCTGAATGAATGAAAATAAATCCGGATAATGATGGGCTTCGTCTATGATTAATCCATTGGGATATAAGTCAAAGAACTTTCGGGGATCTGCTATGACCTGTGACCGGGTTATCGGGTCTTCCAAGTTAGTGTATGCATACTCCGGAAACATCTCACGGCATAATGTTGTTTTACCGGATTGTCTTGGACCGGTAATCGTTATCACCGGATAAAATTCAATTAAACGGCGTATTTCTGTTTCTAACTTTCTACTAATCAGATTCATATGTTCAAGCTGGACAAATTTGCACATTAACTATAAAATTGTCCAAAGATAAATCTTTTATTGGATATATTGAACTTTTTCTAATACTAAAATGCCAATCCGGATTGAATTTCCTGCTTTTTAGTTAGCTTGTGCTTTATTCCTCCTTTGCGGCTACCTTACTTATACGAGAAACTGTGGATCTCTTTTGAGATACATATATGTTATACCAATCTTAAACCTAAGGCTTTGTACCTTTCTTAATCCTGTCTTGAATGCAACGTACGGAGAAACCGAAAACCCGGGTATTAGTTTTAGTAGATACTATTCCATTGCCGTTAGGCTGATAATTAGAAAGACATTGCATTTGAGCATGAGCCTGCTTCGTGCCATCCGGAGTTGAAGACCACAAATAAACAGTATTATTGCTAGCACTTTCTCTGTATTTTCCGTCATTTTCTTCACGAAGCGAAACTCCCGGGAAATAGGCGGATTTATTTGTATAGCTTCCCGGATTTTCTTTTTCGTCACTAAAATACATGTAACCGGAGCCGACTATCTCTGAAGAAATTTTTGTTCTATTATCATACTTTAATTCTATAAATTCCTTTCCATTGTAATACATGAGGTTCGTTGCATACGATGCTTTGTATGGGTCGCCACCATAAGTATCATCCGGCGTCCCTCCGAATCCTGCGATAAACGATGTGTATGCATCGTTTATATTTGTGTTCGAAGGTACCCTCCATCCTTTGGGACACGGGTCATGGATGGTCTTGGCGCCATCCCCTCCCCAGCTGGCTGTATAAGTGCTCGTATTGAATTTGGTATAAAAGGTTAAAGGATTTTGAATGGTATTATCCAGACTACAACTAGTATCTTTATCCTTACTAATGCCTCCTTCTATCGTTTTTCCTGTACCGTCATATATCGTATTTACTTCACTTTTAGTACCATCTGCCGTACTGAAAAACGGGTCTTTTCTTCGCCCTTGGTAGAGTAATCCGAATGTGCGCACGGCATTGATTAAATTGGTTTGTATTCCGGCACGAGTAGCTCCCAGATTGCGATCCATTATCACGCAGTTATAGAAAGCCCCGGTGGGTTCAATCCACGACCGCCCCCCGTAAGTATGCACTGTTCCCTCATACGTACTTGCTCGTGCATTCTCTATGGCAAAGTCACGCGTATCTGCATCAATCTCTCCTTCCAGCCCTTTAGGTATGTAGTCACTAATCCAGATATGCCAACTCCAAACAATTACATCGCTGCTGTTGTATGCAGCAATCACGGCATTTCCACCATTGGTTACGGGCACTTTTATGTGTACCCGTGCATTGTCTTTATTTTCTATATCCGTCGTGTTTACTAAGTTTTTATGATTGCCGTCATCTATTACATACCCCATTACCAGGTCACCCGATGTACCTGCATCTTTGGCTTGCCATAGTACTTTGACGTGTGAGATTGTCTTGTTGGCAATGATGTTTCCACCCGAAACCAGTGCTGTGTTCCATCCGTCTGTACCTCCTGCTTCATGCTTGTACGGATTAAAGCATATATTCGTACCCGGCTGCATCATGAAGCAATTCGATGTCTCCACGAGGTTCACACTCTTCACCGGAGTCTGGTCCAGTAGCTGGATGCGTCCGTCATTCCGATAGTCGACGGAAGTTACATTCAATGTCCAGTTGTAGTCCGTGTTTTCTCGGAGGTTGAAATCTGTAGATGCTTCGCCGCCCAGGTAGGCGCGGTAGTAGAGGCGTTCTTGCTTGGTTGCGTTATCTACCACCAACTCTACGTAGGAGGCAGCGGTAGGGGCATTCTCTTTGGTGCGGTAATAAGGCGAAGTTGCTTTGGCAGAAGTGCCCCGCACATTGGCGGGAATCCATACGGTTTTTGTTCCGGCATTTAGTTCCGCTTCAGTAGTCAGACGATAAGTGTCTACAAATTCCGAGACGGTAGAAGGGTAGGTAGTGCCCCATTCCGTACTTTCCTCTGTGGGTAGCAGGCGGAAATCGGCAGGAACTTGACAGAGTTTTACCTCTTTCAAGGCATAACCTTGATCTGTAACCTTTTGGCTCACATTCCAGTTCACCGTCAGCTTTGTAGCAAGGCGTTTCAGTAGCAGGCGGGCATCGTGCGCCCCTTCAAGGCTCTGCAGCTTGCCGTCGCTTGTCACTTTGACGTGTGGCAGGTAGAGTACGTAGGGCATTTTGTTTATCTGCTCCAGAGTGGCACCGGACGTAGGGATGGCACTTGTCCCGCTAAAAAGCGTGCTTGCCATTGTCAGCTTTTGTATGGCGGAGAGGTTGCCGGAGATGGCGGGAGTTGTATTACCTTTACCGCGGGCAATGATTACCAACTGGCAGTCTTCCGATGGAGTCAATGTACAATTTAGTTTTGTGCCGATGCCCTGAGGCGTGGAACTCAGGTCATTCGATTTCAGCAGTGCTCCGCTCGTCTTGTCGTATTGCAGCACATAGAGGCCGTACAGCGCATCCGGTTTCAGATCCGGCGGTGTTGTTTCTCCTGTTCCTCTTGTCATTGCGTTGGGCACCAGCTCTGCACAGAAACCGCCGTTCTGGCTTACTTTCCCGCTGCGTGTATCGGTTTTCCCCGAGAGGGTATAGCCGTCATCTTCATCGGCGAAGCCGAAGGATAGTTCCACCTGTACGTCCCCTTTTTCAGGGATAATCGGAGCCGAAGTCTCTAAATAATCTTCGCAGGATGCCGCGCTTGCCCACAGCAAGACGGCAAAAAGCCATTTTCCCATATATGCCCGACTGTAATATTTCATATTGTCCATTCTATTCTTGTTCCTTTTTATTTTACCTTATCTGAAATCCACTTCCTTAGTAATCGTATCCACTTTGTCGAACACCACTACCGCGCCATCCGTAATCGTCACCCGCACGTCGGCGCTGTTTATTCCGCTTATTTCCACGGTTACGGTGTAGTGATATCCCCGCCGTATGTTGTAGTCGTTCATCAGGTTACCGCCCAGGTAGAGGCGATAACGTGCGGCTACTGCGCCAGTCACTGCATCGGTTCCGGCGCTGTTGGCATAGTAGTACAAACCTTCCAGGTCGATGTAGGTGCAATTCGCCAGACTGCCGCCATCCGCCGGTTTGCCGTCAGCCCCCAGCGTAGGGGCTGTACCGTCATTCTTGGGGCCATAGTCGGCAATGTTCTTTTGCTGGAAGGACACGCCACAACCTATGCCGCGAAGATTCTCGGGCATATAAAAATGATAACTACCGCCTTCTGAAAGGCTTCCTGTACTTGTCTCCTTTACGGTACAACTGCCTGTTGCCGTTTCCGGATATACCCCCGAAGCAGCTCCGGCGCGGCTGTCGATGGCCAGTGTGGCGGGCAGTCCGTAAGCCTTGATGGACCTGAGTTCGAACTTGGCGGGATATGCCACCTCGCTCGTCCACTTTACCGTTAGCCAGGCATAAGCAAAGCTCAGTGGGGCAATGACAACCGCCTTTTGGTCATTATCGGACTTTCTTTCATACTCTATATCACCAGATACAAGAAGGTTAGTCTCTGTGGTATAGGAGGAGGAAAAGTCATTCGTGATTTTTTGTAGATCCGCCTTGGCTGCATTCGTGGTTTGACTGAACGTCTTCAGTGCCGAATGGTTGCTTCCGAAGTTACCGATTACACGGAACGTACTGTTAATATTGGTGAAACCATCGGTCTCAACCTGCAGCAATGCTTTGTTTTCACTCCCGTTCTCATTGGTAGCCTGCTTGATAGACGATGCTCCGAAATTTTTGGCAGCTATCATCTTATCGTCCATATCAAATTGTATCACCCACACGTCATTGATACTGATCCCGCCAATATCTCCTGCCCGTGTGCTCACCGATAAGGCCGGCGGCAGTGACAAACGAAAGATAAAATCTCCCTCTGTTGCCGCTTCCGCTTCCTTCTCAGAAGCTTCACAGGAGGCGAGCAGCAACGGAAATAGAAGGCAAGCAACCCATATCCCGTGTAGTTTACTTATATAACTCATATCAATCCGTATTTTTCTCATAATCAATCCGTCTTTTTGTTAGTCTTTTCCCAGCCCTTCTCCTTTGAGGTCCGTGGTGGTCCATTCTTTGATGGCCAGAGTAAGGTCGGTCGGTATGATGGCTCCGTAGAAAGTAAGGCTGAAGTCGAACTGATAGGTCATACCCGGTAGTAACGATTTCTCGATAGAAGCCTTGTAGGTATCTGTCATGGTTTCATCTTCCGTCCCGTTTTTATAGCCTACCGTGAGGTTCACATCAAAGGTCAGTTTCTGAGTACCGTCCACCGGTAGCAGTATGCCTGCAGGATTGCTGACACGCTTGCTGTAAACATCCTGGTCGGCAGTGTTCAGTGTAAAGCTGCTGAAGGTATAGGTGTCATCCGCAGCAGAAGCGGCCGCTTCCCACGCTGTGTTGTTCAGCTTGTAGGTCAGTTCCTTGCGTAGTCCGTTTATCCTGACATAATTCACCACCAGGCTGGTGGGCTGCACAGGCTGTGTTCCGTTTCTGGCGGCTACCGTAGTCACCACCTGCGCGTTCATTCTTGTAAAAGGCCGTGGTAGCGCCACCTTCATCATATTCTGTCCTGTTTGGTCGGGTTGCACCACGATGTTCTCCAGTTTGGTGTACATAAAGTCCTTGCCGTTAATCACGTGCACTTTGTTATCCGCTGTAGCCAGCACGGGTGTTTCCGTGGACGAGTTGTACGAAAGCAAGTACATGTCGTAATTTCCGCGGTACAGCAGCAAGTCTCCCGTAGCCGTCAGGTCATTCTGTACTGTATAGTTCTCGCTTCCCGTGGGTTTGCTGAAGTCCGTAGTCCCTGCAGGATAGGCATATATGCGGAACATTTTGTCCGCGCCCATCGTCTCGTCCGTGCTCACACTTGCACCGGGATCATCGGCCCGGGTCATTGCCTCCCTGAAGAGGTCGAAGGTCAGGCTTACCGGCTCTCCGCTCTCCTCCAGGGAAGGCGGAAGTTCCGTATTGCCCGGGTCACAGCCCGCTATCAGTCCTGCCATTGCCATCAGGGCAACCATCTTGCCGCCCGAAATCCAAGCCTTGTATCTCATCTTATCCATAACTTTCTACTATGCTGAATTAAAAAAAATCCGCTCAATCCGCAGCATCCGCGTCTGAAGAATCATTTATCAAATACCGATTCCCGTATTCTGGTTCGCATCATTCTTCCATCCTTCGATCTTGATGCCTGTCAGGCTTCCGCCCATTTTGTCCACCGTCATTTTATACACGTAATGATAGCCCGCCAGCCACTGCACGCCATCGCCCGGTACGGCGGCGGTCTCGAACACGCGGTCTTCCGCTTCTCCCTCTACACGTACAGATAGCCTGAACGACAGTTTTGTTTCCTTTCCTGTCATGGGGGCCACCAGGCTGCTCACGTTGGGCTGCTCCAGGAGTTCCTTCAGTTCGGTGCTGCCGGTCAGTGTCAGCGATCCCGTAGCCGCAAGACCCGCCAACTGCCCGGTACCGATGTTCATCGTGCCGTTGTTTCCCTGTTGTAGGCGGTTGGTGCTGCTCACTATCTCTACCTTGTTCAAGGTCAGCTTTTCCGTTACAAACTTCGACTTCAGAATGCTGAAGCTGACCTTTGCCAGTGCGTGCTGCATCTCGAAAGATACCGAGCGCTTTCCGGCATGAACCGGCTGTGGCGAAGCATACAGATAGTCGGTCTGCAGGCTTGCCGAGAAGTTGTCGGCTGCCACCTGTACGGGGATGGTGTGATTGCCGGTGCTACTGTTGGTCACGGTGCCGGTGGCGGGGTAGAAGCCATATACAAAGTCCGGTGTTGCAGTATTCTCAACCGTTATTTTAGGAGGTGCGGTGCAGCTCCACGTACCGCTTTTCAGTTCAAAGGTGGATTGGGCGTTTTCTGCCAATGCGGTGTGGCCGTTATCCGTTACGTACACGCCGATTTTCGTTATTGCGGTGGCTCCCAGGCTGGCACGGGTATTGCGCGCATCGCCATCTTCCGCCATGCTCACCGATTGCAGCCTCAGTGCATTGTCCTGCGGTTCCGCAGTCAGGGATTCTTCCCCGCATGCGGCCAGCAGGGCTGCCGCGCAGACCATTGTCAATACATGTTTTATCTTCATCTTCTGTTCTTGTTTTTATGTTGCCGATCCTATGTCCGTCGGCTCTCCTGTCGATATAAACTCTTTCACCGTCACGCTCGAAAGAATCAGCTCGGTGGTAGTGGTGAAGGTATACTGGTATTCGTAACCGGCCTGGAAGGTAATGGGCGGATCTCCTTTTCCTTTATCCGTATAGGTTTTTGTTTCGGTTTGGTCTGCCACCGTGGTGGTTACACTTATTGTATAGGGGAAGCTTGCAGTGGGTGTGATGAGGTTGATAATCCCCGTATAGGTATGCCGTCGGAGCTCATTGTCGGTGCAGAGCAGTTTCAGCTCACCTGTCTTACCGGTTTCGGTGCATACGTTGCTGCCTGTAACCGTGGCGCTTACTGCCTTATTGTCTGCCTCGTATCTCACGATGATCGTGATCCTGGCTGCTGCCGGGGCAAATGTGAAGTCCACACGGTTGGCAGTGGCAGTGGCGGTAGCGGTCAGTTGGTTGCTTTTCCAGAAGCTGCCATAGCTGGTCTGATCGGACAGGATGGCGCTGAACTCCGTAGGGTAGGAGGCAAAGAACTCTTCCTTGCCTGTGGTTGTGAGCTGGCTGTTTTCCACATTGGGCGCCCAGCCGTTGTCTTTCTTAATGTATGTGATGGCAGTAGATTCCTCTGCCGTACTCTTGCGGATCTTAATCAGATCTCCGTTTTTAAACCTGTCCTTCTTGTCATAGTTCGATGCGTCGATGGTGGTGGCACGGGTATGCGTCCCTGCAATCTTTGCCGACACTTCCAGCGGAAGGGCGGGCAGGGAGCCGGCGCGGTCGCAGCAGGTAAGGGACAGCAGTACGGGTAGGACTGCCATAGCTGCCATGGCTTTCGCCTTTCTTTTAACTTGTATCATCATTGGGCAATACGTTTTGTTTTAGTTGTCAAATCCGCCCGTGTGCCGTTCTATCACCGTCCAGGGCTTTATCTCGCTGCCTACGGGCACCAGTACGTCGTTCTGCAGGGTCAGCGTGTAGATGTAGTTGTTGTTTTCCGCTACGGTGGCAAGGGTCAGCCGTGCCTGGTAGGTTACGTTGTATGCATCCGTTATGCTGATGTCTATCTTGCTTTCCCCGCTGCGTGGGCTGATAACGGCACACCAGGTATATACCGTCGGTTCCGGTTGCAGCAGGATGATGCTCTCTTCCTCGCTTCCGGCGGTGCGCAGTCCCCGGCCTTTCACTTCCATGCGGCTGAAGGCGGGTAGTGACTGGCTTTTAGCTGTAAAGTTCAGTGTCAGCCGGGCATGCTTGTGCTTGAAGGCGTTGTTGTCCGTAAAGTGTATTTCGGCGGTCGATACAGGGACTTCGGGCGTGATCAGCAGGTTCGACCTGAGGAAGGCGGCTTCCGTGGATTGGTTTTGCGCGATTTCCGTATAGGTCACCGGAAACTCTGCGCGGCAAGTGGTGGCGGGCAGGAAGCCCAGGCCTGTGCTACCGCTCTCCACTACCCAGTTTTCGGTGTTGTCCAGCGTGTAACCGGCGGAGGCTAGCGGGGTGTTGTTGCGGGTGCATATTACGTTGATCTTGTCATTGGGCAGGAAGGCGATGCGGTCGTAAGTATTGGAGGCGGGCAGAGTGCCCGGATCCACGCGTGTGGCGGGTGCCGCTTGCTTTTCGCCTTCAATCTCGGCAAAGACGACGAGTTTCTTGCCCAGTAGGGGCGGCATGTCGGTATTGCCCTGGCTTTTGTCATCCCATCCTGCAATGTCCACACTCTTGAAGGTGAGGTCGTTCTTGTCCAGCATCAAGTGGTAGGTGTACCGCTTTCCTTTCTCCCAGGCTTGGGCAAACCAGGTGCTGGTGGTGGCGGTGAGGGTACGGTCGTAGGTGGTATTTCCCTTTCCTCCCAGTACCATGCTCAAGGTGACATTTCCGGTATGGCCGCTGTTGGGAGCCACCAGTCCGTAGGCTACGGCTGCGGGGCTGCCTGTGCTGCCGGGCAGTTGTGAGGTGTTGGTGTTAGCGGCGAAGGTCAGGGTGGTGGCGGAAGAAAGGCTCGCCAGGATACCGTCATTCAGCTGCATCGTTCCTGTGCCTGCAAGGAAGGAGCCGCCACTGAGGGTGATGCTTTTCACGAAGTCGTACTGATCATCGGGCAGGCGGCTTGCCTTGTACTCGATGGTGAAGACAACTTGGGCCAGGGCATGCTGCAGGTAGATGGTGGGGTTGTTGGCGGTGCTGCTCACTTTGATGGCGTCGGCGTTGCCGGCAGTTCCGTTTGCAGCTCCGTACATATAGTCCGTTTGCGAGCAATCGGTAGTGCTTGTGCCGTCGAAGCTTTGAGAGGCGGAGACTTCGATGGGGACGGTGCGGGTACTGCCGGCGGTCTCTGTTTTCAGACCGTTTTCATTATTACCGCTTACGGGATACCATGCATAGAGGCGTGCCGTCCTGCTTTGCAGGTTCACCGGACGGGAGGCGGTCCAGGTGTCGGTGCTACTTCCGGTTCGGCTGAGCTTGAAGATGGCGGAAGAGATCTTCTCGTCGGCATAAGGGCTGTAACCGTCTGCTGCTGTCAGGAAGACACCGATATGGTCAGCTTCTCCCGTGGCCGTTCCCGTCGTGTTGACAATGGAGCGGCTTGCGGGGACGGCACCGCCGGTACTCACCGATACCACCAGCGGCACGGAGGCTTCCTGAGCGTCCGAGTATTCTTCGGAGGAGCAGCCGCAGACAAGGCAAGCAGCACAGGCAGCAAAAAGAATATGAAGGGAGAGAATACGGATCATAAATGCAATGTTAGGATGATTATTTAATCTCTAAAGTTCCTCCGGCAACTTCTTGCCAGGCAGCGACTTCCACTTTCTGAATGGCAAGTCCCGTTCCGCTTAGATTTATCGTATAGAGATTGTTTTTACCAGCCAGCCATTTGCCTTCGTTATCGGAAGGTGCGGTCAGCTTTACACTGTAGTCGGCATTGTCAATCGTAAAGGTGGCTTCTATTTTGTCACTCCCGATAGAAGCTGTGGTAGGTAATACCAGAATGCTGAACTTCTTGGCATCATTGGCAGCCGTCGGCAAGGTATAACTGTTTTGAATGGTGCGTGTATAAGTTGCATCCTGGGCGGCACCGGTAGTGATGTTACCGGTAGTAATCTCCATCATCGGGTTTGTTCCTTTGTCCAGGGTAGTACCCGAACTGTTTATATCTTTCATTACTATTTTTGTCAATACACCACTTCCCTTATAGGTATCACCCTTGCAGACGCGGAAACTGACCATGGACAATGCATGGTTCATAGATAATGTCACTCCATTAGATTGATTCGATTTGTTAGTCACGCTTCCCACTGAGGTAGCCCACATGCAATCTACCTCTCCATCGGCAGAGGCAATAGCTGTACTGCTTTGTCCGGCATTATCGACGGCGGTAATAGTTGTGGCTTCCGTTCCCTCCAGCAAGGTAACCGGGATCTTTAAATTAGCATCATATCTAGTATCAGTCGGGTAATATGCATATATCGTAGCAGCTTCATTGGTCAGATAAATCTTCTCAGTATTATTGTTTGTCCATGTGCCGCTACTCTGCGTATATATCGCGTAGTTATTACTCTTTTCGGCAGTATAGTCTGTTCCTGTAGCATATACCGCTACACTCTGCATCTTGTTATTGTTCTGTGTGCCGCCTTCTATAGCGCTGCGCGTTACCGCCACGACAGGGGCAATCTGCAATTCCACCGGTTCATTGTTTTCCGCCTCCTGTTCGCATCCCATAGCCAGCATCATACAAGGCAGTGCCAGGGATAAATGCCACAAATTGTTACTCAATCTTTTCATCATTACGTGTGTTTTTTATCTGTTTATTATAAGTTAATTCTATTATTGCTTTCAGTCTCTGTCTCCTATTCCCAGATCCCCTGCATCTACCAGTTCCCACGGTTCCACTGTGATGGAGGTGATGGAAAGGGCATAATCGGAGAGGGTCAGAGTTACAACATGCGACATGCCTGCCTTCAGTATATCCGAAGGCTGGGTGTTGCCGTATGTAATTCTCACATTATTATAGGCTCCTGTGGAAGTCTCTACGGTCAGTGTATATTCAGTTCCTGCATTTCCACTCAGTGGCGGTAACATCAGGTTGCCCAACTCTACGGGGGTAGTGCTCGCAACTTCATTGCTACTCTCCGCAGGCGTCAGCGACAAACCGGCTGTACCGCTGGAAGGCGTATTGAACGACGGTTCGCCCGTTGCCAATGGAATTATTGCTTGCGTCTTGGCCTCGTTTACAGTTACTTTTCGGATTGTCACCGGCAAACCTTCGCTTTTCTTCTTGCATGCCTTGAAGCGTATTCGGGTCAGCAAGTGGTTGAATGTGAGCGGCTTGTCTTTCTGCGACAGTGTATTGCCGTAAAAGCGTTCTCCGTCCCATTTGCACCCTCGTAACTCGCTTACATATAGCAGGTCTTCCTGCCCGGTCAGGTCGTAAGTCGCGGCACCGTCCGCAGGCACAGTCACCGGAGCCCAGGCTACCAGATATAGATAATCGCCATAAAGGGGATAAACGGGAGCGGCTTTGCCGCCCTCCGTATTCCATGTCATACCTCCCGATTTATCCACATCTGCCGTCCATATCCCTTCCTTTTCTCCGGTCAGCGAGGCGTACTGTCCGCTTGCAGAGGCAAAGGCAACGGAAGCCTTAAATGCTTCTTCCGGCTCGGTGCGGGTCAGGGCGACGGTGTCTTCGAGTGCACCGCCCCGGGCGAATAGCTGCACGGGTACGGCTTCCTCCACCGGATACACCTCGCTGCTGTCGCTGTCGCTGTCCGTGCACCCCGCTGCAATCCCCGCAATCCCTGCAAAGGCCAGTAACCGGTAAACCTGCAAAAGCGTCTTTAGTTTCCGTCTCATCATCATGATGCAAATTCAGGCGGGTTAGTCTAAATCGGCAGAACCTGGGGCTCCTTGCTCCCACGGGGTTACAGTAGCCGTAGCTGTAACGCTTGTTGCATCCGAAGCTGTTTCCGGTTCCTTCACGTCCAGGGTAATTAGGTGCGCTTTGGCTGTTTCGGTAATCAAATCTCCGTCACCGTTCTTAATGGTTACATTGGTAAAGGGCAGGTCCGCATCGCCTACGGTCACTGTTACATCTACCTTTACAGTGCTGCCGCCTTTAATCATTACCGGTGTTCCTACGGCGGTGGCAGATTCATTCAGAGCCGGGTTCGCAATGCCCGGAACGCTTAACGCAGCCGCCGCGTCGGTCCAGGAGACAGTACCGTCTGCTGCATCTACGGTTTGGGGAAGTTGGGCATTCTGGATGGAAATGCTCTTCAGGGATACGCTCTTTCCCTTCCATTCACCGGTACCGGCGGACGAGGTGTATTTCACCGCGAAGTTCAACTGCGTGGTGAGGTGGTTGAATGCCAGGTTGATGGAGTTTGCCGGAGAGTTTTCGCTGCCCGCATCCACGGCTTCGGCATACATCACGTCCTGTTGTCCGTCTATCGTTTTCATGGTTACGATTGTACCGCTGGCTGCCAGATTACCGTCGGGAGCTACGGCTACCAGATGAGACTTGGTGCTGGAAGCTGGGTCAGCGTGTGCATAATAAAGTGTCGGGTTCAAGGCCACCGTAGCATCTGTTCCTGCCTTGAAGGAGGCTGTGGATACATTGGCACGGTCGTTCAATGTTCCGCTTTGGATGTCATTTTTGTACGTGGGAGTGAAGCCCGTCCAGTCGGCTGTATTTCCGTCGCACATCAGTACCGTGGCTGTCACATCGCTTCCTTCTATGACTGCCGCACGTGTTGTTCCTTGCACGCTGTGTCCTATCCGGATGGCTTTTGCGTTAACCGGTGCTTCCGGTGTACTCATGTTTTCACTCTCACTGCATCCGGCTGCCAGAAGCGCCAGCACTGCTAAACCAATTCTTGTTTTCATTTTTACGTTTGTTTTAATTAATATGATTAATATTGATATGATTAATTTCTTATTTAAGTTTCGCAAGTTTATATGGAGGCTGTTAAATGATAATTTAGCGCGAAGCGCTAAATTAAGTTGACGAGCTACAAGCGTGACTATCCTAAACTCTCCCGCCTGAAAGGGGGAGTACCCCGTAGGGGGGAGGGAGTCTAACATCAGCGAAGGGTAACTCTGTATTGTGCCCCCTGCGGATGTAAGACCCCTCCGTCCTACGGACACCTCCCCTTTCAGGCGGAGGGGTTGGAGATACTCTTGCTCATAACTCAAGCGCGCTTGCGCGCGCTAAATTCCCATTTAAAAGAACTTGTGAAACTTGAATTTCTTATGTAATGTTCCTGATTAATCAGAACTGTCTGTCCTGAATGACAGGTGTCTTTTCCCTGAATTACAGGTGCCTTGTCACCAGCTCCCCGTTTCCTCCGCTGCCGTCCTCCCAATGCCCGACGGTTGCCGTTACGTTTACCGCCTTTGGATCGAGTGAGGAAGGATCGGGAATTTCTACTGAAACGGTGTAGGATATTCCTCCTGCGCCTACGCCTCCTTCAAAGTGGATGGGCAGACCGGTGTAGACCAGGTCGTTCTCCGGCTCTTCATCCGTTGCCAGGCGCAGGTCTATGGTGAACTCCGCTTCCGGCTGTACCAGCACAAAGCCTGGCAGCTCGGCAACGCCTGCTTCGAAGGGGAAACAGTTGCCTGACTTCTCACTGTCATAGAGGATGACGGGCGGTGCCGGAGTGCCGCACTCCAGCTTTTCGGTGAGCAGCGAAAGCGTCACTTCCTGTGCCAGCCCGTTCAGGCGGAGTGAACGGATGCTGTATTGTTCGGGATTTTCTACATCCAGTTTCAGTCGGAAGCTCAGTTGGGTGAGCAGGTGGCGGTGTACCAGCATCTTTTCTGTATCTGCCGTGAAGGGATTCTCCGCCGATCCGCTTTGTTCGGCTGTCAGCATCAGGTCTTCTTCCCCGGTGAGGGTGTATGTCAGTGTTCCGTCTTCTGTCAGGGGTGCGGGAGGGTAGAATCCGCGCAGGTAAACGTGGCTGCCGTCCGTGGGGTAATACCGCACGGGGACAAGGGTAATCTCATTGCCTGTTGCAACGCCGTCCCAGCATTGTGTATAGCTTCCTGAAACGCTTCCGCATGCCACGCATACGGGAGTACCGTCGAAAGCGTCTACTGCGGCTCGGGTACGGATACCGATATACAGTTGTATGGGTATTGGTTCGGGCTCGGAGGAGTGTTTGGAGCAGGCTTGCAACATTGCAAGCAGGGGCAATGCGACAAACAGGGAGTGTATCGCAAGCTGTGGATAAATCTGTTTATTTTTCCATTTCATGAATTGCCGTATTATTCAGAACAAGTCGTTCAGTTTGATCTCTGCCAGATAGAGGCGCGTCATGTGATTGATCACTCCGAGTTTTGCAGCTGCACCGCGATAATGCTGGTACAGCATCTCGTGTGTGGGATGGTTGCAGTTCAGATGCTCACCGATGGCTTCCAGCAGGTCGAGCAGGGTTATCTGATAGCTGGGCCTTGCCAGTTCGTAGGCGGTCAGCAAGTCTCGCTGCTCGGTATCCTTGCAACGTATCAGTCCTCCTGCTTCGAGTTTCAGAAGCAGTTCGGAAACGGTGTTCTGTACAAGGGCATAATAGGGCAGGATTTCCTGCGTATTTCCCTGGGCTATGTCGTTGAGTACCGATATAGCCGTCTGTGTTAATGGTGTCAGCATGATATTTATGTTGGTGGTAAGTACGCAGTATATAGCTACAATGCCCTAAAGGCGCTGTAGTCCACGTCGAATTGTCTTTTTGATTAAGATTTTGTGATCAGTTTGCGAAATCCTTTTTCATTTGCTTGACTGTTTCCAATAGAGTGGGTAAGTCATACTTTATCACTTTAAAAATTTCTTCTACATCAATATGATGATACTCGTGAGCTATAATGTCACGTAATCCCATTATATCCGTCCAAGGAATATTGGTATAATGAGGCAAATAATTATGCCCAGTCTTGGCATCAATCACTTTGACGCTTTCACCGATAAAAATTAATTGCATGCAAACGCCACTCAAGGCAAACATACCGTCAGAACTACATAAAAAATTGTCAGGTGACTTTATGTAAGAGGTATTTTCATCTATCAAGATAATAGCGTCCTCTATTCTGTCTAATAAAGAAAGTATGCGAGTGGGATTAGACATAAATCAAATCTTTTGAAATGTTCTTCCCAAATAGGGATTCTGTAACTTGCTTGCTCAATCTAATAATATCAACCTTGCAGTTGAATAGTTGCTCTAACTCTTTTTTCATACGAATGCGCGTGAAAATGTCTGGTTGACCTTCATAAGCAATGTCTATATCGCTATTATCTTGTTGCTCGTCACGCGAAACAGAACCAAAGATTGCCATTCTCACCACGCCATATTGAGAGGCAGTAGTGTGAAAGTATTCGCGAAGCAATGCTATGTACTCTTTTTGTGACTTCATGAGCAAGTTGGGCTTTTTTGCAAAAATACATTTTTTCTGTATCTTATGTATGCTTTATATGAATTATTTTTGGAAAAAATATTCCTAATCGTTTCTGTTTTCCATTCCTCCCAACTTCATCCATAGCTTGCGGAAATCTTTCTCTTCTATGACGAACTCGTGCAGATAGTCCGGGATGCGCAGGTAATAGCTGATGTTGGTATCAACCCTGACCGTACTTCGTAATACGTGCGGGTACTGATGTTGCAGTCTGTACAAAGTGTGGTGATATGGATATCCAGCTCGGTGCGAAGTTGTTCGATGCATTCGCCCCAGTTATGGTAGTTGTAGTTGCTTTTAAAATTCTTCATTTATTAAATCTTTGTTAATTGTTGTTGCATTTGCAAAATGGATTACCAACAGTTGGTAATTCGGTTTTTTTCTTTCTCCGTAACTTCACGGCATATTTAAAACCAATAAGCAATGAAAGCACTCAAATCGTCCGTCTCCGTGGCGGAACTGCAAAAACTGCTCAGGCTGTGGAAGAGCAGGAATATCACCGATTCGGTCAGTACCAAACTGTTGGATCTTTATCTCGGACAGACTGCCTACATGAATGAGGAGCGCGTTTATCCGGTGGAGAACTTCTACGATCTCTGCACCTCAATGAGGTTCAAGAATACTGCTGTCATGATAGGTGCCGTCAAGCAATGCGGCTCTTTCGGCATCGTGTCCGGCAATAACATTTATGCCACATCGTCGTTCTGTTCTCCGCTTTGGAATTCGGAATGTTTTACATCTACTGCTGCCGGAGGACGCACAAAATCCGGCATTTTACCGGGAACTTTACCGGGAACTTGCCCGGCTGATAATATATATAATATATATACTAAAGGGGATTCTTCTAACGAAGAACTTTCGCCTATCGGCGATGAGGATCCTACATCAGATTCTTCCAAGGAAAATATCGTTACACCTGAATCTTTGGCTGCCGCCAAAGAGTTTTTCCATCTCATCAACAAGACTCCTTCGGAGAAAGCGCAACTGCTGACTCCACTGATAAACTGGTTTCAACTGCACGAAAAGCTGACGAGGCAACATGCCTGCGACAATCTGGTTTATCTGGTCAACGAATTACTGATCCCGTACTTTGCCGGGCAGGCCCGCTTCATGAAGTCGAACCATGCCGGACGCATCTGCTGGCTAAGCAATCTGATAAAATCGGCCCACGGGCAACGCTTGCTGAACGAGGCCGCCTGCCAGGGACGCAAGATACGCCAACAGGCCGTCGTAGAGAACCGGAACACGCAGAGGAGCAATCATCCCGTCAGCGAATTTGAATGGACAGACCCGGAGTCGGGCCTGCGGTTCTATGACGATGCAGTGGAAGGAGCGGTCAATATCCCCGACGGTGCACAGCCAAGGCCTTCGGCAGAAGCCATTTGGAACGTGTTGAGCAAGGAGTGGACACCTGATATTAATTTATAATGAAAATATGAATTTGTAATGAAAGCATTTTATTCTCTCTCTGACTTTCCCGAACGCAAAAGCGCGGGTAAGAATTTTGTAACCGTCTGCCCCAAGTGCGGAAAGAAGCATCTCTCCATCTCCAAGGCAACGGGACTGTATCATTGTTTCTACGGCGGTTGCGACTTCCACGGGAAGTTGAAAGACTTCTGGGAAGAGCGTCCGTATACGGATTCTACCTTTGGTGCAGGCACCGGGGGCAATGCCTTCGGCACGAACAAGCCTGTTTGCCGCGCAAGCGGCTGTGCAAGCGGCAATAGCGGTGCAGAAGGCGGCGGTGGAAAATCTTCCTCGGAAGTACCGATGATTCCCGAAGACTACAAACACCTTACACCGGAAGTGTTCGCCAGGATAAAACCCTTGACCGACGATCCTGAAACGACCGATCAGGATCAGCTGTCGGCCCGCCGCTACCTTGCCGACCAGGGCATCTCACTGGCAACGGCTATCGGCGCTCGTATCGGCTGCCTCACCCACCGCTGCTTCGGCAAGGAAGAGGACGGCAAGAAGTCCGTCGGGACGATATATCATTGCATCGCCTACCTGAACTACGTCAACGGGCAACCCGTCAATGCGAAGTACCGTTCGTGCGATGCCTCCCGGGTACCTGCTGCGGACGAGAACAAGGCGGCCGGTTATACCAAATGCTGGAGCCAGGACTCGCCCACCACTCCGTGTCCGCCTTATAACATCGATTGCCTCAATCCGCTCCGCGTAAGCGAGGACAGCATTCCCCGGCTGATTATCACCGAGGGCGAGAAAGATGTGCTGACGCTGACCGAAGCCGGATATCCCTACGTCATCAGCGTGCCTAACGGAGCCGCCAGCGACCTGGGGAAATCGTTTGAAGCCTTCGAGTCCTGGATAGACCAGGCGCACGACATCGTGCTCTGTGGTGACTGCGACCTGCCCGGCCGAACCTTGGTAAAGCATCTGACCGACTACTTCGGTGCCCGCTGCCTGCTCACCACATTACCCGCCGACTGCAAGGACATCTCCGACGTACTCACCACCTACGGCGTGGAAGTGGTGCGCGAAATCATCGACTCGGCCCGCCCGCAACAGACCACGGACATCATCACCGTGAACGAGCGTGCGGACGAAATAATGAATGTGCTGCACGGGGAATACGACCACGGTTACGATGTGGGCTTCGGCCCGCTGACGGATCATGTGTTTCATCCCACCGACCAGGGCGGCCTGGTGATTGAGACCGGGATGCCCAACAGCGGGAAAACCGATTTCCTGAACGACCTTACTTGCCGGCTGATGGCCAAAACAGGCCGTTACGTTTGCTACCTCTCTTTTGAAGTGCCGGACAAGAACAAGCATATCGCCCGCCTTATCCAGCTGATGCTGGGCAAGGTAAATACCGCCAACTATACGCGGGAGCAGCTACAGCCTATCGTCAGCTTTCTGAACGGGCACATGGTGCATCTCGACTTGCACGAGGTGCCGCCCACACCTGCCAATATCCTTTCGCGTGCCGACATGGTGCGGCGCACTGTACCGTTGAAATATCTCATCGTCGACCCCTATCTGTTCATGGAAGTGGAAACGGGCCGTTACAACACTGAGACGCAAGCCATCAGGAGTATGCTGACGCAGATGCAGGCATGGGGACGCATCAACCGGATATGGGTGGTCATCGTGGCTCACCCGCGCAGCCTGAAAAAGCTGAGCGGCAAGAACGAGTTGGAAGAGATTGACATGTACACCATCTCGGGGAGTGCCAACTGGGCCAATCTTGCCGACTTCATCTTCTCCATCACCCGCGTGCAACAGCCGGACCGGAACTATACCCGCCTCGACATGCTGAAAGTGCGCGACCAGGAACTCTGCCAGACGGGCAGCGTGCTCTACGTGCGCCAGCCTTGCGGGCGCTACGACGAACGGGAGTCCGAGGAGCAGGTGATGGCGGAAAGCCAGGGCAGGGTGATGACGAAAGACAGGGAGCCCTGGGTTGGGTTGATTGATAATTGATGAATTAGCTGTATCAGGGTTCACCCAGCGCCTCCACTATGAGCCGCACTTGTGCAGACGTGAAACTGCGTACTTTGTTGCAGAAGCCGGAATTGCGGAGTGCAACAGTCAGAGAGGGTTGCAGGGCGATCCAAAGCATCAGCTTGCGGCGGGCGGCACCCACGGTGATATGGGGGCTGTAGAGCCGGGCAAGTTCGCCTATGCCATAGGGGCGGATGTGAAAGGAAACGGTATCGGCAGTGTCTTTTTGTATCATGAGTCTTGTTCTTTTAATTCATTACAAATATACACTTTTTCCTCCACACGATCAAGGGTTTACGTCTCGTTATCGTGCATCAATGTGCATCATTCGGCAGCATGGCTCGTCATCGTTATAAACCGGGCGGAACGGCTGTAGGGATGATGTATCTTTGTCCTGTCAGACGATGAAGGGTGAAGATTAGTAATCACGACGCGCGAAGATTAGTAATCGTAAGCCTCGAAGATTAGTATCGTCTCTCCATAACTTTTAATTATTAATTTTTAATTCTTAATTTATGATCAATTACAGTATCGTGATGCGCGGCAATCCCGTCAATAAGTCGGCTGCCAAGAAAGCGTATGCCAGTGCGCAGTATTCAGAAGTGATGGACATCAACCGGTTTGCCGAACACATTGCCAGCCATGGCTGTGTGTATAAACGTTCGGACATCGTAGCCATCCTCACCATGTCTGTGGACTGTATGCGGGAGCAGCTGCTGGCCGGCCAAAAGATCCAGTTGGGCGACCTGGGGAGTTTCTACGTCAGCATCAACAGCATCGGGGCGGTTTCGGCCAAGGAGTTCAACCCTGCCATCCACGTCCGAAAACTGAACGTGAACTGGACTTGCGGCCAGCGCTTCGAAGACTTGCTGGAGGAAGCGGAGTTCAACTTGGTTGCCACCCGTTCGGCAGCGCGTGCCGTGGTGAAGGCCCTGAAGGCCGGAAAAACAACCGTTGACCTGACCGGAACTATCACCGGCGGAGGTGGGGATACCGGCGGAGGTAATGACGGCGGTGGCCAGGGCGGTTCGGATGGGGACCAGAGTGAAAATCCGCTGGGCTGATAATTTAGCGCAGCCAAGCATCAGCGCAGCAAGCCTGAAAGGCTTTTATCTATTAGCCCAGGGCATCGCCCTGGGTTTAAGAACGTCCCCTCGCCTTACGCCCTGAAAGGGCATAAGATATAACACACGGGCTTTTGCCCTTTCAGGGCGCAGAGATAGAGCAGATTATTACCCAGGGCGTTGCCCTGGGCTGATAGATGAAAGCCCTTCAGGCTTTGCCGGACTGATAAATGAAAGCCTTTCAGGCTTGCTGCGCAAGTAATCCGAATGGAAATCTTGCCGGGGCGCTGCGCCCCTAAATTCCCATTTGCAAATCAAATTATTAAATATTAAAACTATAGAATTATGAGTGAAAAATCGTCTTCAAAATGGAGTGTTATACTCAAAGTGATAATCGCTGTGGCAACGGCAGTAGCAGGTGCTTTCGGGCTGGGCGCCTGTACAGGCATCATCGGCTGACCATGAAAGCAGGCAGCTTTTATCAGAACTATCGGGAGGTACGCCTCCTGGTAGTTCATTGCAGCGCAACGCGCTGTGACCGCGACTTCCCTGTAGAAGCACTGCTCCGCTGCCATCTGCAACGCGGCTTTGCCAGCATCGGTTATCATTTCTACATCACCCGCGACGGGGAAGTCCACATTTGCCGCCCTGCCCATCAGATCGGTGCGCACGCCACCGGTTGGAATGATCATAGCCTCGGTATCTGCTACGAAGGCGGACTCGATGAAACGGGCCGACCCGCCGATACACGGACTTATGCGCAGAAGTGTTCATTGCTTGACTTGCTACGGCAGCTGAAATCGGATTATCCCGGAGCCCGGATACTGGGGCATTACCAGCTCAGTGCATCCATACACAAGGCATGTCCGTGTTTCGACGCCCGCGAAGAATACGCGGAACTATAAACGGCGGCCGGGCTTTATGATTTCTATGAATTCCGGTTCTATGTAGGCGGTTGCGATGGCTACGATGCCCGGTATCTTGATGACAATCCGTTTGCTGCGTTTGCCCTTTACCTTCAGAAGTACTCCTTCCACGCCATCGAATGCACCGCCGTGGACGCGTACTTTCTGTCCTTTTTCCAGGCAGATTTCTTCAGGTTTATAATAGGTGAGGTCTTCCTCGTATTTCTGTGCTACTCTGATGAAATCCTGCATCTGGCAGCCGGGTACGATAATGATTTTTCGTCCCGAATCCGTTTTTTGCGTGATGTATTGCAGATAAGGATTTCTTGTTTTGAACTCGGTCAAAACAGATTTGGTGGTACGGACAAAGACCAGGTTGGAAATGGCGGGGACAAGTACCCGCTCTTTTCTTCCGTGATGTTCTTTGATGGTATAGCACATGGGAATGAAACTTTCAATATTTTCTTTCTTCAACTCCTTTTGGACATGTAGTTCTTTTTTGTAAGCATACATAGCGTACCAAACGGTGGTTTCTTCACCGGTTTCTTCTGTTGTACTACCCATTGTTCTGTTCTGAATTTTATTGTGTTATGCTTGCGTCAGGGCATACCTTTGGGACCTTGAAATCGCTGTAATGCAGTGTTTTTCAATTAGTTAATTGCTTGTTTGCTTTAATATCCCCTTTTTAATTTTGTGACGTCTCTTTATAAGAGACAGCACAACAGGGATAACGATCAATAAATCAATATTTTACAGATGATTATTTTTCATTTAATGAGACGACTTTAATATTTTTTCATCGCCAACTGAAATAAGTTTATAAAAAATAGAGATTGACTATATATTTAAAGAATTAATACCTATGATTATTTTATATTAATGTAATATGCTGATCTTTAAAATGTTGAAATCAAATCGTGAATGATCTTATTAAATTTTTCCTTGCTTATATTTGTTTATGTCTGCATTAATTAATACTTTTGCCAACACATTGTGCTGTCTCTTATAAAGAGACGTTACAAATTCAGTCATTTAAAAGACTTTCATTTTGTCCGGTCTATCATACTACTTATCAGTTTCGTTATTTCAAATGTTTTTATTAGATTTGATAGTCCATGATAATAAAATGCATTGCTTAATTATGATAAGCTAAATTAAAACCGGATGCTGTTGCTTCATGTTCGAATAAAAAGCTTATCTTTGTTCCCATTAAAGAATGTCTTAATCTCACGCTTATGTCATCCATGGAATTAAAAGAAGTCTATATAGATCCTCGAACCGATTTTGGGTTTAAGTATCTTTTCGGTACTCCGATGAACAAGGATTTGCTGATTGGCTTTCTGAATGCCCTCTTCCACGGCATGCATTCCATTACCGATCTTACTTATCTGAACAGCGAACAACTGGGCATCCGCAAAGAAGACCGCCGCGCGATATTTGATGTCTATTGTGAGACCGAAACCGGTGAACGGTTCATCGTCGAGATGCAAAATGTATTCCAGCAATTCTTCAAAGACCGCAGCGTCTACTATTCCACTTTTCCCATCCGTGAACAGGCGCAGCGTGGCGAATGGAACTACCGCCTGGAAGCAGTCTATACAGTGGGCATACTGAACTTCGTGTTCGATGAAGACAAGAATTCCAAGGATTATTACCACCATGAGGTGAAACTGATGGACGTAAATACGAAGAAAGTATTCTATGACAAACTCACGTTTATCTATCTTGAGCTTCCTAAGTTTACCAAGACGGAGGAGGAACTGGAAACGATCTTCGAGAAATGGGTATTTGTCCTGAAAAACCTTTCCCGCTTGCTGGCGCGTCCGGTAGCTTTGCAAGAGCGCGTTTTCAGCCGGCTGTTCGAAGCTGCGTCGATAGCACGTTTCACTCCCAGCCAGTTGCGTGAATATGAAGATAGCGTGAAGGCGTATCGTGACATCGTGAATGCTGTGAATACGGCCCGGATGGAAGGACGTGAAGAAGGATGGGAAGAGGGCCGTGAAGAGGGACGCGAAGAGGGCCGTGAAGAAGGACGCGAAGAACAAAATAGAGTCAATGCGTTGAATTTGAAACAACTGGGAGTTTCGAATGATATTATATCGAAAGCTACCGGGTTATCTGTTGAAGAGATAGACAGTTTATAATTTATTTATTCTTTTAGTCAGTAAGAGACGAGTAGTCCCCGTCTCTTACGATGCCTCCTCCTTGTCATACATCCAGCAATCCCAAAATTTCCCGATTTGCCTGGTCTATCACGGAAGCGTCCAAAGACGCTAAATATATCTGGGTGGTTTTTTCGGACACATGCCCCATACCTGCACTAATCACTGACAGCGGTATGTTGTGGTTGCGTGCTGCGGTGGCCCATGTATGCCGGGCGCAATACGAAGTCAAAGGCACATCCAAGCCTATCAGTTCTCCTAATCTTTTCAGCCGGCGATTGTAATACCCCAAGGCCGACTGATATTGCGTATAGCTCTTGACCGGATCGGTGGAAGTGATAAGCGGGAACAGATAAGGACTGCCCGTGTTGTCTTTCAGATAGCGCACGATGATTTTTGCCATACACGGTTCTATCAGAATCGTGAGCTTTTGCCCTGTTTTGTGGCGGGTATAAACGATTGTTCCGTTGACTATATTCTCTTTGCGCAGGAAAGCGATGTCGATGAAAGCCATGCCGCGTGTGGTGTAACTGAAGATGAAGATGTCGCGTGCCAATGTGAGAGAGGCCGAAGACCGCAGTACCAACTTTTGCAACTGTATGATGGTTTCCTCACTGACTGCACGTTTGCGGGTGCGGTCTACTCCCGTGTACACATGCTGGAAGGGATGAGGCTGCCTGGCGAAATGCAGGCTGACAGCCTTGTTGTACACCGATCTTAATATCCGCATATAGAAAGATCTTGTGTTTCGCGCTATTTCTCCTTTTTGTAACCAGATGTCATATTCGTGTATCAACTCTTCGTTGCATCTTGAGAACAAGATGTCCGTTCCACCCAGAAAAGCAGAGAAACTGTTCAGTGTACTTTGATAGTTGTGGGCAGTCCCCAACTTGCCGTTTGCTTGCAGAGCAATTATTTGCTTCCTGAAAAAGAGAAGCATATATTTCCTCCTGATTTTTACTGTTGCCATAATTTTAGTATTTGATGATTTAGTTAATAACAAAATAGTTGTATCTTTGTGCTCCAAATTACTAACACCTCTGTTTCTATGCAAGAAAAGATTATAATTCTTGATTTCGGTTCGCAAACCACGCAGCTCATCGGCCGTCGCGTTCGCGAATTGAATGTGTATTGCGAAATTGTACCTTACAATAAATTCCCGAAGGGGGATGAAAGTGTAAAAGGAGTGATCCTTTCGGGGAGTCCGTTCTCTGTGTACGATGAAAGTGCGTTCAAGATAGATTTGAATGAAATCCGCGGGAAGTATCCTATTCTGGGTATCTGCTACGGTGCACAATTCATTGCCTACACCAACGGCGGCAAGGTGGAACCTGCCGGTAGCCGCGAGTACGGACGTGCACACCTGAGCTCTTTCGATAAGGACAATGTGCTCTTCAAAGGCGTAAAGGACAATAGCCAGGTGTGGATGAGCCACGGCGACACGATTACTGCTATTCCTGCGAACTTCAAGACAGTTGCTTCGACCGACAAAGTGAAAATCGCCGCTTACCAGGTGGAAGGCGAGAAGATGTGGGGCGTACAGTTCCATCCCGAAGTTTATCATACCGAAGACGGCACGCAGATGCTGAAGAATTTCGTAGTAGATGTTTGTGGTTGCAAGCAGGATTGGAGTGCTGCTTCGTTCATCGAAACAACGGTAGCCCAACTGAAAGAACAGGTAGGCGACGATAAAGTAGTGCTTGGCCTGAGCGGCGGTGTTGACTCGTCGGTTGCTGCCGTGCTGCTGAACCGTGCCATCGGTAAGAACCTGACTTGTATCTTCGTAGACCACGGTATGCTGCGCAAGAATGAGTTTAAGAACGTGCTGCACGATTATGAGTGCCTCGGCCTGAACGTGATCGGTGTGGATGCCAGTGCCAAGTTCTTTGCAGAGCTGGCCGGAGTTACGGAGCCCGAAAAGAAACGCAAGATTATAGGTAAAGGCTTTATCGACGTTTTCGACGAAGAAGCCCACAAGATTAAAGATGTGAAATGGCTGGCACAGGGTACTATTTATCCTGACTGCATCGAGTCCCTTTCCATCACCGGAACGGTTATCAAGAGCCATCACAATGTAGGTGGTCTGCCCGAAAAGATGAACTTGAAACTTTGCGAGCCGCTTCGTCTGCTGTTCAAGGATGAAGTTCGCCGCGTAGGTCGTGAGTTGGGGATGCCCGAACATCTGATTACCCGCCATCCTTTCCCTGGACCGGGACTGGCTGTGCGTATCCTCGGCGATATTACTCCGGAGAAAGTACGCATTCTGCAAGATGCCGACGATATCTTTATCCAGGGCTTGCGTGACTGGATGGTGAAGGATGCCGATGGTAACGAGACGGCTCTTTATCATCAGGTTTGGCAGGCAGGCGTTATCCTGCTTCCTGTGCAGTCCGTGGGTGTGATGGGAGATGAACGTACGTACGAACGCGCCGTTGCCCTGCGTGCCGTGACTTCTACGGATGCCATGACTGCCGACTGGGCGCATCTGCCTTATGAGTTCCTCGGCAAGATCTCCAATGACATTATTAATAAGGTGAAAGGGGTGAACCGAGTGACTTATGATATCTCGTCAAAACCACCTGCAACGATAGAGTGGGAGTAAGTCTTTATTGACTCTTTCATTAAAATGTATTACTCTGTCATTCAGAGCGAAGCGAAGAATCTCTTCTCTTTATGCAAGGGGAAGAGATTCTTCGCTTCGCTCTGAATGACAGAGTAATATTCTCTCTTATGATTAATCTGCTCTAATTTACAGCAACTTTGCTGCTTCCGGAATTATAATCTCCCCTCTGTGCAGTTCCAGCAGATTCTTTTCCTGCATACTGTTCAGCGCCCTCGACACTCCCATACGTGTGTCGTTGACGATTTGAGCAAGCTCTTCCATCTTGATTTTCATTACTTTTCTGCCTGCCGGACGCTCGATATGCATCAGGATGAAGTGGCTGATCTGTTTTTCAAGATTATCATCACTCCTTGTCCAGAGGCGGTGGCTGAGGTTTTGCGAGCGGTTGCTGATCACATTCATGTAGTTCAACCGGAAAATATCGTATCTGAACAGTTCACTTATTACAAAAGCCTTGCTGATGCTTACCGTATGTGCTTCTGTCTCTGCTACGTAGGTCGATACGTAGGTGGTGTTCATACCGAACATAGACTGCGGTTCTATCAGATAGGGGGCTTGCAGATGCTCTGTGAAACTGTATGATGCATCTAAGGACGAAGTGGAGAAGGCGACTTCGCCTTTCAGTACAAATACGAGCTGATTGCACGTGTCGCCCGCTCTCAGGATGGTTTCGCCTGCTTTATGCTTTATAAAGTTCAGTCTTACTTTTCCTAAAATATTGGTGAAGTCTTCTTGGGCTAGTCCCTGAAAGAGTGGCAGTTGCAGTAATGTATCGAACATTGTATCCATATCATTTTTTCTTCTAGTTCCAAACAAAAGTAGGTATAATCAAGGTGTGCCGTAAACTCTTTGCCTCTCTTTTTGTTTTTTTTATTATTTCTTAAACACACTATTCATTCGTCGCAAAGAAATCTTGCGGAATGCATAAAAATGAACTATATTTGCAAAAAAAAGGAGGATCGTATGTTTTCAGCATTTAATTGGCAACAGATGACCAGCGCTTTTATCGTACTGTTTGCTGTAATAGATATTATTGGTTCAATTCCTATCATTATCAATCTGAAGGAAAAGGGAAAGGATGTGAATGCAACGAAGGCGACTTTGATATCGTTTGCTTTGTTGATCGGCTTTTTCTATGCCGGAGACATGATGCTGAAGTTGTTTCATGTCGATATCGAATCGTTTGCCGTGGCAGGTGCGTTCGTCATCTTCCTGATGTCGCTGGAGATGATTCTCGATGTGGAGATCTTTAAAAACCAGGGACCTATCAAGGAAGCGACGCTGGTGCCGCTGGTATTTCCGTTGCTGGCAGGAGCGGGGGCTTTCACTACGTTGCTCTCGTTGCGTGCCGAGTATGCCAGCGTCAACATCATCATAGCATTGGTGCTGAACATGATATGGGTGTATTTTGTGGTCAGCATGACCGGGCGCGTGGAGCGTTTCCTCGGCAAAGGAGGTATTTACCTTATCCGTAAGTTCTTCGGAATTATTCTGCTGGCAATCTCCGTAAGACTGTTTACGGCGAACATAACGTTGCTGATAGAGGCGCTGCAAAAGCATTGATTATAAGAGTGTCAATTTAGGAAGAACTTATCATTCGCTTCTTTCCGTATTTTCGTTATCCTCCTTTTCCTCTTCTTCCTCCTCCTCTTCATCGCCCTCGTCAGCGAACGGGTCGGGGCGTTGAGGGCCGTAATTCATAAAACCTATGGAGCAAAGGGTGCCTGCGATGGCTCCGCTGAGGTGCCCCTCCCAGGAGGTGGTTATCTTGGCAAATTGCGGGAACATGTTCCATACCAGTCCGCCGTATAAGAATGTTACCAGCAGGGAGATGGCGATGAGCGGCACATGCTTGCGCAGTATTCCGCTGAAAAACAGAAAGAAGGCCAGCCCGTAGACGATGCCGCTGGCTCCGATATGCCATCCCGGTTTACCTATAATAAAGGTAAATATACCGGAGGCTATCCAGATGGCAAAAAATATGTAAGATGCAATGTCGCGATAGAAATAAAACAAGCACCACATCAGGAAGAATAACGGAATGGTATTGGCAAGCAGATGGCTGAAACTGCTATGTATAAGCGGATGAGTAAAAATTCCCAATACGCCTCGCTGTTCCATCGGGTACACTCCCAACCGGGAAAGATCCCAATCCATGCCTGTCTCCAAAAACTTCACAATGTATAGAATGAACAGTAAGAATAACGGTAGGACCCCTGCCAGGACTATTCTGCGTATATCATGCTTCATATTTAGTATAACATTTGCTATTTTTGTACAATACTACGCATTATTTGACTAAAAACCGAAAATAAACTGACTTTTTATTTTGCCTATAAGCTTTAATTTGTATTTTTGGGCATCGCTACATGGCTTGTAGCGCATGGTACCTGAATAATTAACCTTTAAATAATGCACAACTATGAGTTATTTACGATTTGACAAGACCCTGATGATCAATCTGCAAGAATCTTTACCAAGGGAGATACTTCGGACGAATAAGTCGGGTGCCTATCATTGTACAACAATTGTAGATTGTAACACACGCAAATATCACGGTCTGTTGGTGATACCTGTCCCCAACCTGGATGATGAAAATCATGTGCTGCTATCTTCTTTGGATGAAACGGTAATTCAGCACGGTGCGGAGTTTAACCTGGGGTTGCACAAGTATCAAGGAGACCACTTCAGTCCTAACGGGCACAAGTATATCCGCGAGTTCGATTGTGAAAACATCCCGGCAACTACCTATCGTGTAGGAGGTGTGATCCTCCGGAAAGAAAAACTTTTTGTACATCATGAGAACCGGATTCTGATCCGTTATACCTTGGTTGATGCCCATTCGGCAACCACGCTTCGGTTCCGCCCCTTCCTGGCATTCCGTAGTGTACGCGAGTATACGCACGAGAATGCATTGGCAAGCCGTGACTACCAGCTGGTGGAGAATGGCATCAAGACTTGCATGTACCCCGGTTATCCGGAGCTCTTCATGCAGTTGAACAAGAAAAATGAGTTCCACTACCAGCCCGACTGGTATCGTGGTATCGAGTATCCTAAGGAACAGGAACGTGGATATGACTTCAACGAAGACCTCTACGTGCCCGGCTATTTCGAAGTGGATATAAAGAAAGGAGAGAGCATTGTCTTCTCTGCCGGTATATCCGAAATATCTCCGCGCAAACTGAAGCAGACCTTCGAAGCCGAAGTGGCCGACCGCACTCCACGCGACAGCTTCTATCATTGCTTGAAAAACTCGGCGCACCAGTTCCACAACAAGCAGGGAGACGAGCATTATGTGCTTGCCGGTTATCCCTGGTTCAAGTGCCGTGCCCGCGACTTGTTTATCGCCTTGCCCGGATTGACGCTGGCTGTTGACGAACAAGATGAGTTTGAAGATGTTATGAAGACAGCCGAGAAGGCTATTTACGAGTTTATCAATGGCGAGGCTTCTTCTTATAAGATCTATGAGATGGAGCATCCCGATGTTCTGCTGTGGGCCATCTGGGCTTTGCAGCAATATGCCAAGGAGACTTCGCGCGAGCATTGCCGGCAGATGTACGGCAAGTTGCTGGAGGATATCATGGGATATATCCGCGACCGCAAGCACGATAACCTCTTCTTGCACGATAACGGGTTGCTTTATACCAACGGGAAGGAGAAGGCGGTAACGTGGATGAATTCCACTGTCAACGGACGCCCCGTCATTCCTCGTACCGGCTATATTGTAGAAGTGAACGCTTTGTGGTACAATGCACTCCGTTTTGTGGCCGATATGGTTCGTGAAGCCGGAAATGCAGTGCTTGCCGACAGCCTGGATGCACAGGCTGAAGTGACGGGCAAGTCCTTTGTAGATACGTTCCGCAATGAATACGGCTATCTGTTTGACTATGTGGACGGCTATATGATGGATTGGAGCGTTCGTCCGAACATGTTGTTCGCGGTTGCTCTCGATTACTCTCCGCTGGACAGGGCGCAGAAGAAGCAGATACTGGACATCGTGACGAAGGAACTGCTGACCCCGAAAGGCTTGCGTACGCTGAGTCCCAAGAGTGGCGGCTACAATCCGAACTATGTAGGCCCGCAGATGCAGAGAGACTATGCTTACCATCAGGGAACAGCCTGGCCGTGGCTCATGGGCTTCTATATGGAAGCATACCTGCGCATCTACAAGATGAGCGGAGTGTCGTTTGTAGAAAGACAATTGATCGGCATGGAAGATGAAATGACCTCCCATTGCATCGGTACATTGCCCGAATTGTTTGATGGTAATCCTCCGTTTACCGGCCGGGGCGCGGTATCTTTTGCCATGAACGTGGCCGAAATTCTGCGTATCTTGAAGTTATTGTCTAAGTATAATTTATAAAAGGAGGAACGAAGATGAAAGTTTTAATGTTTGGATGGGAATTCCCTCCCAAAATATATGGTGGTCTTGCAGTTGCTTCTTATGGAATAACTAAGGGATTGAGTGCGCAGGGTGATATAGAAACAACCTTCTGTATGCCTAAGCCTTGCGGAGAAGAAGAAAAGTTTTTGAATATAGTAGGCATGAACCAGGTGCCGATTGTGTGGCGCGATGTGGATTACGGTTATTTGCAGTCGCGTTTGCAGACTTCGACACCGGAAGAGTATTACGCTTTCCGCGATCATATCTATGCCGATTTCTCTTATATGCATGTCAATGACATTGGCTGTATGGAGTTTGCCGGCGGTTATCCCGGAAACCTGCACGAAGAAATAAATAATTTCTCGGTCATTGCGGGCGTTGTGGCGCGCAGGCAGGAGTTCGACATCATTCATGCCCACGACTGGCTGACGTATCCTGCCGGTGTGCATGCCAAGATGGTAAGCGGCAAACCGCTTTGTATCCATGTTCATGCTACGGATTTCGACCGTTCGCGCGGTAAAGTGAATCCTACTGTATACTCTATCGAGAAGAACGGTATGGACTATGCGGACTGCATCATGTGCGTGTCCGAGCTTACCCGCCGTACGGTTATCAACGAGTATCACCAGAATCCGAAGAAGGTATTTGCCATGCACAATGCCGTTTATCCGCTTTCGCAGGAGCTGCTGGACATTCCGCGCCCCGATCATGCGAAAGAGAAGGTGGTGACTTTCCTTGGACGTATCACCATGCAGAAGGGACCGGAATACTTTGTAGAGGCTGCATCGCTGGTGTTGCGGCGTACCCGTAACATCCGCTTTGTAATGGCAGGTTCGGGCGATATGCTGAATGCTATGATTAATCTGGCTGCCGAACGCGGCATTGCCGACCGCTTCCACTTCCCGGGCTTCATGAAGGGCAGGCAGGTGTACGAGGTCTATAAGAATAGCGATGTATTCGTCATGCCTTCTGTATCCGAGCCTTTCGGTATTGCCCCGCTTGAGGCCATGCAGTGTGGAACGCCTTCTATTATCTCAAAGCAGTCGGGATGCGGTGAAATCCTTGATAAGGTGATTAAGACCGATTACTGGGATATTCATGCGATGGCCGACGCCATTTACTCCCTCTGCACCAATCAGTCGCTCTTCCATTACCTTCAGGAAGAAGGCAAGAAGGAAGTGGACGGAATTACATGGGAGAAGGTCGGTCTGCGAATCCGTGCCCTCTATGAGGATGTGTTAAGAAACTATGGTAAATAATAAAACAATATATAGAAATGAGAACTATCTGTCTTTATTTTGAGATACATCAAATTATTCATTTGAAACGTTACCGTTTCTTTGATATAGGGGTTGATCATTATTACTATGATGATTATGCCAACGAAATGAGCATCAACGAGGTGGCTGAACGCTCCTACATTCCGGCGCTGAACACGCTGATTGAAATGGTGAAGAATTCCGGTGGTGCGTTTAAGGTGGCTTTGTCCATCTCGGGAGTTGCATTGGAGCAGCTCGAAATCCATGCTCCTGCTGTAATCGACCTGTTGCAACAGTTGAACGATACCGGTTGCTGCGAGTTCCTGGCCGAGCCTTATTCTCATGGACTTTCTTCACTTGCCAATGAAGATTGCTTCAGGGAAGAAGTAAAACGCCAGAGTGCAAAGATGAAACAAATGTTCGGCAAGGCTCCGAAGGTGTTCCGTAACTCAAGCCTGATTTATTCGGATGAGATTGGTGCGATAGTAGCCGATCTGGGCTTTAAGGGTATGCTTACCGAAGGTGCCAAGCATGTTTTGGGTTGGAAGAGTCCGCACTATGTATACCACTGTGCCATGAATCAGAACCTGAAGCTGCTGTTGCGCGACTTTAAGCTCTCGGATGATATCAGTTTGCGTTTCTCCAACTCCGAGTGGAACGAGTATCCTTTGTTTGCCGACAAGTATATCAATTGGATCGATGCCTTGCCGCAGGAAGAGCAGGTTATCAACATCTTTATGGAACTTTGTGCGCTGGGCATGGCACAACCGCTGTCCTCCAATATTCTGGAGTTCCTGAAAGCATTGCCCATTTGTGCAAAGGAGAAAGGCATCACATTCTCTACGCCTACCGAGATTGTTACGAAGTTGAAGTCTGTTTCCCAATTGGATGTTCCGTATCCGATGTCTTGGGTGGACGAGGAGAGAGATACAAGTTGCTGGCTGGGTAACACGATGCAGCGCGAAGCATTCAACAAACTGTATAGCGTGGCCGAACGTGTACATCTCTGTGACGACCGCCGTATCAAGCAAGACTGGGACTACTTGCAGGCAAGTAATAACTTCCGCTTCATGACGACCAAGAATAGCGGAGTGGGCTTGAACCGTGGCATCTATGAATCTCCTTATGATGCGTTCACCAATTATATGAATATTCTGGGCGACTTCATCAAACGTGTTGACTCTCTTTATCCGGTAGACATTGATAATGAAGAGCTGAATGCGCTGCTGACCACTATCAAGAACCAGGGAGATGAAATAGAAGAGTTGCATAAAGAACTGGAAATAGTACAGGCAAAGCTGGAAAAGGAAAAGGCCGTTGAAAAGAAGAAGGAAGCAAAGGCTGCCAAACCTGCTGCGGAGAAACCTGCTGCCAAGGCTCCTGCCAAAAAGCCTGCTGCCAGAAAGACTGCAAAGAAGAAAGAGGCGGAATAGATTACTGCTGATTCTCCATAAAAAAGCCTCCCCGTTCATCTGAGCGGGGAGGCTTTTTTATGGAGGTAATATCTATTACTCGCTAAAGCTTGTATAAATAACATCTATCTTCAACGGAGGCTGGTTCGGACCACCTTTCAGTTTGGCATATCCTGGCTTCAAGTCATTCTGAATGCCAATAATGGCTTTATTGCTGGTACTGTTATCATAAGTAACTGAAACAGGAATTAATAATACTTTGTCCCAGTCCTTGGTCGCTTCATTGGTGTTCCAGTCGTTTTCCCATTGGGTTTCGTTCCACGAGCTGCCGGCCTTTTCTTTGGCCGCTTTCTTGGCTGCCTGTTTTTCGTTGATGCAGGTTGTCACCAGTCGGGCTATGTTATTGAATACATATTGATTGGTTGCCACAGAATTATGCTTGGTGGTAAATGAAGTTACATTGTCTGTAATCTTATTACCCTCAAAGAAGGTCTTCAAGTCTTGTTTTCGTATCAACAATACATCGCTGGGAGGAGTCATGCTGTATTCAAAGTTGCTTTCTTCATTGTAGTTGGTGAAGGTCAGCTTAACGGCATTGAGGGTATCGTTGGATAACTGGTTGTAAATCTTATCGTATGGCATGGTGGCTTCGGTGAAGATACCTGCGGGCGATTTGATATATGTCCAGTCGGGTTCTTTCACTCGGTCATTGAGCAGGTCGGAATTCAGGAACTGGTTGGCTTGAATAACTTCCTTGGTGGAGGCAAAGACTGTTCGCATTACATAGGCTAAAGAGTCTGTTCCGTCTTTCTTCTTTAAAGCGACTCCTGTCGTATCATTTACAACATGGAAGCGGAATTGCATTTGCAAGTCTACATAGTCTATATAAAGGATGGTTCCATCTGAATAGTCGCTTTTTACATATACTCCCTTAAAGATCTTGTCAATAAAGGTTGCGGCATCTTTAAAGTATTCCGGATGTTCCCGATATACCTTTAAGATTCTGTCTTCACCGAATGTCTTTTTATCCAAGGGGAAGGTTACATTGGGATAGTAAGTCTTGTTACCGTATGTATCTGTTGCATTTCTTACAGAATCGGGAACCGTAGTGTCGTAGGCTGAATAGGCTTTACGACCAAGCAGCGATTTAGGATCGAACTTGTTGTAATATTCTTCCGGATTGATGTTGGTATAACGATTCTTATCGAGCTTTTTATCCAGTTCGTACACACTCATCCGGCAAGCATTCAGAGAGTCGCCGAACCAACTGGAATAATATACTACCAATTGAACCGATACTACGCTATCTCCTGCCATACTTCCCGTTCCGGTATTGGTCACCGGATCGTATTTATAAACTTCCGGAAGGGTGAAGTTCTCTGTACAGTTCAGTTCCGTAAGGAAACTGGACTCATAATAGCCGAATTTCGGGTCTGAGAATTTACCTACATATCCGGTGCTGGTTTTGGCATATACCGAGTCGGCAGCAAAGGATCGTGTTGTTACTTCAAAAGTAGCAGTATGCGCTGATATGCCATCGGAGCCGGGAAGCATTCCCAAACCTAATGTACCGGTGTTGTCATCGCATCCGAAGAAAGTCAGGAGTGCTAAAAGCAATAGTCCTAGATATCTTACTTTCATAGTTATAATTGTCTAAATCGATTTTATTCTTGTTCTGCTTCCCAAACCTTGTCGTAGAAGTCGTTGCAGGCTTCAGCGAAGTTCTCGGGAGATTGATAGTCTAATATCATTTTCCCTGTCTCGCGGGCATGCTTCATCACTTCTTCGTTGACGTGTTCGCTCTGTTGGATGATGCCGTCGGAGAAATCCGCAGCCAGCTTGCAAAGTGCTGTGTAGTCAATCGGGTCTTTCAGTCCGGCAATATCTTTCTTGTTGATACCCTTCAGCATCAGTTTGCTGGGGAAGTCCGGATGGAAAGATTGCTTGAAGTCGTCTTCGTAAAGCGAGAATACAACTTTGGCATCTCTGAAGGAAGGTTCGTCTTTATATGCTTTCTTGATGTATAAGGGCGCCAAAGCAGTCATCCAGCCGTGGCAATGGATGATGTCCGGACACCAACGCAGTTTCTTCACCGTTTCCAAAACACCCCGGGCATAAAAGATGGCACGGGCATCATTGTCTTCATATTCTACACCGTTCTCATCAGTGGCCTGCATGCGGTTCTGGAAATAATCATCGTTGTCGATGAAATACACCTGCATGCGCGCAGACTGAATCGAAGCAACTTTGATGATGAGCGGATGATCGGTATCGTCAATGATGAGGTTCATACCGGAGAGTCGTATCACTTCGTGCAGTTGGTTTCTGCGCTCGTTGATGTTTCCCCATTTGGGCATAAACGTTCTGATTTCTCTGCCTTTTTCTTGGATTGCCTGAGGTAGATTTCTACCTACGAGGGACATCTCGGATTCTGGAACGTAAGGGGTAATCTCTTGTGTAATAAATAAAACCTTGTTCGCCTTTGTCATAATAACAATGTTCTCAATTATTCTGCAAAGATATAAAAAAAATCGCGCAATAAAGCAAACGGAGGGCGTCTATAATTCCTTATGAATTGTTAACTGCTTGTTTTTCAGCCTTGCATGCTCTGAATGAATTGCCCTGATGTCAGCTAACTTTTGCATTAATTTGCGATATTTCTTCTTTATATGCTAAATAATGGTTTATTTTGCACCGCTTTTGCGAACAACCAAATTATTATATAACCGATAAAAATGGAAATAGTACATACTATCAAGGACTTGCAGGCCGGACTGTCGGCTTTGAGAGCTCAGGGAAAGAAGGTGGGCCTGGTGCCTACAATGGGTGCCCTGCATGCCGGTCATGCCTCATTGGTGAAACGTTGTGTGGCCGAGAATGATGCCGCTGTAGTGAGTGTATTTGTAAATCCGACTCAGTTCAACGATCAGAATGATTTAGTGAAGTATCCCCGCACGCTGGAGGCTGACTGCCGTCTGTTGGAGGAGTGCGGAGCGGCTTATGTCTTTGCGCCTTCGGTAGAAGAGATGTATCCGGAACCGGATACGCGCCAGTTCAGCTATGCACCGCTGGATACGGTGATGGAGGGAGCATTCCGTCCGGGACATTTCAATGGGGTATGCCAGATTGTGAGTAAGCTGTTCGATGCAGTGAAGCCGGACCGTGCTTACTTCGGGGAGAAGGATTTCCAGCAATTGGCTATCATCCGCGAGATGGTTCGGCAGATGAAGTATGCGCTGGAAATAGTAGGATGTCCCATCGTTCGCGAAGCTGACGGACTGGCTTTGAGCAGCCGTAATGCCCGTTTGTCTGCCGAAGAACGTAAAAATGCTTTAAAAATTTCGCAGACTTTATTTGAAAGTCGTACCTTTGCAGCCTCGCACACGGTAGCCGAGACACAGAAGTTTGTAGAAGACGCCATTGCAGCCGCTCCCGGTCTGCGTTTGGAATATTTTGAACTGGTGGACGGCAACACGTTGCAGAAGATTGCCGATTGGGAAGATACCTCTTATGCAGTAGGCTGTATCACAGTGTTCTGCGGAGAAGTCCGACTGATTGACAACATCAAGTACAAAGAGTAATAAACTAAAAAGTGCCAACCTTATGATGATTGAAGTGTTGAAGTCGAAAATCCATTGCGCCCGCGTCACGGAAGCCAACCTGAACTATATGGGAAGCATCACGATTGACGAGGATCTGATGGATGCCGCTAACATGATTGCCGGCGAGAAAGTATACATTGCCGACAATAATAACGGTGAACGTTTTGAAACCTACATTATTAAGGGTGAACGTGGTTCGGGCAAGATTTGCCTGAACGGTGCGGCGGCCCGCAAGGTGCAGCCGGATGATATCGTTATTATCATGTCGTACGCGTTGATGGATTTTGAAGAAGCCAAGTCGTTCAAGCCGTCGGTGATCTTTCCCGATCCGGCGACGAACAAGGTGGTGAAGTAAATTCCTCCTGAATAAATACTCAATAAGAAACCCCGTTTGCTGTTTATAAGCAAGCGGGGTTTCTTGTTGGTAATCAGTAGGTTTGTACTTTATGCTTTCTTTATATATAATAAAGTGTTGCTTTAATAGTGATAAAGTGTTGCTTTAGCAGTGATAAAGCATTGCTTTAGTAGTGATAAAGCGCTGCTTTAATACTGATAAAGAACTACTTTAATATTGATAAAGAACTCTCTTATTTCAGATAAAGCGATGCATCCTACCTTGCGCCAATCTTGTCGAGCAGATACAGCACTTCTGTTTGAGTATCGAAATTGTACTTCTGATCCTGGGCGTTTGCAGATAGGATAGTCAGGCAGAAAAGGGCGGATAGACAGATGCGTTTCATATCCGTGAGGTTTTAGATTTAATGGTAGAGAGGGAATAGTGAGGTGGTGTTAAAACAGACCTTATCGTTTCTTTTAGGCACGGATTTCACGGAACTTGGTTAATTAAAACCGCGAAATCCGTGTAATCCGTGCCTAAATCTATAACATATAGTAAGCCATTATTCGTTCTGACACACTCCCATTTATCTGTGCTTATTTCTTCAGTTGCTCGTTCATCGCCGCCGCTGCTTTTCGTCCGTCGCCCATAGCGAGGATGACGGTAGCACCGCCGCGGACGATATCGCCACCGGCAAAGATGGTCGGGATGGATGACTGCATACTATCGTTGACGGCAATTGTTCCCTTACGTCCCAACTCCAAACCTTTGATGGAGCTCGGCACAATCGGGTTGGGCGATACGCCTACGCTGACGATGGCCAGGTCGATATCAATCGTTTCGGTAGCTCCGGGGATGGGAACGGGGCTGCGACGTCCCGATGCATCCGGTTCGCCGAGTTCCATCTTTTGCAGAACCACTTGTTTCACTTTACCCAGTTCGTCGGCAATGTATTCTATCGGATTGTGGAGTGTCAGGAACTCTACGCCTTCTTCTTTGGCATGTTTCACTTCTTCGATACGTGCGGGCATCTCCTCTTCCGAACGACGGTAGATGATCATGGCACGCTCGGCACCCAGGCGGCGTGCTGTACGCACGGAGTCCATCGCCGTGTTGCCGCCACCGATAACGGCTACGCGTTTGCCGAAAGGCACCGGAGTATCAGAGTCTTCGCTGGCGGCGTCCATCAGGTTGACGCGGGTCAGGTACTCATTGGACGAGAGGATGTTGATGGAGTTCTCGCCGGGGATGTTCATAAAGTTGGGCAGTCCGGCACCGGAGGCTATGAATATGCCTTTGAAGCCTTCTTCTTCCAGTTGCTCTACGCTGAGCGTCTTGCCAATGATGCAGTCCTTGATGAACTTAACTCCCATCTTGGCAAGGTTGTCAATCTCTACATCCACTACCTTGTTGGGCAGACGGAATTCGGGGATGCCGTATTTCAATACACCGCCAATCTCGTGCAGCGCTTCGAATACGGTTACATCGTAACCATACTTCGCCATATCTCCGGCAAACGACAGACCGGCAGGACCCGAACCGATGACAGCTATCTTGATGCCGTTCTTCTCTTTGATTTCCGGTACGGAGATTTGTCCGCTCTCCCGTTCGTAGTCGGCGGCAAAGCGTTCCAGATAGCCGATGGCTACCGGCTTCTCGTTCATCTTCAGATGGATACATTTCGATTCGCACTGTTTCTCTTGCGGACAAACGCGACCGCAAACGGCAGGCAGCGCACTGGTTTCTTTCAGTGTCTTGGCTGCTTCGAGGAACTCGCCACGCTCTATGTTTTTGATGAAGCGGGGGATGTCGATGCCTACGGGGCAGCCTTCCATACAGCCGGGGTTGGCACAGTCCAGGCAACGCTTGGCTTCTGTCAAGGCTTGTGCCTCCGTCAATCCCTGGTTTACTTCTTCCTTACGGCTGTGCGAACGATATTCGGCATCCAGCTCGTTCATTTCCACGCGGGGGATGGCGGTGCGTTCTTTCGGCTTCATGGCTTTGCGCAGTTCCTGGCGCCATGCGGCGTTGCGGCTCTTCTCGTCTACGATGGTTTCGCCCGTAGCTTGGCAGGTAGTGCCCTGTTCTTCCAGTTTGTGCATTTCTTCGCGCTCTATGCTCTTGAAGGCGCCCATGCGCTTCAGCATTTCGTCGAAGTCCACTTGGTGACCGTCGAACTCAGGGCCGTCTACACAGACGAACTTGGTCTTTCCGCCGATCGTGATACGGCAGGCGCCGCACATGCCTGTGCCGTCCACCATAATCGTATTCAGCGATACGTCTGTGGGTATTTCGTATTTCTTCGTCAGCAAACAAACAAATTTCATCATGATGGCAGGGCCGATGGCGAAACATTTGTCTACCTTCTCGCGCTTGATGACTTCTTCTACTCCTTCTGTCACCAGACCTTTGCGACCGTATGAACCGTCGTCGGTCATGATGATGACTTCGTCGGAGCTTTCGCGCATTTCTTTTTCAAGGATAATCAGTTCTTTGGTACGGCCGGCCAGTACGGTGATTACGCGGTTGCCGGCAGCTTTCAGTGCTTGTACGATGGGAAGCATCGGAGCTACACCTACGCCACCTCCGGCACAGACTACCGTACCGAATTTCTCGATATGCGTGGCTTGTCCCAGCGGGCCCACAACGTCTGTGATGTAGTCGCCTTCGTTCAGTTCGCAAAGGCGGGTAGAGGAGAGACCGACTTCCTGTACCACCAAAGTGATAGTTCCTTTTACCGGATCGGCACCGGCTATGGTAAGCGGCATGCGTTCGCCTTTTTCGCCTACACGTACGATAACAAAGTGTCCTGCCTTGCGTGATTTAGCAATCAGCGGTGCTTCAATGACTAACTTAAAGACCTTTTCAGAAAAGTGTTCTTTGCTAATGATTTTATTCATTATCTAATAATTTTGTTGGTATAATTACGTAATTACTTTCAGATTGTTACGGTTTGCAAAGATACGGGTTATTTACTAATATCAAAAAAGAATGGGAGAAAACTGCTTCGGTGCAGTTTATCCCCCTTGTAGTGTGATAGATACTTATAATTGCGTTTCAATGCCTTGCAGCTTCCTTAAATAGATGCGTAGCAAGATGTCGGGTACATAATAGACCTCGTTTTCAACAGTAAGCAAGTCGGCTTCCAGTAACTTGCGGGTAGCTGCCTGTACGGCACTCGCGGAGGTCAGCGAGTGGCTTTTGATGAAGGCAGCGCTCATTATCTTGCTTGCCTGTCCTTCGGCAGCTATGGCATAGAGCACTTCTTTTTGTCTTTCGGGAATGCGGGATAATAGTTGGCGGTAGCCGTCGGCGGCATCTTCGAGCATACTTTGAATGGTGCTGTACATCAGAGGTTCCGTGCATTCGCTTCCTTTCGTTGTGTTGATGAAAGCTTCGTGAAAAGCTTTTTGCATATAGTACGTATTTCCTTCGAAGAGCCGATAGGTGCGTAGTACTAAGTCATTGCCGATTGTCTTTTGGTAGGCGGCAAACCATTTCGTTACAAAAGGCACGTATTCTCCGGTGCTGATGGGATGAAGTTCCATCATGTCGGTGCTGTTGTAAAAAGGGCGTGCCGATGACTGGAACATTTCCGACACCAGGTGGCGCTCGCTTCCGGCAAAGATGAAATGGACATTCCCGAGATGCTGGATGTGGGAGCGGAGCAGAGCCTCTACGTTCTTTTCGGGATATTTGGTTATCTGCTGAAACTCGTCGAATGTCACGATACAAGGCTTATCGGCTTGTTCCAGGCATTGAAAGATTTCATTCAGTGTGAATTCGGGCATGGTGATATCTCCCAGTTCCAGACTGAAGGTGGGAGTGTAGTTTATGGGGTCGAAGCCAAACTTGGCTTGTATGGATTTCAATCCTTGTGTCAGCATGGTCAGCATTTTCTGGCTTTGGCTGCGCAAAGTCTCGAATACGCATTGCCCGAAGGCGTATGTGAATTCGCGCAGGCTGGAAGTATGAAGTATGTCAATGTAGAAAGTGTAGTATGCTTCGTTCATTTCCGGCTTGTCATAGCAGAAACGGACCAATTTGGATTTTCCCATGCGGCGGGGAGATATAAGACAGAGGTTACCGCTTTGGGTAACGGTGCGGATGAGGCGTTTCGATTCTTCCCGGCGGTCACAAAAGTATTCGGCGGGAATAGCTCCGGTGAGAATAAATGGATTCTTTTCTTTTTGAGTCATGGCGTACATTCGTTAGATGTACAAAGCTAATTATTTATTTCGTATTATACAAGTTGTATAATACAAATCGTATAATTTGTATTCAGGCAGCATCGGGGTGCTTTTATGCCGTTTGTCACCGGTTGCCTTCCCTTCGTCACTATAATTTGTCCGCTTTGCTTCCCTTCTCTACTTTTAAAACAAAAAACAGAGACTATGTGTATAAAAGCATTTTGGGGAATCATCCTGTTAGGCATGCCCTTGGTTGGCAGGGCACAGCAGGACACTATTGCCGACCAGCGTTTAGGGGAAATCGTAGTAACCGCCAAGCTACCGTTGGTGGAAATGTCCGCCGGAAAGACCACTTACCGGATGGATGCATCTATCACTCAAAGCACTGGCAGTCTTTATGATGTGCTTTCTTCTTTGCCGGGAGTGATGATCGACTCCAAAGGCGGCATCCTGCTGAATGGAAAGAGTGGGGTACAGGTCTTGATGGACGGCAAACCGACTTATCTTTCCGGTGAAGAACTGGTGAACTTGTTGCGTTCCACTCCTGCTACGAATGCCGATAAGATAGACCTTGTCACCCAACCCTCTGCGCGCTACGAAGCGGCAGGAAGTACAGGCATGATTGACATCCGTACCCGCAAGATAAAGCTGCGCGGCATGAATCTTGCCTTGAACGGCAACGGTACTCTCGGTCGCTCGGGTGGTGGCGGATATGGCAGCGCTTTCATGAACCTGCGGCAGGATAAGTTTAATTTCTTTCTGACCTATTCCTATTATCTGGGAAATCAGACGATAGATATGGACATCGACCGTGCCTTCAATGGAGATGAACGGATGTTACAAACTTCTTACCGGAGGCGGAGTACTTATTCGCATTATCTCCGTGGCGGTTGCGACTTTTACCTCAATCCGCGCACAGTATGGGGCGTATCGTTGAATGGCAACTTATCCGGCAGAACCGAAAATGCAACTATGCTTATCGAAACGCAAGGGGCGGGAAGACCGGAGACGACTGATGGGCATGTAGATTCTGATTGGAACAACTTCTCTGCCGGAACAAATTTTATGCATCGTTTCGAGCAAGAGGGGGGCGAGGTCTCTGCTGCTTTTGACTATTTCAGCTATGACCGTTCGGAGCTCCAGCACATACATTATTCCAAACCCGATACGTTGAAGGGAGATATGCAGGGACGCATCCATATCTATGCCGGACAGGCGGATGTGACTTATCCGTTGAACGAACAATGGAAGCTGCATGGCGGGGGCAAATCCGCTTTCGTCAAGATAGACAATGATGCCGGGTACCTGCGTCCGGTACCGTCGGGCTGGCAGGCGGATGGTTCGCTCGGCTCCCGTTTTGTTTACGATGAGAATATCAATGCCGCATACTTGCAAGCCGGTTATGAGCACCGTCACCTGAAGTTTTCGGCAGGATTGAGGTTGGAGCATACCCGTGTGCATGGCGAACTGAGCGGGAATACCGTGCAGCGCGATTCGTCGTTCACAACGAACTATGTACATCTGTTTCCCACCTGTTCCGTGCAGTATGGGCTGGAGGGTGGAAGTGCTTTTCAGTTTTCTTACAGCCGGCGCATTACCCGTCCCAATTACCAGGACTTGAATCCTTTTACCTATATCTTCGACGACTATACGCACGAAGGTGGTAATACCCGTCTGCGCCCGTCATTTTCGGACAACATCGAGCTGGCCTATGTACACCATGAATGGCTGCAAACCGTTCTTTTCTTCTCGCACACTGACGATGCTATTATGAAAACCTATCAGGCTCAAGAAGACTTGCGTATTTATGTCACTCCCGAGAATCTTGCCTCCTATGTGCAGACCGGGCTGCGTATTCATGCCGCCAATCTTTCGCTGGCATCCTGGTGGAAGATGCACTTGACGGCTATCGGGCTCTATAACCGTTATCGTTGGACGGAGCAAGGTGAGAGGATGAGGAACAGTCTGCTTACTCCCCTTGTCAGCAGCATGAACCAGTTTACGTTTACACGTACCTGGTCGGCAGAACTGTCCGCCAACTATCGGGGCAGGATGGCTTACGGGCAGGCTACCGTGCATCCGACATTGGAAGTAAATGCCGGTATTCAGAAAAAGATATTACGTGGCAAAGGGACTGTCGGCTTGTTTGCCAAAGATATTTTCGGAACCGCTAATGAACGGGTGGATGTACGGGCGGTTGGTACCAAGGCATATGTGGATTCGCATGGCGATAGCAGTCAGCGTGTGATAGGCATTGCTTTTTCGTGGCGTTTCCAAAAGGGGAGTGAAGTGAAAGAAAGCAGGCGGAAAAATGGGTTGGATGAGACAAAAAGAGTAAATTTGTAATTACTATGAACAGAAATTGGAGTAAATGGCTGGTGCCGGCAGGGTTCGGCGTAATTCTTTTCTTATGTGTTCGCGTGGCAAATGATATTCCGAAACGTGAATTCTACTGGGAAGGGAATGCCTTGGATTTCATGTTGAAAGACGTGCTGACCGTGCTTGTGGTATCTTATCCGGCAGTGTTTGCCTTGAAACGCTGGCTTCACATATGCCGGCGGAAGAGGTTGCCATGGTGGAGAGAGTATGGAGCGATTGTTTTGGGTACTCCGTTCTGGTGCCTTGTGACGATGTGGATTATCCGGCTGTTGATGGGTGTGGAACTTGATCTCTACGATGTCCCTATTCCAATGGTGGTTGCAGTCTTGCTGTCCGGTTTCTTTTATGGATTTCTGCGCAATCAGCTGATACAAAAGGAGAACGAAGCCCAGCGCCTGCAATTGGAGAAGATAAAGAACGACCAGCTTCAAACGGAGTTGAAGTTCCTGAAAGCGCAGTACCATCCGCACTTTCTCTTCAATGTGCTCAATACGGTGTATTTTCAGATAGACGAAAAGAACGAAGCGCCGCGGCGTACGCTGGAACAGCTGTCGGACTTGCTTCGTTACCAACTGTATAACGATGGTGAAAAAGTACGGGTGCGTGTCGAAGCCGACTACCTGAAGCAATACATCAGTCTTTGTAAGCTCCGTGCTACGAAACGCTTGCAGTTGCAGGTACACTTCGACGAGATACCGGAAGAATGCGAGATCTATCCGTTGCTGTTTGTACCGTTGGTGGAGAATGCTTTCAAGTATGTAGGTGGGGAGTACTTTATTACCATAGAGCTGAGGCTGAAAGATGACGAATTGCACTTCTTTGTCGAGAACTCCGTTCCGGAATCGGTGATGCAACCGAAAAAGAAACAAGGTATCGGCATCGAGAACCTGAAGCGTCGGTTGGAGTTGCTTTATCTCGGGCGCTATACACTGGATATTAATAAGGAAGAGACATTGTTTACGGTGAAACTTATGATAAAATTATAGCATGATGCAGATAAAATGTGTGATAACCGACGATGAACCTACCGCTTGCGAAGGGTTGCGGCGTTACGTGGAGAAAGTGGATTTCCTGACCCTGACGGCAGTGTGCGAAGACGCAATGCAACTGAATACCCTTTTGCAGACCGAACAGCCGGATTTGTTGTTCCTGGACATCGAGATGCCTTATCTTTCCGGGCTCGAGTTGCTGGCATCCCTCGCTCATTCGCCGCACGTCATTATCACCTCTGCCTACGAACAGTATGCACTGAAAGGTTATGAACTCGATGTGGCGGATTATCTGCTGAAGCCGTTTTCGTTCGACCGCTTTCTGAAAGCAGTGAACAAGGTACACAGCCTGCTGCTGCAAGAGGATCGGCAGGAGGAGAATACAGATTTCATCTTTGTCCGCTCCGACCGACAGATGCATAAGGTGCATCTCAAAGACATCCTCGTGGTAGAGGGTTTGGAGAATTATGTCTGCATTTATACGGAGAGTGCGAAGCTATTGGTGCGCTCCACCATGAAGCATATGATAGAAGCGCTCCCCAAAGGACTCTTCCTGCAAGTACACAAATCCTACCTTATTAATCTGAATAAGATTGATATGATAGACGGTAATCAAATCATAGTCAGGCAGCATACCATCCCCGTGGCCCGTAACTTCCGCGAAGAGGTGTTTGCGCGGATATTGAAGAATACGTTGTAAGGGTTTCATAAGCTTGCAAGGTTTTTATTTATTAGTTAAGCTTGCAAAGTCTTATTTATCAGCTAAGCCTGTAAGGCTTACATCTATCAGCCCAGGGCAACGCCCTGGGTTTAAACCACCTCACTATCTTACGCCCTGAAAGGGCAAAATCCTATGTCTACAAATATTCTTCCTTATATTCTACTTGATAACTCTTTAAGAACTCAAGAAGTTCTTCTCTAAATGATTTTTTGGTATGATGCTCCTGTTGGTTTTGGATATAATTTCTTACTGCATCTAACTTTGACTGGCTGACAGAGAATGCCGCATATCCATTTTGCCAGGCAAAGTATTGTTTTTGGGGGTATTTGTTCTTTATCCATTTTGAAGAACTTCTTTTTATCTCTTGTAATAGCATAGAGATGGAGACAGTGCTTGCAAGTTCGCAAAGGATATGAATATGATTGGGCGTACCACCTACGACGATACTTTTGCATAAATTGTGGTTGATAATTCCTCCTATATAACAATGTATCTCATTCAGGTCATTTGCCGGTAGTATGATGATGATTAGATTTTGCCCTTTCAGGGCGTAAGATGGTAAGATACAATCAACCCGGGGCGATGCCCCGGGTTGATAGATATAAGGCTTTCAGCCTTAGAAGCCATAAGTTTCTTAATAAGAGCTTCACCTAAGAAGTCAATAAATCTTTTGCCTAAGAAGTCAATAAATCCTTCGCCTAAGAAGTCAATAAGCCTTTTGTCTTAGAAGTCAATAAACTTTTTGCTTTAGAGGTTAATAAATATTTAACCTTAGAAGCTAATAGATATTCAGTCTTAATAAGGTAATAAGCTTTCAGCTTTAATGCTTAGTCGATCATCTCAAATCCCGTATACGGCACCAGCGCCTTTGGGATGCGGATGCCTTCCGGTGTCTGGTTATTTTCCAGCAATGCGGCAACAATGCGTGGCAGCGCCAATGCAGAACCGTTCAGCGTATGGCAAAGCTCGGTTTTCTTCTCTGCCGTGCGGTAGCGGCACTTCAGACGATTGGCTTGATAAGTGTCGAAGTTGGATACGGAGCTTACTTCCAGCCAGCGCTTCTGCGCTTCGGAATAAACCTCGAAGTCGAAGCAAAGGGCAGCCGTAAAACTCATGTCACCACCACAAAGACGGAGGATGCGGTAGGGGAGTTCCAACTTCTGGAGCAATCTTTCTACATGGTCCAGCATTTCCTGGTGAGACTGCTTGCTGTGTTCCGGCTTGTCGATACGCACAAGCTCCACTTTGGAGAACTCGTGCAGACGGTTCAGTCCGCGTACATCCTTGCCGTAGGAACCGGCTTCGCGACGGAAACACTGAGTATAAGCACAGTTCTTGATTGGAAGCTGCTTTTCGTCCAAGATAACATCGCGATAGATGTTTGTTACAGGTACTTCGGCAGTCGGAATCAAGTATAAATCGTCTACTTCGCAATGGTACATCTGTCCTTCTTTGTCGGGCAGTTGTCCCGTGCCGTAGCCGGAAGCGGCATTTACCACTGTAGGAGGCATTATCTCCATATAGCCGGATTTGCGGGCTTCGTCCAGGAAGAAGTTGATGAGTGCACGTTGCAGTTGCGCGCCTTTACCTTTATATACGGGGAAACCTGCACCGGTGATTTTCACACCCAAGTCGAAGTCTATCAAATCGTATTTCTTGGTCAGTTCCCAGTGGGGCAGGGCATCTTTGGGCAGTTCAGTTTCCATGCCGCCCATCTTCTCTACCACGTTGTCTTCGGCGCCTACTCCTTCGGGCACGCTGTCATAAGGAACGTTGGGGATGGTATAGAGCAGGTTTTGCATGTCTTCGGCTGCCTGGTCCATGTCGGCCTGGAGGCCTTTATTGGCTTCTTTCAGTTCGGCTACACGGTTCTTGGCGGCTTCTGCCTCCTCTTTCTTGCCTTCTTTCATCAGTTGGCCGATGGATTTGGAAAGCAAATTCACCTCAGCGAGGTTTTTATCTAATAAAGTTTGGGTGCTACGTCGTTTGTCGTTGGCTTCAAGTACTTGGCCGATGGTTTCCTGGGCATTCTTGAAGTGCTTCTTCTCCAGACCGCGGATCACCGCGTCGGTGTTTTCTGTAATTTGTTTGATAGTAAGCATATCTTATACTTGTTTTTATGATTCTTAAAGTGCTGCAAAGATAGAGAAAATGCTTCTTATTGCATGAAATTATGCGGAAAACGTATAATAAACAAGATAAAATATATGAATATGCCTTTTTGAGAGGCAAATAAAGTTCGGTAATGGCTTGACGGTTATTAATTAATAACCTATCTTTGTGATAAGATTAAAAGGAGAAAAGAACATGCCGCTACTATTTATATTTTTCGGACTTCGCTTTATGTTTTACTCTAATGATCATGAACCCATTCATGTTCATGTCGTTAAAGGAAAAGGAAAGGTGAAGGAGAATGCCAAGTTTAATATTGAACCGGAAGTTGTTTTAGTTGAAAACAATGGCCTTCAGCCGAATGAGATCAAGATGGCCGAAATGGTTATAGAAGAAAACAAAGAACTGATTGCCGAAAGATGGAATGAGTTTTTTAATAAGAATAAGAAAACGGAGGTATTATGAAAGTAGATGTTACAAAAGTATGGGTAGACGAACATTATGTGCATATACTCACTGCTGATGGTATCGAACGCAAAGAAGCGATAGATAATTATGAGCGTCTTCGCCTCGCTACCCCTGAACAGTTGCGGAATTTTGAAACTGACAACATCGGTGTTCATTGGTCGGAACTTGATGAAGACTTGAGCTATGAGGGCTTTTTTAAGGCAGATTCGATGGAAGGTAAAACGGAACTGTATGCCCTGTTTAAAAGATTTCCACAGATTAATGTTGCAGGAATAGCGCGTAACCTTGGAATAAAGCAGAGTCTTATGGCGGCATATATCTGTGGAACAAAGAAGCCGTCCAAAGCTCGGAGAGATGAAATCATTAATGAACTTCACTCTTTAGGAAAAGCATTACTGGAAATAGCATGAAAAAAAGAAAGGGATGCAACTTCGTGGATTGCATCCCTTTTTCTTATTTCTTGTTCGGAAACTTACGCTTCTGTCTTTTCAGCAGGAATAACTGAGATAGAACGTCTATCTGCCTTACCTACTTTGAACTGTACAGTTCCGTCTACCAAAGCGAAAAGAGTGTGGTCTTTACCCATACCGATGTTGTTGCCCGGATGGAATTCAGTACCTCTTTGACGAACGATGATGTTGCCTGCCTTGCAAGCTTCGCCACCAAATATCTTAACGCCTAATCTCTTACTCTGTGATTCGCGGCCGTTCTTAGAACTACCGACACCTTTTTTATGTGCCATTTCTTCTTACTTTTTTAATTGATTAAGCTACTACTTCTGTAATTGTTAACTCAGTGAATTGTTGACGGTGACCGTTCAACTTACGATGACCTTTTCTTCTTTTCTTGTGGAAAACGAGAACCTTGTCACCTTTTACAATGCTGGATACTACCTGGCAAACTACCTTTGCACCTTCTACCGTAGGAGCACCTACTGTGATAGCACCGTCTTTGTCTACCAAAAGAACCTTTTCAAACTCTACTGTTGCACCGTTTTCTGCTTCCTGCATGTGGTGTACAAACAGCTTCTTGCCAGCTTCTGCTTTAAACTGCTGACCGTTGATTTCTACAATTGCGTACATTTCTTATATATAATGTATAAGTTAGCTCCGTCGGGTGGTCTCTAATCACTTAGAAAGCACTTGGTCGAACCCGGTGCGGAATAATCGGGCACAAAATTACTGTTTTATTTCGAACGGACAAATCTTTTTAATCACTTTTTCTATTTAGGGCGTTGCTTTTTGTTTTATTGCTTTATGATGATTGCTATAGATGCTGCCGATAAGATGTATAGAGAAAAGTTCCTCGGCATTAAGAGAAAAAGTGCGGGAGATATGGAGAAAAGTTGTTTTCTTTAGTAACTATTCTCTGTTCAAGCCTTGCGAACGGATATCCGCAGTGCTTGAATATGTGTTCGCGCCTTGCGAACAAGCATTCGCAAGGCGTGAACAGACTTTATTGGGCTATGCTATTCTTCTTATATAAACGGCTTCAGTATATAGAGTATCCCCATAACAAGGAGCGCTACGATTACTGCAAACAGTGTAATTAATAGGAGGGCGTAGAAGAACATAAGTATGGTACGCCAGAAGCTTCTCCACCAACTGGTGCTATACAGTTGCTTGTAGTCCCACCAGAAAAGGGCGAAGATGAACCACCAGGGCAGTTCGTACAGGTCGTTTACCCTGGCATGGCCGTTGAAGGGTAGTATGACAATGCTCAGGAAGAGTATCTGGCAGGCAATGTAGGCTTGGATGAATACATGCTCCGTCAGGTTGTAGTTCAACTTGTACCTTTTGCGGTGGAAGGCGATGAGGGTGGCAAGTGCAAAGAGTGGCAGGGTGGCGATGATGCTGAATGCCTTGTTGCCATGTGCCCAGCTTTTCAGCAAGTTCCATACTTTTTGCAGGAAGGGGGAGTTTTCGAAGTATTTTTCGAGCTTAGTCCCTACCTCCGAACTGGCATCGAATAACTCGTCCATGACACCTTTATCATCACCATCGCTCACGCGTTTAGCAGAAGAAGTCTTTTCGCTCTTCTTCGCTGCTTTGTCCAAACTTTTTTCCAAACTTTTTATGGTGATGTCGAGAACTCGTTTTTCTGTCTCAGACTGGGCTTTGTCTCTATCTTGTATCAGTTCGTCCCGCGCAGCGATAATGTCTTCGATATCTTGTTTCTCCTTGGGCGTTTCTCTTTTCTTCAGCGCGTCCGGATCTATTATTTGTACGGCCATGATGTAGAGGGCGGCAAGGATAAACAGTGTCTGGAAGGGGCGGAAGTATTGTATCCGCTTGCCGTCGATGAAGTCGCGGATCATATATCCCGGACGGTAGAGAAGGTCTATAAGGGTACGTCCGAAGCCGTTGTCTATGTTTGTAAATCCTCCCAATATATTCTTCAGGGCATTGCTGAAGCGGTAGCGGGGTGTCTTCCGGCTTTGCCCGCAACGGGGACAATAGTTGCCGATGTAGATTGTTTCGCAGTTGCGGCACGTGCAGCTCTCTTCACTGTTGGGGGGCGCTTGTTTGCCTCGCACCAGTTTGAGGTGGAGCGCACGCAGGCGTACGGCATAGGGATGCCACCACGGGTCGATGAAGGCGGTGACGCGTTCGGGGAGAAGTTTCCTTTTTTGTATGATGCCCCATAGCGTCAGTACAAAGAGGAGCGGAAAGAGCCAGGTGCCAGACGAATATTCCAATTCTTCGTATGCCAGCCAAAGGAAAAGAGCTAAAAGAATGGTTTGCCCGGTGCTGATTCTTTTTTTCTTTCGCGGGGTGGGGGGAGTGCTTTCAGGCAAGGCGGGGGTGTCGGAACTGCAATCCGGCTGTTGCGGTTCATTGCACTTGTCCGGTAACGTATCGTTCTTGCAGGGCGGCTCTTCGTTCTTGCTTAGCAGCTGCTCTTCGTCCTTGTCCAACAGTTCTTCCAGTGTTGCCATTATCTTGCGGTGCGGATATCTACCCAGTTCTTGCGCGGTAGTCACTCCGTGGGTGACGCCGGCAAAGTCTACTCCTGCTGCCTGGGCCGTTTCTGCATCGACTATGCTGTCGCCGATGTACAGCGTTTCGGCTTTGGTGACGTGCAGTTGCTTGATGGCGAGCAGCAGGCCTTCGGGCGAGGGCTTGGCGGTTTTTACGTCTTCTCCACCTATTATAATATCCATGAAATTCTCGGGGAAGTGCAGGCTCAACAGCTCCTTGATCCGGAAGCGGAATTTGGTTGATATGATTCCGATGCGCGCGCCGGCATCTTTCAGTGCTATCAGTACGGATTTGGTTTCGAGGAACAGCATGGTGTTCACCGTCATGTGCTCGTCGGCTTCCTTGCCATATTCTTTTTTGAAGTCAGCCAACTGCTGTGCGTCTGTTATTCCTGTGAGGATGGAAAAGGAGTCTTCCAGAGTTTTGCCGATGGTCCGTTTTATTTCTTCGTCTGTCACTGCCGTGTATCCGTGGCGTTTGAGGACGTTCTGAAAGCAGGTGACGATACCTCGGGATGAGTCGGCAAGAGTATAATCAAAGTCGAAAAGATAGGTGGTGTAATTCATATTATTACGGCTTTTTGCGACAAAGATAAGGATTAATCGGATTTTTGTATTATTTTTGTTACCTTTAATTTGTGTTGAGAAAGAAAGGTGGTAGACGGAATAAGTGTTTTATCCGCTTGGATTGTTATAATGTACACGTTAACCCTATAATGTTATGAAATTGATAAAATCTTGTTGTTCGTTTCTTACCCTTTTATCTTTTGGGGCATGTACATCCCAAGTGTCGGAAGCTGTAGACCAATGCTATGCCGACTATGTGAATCCTTTTATTGGTACGGATTTTACCGGAAATACCTATCCGGGCGCACAGGCTCCGTTTGGTATGGTTCAACTTAGCCCGGACAACGGGCTCCCGGGATGGGACCGCATCTCAGGGTATTTCTATCCGGACAGTACCATTGCTGGATTCAGCCATACACATCTCTCCGGCACCGGAGCAGGCGATTTGTACGATATATCTTTTATGCCGGTGACATTGCCTTATAAAGAAGCAGAAGCTCCGCTCGGCATTCATTCCTTATTCTCCCACTCGGAAGAGTCGGCAAGTGCCGGATATTACCAAGTCCGGTTGAAAGACTATGATATCAACGTAGAACTGACGGCCACCGAGCGCTGCGGCATCCAGCGTTATACCTTTCCGGAAGCGGATGCGGCTATTTTCCTGAATCTGCGAAAGGCGATGAACTGGGACTTTACGAACGATACGCGTATCGAAGTGGTCGATTCGGTGACTATCCAGGGATATCGCTTCTCTGACGGTTGGGCACGCGACCAGCATATTTATTTCCGTACCCGCTTCTCCCGTCCGTTTACTGCGATGCAGCTCGATACGGCTGCCGTTCTGAAGGATGGCAAACGAATCGGGACTTCTGCCATTGCCCGCTTCGACTTCAAGACGAAGCAGGGAGAGCAAATCCTTGTCAGCACAGCCATTTCGGGAGTAAGCATGGAAGGCGCGGCGCGTAATCTTTCTGCAGAAGTGCCCGATGATGATTTCGACAAATACCTGGCGGCTACGCGGAAGAACTGGAATGAGCAACTCTCCAAGATAGAAATCAAGAGTGAGGATCAGGACGAAATGGTCAAGTTCTATACCGCATTGTATCATTCGATGCTGGCGCCTACCATCTATAGCGATGTAGACGGTGCTTATTATGGCCCCGACAAGAAGATCCATCAGGCAGATGGCTGGACCAACTACAGTACGTTCTCTTTGTGGGATACTTATCGGGCCGCTCATCCCCTCTACACTTTTATCGAACCGCAGCGCGTAAACGATATGGTGAAATCGTTTCTTGCCTTCTATGAACAGAACGGACGCCTGCCTGTGTGGAATTTCTATGGTAGTGAAACGGATATGATGATAGGTTATCATTCCGTGCCCGTCATTGTAGATGCTTACTTGAAAGGAATAGGCAACTTTGATGCGGAGAAGGCGCTGGACGCTTGTGTGGCTACGGCCAATATAGATACTTATCGTGGCATCGGACTCTACAAAGAAAAAGGTTATGTGCCTTATGACGTCACGGATGAACATAATGCCGAAAACTGGTCACTCTCCAAAACACTGGAATATGCTTATGATGATTACTGCATAGCCCGTATGGCGGAAAAGCTGGGCAAGCAGCAGATTGCGGATGAGTTTTACAAACGCTCGCAGAATTATAAGAATGTGTATAATCCACAAACCTCCTTTATGCAGCCGCGTGATGACAAAGGGCGTTTTATCGAAGGTTTCTCTCCCGACGATTATACTCCGCACATTTGCGAAAGCAACGGCTGGCAATACTTCTGGTCGGTGCAGCAAGATATCGAAGGACTGATTTCTTTGGTTGGCGGTAAGGAGCGTTTTGCGCAGAAACTGGACAGTATGTTCACTTACCATCCTGCGGCGGACGATGATCTGCCCATCTTCAGTACGGGCATGATAGGGCAATATGCGCATGGCAATGAACCGAGTCATCACGTTATTTACTTGTTCAATGCTGTGGGACAACCTTGGAAGACCCAGAAATATGCAGCCGAGGTGATGCACGAGCTTTATAAGAATACACCGGCAGGATTGTGTGGCAACGAAGATTGTGGCCAGATGTCTGCGTGGTACGTGTTCAGTGCGATGGGATTTTATCCGGTAGATCCGGTTAGCGGCAAGTACGAAATAGGTACGCCGCTGCATCCGGAGATGAAGATGCATCTGCCCGGCGGTAAGGTGTTTACGGTGCTGGCTCCGGCAGTTAGTCGGGAGAATTGCTACATCCGGTCGGTGAAGTTCGACGGTAGAACTTATGATAAAAGTTATATTACTCATGATCAAATAATGAATGGCGGTGTTCTGGAGTTTGAAATGGGAAACGAACCGGGCCAGGCATGGTATGAGTAATTGATGAATGGATATAGTGGCAGTCCGGTGATATCAGATAAATAATGTAAGATTATGGAAGAAAATTTCGACCAGACTTATAGAGCTCTTTTCCGCAGGTATTATGCCAATCTGCTTTTCTACGCTACACGCATTGTGGGAGAAGACGAGGCAGAGGACGTAGTGCAGGATGTGTTCGTGGAGTTGTGGCGACGGAAGGAGACGATGAAGGTAGGGGAGCAGATACAGGCTTTTCTGTACCGGGCCGTGTACACCCGTGCCCTGAATGTGCTGAAGCATCGGGAAATAGTGAACAGTTACGAAGCCGTTGCACTCGAAGTTCATAAGAAGAGGATTGAATTCTATCAGCCGGACAGCAACGATGTAGTGAAGCGGATTGAAGATAGCGAGCTCAGGAGGAAACTTTCCGAAGCCATCAATGAACTGCCGGATAAGTGCAGGATGGTCTTTAAACTCAGCTATCTGCACGATATGAAGAATAAAGATATAGCCGAAACAATGGGAATTTCGTTGCGGACGGTAGAGGCGCACATGTATAAGGCATTGAAGTTGTTGCGCGACAGACTGGGGTATTTGAACCTCATGCTGGTTTTGTTTTTTTTAGGGAAAGTAAGTGTTTTTGTGAAGAGTGTTGTTTTATTAGCATAAAGGAAGAAAAAGATGAAGAAGTTGAATGAGGAAATAATAGTTAGGTTCCTTAGGGGTGAATGCACCGAGGACGAACTTCGTGAGGTGAATGCCTGGCTGGACGAGTCGGCCGACAATGCCCGCGAACTGTTCAGACTCGAAGAGATATACCACCTGGGGAAAACGAGTTATGCCTCGGAGCAGATAGAAAAAGCAGAAAGGCGATTGTTCAAGAGGTTGGAGCAGGAGAAGACGAAACTGCATAAGACGCGGAAGATGTATGGTTGGATGCGATATGCTGCTGTGTTTATCGGTTTTTTCCTTTTGGGCAGTTTGGGTTATCTTTTTTATCAGGGCTACAACCATACAGAAGCATTGCTGGCCGTTACCACTCAGGATAAGATAAAGGAACTGAAACTGCCGGACGGAACAAAAGTTTGGTTGAACAAATATACTACTTTAAAGTATCCTCGGGCCTTTGCCGAGAATGGCCGTAAGGTTTATCTGGAGGGAGAGGGCTATTTTGAAGTGATGAGAAACCCGGAGAAACCTTTCGTTGTGCAGAGCGAGGCGATGCAGGTCAGAGTGCTGGGTACAACCTTCAACTTGAAGTCCGATAAGATGAAAATGTCTGCCGTAGCCACATTGCTGAAAGGGGAAATCGAGGTGAAGGGCAACCATGACGAAGGTCTGATAATTCTCTCCCCGGGACAGAAGGCCGAGTTGAACGGGGCTACAAGGCGGTTGACCGTGAAGCAGATAGATACCGGTATTGAGAATTGGCATAATAATGAGTTTGTGTTCGAGAAGGCCGATATCTATACGATAGCCCGCACGCTGGAAAGCTCCTATGGAGTGAAGATTATCCTGGCACCCGGTATCGATGTGAGCAAGACTTATTCGGGCACGCTCAAGAAGAAGGAAAATGTAGAGGCAGTGCTGAGTTCGATAACGAATGCCATCCCGGTAGAGTATAAGATCGTGGGAGGAAGTGTATTTCTGTCTTCCAAGAAATGATAATTTAGCATCGTGTGATAACAAGTGTATCTCAAACTCCTCCGCCTGA
>ERZ791737.265-NODE-265-length-56215-cov-4.765224_pt1 | contig 56215 bp, 51 predicted proteins | sample MGYA00510042_ERZ791737 | MGnify/ENA primary metagenome ERZ791737 (study PRJEB30046, sample SAMN00791965) | human gut metagenome | study: EMG produced TPA metagenomics assembly of the A metagenome-wide association study of gut microbiota in type 2... | reverse complement strand
CCAAAGAGCAGCCCCACAAAGTGGACATTCTTGCCGGTGCCTATATTTTTGTCCGGACAGACATTCTTCAAAAATGTCAGGGATTTGACAACGACTTTTTCATGTACGGCGAGGATATTGACCTATCCTACCGTTTTACCAAAGCCGGTTACCAAAACTACTATATCCCGACGCCAATTATCCATTACAAAGGAGAAAGCACAAAAAAGGATTCGATGAAATACGTTAGGGTATTCTATGAAGCCATGCTTATTTTCTATCGGAAGAATTATCCGAATTATAGTAAGCTCTATTATTTTTTCATCAAATTTGCCGTTTGGATTCGTGCAGCAATTGCCATGTCAAAACGAGTGGTCAAACGTATTCTACCGGCAAAAAAGACGACGAAGGAACAATTTACGCTCATTCAAATTGTTTCGCATGAACCGGATTGCATTCGCTCAAAATTTTCAGAAACGAATGCCGATGTCCATATTTGCGACAAGATAAGCAATCTAAAGACGAACATAAACGGTAAAACGGCTATAATCTTCGACAACAGAGCCGTCAGCTACCAAAATATCATCGACAAAATTGTCAGTTCAAACGATTCAAACATTCGTTTTTTCATCTACTCATCACAATCGGATTTAATCATTTCCCCTAAAATGAAACAAATATGAAACTCCTCTCAAACGACCGCATCACACTCCGAGCATTGGAGCCAACAGATTTGGACACCATTCACAAATGGGAAAATGATACTGACTTATGGGCTGTAGGTGGAACAATTGCACCTTTTTCAAGACACCAGATTTGGGAATATTTGCAGAACTATACGGCAAACATCTACGAGCAGAACCAACTACGACTAATGATTGTCCTGAACGAAACGAATGCCAGCGTCGGCCTTTTCGACATTTTCGACTTCGACGCATTCCACCGCCGAGCCTTCTTAGGGATGCTTATTGATAAAGCATATGCCAATCAAGGCATTGGCCAAGATGCACTAACCGTTGCCATGAACTATTTACAGAATTTCATAGGGTTACATCAGGTTGTGGTGCACATTCCTGCCAACAACCTGCCGTGCCTCAGACTGTTCGACAAAAACAAGTTTGAAAGAACGGGTATATTGAAAGACTGGCTGCGTACTAACGACATATACACCGACGTAGTAGTCATGCAATATGTCTTTAAATAATATCGTTCCTATTCCTTTTCCGACAATTCCAGCCAGCGCATTTCCTTATCTTCCAATTCTGCAATAATTTCGGAAATGCGTTGGGATTTTTGTGTAAGTTCTTCTACACCGAGCGTACCGGCACTGAGAGCCTCTTCAATAGAGCGTTTCTCTTCTTCCAATTTTTCGATATCGACAGTAAGAGCCTCGAATTCTTTTCTTTCCTTAAACGACATTTTTGCAGAATAGTCCCGTTTGTTTTCTCGTTCTTTCGGACGCTCTTCCTTTTTGACTGCTTTTTCTTCCTTCTGTAAATTTTTCCATTCCCGATAATCCGAATAGTTACCCGGAAAATCCTTTATAACACCATTCCCTTCAAACACAAACAAATGGTCGACCGTTCGGTCCATGAAGAAACGGTCGTGCGAAACCACGATTACGCACCCCTTGAACTTTTGCAGATAATCCTCAAGAATTCCCAACGTAACTATATCCAAATCGTTTGTCGGCTCGTCAAGAATCAAAAAATTAGGCTTCTTCATCAAGACCGTTGCCAAATATAGACGACGTTTCTCTCCACCGCTCAACTTATAAATATACTTTTGCTGTGTTTCCGGTGTAAACAGAAACAACTGCAGGAACTGTGATGCCGTGTACTTGGTTTTCTCGTCAAACACTATCACTTCCGCTATTTTCTTGACGGCATCAATAACCTTTTCCTCTTCATTGAATTGAATACCGTCCTGACTGTAATAGCCGAATTTGACCGTTTCACCAATATCGAAATAGCCGGAGTCCGGTTTTTCCAATCCCAACAGCAATTTTATGAATGTCGATTTTCCGACACCGTTATTTCCCACGATCCCCAGTTTTTCATACCGAGCAAAAATATAGTTGAAATCCTTCAGTATAACCAGATCGTCAAACTTCTTGCAAACATCATTTGCCTCAAAAATTTTAGAACCGATATATGATGATTTCACATTCAGTTCGACCGTTGAATCATCACGGCGGAATTTGGATTTTTTATCCAGTTCGTAAAAGGCATCTATTCTGTATTTCGCTTTCGAACCACGGGCTTGTGGCTGACGTCGCATCCAATCAAGTTCCGTACGCAACAGGTTTTTAACCTTCGACAACTCTGCATCCTGTGCAGATATGCGCTCCTCACGTTTCGACAAATAGTAGTCATAATTACCCTCATAGGTATATATTTGCCGCATGTCAATTTCTACAATTTTCGTGCAGACTTTATCAAGGAAATACCGGTCGTGGGTAACCATCAGCAATGAAATGCGGCTTCGTTTCAAATAGTCTTCAAGCCATTCAATCATTTCAACATCCAAATGGTTGGTAGGCTCATCCAATATCAGCAGTTCCGGTTCATTGATAATCACTTTTGCAAGTGCTACCCGCTTGATTTGTCCTCCTGACAATTCTTTGACCGGTTGATTCAATTGAGTAATTTTCAGTTGGGAAAGAATCTGCTTAATGCGCTCTTCATAATCCCAGGCTCCTACAGCATCCATCTTATGGATTGCAGAACTGATTTCCTCCGCATCTCCCGATTCTATCGCTTTCTCATAGCTGCGAATGGCGGATGTAGATTCATCCGACAGCGACAAACACGCTTCTATCACACTTAAAGAAGAATCCAACTCCGGAAGCTGTGGCAAGTATGCGACACGCAAATCATTACGGAATACGACTTTTCCTTCGTCATATGACTCTAAACCGGCAATAATTCTCAGCAGCGTGGTTTTACCTGTACCATTTTTGGCAATCAACCCCACTTTATCTCCTTCATAGAGTCCGAATGTAATATTGTCCAACAAGACGCGGTCGCCAAACGACTTTGTCAATCCTTCTATTTGTAGAAACGATTTCATTATTCAAAAATACCTTTATTCCATGCAAAGTTAGTGCATGTTTGGTTGAATACAAAACCAATTTCTCAATTTACATGTTCCTGAAGCCACTTCACCAACCACTAAAATTGGAAATAAATAAACGGCGTAACATTGGCTCCCGACAATTCCAAAATCAGTTGTACTAAAACTACAAACAGACACAGTTTAACAATCAGATGACTTTTCAAATATGTTTGGTATAACCACCCATACCAACGTTCGGGAATAAAAAACAGAAGTAAAGCACCTGACATTACCACCAACCACAACCCGCGGGCCTGCACAAACGGAACGAACATGGACGGAGTAAATTCGCTGAAAATTTTATCAATCATCGTCACCGCTGCACCCAAATCAGGAGCGCGGAAAAACGCCCACAACAGAGAGACGAAAGCAAAAGTTACACCAATATACACAATTTTCACAAATTTATTGTCGGGTATCCTTGATAAAAATTGTTTTAGATTCCGATGGACAATCAGCCCCAGTCCATGAAATCCTCCCCAAACGATAAAATTCCAACCCGCTCCATGCCATAACCCGGCAACTAACATAGTAAGAAACAAATTCAAGGATGTACGGAATTTGCCCAAACGGTTTCCTCCCAACGGTATGTAGACATAATCCTTCAACCAGGAAGACAATGACATGTGCCAACGTCTCCAAAAATCCGTAATATTTTGAGCCTTGTAAGGAGAATTGAAATTCACGCCCAAATCAAAGCCAAGAATCCGCGCAAGACCAATTGCCATGTCTGAATAGCCGGAGAAATCACAATATATCTGCACCGAATATCCAACCAGCCCCATCGCATATTCCAAACCGCTATACCCCTGCGGATTTGAATAGATGATGTTCGTGTATTGGGCTATATAGTCAGCAACAACCGCCTTTTTCAACAGGCCCACCATAATCAGCCACAAACCTCCAAACACCACCGTATCCGTAATCTTATAATTGGCACGAATCTGTGGCATAAAGGAAGAAGCACGTACAATCGGACCAGCAACCAAAGCCGGGAAAAAAGACAGGAAAAATAAATAATCCAGTAGCGTTTCCGCACAATCAGCCTTCCCTCGATAAACATCAACCATATAGCTGATCGACTGGAATGTATAAAACGATATTCCCACCGGCAATATGACATCCACCAATTGGAAATTGGTAGTCAAGAGAGTATTCAAATTCATAATGAAGAAATTTGAATACTTAAAATACGCCAATGTGCCAAGTGATGTCAGCAATGATAACGACAAGACGGTTCTCCGAACAATACGCCTGTCACTTGCCACAATCCATTTCGACAAATAGTAGTCAATAATGGCACGGACTATAAGAAGCAAGAAAAATAATCCGCTTGATTTATAATAAAAAAACAGACTGAAAGCCACCACATACACCATCATCATTACTTTGCGTCGACGAAGCACGGCATACAGTGGCAGGAACAGACAAAACAGCACCCAAAACAGTCCGCTGTTAAACAACATCGGACTCTGTGGGTCATACTGCAATATGTCTTTTAAATAATCAATCATTCGGAGTCAATAGTATTAGTCTGTCGGGGGATGCGGATTTGTTTTCAGGAACGGCCAAATCAAACTTGTATAGTGAACGGGAAGCCATCCAAACCGCAATGCTGTCCATCCACACTCTCGCACCAAAACGTGAAGGATGCATACCGTCCTTAGCACGATTAAAGTTTAAACGATTGGACTGGAAATAACGTTCTTCTCCCACCTTGTTACGTATCAACTCTCCTATTCCTGTGTCAGGCTTCCAATTGGGTGGACCAACCCACACAAATGGGATCGTATCCAACTCATTAATTATAGCGTTCACATCATCAGCACGTTGCGTTTGCACATCTTTTACAAACAATTCATTCGAGCCGATACTCAGCACCACGAATCCCGGTTTGAATTTCTCCACATATTCTTTTATCCGATGAGTTTGTGCCCACGATTCTGTAGTAGAGCCATACCATACTACCGCATAACATTTACTTCCATTATATTGAAAGTAAGCGGCCATATTCTTACAAAGCCATTCCATCATAGAATCGCCCAACACCAAAACAACATCAGGAAGACTATCCGGCACAACAGTTGTTTTTTCTACGATAACAGAAGGATGTTCCAACAAAGAGTCAGCACTGGTGGCTTCTGTTTGTACGCCAAAATCCATCAATGCAAGATCGTGCCCAAACAATCTCACATTTTTAAAAGTCGACAGCAATACAAAAAAGCCGAGCGACAATACCAAGAGCAACCATAGTTTTAGATAAGGTCTGCGCATATATTGTTTTTCATCATTTAAATTTTGCTGAATGAGCATTCTACAATCAGCGACATACAAATATAATAGATTTATCAAAAATAACAGACGGTTATTTGTCATAAATACAAATAATTTGTACTTTTGCAATGAAACAAAGGGGTGCCACAAGGCTGAGATTATACCCTCTGAACCTGAACGGATAATGCCGGCGAAGGGATTGTATCATTCATCTTGTAATTTTCATAAGCCTTTTTGTTTCCTAATTATATTGCTTATGAAAGAATATCCAGTAGTTTTATCGATTGCAGGCTCTGACTCAAGCGGAGGAGCAGGTATTCAGGCTGACATTAAGGCAATGTCGGCTATCGGCACATTTGCAGCCACAGCCATTACAGCCATCACAGCTCAGAACACCACCGGTGTTTCCGGCATTCAGGGCATAGATCCACAAATTGTGGGCCAACAAATTGACGCCGTGTTTACCGACATTCATCCGAAAGCGGTTAAAATCGGAATGCTGTTCTCAAAAGACATCATCAATACGGTAGCTGAAAGGCTGAGTTATTATAAACCCGAGCACATCGTCCTTGACCCGGTGATGATTTCCACTTCCGGGAGCAAACTTATAGCCGACGATGCTATCGAATCCATGATTTCCCAACTTGTTCCGTTGGCAACAGTGTTGACCCCCAACAGATTTGAAGCGGAATTACTGGCAGGAGTCAAGATAGACAGCTATGCGCAAATTGAAGAAGCAGCCAATCGTATCATCCGTTTGGGCTGTAAATCCGTCCTGATTAAAGGCGGACATTTCAGCAGTGATGAAATGATAGATTACTTGTTTTCCGAAAATGGCCTTGAAGCGACATTCCCTGGAAAATTCGTCGGTACAAAAAATACACATGGCACAGGTTGCACGCTTTCATCAGCGATAGCAGCATACTTGGCCTTGGACAAACCATTGAACGAAGCCGTTTCATCCGCCAAATCTTATCTGCAGGCGGCATTGGAAAACGGAGCGGATGTTTCTATCGGTTCCGGCCATGGTCCGTTAAATCATTTTTTCAACCCTCAAAAACTTATTGCAAGATGATAACCGTCACATTCAACAACAAAGATTATTCAATCGAAGAAAACTGTTCGGTTGCGGAATTTATCCGTCAACAAAATATAGCATCATCCAACATTGCCGTTGCTGTCAACAATCGCATTCTGCCATCCACACAATGGGCAGAAGTAACTCTGAACGATAAAGACAAGATTGTTGCCATCACAGCGTCATACGGAGGATAGTCTATGAAACTGATTGCCATTACTCCTGAAACGTATTTTTCTCAGGAAGTTGATTTTATCCGAACAATTCTTGACAACGGGTTCGATTATGTTCATATCCGTAAGCCTCAATCGGCACTGGAAACCGTAGATAAATTCATTTCGCAGATTCCACCGGAATACTATAACAGATTGAAAATCCACAATCATTTTGAATTGGCTGAAAAATATGGTTTGGGCGGAATACATCTCAATGCCAAACACCCGGCAGCTCCTGACGGCTACACAGGAAACCTTTCCCGTTCCTGTCACAATTTTGATGAATTAAAGGACATCAACCGCTTTGAATATGTTTTCCTAAGCCCTATTTTCAACAGCATCTGCAAAAAAGGATATATGTCCAACTTTTCAGATAAAGAATTGAGGGATGCCAAAAGTAATGGAATCATTACGCCTAAGGTGATTGCATTGGGAGGGAACACGGCTGAAACACTCTCCTATCTCTCCAAGATTGGATTTGGAGGCGCAGCTTTCCTCGGCTATCTGTTCAATGCAAAAGACACCGACCAGCTTAAAACAATTTTAGATGAAATAAAAAAGAAAACAATATAGACATATGCTGCAATTTATCACACACCCATCCGACAAGATGACCATTCTTGAAGAAATTGAGAATGCTGTCAATGGCGGCTGCAAATGGGTACAACTACGTATGAAAAATGCTCCCCGAGAAGAAATAATCGAGGTAGCAACGAAAGCAAAGGACATTTGCAAGGAACACGAATGTATTCTGGTTATCGACGACTATGTGGACATCGCCAAAGAATTGGCGTTGGACGGAGTTCATCTCGGTAAAAACGACATGGCGCCGACTGAAGCCCGGGAAATTCTGGGTGAAGAATTTATAATCGGAGTAACAGCCAACACAATAGACGACATTGAAGCCGTCCGCCATCTTGATATCGACTATATCGGACTCGGTCCGTTCCGTTTCACTCAGACAAAAGAAAAACTTAGCCCGGTATTGGGATTGAACGGATATCTGGATATCATCACCAAGAAAAAAGCATCAAGCATCAATCTTCCGGTTGTTGCCATTGGCGGTATCAAATATGAAGATGTCGAAGACATCATGTCTACAGGAGTTGACGGTATTGCTGTATCGGGCGGCCTTATCAACGCTGACGACATGACTGCGGAAACTGAAAAAATGATAACATTGCTTGAAAAGATTGTTGAACAAAGATATAATCAAAAATAATGGATAAACTAATTATTGGCGGTCGTGAATTCACTTCACGATTGTTTGTCGGAACAGGCAAATTTGCCTCCAACGATTTGATGCTGCAATCCATCCTGGCATCAGAATCTGAAATGATTACAGTTGCGATGAAACGTCTTGACACGTCAGACGCTGCTGACGACGACATGCTGCGTCACATCAATCGCGAACATGTTCAATTTCTCCCGAACACATCTGGAGTAAGAAATGCGGAAGAAGCTGTATTGGCAGCCCAATTGTCCAGAGAATGTTTCGGTACTAATTTCATCAAACTTGAAATCCACCCCGACCCTAAATATCTGCTGCCAGACCCGATTGAAACATTAAAAGCAACAGAAGAGTTGGCTAAATTAGGATTCGTTGTCCTGCCTTATATTCAAGCCGACCCGGTGTTATGCAAACGTTTGGAAGATGTTGGTACCGCTGCTGTCATGCCGCTTGGCGCACCCATCGGTACAAACAAAGGACTGGTAACGAAAGAAATGCTTGAAATCATCATCAGCCAAAGCAACGTACCGGTTGTCATTGATGCAGGTTTGGGAGCACCTTCTCATGCCGCAGCAGCTATGGAAATGGGCGCAAGTGCCGTTTTGGTCAACACTGCCATAGCTGTTGCCGACAATCCGGTTGAAATGGCAAAAGCATTCAAATTGGCGACAGAAGCCGGACGTATGGCATACCTTGCCGGTTTGGGCGAAAAGTCGGACCACGCAATGGCAAGCAGTCCATTAACTTCTTTTCTTGATTAATTAAAACAACCCTTTCACTATGGAATTTACGGATATCAACATCAGCTCATACCCTAATTCTGAAAAAATCTATATCGACGGTACTCTTTTTCCTATCAAAGTGGGAATGAGAAAAATCAATCTGACTCCAACCGTCAAGATTGAAAACGGCGAGAAAAAAATCACGCCGAATGCTCCTGTCGTTGTGTATGATACAAGCGGTGCATACACTGACAAGAACATCAAGACTGACATCAATGAAGGGTTGCCACGCCTTCGTGAACAACTGATTGCCGACAGAAACGACACCGTTCAGCTCGACAGCATCACTTCCGATTACGGTAAAATGCGTCTGCAGGACAAAAGTCTTGACGGCATCCGCTTCAAAAAGAAATACAAGCCTCGCAAGGCAAAACCCGGCAAAGAAATCACCCAAATGGCTTATGCCAAAGCCGGCATCATTACAGCCGAAATGGAATATGTTGCCATTCGTGAAAATCTGAACAACAAAGAGTTGGGTATTGAATCATACATCACACCGGAATTCGTTCGTGACGAAATAGCTGCCGGCCGTGCCATCATTCCGGCCAATATCAACCACCCGGAAGCTGAGCCGATGATTATCGGACGGGCTTTCAGTGTGAAATTAAACACCAACATCGGTAATTCGGCATTGTCTTCGGGCATCAAAGAAGAAGTCGACAAGGCTATGTGGAGCTGCTATTGGGGCGGTGACACACTGATGGACCTTTCCACCGGCGACAACATTCACGAAACACGCGAATGGATAATTCGCAACTGCCCAGTTCCGATGGGAACTGTGCCTATTTACCAAGCATTGGAAAAAGTACAGGGAAATGTAGCCGAACTGACTTGGGAGATCTATCGCGACACTTTGATTGAGCAATGCGAACAAGGTGTTGACTATTTCACCATCCATGCAGGTGTATTGAAAGCACACGCGCAGTTGATTGGCGAACGTCTTACGGGTGTCGTTTCACGTGGCGGCAGCATTATGACACAATGGTGTGTACTCCACAATCAGGAAAGTTTCTTATACACACACTTTGACGAAATCTGCGAAATCCTTGCACAATACGACGTTGCCGTTTCTTTAGGAGATGGCATGCGTCCGGGTTCTATTTATGATGCCAATGACAAGGCACAGTTCCTTGAACTTGATGTATTGGGCGAACTTACAGAAAAGGCATGGAAACATAACGTACAAGTTATCATTGAAGGTCCGGGACACGTTCCCATGCAAAAGATTCGTGAAAACATGGACAAGCAATTGTCGGCCTGTCACGAAGCACCGTTCTACACCCTTGGCCCGTTGACAACCGACATTGCTCCGGGATATGACCATATCACATCTGCAATCGGTGCGGCACAAATCGCATGGTACGGTACTGCCATGATTTGCTATGTAACACCGAAAGAACACCTGAGTCTGCCAAACAAGGAAGACGTAAGAAATGGTGTTATCGCATATAAGATTGCCGCTCATGCCGCCGACCTTGCCAAAGGTTTCCCCGGCGCACAAGTTCGTGACAATGCAATGAGCAAAGCACGGTTTGAATTCCGTTGGAAAGACCAGTTCAACCTGTCGCTCGACCCAGCACGTGCAAAGCAATATTATGTTGAAAGCCACGAATCCGACGATAAGTTCTGCACTATGTGCGGACCAAATTTCTGCGCAATGCGCATCACACAAAAGGTATCTGAAGAGATTTGTAAATAACCATCAAAATGTTTTCTGAAGAATTAGAAAAAATAAATTGGGAAGAGACAACCGCACGTATTGCATCGAAAAAAGAAACCGATGTAATACATGCGTTGTCAAAAGAACATCTGAGCATTGACGATTTTATGGCACTTATTTCGCCTGCCGCTGTTCCTTATCTGGAACAGATGGCAAGATTGTCAATGAAATATACGCAAGAACGATTTGGCAAGACTATCAGCATGTACATTCCACTGTATTTGAGCAATGCCTGCACAAACTTCTGCGTATATTGTGGATTTAATCACAACAACGATTTTGCTCGAACAACACTTAACGACGAGCAAATAGAAGCAGAATGCAAGGCCATCCGTGCATTAGGTCCGTTTGAGAACCTGCTGATTGTAACAGGTGAAGCACCTACAATTGCCGGAGTCGACTATTTGGAAAATGCGTTGAAAATAGCACGGCCATACTTCAACAATCTTTCAATTGAAGTGATGCCGTTAAAGGCTGACGACTATGCGCGCCTGACAAAAGTCGGCCTGAACGGAGTTGTCTGTTTCCAGGAAACATACAACAAGGCAAACTATAACCTGTATCACCCAAAAGGCATGAAGTCAATTTTCGACTGGCGACTTAATGGTTATGACCGCATGGGTCAGGCAGGCGTTCACAAAATCGGCATGGGTGTATTGATTGGACTTGAAGACTGGAGAACAGATGTCACTATGATGGCCATTCATTTACGCTACCTGCAAAAACATTACTGGAAAACCCGCTATTCTGTCAATTTCCCGCGTATGAGACCGTCAGAAAGCGGATTCCAACCGAATGTCACCATGACAGACAAGGAGTTGGCACAGCTCACGTTTGCATTCCGCATTTTCGACCACGATGTTGACATCTCATATTCTACACGCGAAAATCCGGTTTTCCGTGCAAACATGATGAAATTGGGTGTCACATCCATGAGTGCCGGAAGCAAGACAGAACCCGGTGGTTACACAAGCACACCCGATGCACTTGAACAATTCCACGTCAGCGACGAGCGCACGCCAAAAGACGTCGCCGAAGAAATTAAAAACCTCGGCTACGAAGTTGTTTGGAAAGACTGGGACAAAATTTTTGATTAATAATCTACAGATTAATACAACAAGAGGAAGGATTAAAGTCCTTCCTCTTCTTTTTGCCATTCTATTTCTTCTTGCACTTGCCGGCAGAGCATTTTTGACTTACAATCTGCTCTGTTGCCCTCTTCTAATGCGAAGGCATATACTTTATCTTTCTCAAAAAGATTTCCTATAACCAAAAGATTCATGGCCAAACGCAGGGCAAAATAACGCATCATCGGAGCAGCTTCTGCCTTTAGGTTTTCCATCAGTAATTCTTCCGCTTCCGGCAAATGACGAACCAGACGGAAGCACAACAAATCGACAAGTTCCACGGTGTCGCAATCAGCGACCCATTCTTTAGCTTTCGCTACCGTAAATGCTTCCAACGGATAAACCATTGTTGCCATCAAACGGCTCTCCCGTGTCGATGTATTTGCCCACAAGGTTTCCGCCAATTCAACAGACGGCTCAACGCTTCCTGCTACCATCTCAATTTGAGGCAATAGCAATCCGAATATAATTTTATACGGACTCCCTGCTTTTCGTAAGCGATCGGCTATCTCACCGTTTCTTAAAGCGAAGAACTGACTTTTTATATCTCTAATCGTTTCCTTTTCCATATTGCAAAACTACAAAAAAAGGCATCCTCAAACAAGAGGATGCCTCATTTATCAATCAATCGTTCTCGATTATTTTGTCAATGGTGAATAGTCTTTAGAATAGCGGAGCATTTGCTCAACATAGCCTTCAGAATAATCAACTGTCACATCTGTGATATTGCCTTCCGCATCCTTGACAGCGGTATAAACCGGATTTACGAATCCCTTGTATGGAGCAATGTCAAGCTTACCATAGCGTTCCAACACTTCCTTGTGGATTTCCGGATTAACCTTCACAGCATAATCTTCCACCAACTTCTTGCCGGCAGCATAGTCGCCTTCCGACTTGATGCGCTGAACTTCAGCCAACAATTTGCCAAACAAGCCGCGAAGTTTTTCGTAATCATTAATCTTGATGAATGTCTTGCCGTCTTTCTTCACGAGTTCGATTACGTTTTCAGCTTTACCGTTTTCGTATGCCCACATAGAAATAAGCTGACGGTTGCGCATGTGTGACTCTTCAATGTTCTTGCCGTATTCGATACGCATCAGCTGAGTCATCATACCGTTCAGAATATACTTATAGTACTCTGCCTTGTAAGCATCCTTATTGTCTACCAAACCAAGTTCCAAAAGTTTCGGGTCAGCCAAATAATACAAGGCAAACAAATCGGCACGTGTTTCTTCAAGCGTAGAGCCATGTTCTTTCAATGCATCATCGTGAACACCCGGAAGGAGTTTTCCAGAGCCGTGGCCAAGACATTCGTGCAAGTCTGTATGAAGATTATCAACGATAAACAGATATTTGTCCATCAAATCGCCGGTTTCCTTATCAATGACAAATTCTTCGTTGAAACCGTTGCCATGTGAGGCCTGGTCATATGCTTCAGTTATATTCTCAATAGTTACCGATTTTGAACCATGTGCTGCACGAATCCAGTTTGCATTCGGAAGATTGATACCAATCGGAGTTGCAGGATAAGCATCACCGGCAAGGATAGCGGCTGTAATAACCTTAGCAGTCACACCTTTCACACTGTCTTTCTTGAAACGTGCATCTACCGGAGAATGGTCTTCAAACCACTGTGCGTTTGCACTGATTACCTCAGTACGATGAGAAGCCTTTTCGTTCTTGAAATTAACAATTGACTCCCATGCTCCTTTCAATCCAAGCGGATCGCCATAGCTTTCAATGAAGCCATTGATGAAATCAACCGTGCTGACAACATCTTCCACCCAAAGAATTGAATATTCATCGAAAGTCTTCAGATTACCGGTAGTATAATATTCTATCAATTTACCGATATGCGCTTTCTGCTGTTCATTTTCAGCAACAGCCTGAGCATTCTTCAGATTTTCTACAATTTTTTCGATTGCTGCGCTATAACGGCCACCAACTTTGTAGACTTCCTCTTGAACCTTTCCGTCTTTTTTCACCAATCGGGAGTTCAAGCCATAAGATATCGGAGTCGTATCTTTCGGGTCTTTCATTGCAGCATAGAACTGTTCAACTTCAGCCTGAGTGACACCATCGTAATAGTTGTTGGCTGATGTCTGAATCAAATCCTGTCCGTCGGCCTGATTTACACGTTTCGCCATCACTGTCGGATCGAAAATAACCGGAACCAATTCTGCCACAAAAGCGTCGACCGTCTGGCCTTCAGCCAAAGGCAATGATTCTGGAGCAAGTTTCGCAACCTCCGCTTTGAAAAACTCCTGAGAGAATTTCGGTACGAACTTGTCTGTTGAGTAGTGATGATGGATGCCGTTGGCAAACCATACTTGCTTCAAATATTCAACAAAACCTTTATAATCCGCACTTTCCTTGTCGCCGTTGAAGTTTTTGTAAATTTCCTCCAATGTCGTACGGATAGCAAGGTTATATTTACCGTTCTGATCTGTCAGAATGTCTCGGCCATACAATGCCGCTTCCGTCAGATAATAAACCAATTCTTTTTGCTTTGGAGTCAAGTTTTCGAAATCCGTTACCTTGTAACGAAGAATTTCAATATCAGCAAATCTGTCCACTTTGTAATTAAATTCGGCTGTTTCCGTTTTCTTATCGGAAGAACAAGACACAGAAACCAACGCCATTGCTGCCATAGCAGCCGCTAAAAATGATTTCTTCATATATTAATGGTTTAAGGGTTATTCAACGTAAAGCACCAACCCCTTCAAGTACTCGCCTTCCGGATGATAGATATTTATCGGATGGTCGGAAGGTTGGGTCAGCTGATGCAAAATACGGACACGACGTCCCGACATGGCTGCCGCACTGAACACAGCCAGACGGAACTGTTCTTTTGACACTGCCTGTGAACAGGAGAACGTGAAAAGGATACCACCCGGACGGATTTTCTCGAACGCTTTGGCATTCAGCTTGCGATAGCCTATCAACGCATTTTTCAAAGCACTTTTATGCTTGGCAAATGCCGGAGGATCGAGAATAATCAGGTCGTATTTGTCATCCATGTTGTTCAGGAATTTGAACGCATCTTCTGCAAATGCCTGATGGCGTGGATCACCCGGGAAATTCAATTCCACATTCTCGTTTGTAAGTTGAATGGCCTTTGCCGAACTGTCAACAGAATGTACAAGTTTGGCATTACCGCGCATGGCATAGAACGAAAAACCACCCGTATAGCAGAACATGTTCAAAACCGAACGCCCGTTGGCATAATGCTCCAAAAGAGAGCGGTTGTCGCGCTGATCGACAAAAAATCCGGTCTTCTGTCCTTTCAGCCAGTCAACATGGAATTTCAAACCGTTTTCAACAGCGACATTTGTTTCAAATCCGCCTACGATATAGTCATTTTGCGGATCGAGCTGTGCCTTGTAAGGCAACGTCGTTTCCGACTTATAATATACATTTTTAATCAGTCCGTCAGCAATGCGCAACAGTGCCTCTGCTATAATGTTACGGGCAAAGTGCATTCCCGGAGAGTGAGCCTGAACAACTGCTGTACGATCATAGACATCAACCACAAGACCAGGCAGGAAATCACCTTCTCCATGAACAAGACGGAAGGCATTATTATCCGGACGAATCAGTCCTATGCTTTTACGCAAATCAAATGCCTTCTGAAGACGGTCGAAGAAAAAATCGGCATCAATGTCACGTTGCGCAAAATCCAGCACGCGCACCATGATGCTTCCAATCTGGAAATGCCCCATGGCAACAAATTCTCCAGTGTTGGAATATACGGCAACAATGTCACCTTCTTCTACCCCGTTGTCCATCTTGGCAATCGCACCGGAGAAAACCCACGGATGGAAACGCTTCAACGATTCTTCTTTTCCTTTCTTTAAAAATACTCTCTTATATTCCATAAACTACACTGCTGCTATTTGATAAAAAATCTGTAAATATCATTGGCGTTGGCATAAAGCATCAACAATACCAACAGTCCCAAACCAATCATTTGGGCATATTCCATAAATTTCTGATTCGGCTCGCGACCGGTTATCATTTCATAAATCAAGAAAAGAATATGACCGCCGTCCAATGCCGGAATCGGAAGAATATTCATAAACGCAAGAGCAAGACTGATAAACGCAGTAATCACCCAGAACTGATACCAGCTCCACGTGTCAGGGAACATATTTCCGATAGCACCGAAACCACCAAGACTCTTTGCTCCCTCACTGGTAAATATATATTTCATCTGGCTCACATAAGAAACCAGTTTGTCGACACCGATTTCAATACCACGTGGAATCGACTGCCACAAATTATATTCAATCGTCTTAGTCTTATACAAATCCGTAATCGGTGTCAGCATGATGCCAATTTTTCCGGCTTCGGAAATCCGTATCGTAGTTGACTGCACTTTCCCGTGACGCACATATTGCAGTTCGACAGATTTTCCTTTGTTCGCTGCCAATTCTTTTGAAAACACGTCGTATGTTTCAGCAGGAACACTGTCAACAGCCACGATACGGTCGCCTGCTTGCAGACCGGCATCTTCTGCAGCTTCCCCGGCTACGGCCTCTTTTACAACCACCGGAATACGGTAAACCATGAAACCAAAGCCGCTGTCCTCTTTTTCCATTTCGCTGTTGATTTTCAGCACAGCGTTTTCAGGCATATTGATGACCACAGTGTCCTTACCGTTACGAAGAACTGTCACCTGCTTTGATTCAAGCATTTTCAGCAAATCATAATTGGCGGCATCAATTTTCTGACCGTCCATCATCAATGGAATGTCACCGTCAACAAAACCAATGCGATGAGCAGGTTCGCAATACTGCATACCATAGGTAGCATCTTCATAGTCAATATACTTGTCGCCCCAAGTATAGGCAATACCGGCATAAATAATGATAGCAAGGATGAAATTAAAAAGCACACCAGCTACCATAACCAACAAACGCTGCCATGCCGGTTTTGAGCGAAATTCCCATGGCTTGGCAGGCTGTTTCATTTGCTCCAAGTCCATTGACTCGTCAATCATACCCGAAATTTTACAATATCCGCCCAACGGAAGCCAGCCGATACCATACTCCGTGTCGCGCCAAGAAGCCTTGTCTTCCGTACCCGGTTTCTTTTTAGGCTTATATTTAAAAAGGCTGAACCAAGGGTCAAAGAATATATAGAATTTCTCCACTCGGATACCGAAAATTCTCGAAAAAATATAGTGTCCGAACTCATGGACAATCACAAGCAAGCCGAAAGCCAGAATAAGCTGCACGGCTTTAATAAAAAAGGTTGAATCCATTATAATTTATATACGTTTTTATTTTCCAACAATTGACGAGGCGATATTTCTTATTTCTCTATTAGTTTCCACTAAATCATTGTAAGTTGGTTTCGAGATGAACACATTCCGCTCCAACGCTTTCTCCACAAGAACCGGCATATCCACAAAGCGGATTTTCTCCTCAAGGAATGCTACTACAGCTATTTCATTAGCAGCATTCAGCGCACACGGCACATTTCCGCCTGCCTGAATGGCCGAGAATGCCATGGAGAGCAACGGAAATTTAGCCATATCAGGAGCTTCGAATGTCAGAGTTGAATATTGCGACACCTTCAGTTTCTCGCATGCCGAGGGCAAGCGTTCCGGATAATTAAGCGCATAGCGGATAGGCAGACGCATATCAGGCAAACCCAATTGAGCCTTAACCGAACCGTCGTTGTAAGCTACCATCGAATGAACAATCGATTGCGGATGCACCACGATTTCAATCCGTTCCGACGGAATACCGAACAACCAACGTGCTTCTATCATTTCAAAGCCTTTGTTCATCATCGAAGCAGAATCGATCGTTACCTTTGCGCCCATATTCCAATTCGGGTGCTTTAAGGCATCTGCTTTCGTCACCAACTGCATTTCCTCCAGCGTTTTCGTACGGAACGGACCACCGGAAGCTGTCAGGATCAGCTTGTCGACCGATTGGATATCCTCACCTACCAAACACTGAAAAATTGCAGAATGTTCAGAATCAACCGGAATCAATTCCGACTTTGAGTCTTTCAGCATATCGGTAATCAGCTCTCCGGCTACGACAAGCGTTTCCTTGTTCGCCAAAGCTATTTTCTTACCGGCACGGATAGCACTGATAGTAGGTTCCAACCCGCTGTAACCCACCATGGCAGTCACCACAATATCAATATCTTCAGCCGTCACGGCATCAGCAATCGCTTTCGAGCCACACTCAACGGCAATCCCCGTTCCTGCAAGAGCTGATTTCAATTTCTCGTAACAGTCCTCCGATGCAATCACAACACGTTGCGGCTTGAATTTCAAAGCCTGCTCAATCAGCAAATCCACACTACGGTTTGCCGTCAGCAACGAAGGATACAACTTGTCAGGATATTCCGAAATCACATCGAGCGTCTGCATACCAATCGATCCGGTACTACCCAAAATGGCTATATGTTTTCTTTTGTCCACTTCTTTTCTTAATTTACAAAACTGATTGCAAAAATAATAGTTTTTTGCCGAAAACCGAACTGCCTGCAAGCATATTACCCACAAATCCCCTCTCTTTTAGAACTTATAACATTCCGATGCCTTCTCATCAAAACATCAAACACGCCACAATCCCCCAAAACAAAAAAAGCGTGTAACCCAAATGAGTCACACGCTTTTACTATGTGGTTTAAATCTTACATTTACTTGACCTCTTCGAAGTCGGCGTCGGTAACATTGTTGCCGTCATTGTTGTTAGCACCTGTGTTCTGGTTTGCACCTGCGTTAGAGTTGAAACCAGCGTTCTGTGCACCACCGGCCTGTTGCTGAGCATTGTAGATATCCTGAGCAGCAGCCTGCATAGCGGCGTTCAATTTATCGATAGCCGGATCGATAGCATCTACGTTCTGTGCCTTGTGAGCTTCCTTCAATTCATTCAAAGCAGCGTCGATCGGAGCACGTTTGTCAGCGGCAAACTTGTCACCGAGTTCCTTCAACTGTTTCTCGGTCTGGAAGATTACGGCATCAGCCTTGTTGATTTTATCGATACGTTCCTTTTCCTTAGCATCGGCAGCAGCGTTGGCAGCAGCTTCATCCTTCATACGTTGGATTTCAGCATCAGTCAAACCGCTGGAAGCTTCGATACGGATGCTCTGTTCCTTGCCTGTAGCCTTATCCTTAGCCGATACATTCAAGATACCGTTGGCATCGATTTCAAATGTAACTTCGATCTGAGGTATACCACGCGGAGCCGGAGCAATTCCATCCAAGTGGAAACGACCAAGGGACTTGTCATCCTTAGCCAATGGACGTTCACCCTGCAATACGTTGATTTCAACAGACGGCTGATTGTCGACAGCTGTTGAGAATGTTTCGCTCTTGCGAGTAGGGATTGTTGTGTTGGCGTCGATAAGTTTGGTCATCACACCACCCAATGTTTCGATACCTACTGACAATGGAACGACATCCAAAAGAACGACATCCTTCACATCACCGCTCAATACACCACCTTGGATGGCAGCACCAACAGCGACCACTTCATCCGGGTTAACACCCTTAGAAGGAACCTTACCGAAGAACTTCTCAACGATCTGTTGAACGGCAGGAATACGAGTTGAACCACCGACAAGGATCACTTCATCAATATCTGAAGCTGTCAAACCTGCATCCTTCAATGCCTGCTGACAAGGAGCAATTGTTGCTTGAATCAAATCATCGCAAAGCTGTTCGAATTTTGCACGGGTAAGAGTCTTAACCAAGTGTTTTGGAATACCGTTAACCGGCATGATATACGGCAAGTTGATTTCCGTAGAAGTTGTGCTTGAAAGTTCAATCTTAGCTTTTTCAGCAGCCTCTTTCAAACGTTGCAATGCCATCGGGTCCTGACGCAAGTCTACACCTTCATCCTTCTGGAATTCGTCAGCCAACCAGTCGATAATCTTATGGTCGAAGTCATCACCACCCAGGTGAGTATCACCGTTTGTAGATTTTACCTCAAACACACCGTCACCCAATTCAAGGATAGAGATATCAAATGTACCGCCACCCAAGTCGAACACTGCAATCTTCTTATCGCTTGCACTCTTGTCAAGACCGTAAGCCAATGCTGCGGCAGTCGGTTCGTTCACAATACGACGAACTGTCAAACCGGCAATTTCACCGGCCTCCTTAGTTGCCTGACGCTGAGAGTCGTTAAAGTAAGCCGGAACGGTAATAACGGCTTCCGTAACAGGCTGTCCAAGATAATCTTCAGCCGTTTTCTTCATCTTTTGAAGAATCATAGCTGAAATTTCTTGCGGAGTATATTCACGGCCGTCGATGTCAACACGCGGAGTGTTGTTGTCACCTCTGACCACTTTATAAGGAACACGAGAGATTTCTTTTTCTACACGATCATAGGTTTCACCCATGAAACGTTTGATTGAGAACACCGTACGAGTCGGATTTGTGATTGCCTGACGTTTTGCAGGGTCACCGATTTTACGTTCTCCACCGTCGATGAAAGCCACAATGGAAGGAGTTGTATTGCGACCTTCGCTGTTAGGAATTACTACAGGATCTTTACCTTCGAGAACTGCCACACAGGAGTTCGTAGTACCTAAGTCAATACCAATAATTTTGCCCATAATTCTATATTTTTTATTTGTTATTAATCAAGTTCATTCTGTCATGCCTTGCGGCCGACACTCTCTATTGTGCAAATCGCGTGCCAAACTCAAAAAACGCCGTAAAAAAATGTCAGCATCCACCGGTCATACTGACATATAGTCAGTTTCACTATGCCAACCCCCAGCCTGTTCCCCACTCTACACCTATATATATTATAAATATTCCATGATTTTAACTTTTTGTCAGTCGTTTTAAGTCGTTTTTTTCAATACAAATATGACGTAATTGTTATTTTTATAGTAATTTTGTGAACGATGTAGATTCACCATAGAAGGTGCCTGCATCAACACTAACAGATTATAACAAACACCTTTTAACTTATAATGTTATGAATATTTCTCACATTGAACATCTTGGAATCGCTGTCAAAAGTCTTGAAGAAGCAATTCCTTACTACGAAAATGTACTTGGTTTCAAGTGCTACGCTATTGAAGAAGTAGCTGACCAAAAAGTTAAAACTGCATTCTTCAAAGTTGGACAAACAAAAATCGAGCTTCTCGAACCGACAAGCGAAGACAGCACAATTGCTAAATTTATCGAAAAACGCGGCGAAGGTATCCACCACTTGGCATTTGCTACTGACGGTGTTGCCAACGCATTGGCTGAAGTTGAAGCTAAAGGCGTAAGACTTATCGACAAAGCTCCGCGTAAAGGTGCTGAAGGTTTGAACATTGCATTCCTTCACCCGAAATCAACACTTGGCGTTTTGACTGAACTTTGCGAAAAGCCGGAATAAATCAACTCTAATAATACAATTCAACTTTAATTATGAGCAATCAACTTGAAAAAGTGCAGGAGCTTATCGCCTTGCGCGAAAAAGCACGCTTGGGTGGTGGCGAAAAAGCTATCGCTAAGCAGCACGAAAGAGGTAAATACACAGCTCGCGAACGCATCGCACAACTTCTCGACGAAGGTAGCTTCGAAGAACTCGATATGTTTGTACAACACCGTTGCACAAACTTCGGACAAGACAAGAAACATTATCTTGGCGACGGTGTCGTAACCGGTTACGGTACAATCGACGGCCGTCTCGTTTATGTATTTGCACAGGACTTTACAGTATTCGGCGGTTCATTGTCAGAAGCAATGGCCATGAAGATCTGCAAGGTAATGGATATGGCCATGAAGATGGGCGCACCGGTTATCGGCTTGAACGACTCAGGTGGTGCACGTATCCAGGAAGGTATCAACGCGTTGGCAGGATATGCTGAAATCTTCGAACGCAATATTCTTGCTTCAGGTGTTGTTCCTCAAATTTCTGCCATCCTCGGTCCTTGCGCCGGTGGTGCCGTTTATTCTCCGGCATTGACTGACTTTACTATCATGACTAAAGGCATTTCTTACATGTTCCTTACTGGTCCGAAGGTAGTAAAGACTGTAACTGGTGAAGACGTTACACAAGAAGAACTTGGCGGTGCTACAATGCACTCTTCTAAATCAGGTGTTGCACACTTCGCAACAGAAGACGGTGAAGAAGCATTGACACTCATCCGTAAACTCCTCAGCTTCATCCCGCAAAACAACTTGGAAGAAGCTCCACTTTTGAAATGCAACGACCCAATCGACCGTTTGGAAGACTCTTTGAACGACATCGTTCCGGATTCTCCAAACAAAGCATACGATATGTACGAAGTCATTGGTGCCATCGTCGATAACGGCGAATTCCTTGAAGTTCAACGCGACTACGCTAAGAACATCATCGTCGGCTTTGCTCGCTTCAACGGTCAGTCAGTTGGTATCGTAGCCAACCAGCCAAAATATTTGGCAGGTGTACTTGACTGCAACGCTTCCCGTAAAGCTGCACGTTTTGTACGTTTCTGCGATGCATTCAACATTCCTTTGGTATCATTGGTTGACGTTCCGGGCTTCCTTCCTGGTACAGGCCAAGAATATAATGCCGTTATTCTTCACGGTGCTAAATTGCTTTATGCTTATGGCGAAGCTACTGTACCTAAAGTTACAGTCACTTTGAGAAAGAGCTATGGTGGTAGCCACATCGTGATGAGCTGTAAGCAACTCCGCGGCGATATGAACTATGCATGGCCTACTGCTGAAATCGCAGTTATGGGTGCTGCCGGTGCTGCTGAAGTTCTTTATGCACGTGAAGCAAAAGAACAGGCTGATCCTGCTGCATTCATTGCAGAAAAAGAAAAAGAATACACCGACTTGTTCTGCAACCCGTACAACGCAGCCAAATACGGCTATATTGATGATGTTATCGAACCGCGCAACACACGTTTCCGCATCATCCGCGCATTGCAGCAATTGGCTACCAAGAAATTGACTAACCCGGCTAAGAAGCACGGAAATATTCCTCTATAATAATTTGTACGAATATGAATAAAAAAGCATTAGTAGTACTTTTGGCTTGCCTCGTATTCTCGGTTGCCGGCGTTATGGCTCAAGGCCGTAAAGCTATTTGCATCAACGAAATAATGGTGCAAAACGACAGCAACTTTGTGGACGACTATGGCAAACACCAGGCATGGATTGAGTTGTTCAACTCTTCGTTTGCTCCAATTGACATCGCCAGCATGTACTTGACAAACGATCCGAGCAACCCTACCATGTACCCAGTGCCTCGCATGGACGTTAACACGGAAATACACCCGCGCCAACACGTTGTATTCTGGGCAGACGGAGAGCCAAACAAAGGTACATTCCACGTCAATTTCGTATTGACTCCGGGTGTAGAAAACTGGATTGGTCTGTATGATGCAGACGGAAAAACATTAATTGACGAAGTTGTTATTCCTGCAAATCTCGGGGACAACCAATCATATGCTCGTAAGTCAGATGGTGTCAAAGACGCCGACAACGATGCAAATGCATGGGAAATCCGTGATGGAAGCGACGCCAAGTACATTACGCCAAGCAGCAACAACGTTATCATCGACTCCAACGAGAAGATTGATATGTTTGCCGAGCACGACAAGAGCGGCCTGGGCATGACAGTGCTTGCAATGGCAATCGTATTTGTTTCATTGATATTGTTGTATCTGTGTTTCCGCCTTATCGGCAAAATCAACGAAAAAAATGCCACACGCAAGAAACAGGAGGCTACCAGCAATATCACAACAGCTACAGTATCTGAAGGTGCCGATTCTGGAGAAGCTATTGCAGCTATTTGTATGGCTCTGCACGAGCATCTCAACATGCACGACCACGAAGACCTCGTTCTTACTATCAACAAAGTAAAGAGAGCTTACTCTCCATGGAGTTCTAAGATTTACTCTTTGCGCGAAACTCCGCACAAGTAACAACCAAATCAATCAATTGAATTTCAAAAAAAAATGAAAGACTATAAATACAAAATCAACGGTACGGTATACAAAGTAACTGTTGGTGACATTGAAAAAAATGGAGCTCAGATCATGGTGAACGGCACACCGTACAAAGTGGAATTTGAGGAACAGGTCGTTCCAGCCGTTTCTAAACCAAGACCAACTGCTGCTCCTCGCACAGAAACTGGTTCTAAAATCATTGCAAAGCCGACAGTTGCCAGTGGTGCAAGCAGCGTCAAAGCTCCGCTCCCAGGTGTTATTCTCGACATCAAGGTAAAAGTTGGCGACACTATCAAGAACGGCGACACTGTTGTTATCCTTGAAGCCATGAAGATGGAGAACAACATCCACTCTGACAAAGACGGTGTTGTTAAATCTATCGAAGTCAACAAGGGCGACTCAGTTCTTGAAGGTGCAACTCTTTTAACAATCGAATAAAATCTGAATTATGGAGTTAATTAATTTCTTAGGCCAAAACTTGATGGACTTCTGGAGCTATACGGGCTTTGCCAACGCAACACCCGGCCACTTGGTTATGCTCTGCGTAGGTCTATTCTTCATTTGGCTTGCTATTAAGCACGATTTCGAACCGCTCTTGCTCGTTCCGATCGGTTTCGGTATTTTGGTGGGCAATATTCCATTCAAAATCGACGCCGGCCTTGAAGTCGGAATCTATGAAGAAGGTTCTGTATTGAATATTCTGTATAATGGTGTAAGTGCCGGATGGTATCCGCCTCTCATCTTCTTGGGTATCGGTGCAATGACTGACTTCTCAGCCCTGATTGCCAACCCGAAATTGATGCTTGTAGGTGCGGCTGCACAGTTCGGTATCTTCGGAGCATACATTGTAGCTCTTTTGCTTGGATTTGCTCCTGACCAGGCCGGTGCCATTGCCATCATCGGTGGTGCTGACGGTCCGACAGCTATCTTCTTGTCATCAAAACTTGCACCAAACTTGATGGGAGCCATCGCCGTTTCGGCTTACTCTTACATGGCACTCGTACCGGTAATCCAACCGCCAATCATGAAGTTGCTCACAACAAAGAAAGAACGCCTTATCAAGATGAAACCGGCACGTGCCGTTTCTCAAAAAGAGAAAATCATGTTCCCGATTGTCGGTCTTCTGCTCACTTGCTTTGTTGTTCCTTCAGCTCTGCCATTGTTGGGTATGCTCTTCTTCGGTAACCTTCTGCGCGAAAGCGGTGTGACAACTCGTCTCGCCAAGACAGCAAGCAACGCATTGAACGACATCATCGTAATGCTTTTGGGCCTTACGGTAGGTGCTTCAACTCAGGCTTCAGAATTCTTGACTTGGGAAACGCTGGGCATTTTTGCTCTTGGTTTCATGGCATTCGTCATTGCATCTGCATCAGGTGTGATATTCGTCAAGATTTTCAACCTTATTCTTCCGAAATCAAAGAAAATCAACCCGCTTATCGGTAACGCCGGTGTATCGGCAGTTCCGATGTCAGCTCGTATCTCAAACAACATCGGTCTTCAATACGACCCGACCAACTATTTGCTTATGCACGCAATGGGTCCGAACGTTGCCGGTGTTATCGGTTCAGCTGTAGCCGCAGGTGCTTTGCTCGGATTCTTGGGCTAATTGATTTTTATCCCATCCACAATAACTTCAGGCCATTCTATGAAGAATGGCCTGATTTTTTATATCTATAGGTTCGTTTTGTAGCCAGTTTCTTAACTTTTAGAAAATAATTTCTTATTTTTGCACTTTAATAATACAGAAAACAACAAAACAGAATACTATGTCAGAAAACGAAAACAAAGAACTGGCAACTGAAAAAGAAAGCGGTTTGAATTTCGTAGAACAGCTGGTTGCCGAAGACTTGAAGCAAGGTAAAAACGGAGGACGCCTTAATACGCGCTTCCCACCGGAACCTAACGGCTACCTGCACATTGGCCACGCTAAGGCTATCTGCATGGACTTTGGTATCGCTGAAAAATTCGGCGGCACTTGCAACTTGCGTTTCGACGATACAAACCCTGTTAAAGAAGACGTGGAATACGTCGACTCCATCCGCGAAGACATCAAATGGCTCGGATACGACTGGGCTGACCGCGAATACTATGCCTCCGACTATTTCCCACAGCTATTCGACTTGGCTGTACGAATGATTAAGGAAGGCAAAGCCTATGTTGACGAACAGACTTCAGAAGAAATAGCAGCACAGAAAGGAACTCCGACACAACCGGGTACAGAAAGTCCATATCGCAATCGTCCGATCGAGGAGAACCTTGATTTGTTTGAACGCATGAACAAAGGTGAATTCGAAGAAGGCAGCATGGTATTGCGTGCAAAAATCGATATGGCATCATCGAATATGCATTTCCGCGATCCGATTATGTACCGTATCATCAAGCACCCGCACCACCGCACAGGCGATACATGGAAAGTATACCCGATGTATGACTTCGCTCACGGACAGTCTGACTATTTTGAAGGTGTCACTCACTCTATCTGTACACTCGAATTTGTACCTCACCGCCCTCTTTACGAATATTTCGTAAAAGAACTTGCCGACGAATCCTACTGCCCGCGTCAGATTGAGTTCAACCGCCTGAACCTCACTTACACCGTATTGAGCAAGCGCAAGCTTCTGCAATTGGTGAAAGAAGGATTGGTTGACGGCTGGGACGATCCTCGTATGCCGACCATTTCCGGTCTGCGCCGTCGTGGTTTCACTCCAGAGTCCATCAAGTCATTCATCAACCGTATCGGTTACACAAAATATGAGGCTGTAAACGACATTTCACTTCTCGAATACAGCATCCGTGAAGACCTGAACAAGCGTGCAACACGTGTTTCTGCTGTCATTAATCCTGTAAAGGTTATTATTACCAACTATCCGGAAGGACAAGTAGAGAACATGGAAATGGAAAACAATCCGGAAGATCCGAATAGTGGAACTCACACTATTCCATTCAGCCGTGAACTTTATATTGAGCGCGACGACTTTATGGAAAATCCGCCGAAAAAATTCTTCCGTATGTCACCGGGTAATGAAGTACGTTTAAAATCGGCCTACATTGTAAAGTGCACAGGATGCAAAAAAGATGCAGAAGGCAACATCGAAGAAATCTACTGCGAATACGATCCTGACACACGCAGCGGCCTGCCAGGCAGCATGCGCAAAGTGAAAGGTACGCTTCATTGGGTTTCTGCCGACCATTGCGTAGAAGCAGAAGTACGCTTGTACGACCGCCTTTTCAGTGTTGAAAACGCATCCGAAGTAAAAGACCGCGACTTCCACGAACTGCTGAATCCCGATTCATTGAAAGTTGTTACAAACGCCAAGATTGAGCCGTTCCTTGCTGAAAACGCAGAACCGGGCAGAAACTTCCAATTCCAGAGAATCGGCTACTTTACCGCCGACAAGAAAGATTCCCGCCCAGACAAGCTCGTCTTCAACCGTACAATCACACTAAAAGACAGCTGGCAGAAAATCAACAAATAAAGAATATTGATATTACACCTAATAAAAAATGCAAGAAGAAAAATTCTTCTTGCATTTTTTATTTTTCAAATAAGATTGGGGTTCAATCTTGAACCTCAATCTTATACTTTTCTCCGTTTACGATTAAATAATAGTCTCCCGATTCCAAGAATCTGCTACCATTACTGTCTACAAAACTGAAATCACGTTCCGTGTCAATTTCGAATTCATACACAGCACTCTTACCGGAAGGAATCATTTTCTTTTCAAAATGTTTAAGTTCCATCACCGGACGTGAAATTCTACAATATGGATCGGAAATAAACCACATGACAGTTTCAGCGCCATCAACATCTCCCGTATTTTTAACTGTTACGCTGGCTTTTAGTTTGCCACCCTTCTTAACTGAAGTTGCTGACAGAGAAACTTTACCATACTCGAAATTAGAATAGCTCAAGCCATGTCCAAATGAATACAAAGGCTCGCTTGTCATGTCCTTATACAAGCCATGATCCGGCAAACGTGCCGGTTTACGACGATTGTAGTAGATTGGAATCTGTCCTGTTGAATATGGGAATGTCACTGCCAATTTTCCGGATGGATTAACTCGTCCCGATAAAGCTCCGGCAGCAGGACGCCCACCGGGAACGCCTGGTTGCCAAATTTCAAGAATAGCATCAGCCAATGGCTCAACCTTCGACAAATCCAATGGTCGTCCATTTGACAAAATGACAATTATTTTCTTACCCGTAGTCTTCAACTGCTTCAACAATTCGACTTGAACTTCCGGAACAGCTATTGTCGTACGTGATGTATTCTCACCACTCCAACTTCTTGGCTCTCCCAAACATGCTACAATGACATCCGATTTTTTAGCCACTTTAACTGCATTGCTGAAATCAGGGGTGTCTTCAAAAGAGCAACCATTTGCATACAAAACATTCTTGGCACCAAATTCAGCAGAAATCGCATCAAACAAAGTTGTTACATCTGAACCACGTCCATGAGCCGACCAACTGCCAAGCAAATCATCCTGTGCTTTTGCCAACGGACCAACAAGAGCAATCTTAACACCCGACTTTAAAGGCAGAACTTTGTCTTCATTCTTCAACAGCACCATAGTCTCTTCTGCCAATCGTTCTACCACAGTCATACTTTCCGGCAACATCAAACGTTTGGCCTCCGGCTGTTCTTTTGTATAAGGATTTTCAAAAAGGCCTAATTGGAACTTCACACGAAGAATTCGACTGACAGCATCGTCAATTCTGCTCATCGGCACTTTACCTTCTTCAACAAGTTCTGCAAGATACTTAGCATATACACCATCGTTCATGTCCATTTCAACACCTGCCATAAAAGCCTTCTCAGCAGCTTCCTTTTCATCTTTAGCTACACCTTGAAGAACCAATTGTACGACAGAATCCCAATCAGAGACCACAAAACCCTGATGCCCCCAACGTTGTTTAAGAATTTCAGTCAGTGTGTAATGATTGGCTGAAGCAGGCACCCCGCTTATGTCATTAAAAGCGCTCATAAGTGTAGCAGCTCCGGCTTTCACCCCCGCTTCATACGGCGGCAAATATGTATCCCATAATGTTTGGGCTGAAATTTCAGTGTAAACATAGTCACGACCAGCTTCCGAAGCTCCATAACCGACATAGTGTTTCAAACACGCAGCAATACTGTATGGGTCAGACAAACTTTCCCCTTGGTATCCCTTAACTGCAGCAACTGTATAAACAGAAGTTGCATACGGGTCCTCTCCATATCCTTCCATGATTCTACCCCAACGGCCGTCTCTTGCCACGTCAATCATCGGTGAAAATGTCCAATCCACACCAGACATACGTGATTCCTGTGCTGCAACGGCCGCTCCCTGTCTTACAAGCTCCGGATTCCAGGTACAAGCTTGAGCCAACGGCACAGCGAAAACTGTACGGAAACCATGAATAACATCATATCCGAACAAGACGGGAATTCCTAAACGTGTCTCCTCAACCGCTTTTTTCTGCAAACTGTTTCTTGTTTGAGCATCACTGTCAAAATAGATAACCGAACCGACTTCTGCCGGAACTTTCTCAACCGCCTCGCCGATATTGTTAGGATTATTGTTGGTTCCCAACGTGTATTGGGTCAACTGCATGATTTTCTCATCCAACGTCATTTTTGACAACAAATCCGCCACTCGCGTTTCAACCGGCAAGGCCTTGTTTTTGTAGTCAGATTCTGCATACGCAGCATTCTGAAGGCACAACAATGCCAAAGCACTGATAAAAAATTTTGTATGTTTCATATTCTTAGTTATTTCTTTCAAATTTACTTTTTTTTCAAGTTATAGCAAAATTTGGAATTGTTTTACTGACAAAAAACACTACTTTTGTAAATATGAAAGTAGTTATCGCTCCCGACAAATTCAAAGGCTCGCTGTCATCTCAGGAAGTTGCCAACGCCATAGAAGAAGGAATTTTACAGGCTATGCCCAACTGCAGCATACAAAAATTATATGTTGCTGACGGCGGTGACGGAACAGCAGAAGCTCTAACAGCTTCTCTTCATGGAGAATGGATTGAAATTCCAACGATAAACCCAATTGGACATTCCATTACAGGAAGATACGGAGTTATCAATCAAGACACAGCCATCATTGATGTGGCTACGGCATCCGGCATATCTCTTCTCAAGCCAAGTGAATACGCCCCACTGACAGCAAACACAATAGGAACTGGAAAAATAATTGCCGATGCCTTGAAAAAAGGAATAAAAAAAATCATGATTGGTGTCGGAGGAAGTGCTACTACAGATGCCGGAACCGGCATACTTCACGAATTAGGTTACCGTTTTTTTGATGCACAAGGCAACGAAGTCCAACCAGGCGGTCTCGGCCTTGCTTCCATATCATATATTGATTCAAGCCAGCGTATTCCGGAAATTGACGGTTGCGAATTTACAATCCTATGTGATGTCGATGTTACTTTTCATGGGCCCAACGGTGCTGCATACCTGTTTGCTCGTCAAAAAGGAGCCGACAACAAAACAATTAAGTTGCTCGACAATGGATTAATGTCGATTGCGAAAGTCCTTCAACGCCAATATGGCAAACAGGTGAAAGATCAAAGCTATGCAGGTGCCGCCGGAAGTGTAGGCGGAGCTTTATGGGCCGTGCTGAACGCAAAACTGACATCAGGCATTTATACCATTTTAAAAACAATCAAATTTGAACAAGCCATTAAAAATGCTGACTTGGTTGTCACCGGAGAAGGACGCATGGACAAGCTCACCCTTTTAGGCAAAGCGCCATATGGAGTCTGCGGTGAAGCGGCGTGGAACGGCGTACCGACAATTGCCTTCGTCGGATCTTTAGACGATGCCGACCGCTTGAATGAATATGGTTTTTTATCAGTCTACCCTATCCAACCCGGGCCAATGACTCTAAATGAGGCGATGAATCCTCAATCAACGTATGAAAATCTGAGACGTACAAGCACTCAAGTTTTCAGAACCCTATTGATAAATCACAAGCAAACGGATTCGACGAAACGTTTTTTCTAAATTTATTTAAAGAGACTGCGTTTTCTGGCAAATAATTTCCGGCTTTCCATAAAAATATTTATCTTTACAATAAACCTAAAAGAACAACTATGGAAAGAAAAATAGCAGAATCCGAATTGATTATCAACTCAGATGGCTCTGTGTTTCATTTACACATCAAACCGGAAATGTTGGCCGACAATGTTATCCTTGTCGGAGATCCGGCGAGAGTGAATCTTGTCGCTTCATTTTTTGACAAGATTACACATGAGGTTTCAAGCCGTGAATTCCACACTATCTGTGGAGAATACAAAGGCAAACCCATCATGTGTGTTTCACATGGTATTGGAGCAGATAATATTGATATTGTCATTAACGAACTTGACGCGTTGGCAAATATCGATTTCAACACACGTACAGTCAACAAAAATTTCCGTCAGCTTACACTGATTCGAATTGGAACATCAGGAAGCGTACAAGAGGACATTCCTGTCGGTTCAATGGTTATTTCTCAAAAAGCATTGGGAATTGACGGTGCATTCCATTTTTATAAAGATTCGGAAAAATACCGCGATATTGAACTGGAGAACGAATTTATCAAGCAAACCAATTGGAAGGAAATATGGAATCATCCCTACATTGTTGATGCCGACGAAGAACTCGTTAACCGCCTAAAAACTGATGAAATGTTTTTGGGAATGACTGTCACAGCAAACGGATTCTATGGTCCACAAGGAAGAGAACTCCGTCTTTCAATTTCAGATCCGAATTTCAAACAAGCTCTCAATCATTTCAAATACAACAATTTCCGCGTAACAAATTTTGAAATGGAAAGTGCTATGCTACAAGGTTTGGCAAAACTGATGGGCCACAAAGCGATTACTATTTGTTCAATCATTGCCGGCAGAATGTCCAGTTCAGCCAACACGAACTACAAAGGCTCTATTGAAGACTTGATTGAAACAGTATTAAACAGACTATAAACTTTTCAAAATATTTTTCATTATGGCTAACAAAAGAAATTTAAAAAAGTACATGAAGACCATGGCCGCTAATTTGGCTGGTGAAACTCTTTTTATTCTCAATTATTATGAAAATATCGATGAAGCCAAAGCAGATGCCATTATTGATAAAATCCTTGCACTTGTAACAGAAAAGACAAACAATGTTTCTGTTTCATTCGACAAGACATGCAAAGTGTCATTTGAAGGAAATCGAAAAGATTACCGCAAGGCTCACGCTGCATATTTCAAGAAATGTTACAATGAATTGGCTGATGAATTCAACAATGGAGTTCAAGCCATCTTAAAAGAGATGAATGGTCTTTTAAGCAAAGAACAACTGGAAGAAAACAAGCGTATGGCTAACGCCTAACATTTTAAGCATCATTTCACAAACGCCTGACAATATGCATTCCGCTTATAGTCAGGCGTTTGTTTTTACACCTTTATTCATAGCCCGATATTCATTGGGTGTCTGTCCTACTATATTTTTGAAAAGTCTTGTCAAGTGCTGAGGATATTGAAAACCTAGTTCATATGCGACCTGTGAAATTGAATATGAAGGATTCAGAATTTTTTCTTTAGCAAAATCTATTACTATCATATGTATATAATCCCGTGCAGATTGTCCTGTTTCTTTTTTTATAAGGTCTCCCAAATAACCAGATGACAAACATAATTCTGCTGCACAATATTTCACAGTCGGAAGTCCATTTTTCAAAGCTTTTCCACTGACAAAGTAATCATCTAATATCGATTCAAAACGAACAAGGACATCATGATTAACAGGCTGACGGGTAGCAAACTGACGTTCGTAAAACCGAAGGCAATAATTAAGCAGCAACTCAATATTACCAACAAACAATCTTTTACTAAACCTGTCAACACTGTGACGTAATTCCTGCTGAATCATTTCTAAACAACTGACAAATAAAGCCCGTTCAGAGTCTGAAAGATGCAATGCTTCATTCACCTCATAAGAAAAAAATGTATACTCTCGAATATTACGACCTAACGATGTCCCTCGAATTAATTCAGCATCAAAACACAAAGCCCAACCTTTAGGCTGAAATACTTCTCCCGTATCTCCCACACCAACCACTTGACCAGGTGCTAAACAAACGACTGTTCCTTTCTGATAATCATAGCGTTGACGGCCATATATTAATTCACAATTCTTCTCATCCTTAAGAAAAATTGCATAAAAGCCAAAAGTATGACGCATATGTCGCATCGGATTTGCTGTCGATAAATCGATAACACTTACCAACGGATGTAACGTATCAACTCCTAATATACTATTATATTCAGAAATCGTTCCAATATTTACGATGTTGTCACCCATGCTACTTCCTCTCTATTATAACAATCAAATTTACAATTTTTCCCCAAATGTACGAGATTTTAATGTTCAAAACAGCAATTATGGTAAATAAATCCGCAGTCTATATAAGTCAATTGAACAAGTGTATCAAAATCAGTAATTCAGGTAAAAGAAACAGCAATTTATCTAACAGGAAACTTAACAATAGAGCATATTTTTGTTTCGGTCAAACTAAAACAACTATCACTTACATCCAAAATAGGAGAACAAATCTTATGAAAAAAACAAAAGATACCATAATATGGATGGGAGCCGGCCAAATTGGACTTGCCATCATCCGCCGTATTGGTTCTGGCAAAAAAATTATTGTTGGAGACAAGAATTTAGAAAATGCAGAAAATGCGACCGTTATTCTGAACGATGCAGGATTTGATGCAACTGCAATACAAGCAGACCTGTCATCCCGTGAATCAATTCGTGCTGTCATTTCCGAAGCGCTCAAACATGGGGAAATCAAGCATTTAATAAATGCAGCAGGCGTATCGCCCAGCCAAGCCTCAATTGAAACGATTCTAAAAGTTGACTTATATGGCACCGCTGTACTGCTGGAAGAAGTAGGTAAAGTAATCGCAAATGGAGGAACAGGAATTACAATCTCTAGTCAATCCGGTCACCGTCTACAAGATCTAGGGCCTGAAAACAATGAACTTTTAGCAGTGACACCGACAGAAAAGCTATTGCAACTTGACATTCTCCAGCCATCCCAAATTAAAAACACTTTGCATGCTTATCAATTAGCTAAGCGTTGCAACGTCAAGCGTGTTATGGCAGAAGCTGTATTATGGGGAAAACGTGGTGCCAGAATCAACTCCATTTCTCCAGGTATAATTGTCACGCCATTGGCAAAAGACGAATTCAACGGACCCAGAGGAGATTTCTATAAAAATATGATCTCCAAATGTCCAGCTGGACGTCCCGGCACACCTGACGAAGTTGCACACATAGCAGAACTACTGCTATCAGAAAAAGGCTCATTCATATCAGGCTCTGACTTTCTCATTGATGGAGGTGCAACAGCATCTTACTTTTACGGACCACTACAACCTAACAAATAATCAAGACAATGAAACAGACAATTATATTGAGCAATGGCATAGAAATGCCAATAATCGGTTTTGGAGTTTATCAAATTCCACCTAAGGAGTGTGAACAATGTGTTTCTGAAGCCTTATCCATTGGTTATCGGATGATTGACACCGCTCAAGCCTATGGGAATGAAGAAAATGTTGGCACTGCTGTTAAGAAAAGCGGTATTCCTCGAGACGAATTATTTCTTATCACCAAAATATGGATCAACAATGCCGGATATGAAAAAGCTAAAATTTCCATTGATGAATCTCTGAACAAACTTCAGACTGACTATATAGATTTACTGCTCATACACCAACCGTTCAATGACTATTACGGGTCTTATCGTGCAATGGAAAATGCCTATAAATCAGGTAAAGCCCGTGCCATTGGTGTCAGCAATTTTTATCCTGACCGTTTTGTCGATTTAGCAGAATTCAGTGAAATCAAGCCAATGGTAAATCAAGTTGAGACCCATGTGTTCAACCAACAAAACAAAGCACAGGAAATAATGAAGCATTATGGAACACAAATAATGTCATGGGCTCCATTTGCTGAAGGACGAAATAATTTTTTCACTAATCCGACACTAGAATCCATAGCACAGGCACATAAAAAAACTATTGCCCAGATTGCCTTGAGATTTTTAATCCAACGAGGTGTTGTTGTCATTCCAAAATCGATTCACAAACATCGTATGGAGGAAAATCTGGATGTCTTTGATTTTCAACTGACAGAAACAGACATGGCTGCAATCTCAAATCTTGACAAAGGAGAGAGTCTTTTCTTTTCACATTATGATCCAGAAATCGTTAAATGGTTAACACAACTCGGGAAATAACATATTATGAGGCCTTATATTATTTGCCATATGGTCGCATCTATTGACGGACGCATTGACTGCAATATGGTCGAAAAAATTAGCGGGAATGAGTATTACACAACACTTGAACAGTTGAATTGTCCTACCCTTTTAGAGGGACGCGTTACGTTAGAGCATTATAGCGCAGCTAAAGAACCATTCATCCCGGTCGAAAATATTCCAATAGGAAAGCCATCCACACACATTGCTGAAAAATCCGATGCTTATATGGTTGCTATTGACACTTACGGCCGATTGAGATGGCTGTCCAATACAATTGACGGCGTTCCTTTAATCTGCATTGTCAGCGAAAAAGCATCGAAAGAATATTTGGAAACATTGAAAGAACAAAATATTTCATGGGTCGCCATCGGGGCTGATCGAATCAACTTAAAAAAAGCTACAGAAATCCTCTACACTGAATTTGGAATCAAACGCATTGGACTTTTAGGCGAAGGACATATCAATGGTGGATTTCTCGAGGCTGGACTTATAGATGAAGTAAGTTTACTATTAGCTCCGGGGATTGACGGCAGAGAAGGAGCGACTTCATTGTTTGATGGAGTGTCAAATACAAACCGCATTCCAACACCACTACACTTGCAACATATAGAGAAACTTCAAAATGATGTCGTTTGGCTACGATATAAATGTTTATAGAAAACCATGTCCTAAAATAGAAAACTATATATTTAAATTTGAACAATTTAAACATTGACGACAATAATGGTATCCCACCGATATCATTATTGTCTTTCATGGACAACAAACTCCTTACTTGATTGGGACTACAATCATCGGGATGTCCGTATGAAACAGTATCCGATGGGCAAGACTCGGATTGAACAATCGAGCAAAAATGTTTCTTTTTTTATTAGGAATTACAACCACTCCAATCTTGTTTTCCTGTAAAAAGATTTCGAATTCATCAAGAAAATTATCCTCAGTAAAAATTCTATTGGAGAAACAATTTCCTTCATATTGCTGTACACAATAATCATAAATGGCATTCATTCGCTCGGAAACCATTTTCTCCCGTTTAGATGCAACATGAACCAAAAAGATATTCTTTCCCTTACCGTTAAACTTTCTCATAAAAATATCCATGGAAAGCAAATCCGGCTGTTCAAGATTTGTATAAAAGACAAAACTATTCACTGCATCAATCCCCATAAAGGAAGTCCCCTCCGGAACGACAAGCATGGGATATTTGACTGAATCCAAAACTTCAGCCGTTACACTGCCTATCAAATCCTGCTCTTTCTTGTGCTTTCCCCTTGTCCCCATCACAATCAACACAGGGTTGACAGTTTTGGCATACTCAATAATTGCATCTTCAGGAATACCCTCAACAACCTCACATTTAAACGGAACGTCAGGCAATTCCCCGGCTTCTATGTTTTTGTATATTTCTGATTTGAACTGCCGCATTGTTTCATTTGCTTTCCGGCCTTTTTCCTTCATATATTCAAGCATTTTCTTTTCCGCCCTTAAGGTTTCACCCAATGGTAATGTACCGGAGAAATACTGGCTGATATATGAATGCAGTATCACAACACCGCAATTATGCTCTTTGGCAAATTTAAAACCAATGTGACACGTTTTTATGGAATATTCGGAGAAATCCACCGGAATAAGGACAACCCGTGTAGACTCTCCGACAAATGAATCCGTCACAAACGTAGTTGTGGACTCATCTATTAAAGTTAACGCCTGGGGGAGGTCCTTTTCTTTTATGCGCACCCTCACCCCAGACGAAATTTTCGGTTTCTGCAAATCGACATTATCCAAGACAACATCGATGCCTTCCTTTTCCAAAAGATTTTTCAGAACGATGGCTTTATCGTAAGTATGAATAGCTAATGTTACATATTTAGGAGTAGTCATTGTTCTAAAAAATTTAATGGTTAATACTGTTTTTCTTTTTTATTCGCCTTGTTCTTTTAAGATTTCCAGAGCCATGTCATATATTAAGGTATCATCAAGCACTACAATTCCGCCATCAGGACCCGGTTCAATGTGCAAACCACAATTCTTACCAAAGGCGTAATTTGCTCCTCCGAAGTAATTTCTAACTGTTTGTACGTTGACATTCAGACGATCAGCAATTTTATGCATTGAACCGTCTGGCAAACTGTCTTTAATTCTACGAAGCTCGTTAAATGAAATTGTTTTTGTCATGATACTATAGTTTTTATAGTTAGTAATTCGGTTAATTATGATGTTGATAAATTTAGTCACTTTTTTCATGAATGCCAAATTTTATCCGTCATATTTTACTATGCTTTATAACATAACAATGCAAAACTAACACAATATGCAAAAACAATTCATGCCAAGAAACAGCAAAAAAACGCGCACATATATAAATACGCGCGCGTTCCTATTTATAATAATACATTTCTAACCTTGGTGAGCCGGACGCAACAAGTCGTTGACTGTCTTCACAGGATTAAATGTTTCAATCGGCACTTCCACAAATATTGTGTTCCAGTCACTCATAGCGCCATTCCACAAACCCGGAAGTTCCAAAGCCTTGATTTCATGGCCGGATTTAGATTTTTCCGAAATAAAGCCTGTGTTCTTATCCACATATTTCGGCAAATCAAATTTCTCACCCTTATAATTCTTGATATAGCAAACCAAGTCTACCGGATTAAAGTGAGTAGCCTCTTTCATCAACTTGACAGCTTCTGCGTTATTCTTGTCAATTTGTGTGCTTTCAAGAATTTGCAATGACATTGAGCCATCCTGATTATATGCAATGTAAGGGCCACCGCCGGGTTCTCCTTCGTTTCTTACAACACCACAGACACGAATCGGACGATTCAGTTTACCCTTCAGATACAGAACCAATTCAGAATCTTCCATATTTTTGGTGTTTTCATTTCTCACACACAACGTACGTTGTACGAAACGAACAATTTCCAACACCTGGTCATGGTTATAGTTTCCACTTTCAAGCAATTGCAAGTATTCAGCAATTTTCTTCTGCACATCCACAAGAATACCACCAATGATTTTCTTATATTTCACAGTAGTTTCACGGAGTGTCTTAGGCACAACATTGTCAATATTCTTAATAAACACGACATTGGCATCCACATCATTCAAATTTTCAATGAGGGCACCGTGACCGCCCGGACGGAACAACAATTTGCCATCTTCTCTAAATGGCGTGTTATCCATGTTTACAGCAATTGTATCCGTAGAAGCCTTCTGTTCTGACATACCAATTTCATAGCTGACACCATAAGCTTTTGAGAATTCAGGTTTCAGCTTTTCTATTTCCTTTTCAAACAATGCACGGTGTTCACCTGAAACAGTAAAGTGTACGTTTACTTTATTTTCTTTGTTCGATGCATATTGTGCACCCTCTTCCAAATGTTCTGCTAATGCCGTATGAATTTCACCACCAATTTTATGGAATTCCAAAAGTGCTTTCGGCAGACTGCCGTAATTCAATCCATCCGACTTTAAAAGGCATGCTACAATTGGCTTATATTCACCGCGTTCCATCAGTGCATCAATACCTACGCCATATTTAGCTTCTACTGCTTTGTTCAAGTCGCCGTAGAATGCGAAATTATGAATATTTCCAAAGAATTTTTTCATAAAATCATTGTCAGGCGTTGCTGATTCAGAATCCAAAAATGAGAACAAATCCTTGAACATTCTGCTGGCAGCACCAGAAGCAGGAACAAATTTCAAAATTTCTGCATCACCTTCAAGGTATTGATTCCAAACAGACACATAGTGTGCTTCTTCTTCAGCCGATAGTTTCATTATACCATTATCAACGGTAGCAGCCGATACAATCTTCAAATAAGGAAATCCTGTCTTGAAAGCATTCAATTGAGCTTCAATTTGCTCAACTGTCACATTTCTCTCTTTAAACAATTTCAAATCTTGGTCGTTAAACATATGTATTTAATTTAAGTCTCATATTAGGTACGCCAAACTTAGTAATTTTTATTTAATACTTCACATGTTTTCCACAAAAAAAATATATATTTGAAGTAATAAAACCGCGACAGTTATGGATATAAACAACTATTATACATATCAGGAGTCCGAATTTGTCAAAAACGCCTACCGTTCTTTGCGCAAATCCTTCAAGGAGGAGATGAGCGACAAAGAAGTAAAGCGTCTACGGGAAATTATTACACAAGGAATTGATTTTGGATATGCCCAACGCGATAAATATGGCATAAACCCCACTGTCCGCCATCTCAACACAGCATTATTGCTGATTGAGCACATTGGTCCTGATAAGAATATGGTCACTTCTGTTTTGCTGTATCATCTTTGCAGAAGTGAATACATATCATTGGACGATATAAAGAATGAATTTGGCGATGATATCCAATCCATTGTTAATGGGCTTTTAAAAGTTTCCGAATTATATAAAAAGCAGACAGCTCTACGCGACGAGAACTTCAGCAAACTGATGATGGCTTTTGCCGAGAACCTTAGAGTAATCATAATAATGATTATTGACAGACTCGGCCTCATGAAGATGATCAACCATCATCCGAATCAAAAGTTCGTATTCGATATAGCAAGTGAAGCACAATACCTGTATGCACCACTCGCCCACCGGCTCGGACTTTATAAAATCAAGTCCGAACTGGAGGATATGTCCTTAAAATATACGAATCGGGAAATCTACACCCAAATTGCCCGTAAGCTGAATGAAACGAAAGAGAAGCGCGACCAATATATTGCAAACTTCATCGCTCCCGTTAAAAAGCGACTGACAGAAGCGGGACTGAATTTTGAAATCAAAGGCCGGACTAAATCCATATACTCCATCTGGAATAAGATGAAAAAGCAGAATGCAGATGTCTACGACATGTATGACCTCTTCGCCATTCGCATCATCATCGACACGCCTAAGGAGAACGAACGCAAAGACTGCTGGGCAGCATTTGCTATTGTCACCGACATGTTCACAGCCAACCCTTCACGAATGAAGGACTGGATAACCATTCCGAAATCCAATGGTTACGAATCACTGCATACCACAGTCTATGGGCCTGACAAGCGATGGGTAGAAATTCAAATCCGCACCCAGCGTATGGACGAAATAGCGGAAAAAGGTCTGGCTGCACACTGGAAATACAAAGGGGTCAAAAGTGAAAAAAGCCTTGACGAATGGATGGCCAATGTGAGGGACATGCTTGAAACTTCGGGGTCCGACACGTCGGAACTCATGAAGAAAATGAACCTGAACATTTACGACAAAGAGGTTTTCGTCTTTACTCCTAAAGGCGATTTGCACAAATTGCCCATGGGGGCAACCTTGCTGGACTTTGCTTTTGAAATCCATTCTAAACTCGGATGCACCTGCATCGGAGGGAAAGTCAATGGCCGCAACCAGAAAATCAATTACAAGCTGGCAAACGGGGACACTGTTGAAATCCAGACCTCCAATACCCAACAGCCCAAACAGCAATGGCTTAATTTTGTCACTACCTCCAAAGCACGAAACAAAATACGCCAGACACTGAACGAACAGAACAACCGTTCTACCGAGTTTGCGAAAGAGCTGCTGCAAAGACGATTCAAGAACAGAAAAATTGTTCTTGACGAATCCATCATGACAAAGGTCGTGAAGAAGATGGGCTACAAAACTGCAACAGAATTTTTCAGCGACCTTGAACAGGAAAAGATCGAAATTTCTCAAGTCATTGACCTGTATATCAGCATAGAGAACAAGGAGGAAGAGGCTGTCATAACCAATCGTTCCGCACAAGGCTACATCATGCAGCCTACGACAGAACAGGAAGGTTCTTCATCCGACTTCATCATAATCGGAGATGGAATCAAAGGTATCAACTACAAGCTTTCGCGTTGCTGCAACCCTATTCAGGGTGACGACATCTGTGGCTTTATTTCAAGCGACGGAGCCATAAAAATCCATAAAGCAGAATGCCCGAATGCCCACCATCTATCGACTAAATATCCATACCGTATCATTAAAGCCGTATGGTCCGACAAAGTGGGTACAAACCAATTTGCCGTAACGCTCAGCATTATTGGAAATGACGATATCGGTATTGTTAATAACATTACATCTATTATTTCTAAAGAAAAAAATGTAACTTTACGAAACATTAATGTCAACTCCGACGACGGACTTTTCCAAGGCCGGCTTGTCATTGGCATCAATGATACTCAAACATTAAATAATATCATCAAAAAAATCACTAACGTTAAAGGAGTAAAAAATGTTCAAAGGATTAACTAATACATACGCAATTCTGCTTCTTGCAGCGGCGATATCCGTAACATCATGCGGAAACAGCAAATCAGAGAGCCAGGTTAACGCTGAAAATATTCTGTCTGAAGCACAAAGCCTTTATGACAGCAGAAAATATATGGAAGCTATCGGCACCATTGATTCCTTGATGAAAAAGCATCCGGGCATTATTGATGTACAGCGTCAGGCCATGCACCTCAAAACGCTCGTCGTGGAAAAGCAGACAATACTGGACAGCATTGCAAACGACAGTGCTATTGTTGCCAACAAACAGATAGTAGACTCTCTCGCCAACAATTTCAAATATGTGAAGACAGCCGATATGGTGGAAGGCTATTATGTTTCAAAGAATGTCAGCGGCGACAACTTGACAAAACGCACCAATATTGAAGCACGGATCAACGAAATGGGCGAAATCTACCTTGTATCATCCCTCTACGGAAAAAGTATCAAACATACAAAACTTCGTGCCGTAGCCGGTGATTCAACTGTCGAAACAGAAGCAGTCCCCTACGACAACGCACGGAACTACCGCTTCAAGGACGGAGGGACACCCGTTGAAATGGTAACTTTCAGAAAAGCTGACTGCGACACCCTTTGCCAGTTCATAGCCGACAATGTTGCCAAAGACATAAAAGTGGAATTTGTAGGAAGCAAAAAATATTCGTTACCGCTCCCTTCAAAAACGAAAAATTTGATTGCCGAGACATACACATTTGCCACACATAAAGCACAATTGAAGAAAGCAGAAGACTTGAAGCTTTATTACATGCGTAAATTGCAAATCACACGCAAACAGTCACGGCAAACAGCTACAAATATCAAAGGAGACGCTAAATAAAAATCTACAAGCATAAAAAGAAGAGGCGTACATGATGGTTTCCCACCTATACGCCTCTTCTCTTTATTTCATTGAATGAAACGACTACATGTAACCTTTGATAATGCCTCGCTGTGAATTGCGGACAAACAGTATGATTTCATCGCGTTCCTTAGTAGCAGGCAATTCAGCCTCAATACGTTCTACAGCATCGCTATTATTGTATCCTGACAGATACAGGTATCTGTAAATTTCCTGAATATCGCGAATCTGCTCATTTGTAAAATTGCGACGACGCAAACCAATTGAATTGATTCCGGCGTAAGCAATCGGTTCACGACCAGCCTTTACATAAGGAGGAATATCCTTGTTTACCAATGCACCGCCTTGAATCATCACATGAGGTCCAATGTGACAGAACTGATGGATCAAAGTACCACCACCAATTACGGCAAAATTATCAATCTGCACCTCGCCTGCAACTTGTGTAGCATTCGAAATAATAACATTGTCACCAACTACGCAGTCATGAGCAATATGCGAATAAGCCATAATCAAACAGTTGCTACCGACAACAGTTTTACCCTTTGCCGCTGTACCTCTATTGATTGTGACACATTCTCTCAGTGTCGTATTGTCACCTACAATCGCAAGTGTATCTTCGCCTCTAAACTTCAAATCTTGAGGAATCGCACCAATAACTGCACCCGGGAATATGTTACAATTCTTGCCGATACGTGCGCCTTCAAGAATGGCTACGTTGCTTGCAATTCTTGTACCTTCACCAATCTCTACATTTCTGTCAATAGTGACAAACGGATCAATCACGACGCTGGGATGAATCTTGGCGTCTGGATGTATGTATGCTAATGGTTGTTTCATCTTTTACTTGTTTTTAATAATCTGAGCCATGAATTCTGCTTCCGAAACAATCTTGTCGCCAACGAAAGCATAACCCTTCATATTGGCACAGCCTCGGCGAAGTTCTGTCATAAACGACACATGGAAAATCAATGTGTCACCAGGAACTACTTTTTGACGGAATTTAACATTGTCAATCTTCATAAAATATGTAGAATAACGCTCAGGTTCATCAACTGCACTCAATACCAACAGACCGGCAGTCTGCGCCATAGCCTCTACCTGAAGCACACCCGGCATTACCGGTTCTGATGGGAAGTGTCCCTGGAAGAACGGCTCGTTTCCTGACACATTCTTTACACCTACAATATGTTTGTCGGTTTTTTCAATAATCTTATCAACCAACAAGAACGGATAACGGTGCGGAAGAAGCTCGCGGATACGGTTTACGTCCATCAGCGGTTCTTTGTTCGGATCGTAAATAGGCGGTTGAACATCCTGACGCTTCAACTCACGACGTACTTTTTTCGAGAATGTTGTGTTGATCTTATGACCAGGACAATTTGCGATAATACGTCCCTGAACACGACGACCAATCAATGCCACATCACCGACCACATCCAACAACTTATGACGAGCCGGTTCATTCTTATAAGTCAATTCACTGTTATTGATAAAGCCGAATTCCGTAACTTTCTTTCTTGGAACATTCATCATATCGGCAATGCGGTCAAGCTCTGTCTGAGCAATCGGAGTATCGTAAATGACAATCGCATTATCCAAGTCGCCACCTTTAATAAGGTTATGCTTTACCAACTCTTCGATTTCACGAACAAAGACGAATGTTCTGCTGGATGCAATCTGTGACTTGAAATCATCCAACGAATCCAATGTAGCAAACTGGTTTGACAAAACAACAGAATTGAATTCAATCATAACGTCAACACAGAAATCACTGTCAGGAATTACACAGATAGAAGCACCTGTTTCTTCGTCCTTGACAATTGTACGTTGTCTAACCACATAGACCTGTGCGTCTTCATTCTGTTCTACAACACCAACTTCTTCAATCTTTTCACAGAATATTTTCGCACTGCCATCAAGTATAGGAACTTCCGGACCATTCACTTCAATCAAGCAGTTGTCAACTCCTGCGGCAAAAAGAGCCGCCAACGAATGTTCCACTGTACAGACTTTAACGTCACCAGCCGCAATAACTGTACCACGGCAAGTGTCAACAACATTTTCTGCAACAGCTTCAATCGGTTCTGCACCTTCAATATCTGTTCTCAGAAATTTGCGGCCGAAGTTTTCAGGAGCCGGCTTAAAAGTTGCTTCAATTTCCAAACCCGTATGTAACCCTTTTCCTTTAACTACAAATGCGTCTTTTAACGTACACTGTTTCATATATCAATTATTTATTATTTTTTATATTGTCAACTTCTTTTTTCAACTGACTGAATTCCGCAAAGAAATCACCCAATTTTCGCAAATAGGCCGTCTGCTTCATAAAACCACGCCCCTCGACAGCAGGATAACCCATAAGCACTTTTCCGGAAGCGATGTTCGACTGCACACCGGACTGCGCTCCGAACTGATTAAAGTCACCGATTTTCAAATGGCCAGCAAAACCGACTTGACCGCCAATCATATTATGCTTTCCGATCTTCGTAGAACCGGCCACACCAGTTTGAGCGGCTATTACAGTATTTTCACCGATTTCTACATTGTGAGCTATTTGTATCAGATTGTCCAATTTAACACCCTGACGGATGAAAGTAGACCCCATTGTCGCACGGTCGACTACTGTATTGGCGCCAATCTCAACATTATCTTCAATTACAACATTACCAATCTGCGCAATCTTGTCGTAACTTCCGTTATGAGGAGCAAACCCAAAACCATCGCTGCCAACCACTACACCTGAATGCAGGATACAATGATTGCCAACTACACAACCCTGATATATCTTTACACCGGCATACAAGCAAGTGTTTTCTCCAATTGTAACATTATCCCCCACATAACATTGAGGATAAATCTTAACACCTTTTCCCAACCGGACATTTTTGCCAATATAAGCAAATGCACCAACATAGGCATCTTCAGGAATTTCTACACCTTCCGCTATGTAAACCGGCTGTTCCATACCTTTCTTTTCAGGAGTTGTCTTGCTTGCCAAATCTAACAAAAAAGCCAATGTTGCATAGGGATCATCAACTTTAATGAGCGTAGCATGTATTTCCCGCTCCGGTTCAAAATCACGCCGAACTAATACAACAGAAGCCCGTGTCTCATAGATATAATGTGTATATTTAGGATTCGCAAGAAAAGTCAACGATCCTTGCTCTGCTTCCTCAATCTTCGAGTATGTACTGACAATTACCGACGGGTCACCAACCACATCTCCTTTAACAATGTCAGCCAACTGTAAAGCTGTTAGTTTCATCTATTTTTTCTACAATTTTATCTGCAAAGTTATTACTTTTTTATGTTTAACTCAAATTTCTATAAAGAAAGATTCAAATTTAGACCGCCATATTGCACAAAAGAAGCCCTTTGTGCAATTTTTCACATTCTTTTTTATCCATTAATCAATTAAATGACTACTTTTGCATGCTATTACAGAAATATTTTTCGTGAATTTAACTTTAACATCCATAAGCGTATGAAGCTACTACAAGCAAAATTGGCTAAATACGATGCACCGCAAAAAGCTAAGGCTGCAGGCGTATATCCATATTTCAGAAAAATTGAAAGCGAACAGGATACTGAAGTCTATATCAACGGTCGCAAAGTATTAATGTTCGGTTCCAACAGTTATTTAGGACTCACAAACCACCCGAAAGTTATTGAAGCCGCTGTTGAAGCGACAAAGAAATACGGAACAGGCTGTGCGGGTTCTCGTTTTTTAAATGGAACACTCGATATTCACGTTGCACTTGAAAACCGACTTGCAAAATTTGTAGGCAAAGAAGAAGCCATTATCTACTCTACCGGTTTCCAAGTAAATTTAGGAGTTGCTTCTTGTCTTACTGGTCGTGAAGACTACATTCTCTGGGATGAATTGAACCACGCTTCAATCATCGAAGGATGCCGCCTTTCATTCTCTCAAAAAATCAAATACAAACACAACAACATGGAGAGTCTGGAAGAGAAATTAAAGATGTGCGACCCGGACAAAGTGAAACTCATCATTACCGACGGTGTATTCTCAATGGAAGGCGACGTAGCCAACCTGCCAGAAATCGTTCGTCTTGCAAAGCAATACAATGCAGCAGTATATGTTGACGAAGCTCACGGTGTTGGCGTATTCGGAAGAAACGGCCGCGGTACTTGCGACCATTTTGGTGTTACTAAGGATGTTGACTTGATTATGGGAACATTCAGCAAGTCATTCGCATCACTGGGAGGCTTTATTGCTACCGACTCCATCACTGCGAACTACCTCCGCCACAATTCCCGCTCATACATTTTCAGCGCAAGTATTACTCCGGCATCTACCGCCGCAGCAAATGCCGCTCTTGACATTATGGAGAGCGAACCGGAACGTATTGAAAACTTGTGGAAAGTTACAAACTATGCATTGGAAGGCTTCCGCAACATTGGTTGTGAGATAGGCAACACATCCACTCCTATCATTCCGCTTTACATCCGCGACAATGACAAAACATTCGCCATCACACGCGACCTTCTCGAAGAAGGCATTTTTGTCAATCCGGTAGTATCTCCAGCTGTTCCATCACACGACACCCTTATCCGTTTCAGCCTGATGGCCACACACACTATCGAGCATGTTGACATCGCATTGGACAAAATCGGAAAGATTTTCCGCAAATATGGCGTCATCAAATAAGACAGACTCATTCATAAAAACACAAACGGCGGGTGGGATTTGTTTCCCATCCGTCGTTTGCATTTTACCGTTCCAACCATTACAAACAAGAAGAAAAACGCTCCCAATCTTGATTTAGTTAAAATAATTAAAGTAACAATATTGTTATATCTCCACAAATCTTTGGCAATACTTTTGCAAAAAAAATCCATAATGAAAAAAAGATTGATTATTGCAATGCTGTTTGCATTGTCTATTCCTCCGTGTTGCATTTATGGCCAAAGAATCAAAGGTAGCGATACTGTACTTCCTCTTACACAAGAATTATCCGAGCATTATTTAAATGAAAATCCAACCCAAAGCATAACGGTCACCGGAGGTGGATCCGGTGTAGGGATTTCTGCGTTACTTGACGGCACAACAGACATAGCCATGTCATCCAGAGCCATCAAGTTCAGCGAAAAGATGAAATTGAAAAAAGCTGGAAAACAATACAAAGAAGTTATTGTCGCATTTGACGCATTGGCGGTAATTGTCAACCCGGCAAATCCAGTCAAATGCCTTACACGCGAACAGCTGGAACTAATTTTCAGAGGAAAAATAAAAAACTGGAAAGACGTTGGCGGACCTGATATGCGCATTGTCGTATATTCACGAGAAACATCATCCGGTACTTACGAATTCTTCAAAGAAAGCGTATTAGCCAACAAAAACTACATGAGCAGCGTATTGTCTATGCCTGCCACAGGAGCCATTATTCAATCTATCAGCCAAACCAAAGGTGCCATCGGCTACGTAGGACTGGCATACTTGAATCCACGCGTAAAGGCCCTTGACATTTCCTACGACAACAAGTCGTATGTCAAACCATCTGTAGAATCGGCAATAAACAAGACCTATCCAGTGGTCCGCCCATTGTATTACTATTATGATGCTGACAAAGAAAGCACAGTTCGAGCGTTTCTGGATTTCATCAATTCAGATAAAGGAAGAAAAATTGCGCTTGACGGCGGATTTATACCCAATATCAACTAACTATGCAAAAAATGAACATTCGAAAAATCATCGATTCTGTTTTCAAACGTATTTTCACTATCAGCGGTTTTGCAACAAGTGCTGTAATTCTGCTTATCATAGTATTCTTGTTCTCCGAAGGTGCCGGATTGTTTAATGCAAGAATCATCGAAGATGGATACGTCCTTGCTATCAACAAAGAAAACCCTGTAAATGAACTCAATGCTGTTCAAATCAAAGAAATTTTTGATGGGGATATTACAAATTGGGAAAAAGCCGGAGGTGACAACCGCAACATTGAAGTATTCCGCCTGGAGCATCTCGACAAAATGTTTACAGAAGAACAATTGGGCAAAGAATATGAAAATGCCGGCCTGTTGCTCGACTCCCTTATCACTGCACGACCGGGAATGATTGCTTTCGTACCGGAATCTCTGGTAGCAGGACAAGAGAGCTTGAAGTTTATCCAAAACAACACGATTCCTCTTAAAGACGTTTTATTAGGAACAGAATGGTTTCCTACGGCTACCCCGTCACCAATATTCGGCATTGTCCCCCTCATACTTGGCACACTTTGGGTTAGCTTCTTCGCCATTCTTATTGCTTTGCCCTTTGGCATTTCTGTGGCAATGTATATGTCTGAAGTAGCGAGTGAACGAGTTCGCAATTTTCTAAAACCGGTCATTGAACTGCTCAACGGTATCCCCTCTGTTGTATTTGGCTTTTTTGGCCTTGTTGTCATTGTTCCTTTCCTTCAGAAAGTTTTTGACCTTCCCGTAGGCGAATCTGGGATAGCCGGCAGTGTGGTTTTAGCCATCATGGCACTACCAACCATTATCTCGGTTTCCGAAGATGCGATGAGAAACTGTCCGCGCAGTATGCGCGAAGCAAGTTTGGCACTTGGAGCTACAAAATGGCAGACAATAAAAAATGTGGTAATGCCCTACTCGTCTTCAGGGATTGCATCCGGAGTAGTTTTGGGCATCGGCCGCGCCGTAGGCGAAACAATGGCTGTACTGATGGTGACCGGAAATGCAGCCGTTATGCCGACATCACTTTTTGAACCGTTAAGAACAATTCCGGCCACCATTGCCGCAGAACTTGGCGAGGCTCCGGCCGGCAGCGCACACTACCAGTCATTGTTCTTGCTCGGAGTTATACTTTTCATTATAACAGTACTCATCAACACTTGTGTTGACTATATCTCAAACTCTAAAAAACGATAATCCGATGGATTCAATTTTCTCAGAAAAATATAGAAGCAGAAAAAAATTACAGCAGATAATTGTTTTTGGCATATTCCGTATCTTCAGTTTCTCCATTGTTCTGATATTGTTCGGAATTCTTGGCTTCCTGATAGTTAAAGGTGCCAGTGTGTTGAGCTGGGATTTTTTTACCGAATCCCCCACCGACGGGATGACAAAGGGCGGCATTTTTCCGGCCATTGTCGGAACACTTTATCTTATGCTTGGCAGTGCCCTCTTTTCTTTCCCTATTGGAATTATGAGCGGCATTTATATGAATGAGTATGCGTCAAACGGAAATTTAGTCCAATTCATCCGCTTTATGACCAACAATCTTAGCGGCATACCGTCAATAGTCTTTGGCTTGTTCGGTATGGCACTATTCGTTTCCTACCTCGATTTCGGCGACAGTATTTTGGCCGGTTCTCTGACACTGGGACTACTGTCTCTACCGGTTGTAATCAGAACTACGGAAGAAGCACTTAAGGACATTCCGAACACCTATCGTGAAGGTAGCCTTGCATTAGGAGCAACTAAATTCCAAACAATCTGGCACGTAATCCTTCCAATGGGTATGCCGCGTATCATTACCGGACTTATCCTATCGTTAGGAAGAGTTTCCGGAGAAACAGCACCGATTCTTTTCACATGTGCCGCCTACTTCCTACCACAATTGCCTTCCAGCATATTCGATCAGTGTATGGCTCTTCCTTATCATCTTTACGTCGTTTCGACCAGCGGCACTGACTTGGAAGCACAACAGCCGATCGCATACGGCACGGCACTTGTACTGATTCTTATCATCTTAATTATCAATCTCCTTGCAACAGGATTGCGCAAATATTTCGAAAACAAAAACAAATAACAACATGAACAAGATTGAAGCGTGTAATGTAAATTTTTATTATGGCGATTTCCACGCATTGAAAAATATTTCCCTCACTGTTGAAACAAACGAAGTGGTAGCATTCATCGGACCGTCCGGTTGTGGAAAGTCTACGTTTCTCCGGCTATTCAACCGCATGAACGATTTAATACCCTCCACACGCTTGGAAGGCTCCATCAAAATCGATGGCGCTGACATCTATGACAAAGCTACCGACATTGACAAACTCAGATGCAACGTCGGCATGGTGTTCCAACGCCCAAACCCTTTTCCTAAAAGCATTTTTGAGAATGTGGCCTATGGTTTGAAAGTGAACGGAATCAAAGACAAGCATTTTATTGAGCAACGGGTAGAGGAAACATTGAGAGGAGCTGCTCTATGGGACGAAGTCAAAGACAAGCTGAAACAGTCCGCCTTGGCACTTTCTGGAGGACAGCAACAACGTCTCTGCATAGCAAGGGCCATGGCTGTCAAACCGTCTGTCCTGCTCATGGACGAACCGGCATCTGCATTGGACCCGATATCTACAACAAAGGTAGAAGAACTTATTCGAGAACTGAAGGACCAGACAACAGTCGTTATTGTCACCCACAACATGCAACAGGCATCACGTGTCAGTGACAAAACAGCCTTCTTTTATTTGGGTGAACTTATAGAATACGGAAATACTAAGAAAATATTCACACAGCCGGAAAAAGAAGCGACACAGAATTATATCACTGGTCGTTTCGGTTAGCGGCAATCAACATAAAATCTAAACATATGGTAAAATTTATAGACAACGAACTGCTTTCCATCAAGAAGGAAATTCTTGACATGTGGGACTTGGTTTACAATCAGCTTTCCAGAGCAAACCAAGCTATGACAACCATGAACACCGATATTGCCAACAAAATCATGGTTCAAGAAAAACTGGTAAACTCCTACGATTTGAAAATTGACAGTCTTATTGAAGACTTCATAGCACTTTACACTCCGGTTGCCGTCGATCTTCGCTTTGTTCTTGCCATGCTCAACATCAACAACAATCTTGAGCGAATCGGCGATTATGCAGAAAGCATTGCACGCTTTGTAATCCGCAGAAATAGAGAAACAATTGAACGTCCTCTGCTGGAAGCGCTACGGCTGGATGAAATGTTCGAGCATGTACTTTTCATGGTAGAAACAGCCAAACGAGCAATGAAAGAAGAAAACATCGAACTTGCCAACGTCGTACTTGAAGAGGACAACCTTTTGGATGAAATAAATGCAGATGCACTACGCTTCTTAGTAGATTATGCAGAACAACATCCCGACAAAATGAGACTGTGCCTGGAGTTAAACGGTGTATTCCGAAAGCTTGAACGAACAGGAGATCACATTAACAACACAATGGAAGACATCATCTTCTACCTCAATGCCAAAGTTTTAAAACATATGGGCAAACATGAATAATGATTCACCGAGGTGATATAAAGAAAGTCCAGACCTTTGGCCTGGACTTTCTTTATATCACAGTTTCAGAGAAATCAATAGTTTCGGGCGAAAATCACTCGCTGTGCAGATGGTTTTCCGGTCACCATACACTTGCCCGGAGTCTTGTCGCCGTCCAATGGAATACAACGGATTGTGGCTTTTGTTTCTTCCTTAATTCTCTCTTCGGTTTCTGTTGTACCATCCCAGTGAGCAAGGATAAAGCCACCTTCTTCGATCTTTTCCTTAAACTCTTTGTAAGTGTCAACTTCAATCATTCGAGAGTTACGGTAGTTCAACGCCTTTGTATAGATATTGCTCTGGATTTCTTCCAATAATCCAGCAACATAATCAACAATACCGTCCAACGACGCCGAAGATTTTTCCAATGTATCGCGACGCATCACTTCCACTGTATTGTTTTCCAAATCGCGGGCACCGATAGCCAGACGAACAGGAACACCCTTCAATTCATAGTCAGCAAACTTAAAGCCCGGACGCTTATTGTCAGCATCATCGTATTTCACGCTAATGCCCTTAGCACGGAGTTCAGCCACAATAGGCTCAACGCGTGCAGTAACGGCAGCCAATTGTTCTGCATTCTTATAAATCGGAATAATCACAACCTGAATTGGAGCCAAATGCGGAGGCAAAACCAAACCGTTGTCATCAGAGTGAGTCATAATCAACGCACCCATCAAACGAGTAGAAACGCCCCAAGATGTAGCCCAAACATATTCAAGTTTGTTTTCTTTATTGATGAACTTAACATCGAATGCCTTTGCAAAATTCTGGCCAAGGAAGTGTGATGTACCAGCCTGCAAAGCCTTTCCGTCCTGCATCATTGCTTCAATAGTGAACGTATCCAAAGCACCTGCAAAACGTTCATTAGCGGTCTTGACACCTTTTACAACCGGAACAGCCATATAACGTTCTGCGAAATCAGCATAGACGTTCAACATCTTCGTTGCTTCTGCTAAAGCCTCTTCTTTAGTAGCATGAGCCGTATGACCTTCTTGCCACAAGAACTCGGCAGTTCTCAAGAACATACGCGTTCTCATTTCCCAACGGAATACATTAGCCCATTGGTTACAAAGGATAGGAAGGTCACGATATGATTGAATCCAGTTTTTATATGTGTTCCAAATAATTGTTTCCGAAGTAGGACGAATAATAAGTTCTTCTTCCAAACGTGCTTCAGGGTCTACAACGACACCACTGCCGTCTTCTGCATTTTTCAAACGATAGTGTGTTACAACCGCACATTCTTTTGCAAAACCTTCCACATGCTCTGCTTCTCTACTCAAGAATGATTTTGGAATCAGAAGTGGGAAATATGCATTGACATGGCCTGTTTCTTTAAACATTTTATCCAGCTGTTGCTGCATCTTTTCCCAGATTGCATATCCATAAGGCTTGATAACCATACAACCGCGGACTGCTGATTGTTCTGCCAAATCAGCCTTAACAACCAAGTCATTATACCACTGCGAATAATTTTCGCTACGTTTTGTCAAATCTTTTAGCTCCTTTGCCATTATTTTATTTTTTTTGCAAAGATAGTGGAAGTTATGCTGAGTGCAAAAGATTTCCTCTCAATTTTACAACAACTCCAAATCACTACCTTCTATTAAACAACAGAAATTGCCAATAATGCACCAAGGTACAGCATCGGCAATTCGTATATCATTAGCTTCCAACAAATCACGCTATTAATTTAGCATACCTTTTTTTGACAATTTTATCATTTCCAAACCTGGCACAAGATATATTTCAAGCCTGCGGTTTGCCGCACGATTGTCAATCGAATTATTCGGCAACAGCGGTTCTGATGCCCCCATCGCGTATGGTATCACATAATCACTGGTTCCGGCATTCATCTGAAACCAGTCCAACACCGCAAGTACACGACTTTCGGTCAGGCGGTCCGTGTATTTTGTCGTACCCGTATTGTCGCTATGCATCACCAACAATACCCGATAAAAATCTGTCGTATTCAGAAACTGCAAACATGGTTTCAATGCCTTTGCAGCCCTTGGACTCAGTTCTACCTCATTCGGCAAAAACAATTCGTCAGATGGAATTGTAATAATAACCACTTCTCCCGAACGCATTGCTTCAACCGTATATCCGGCCACAATCATCTTTTTTGCCACAGTCAGCTGATACTCTTTAATGGCGTCCTTTTGCGAGCCCAATTCCGGTATCGACAAATTTTCATCGAGCGACATTTCATACAGTTGTTCCAACGTATACGCTGTATTATTGCGCGTGGCAGGCACGGTGTCTTTCTGACTTTTCAGACTTTTCACAACCGGCTCGGCAACAACCGCCACCGTATCTGTCTCCACCTGTTGTTCGACCTGTTCCGATTTAAATAAACCTCGGATAGTGTTGAGTCCCTTCTGGAAAATATTTTGAGAAACACTTTCCACCGGAATCACCCCCAAGGCCAAGCAAAGAACAAGAACTAAGCTACCTCGTCTCATACTTCCGCGTTTTAGAAATCAAAATCGTCAATCGAATCCTCGTATTCCAATTCTAAATGCACGATATTTTCAACATCATCCAAGTCTATCGGATTGTCCTTGTCCTTTTTCAAAGACTTTTTCACGAATTCAAACAATTCAGATTCATCAAACTCATCATCCGACTCATCTATATCATTCAAGTCGAAATAGCCTTTGTTTTCGTAAAATTCAAAAATGATATCAATAACCAGCAAAATATCGTCATCCGAATATTTTTCAGCAACATCTGAAGGCAAATTTGAAAGAATATATTTTACGGCATCATTTTCTTCGTATGTTTTCATTTCACCCATATCTTTTGGATTTTATTAATTAGTATTTCTTTCTTAAATTCTGCTTTGCAATTTAATCACTCCGACTGAAATCTCCCCATTCCTGAAAATCAAAATTGACTTGCAATAATTCCCTCCGGCAAATCCATCACCAGGCGACTGTTTTCTTCATCCACTTCCAGAATAAACTCCTCTGCAATCGGAATCAAAAATTCATCCTCACCTTTTTGGACAACAAAAAGAGCGTTCTCGGTAGAATCATCAACATCCTCAATATAACCAATCAACGAACCATCGGCGGCAACGATGTCAAATCCAATAAAGAAGTCACAATAAACTTCATCATCGGCTTCTACCATTTCATGCTTCAATACATAAATCGGCTTATTGACAAACATCTTGACATCAGCCTCCGAATCAATTCCTTCCAATTTCACAAGGATTGTATGATCATTCTTCTGCCTGTATTTTTCGATGAAAAAAGGAACATTAATACCGTCAATACACGAAATAAGTGTTGAAAAATGTTCCAAATCATCAATGTCGCAGACAAAGGTAGCAGATATTTCACCCGCTACTCCATGAGGCTTGTTATATACCCCGACTTTTGATATTTCGTCGTTTGTAATCATCAGTTCTGTTATTTCCGTTTTTTTGATTTCTTGGCATTGGCAGCCGGCTGTTGAGTCAACTCCTTAAAATCACGCAACTGGCATGTAGACGAATCCAACAGGATTTTACCTTTTGAATAATAGGCAAGATCTTTAAAAATCTTGTCATCATCAACGCCATCTTTATTGACAGCCAACATCATTTTTTTCATATGATGCGCCAGCAACATAACCAATTGGGTGCGTTCCTCCCCTTCCGGCATATCAGCAGCGATATCAATCAATTCTTCCAGGATTTTTCCATAATGACGAAATTTGATTGGACGCAACTCATACTCCACAGGTTCCGGACGCGAATGCAAGTTTTCAGGCTTCAACACTTCGCAAGGATAATCAATGTCAAGCTTGAAATCCGAAATAATAGCCAACTGATTCCAGAGCATTTTATTAAAATCATCTACATCGCGAAGATTTGAAAACAAGTTGCTCATTATGTCTATAATAGCATATGCACAACGAGTCCGCTCCTCACGGTCTTCAATCGACATACAATGATCAACCATCTGCTGGACATTTCGGCCATATTCCGGCAAAACCAGCTTTTCCTTTTGTGTATTATATTCCAACATAATAGAATTTATAAAACTGTTACATTCCCAAAAGCAACCTACTTCAATGCATTCTTTTTAGGAACAGTTGTCTGGAATTTCTTAATATAATTTGGCGTAGAGTAAGCCAAATCAAGGAAATCACCCTCACGATAAGCTTTTTCCGACAACGCAATCATATCAACGGCATTCAACTGTACTCCATAGACAAATTCAGCATTGTCATTGACAATGACATCCTTCACCTTGTCAGCGCCATTACCCATAAAAAACATTTTATGGCTGGAAAGCAATTCAGAAAACGAATTCTCATCAATAATCATAGCCTGATTGGGAAGAACTTCATTCAATGCCAAATCATAGACGGCTGTAAAAACTTCCATTCGGCGGGCATCAATCATCGGAACGAACAAATCGTTGGGACCAATGTGGTGAGAAAACATCACAGCTACGCTTAGAATCTTCAGCGTATTGACACCAATCAAAGGAATTCCCAAGCCAAAGCACAAACCTTTAGCTTCGGAAAGACCAATTCTTAACCCAGTATACGACCCGGGACCGATACTAACAGCCACAGCATCAAGTTTCATCTCACATTGCGCAGCATAATCCAACGCATCCTTAACAAATCCACTCAATACCGTCGCATGGTTACGGCCTTTATAGTCCGCATTATGAAATTTCATTTCTCCGTCCTGCGACAAACATACAGAACAGACATCAGTTGATGTTTCAATATTTAAAATCGTTGACATATCATTGTATTTTTATGGCATACCAATGCCGCAAAAATGTTAGTACACAGCAAAAGCAGTTTTTAAAACTCACGGAAGCATGTTTTCATCGTCACATTCAAGCATTTCCATAAGCATCGAAAAACACATACTCTGCTTTATGCAAAGGTAATAAAAAAAGCATAGCCCAACCTTATGTTTATAAGAAAAGGCCAAAGAATTGACAAAATTTCAGCAAAATTGTTGCACAATAAAAAAATTAAGCATACCTTTGCATCACTTTAACAATTCGATTCGCTAGCTCAGCAGGTAGAGCACAACACTTTTAATGTTGGGGTCCTGGGT
>ERZ791737.259-NODE-259-length-57709-cov-26.180543_pt1 | contig 57709 bp, 53 predicted proteins | sample MGYA00510042_ERZ791737 | MGnify/ENA primary metagenome ERZ791737 (study PRJEB30046, sample SAMN00791965) | human gut metagenome | study: EMG produced TPA metagenomics assembly of the A metagenome-wide association study of gut microbiota in type 2... | reverse complement strand
GGCACCTCCCCTTTCAGGCGGAGGAATTTGAGATACTCCGCTAAATTCCCATTTATTAAATAGAATTATTATGAAGAAAATACTTTTTATAGACCGTGACGGTACATTAGTCATTGAACCGCCGGTCGATTATCAACTGGACTCACTGGAAAAGCTGGAGTTCTATCCGAAAGTAATGCGCAATCTCGGCTTTGTCCGCAGCAAGTTGGATTTTGAGTTTGTGATGGTGACCAACCAGGACGGGCTGGGTACAGCATCCTTCCCGGAAGAAACCTTCTGGCCCGCACACAATCTTATGATGAAGACGCTGGAAGGAGAGGGGATCACGTTCGACGACATCTGCATAGACCGCAGCATGCCGGCCGATAATGCTCCGACCCGCAAACCCCGTACCGGTATGCTTACCAAATACCTGAATAATCCGGAGTACGACCTTGCCAATAGCTTCGTCATCGGCGACCGCCCCACAGATGTGGAATTGGCAAAGAATCTGGGCTGCCGTGCCATCTTTCTGCAAGAAGACACTTCTTCGTTGAAACCTGTCTCCGAAGGCGGAAGTGCGGCTTGTGAAGGACTTCAAGACGTCTGCGCCCTTGTTACCAAAGATTGGGACAAAGTTGCCGAATTCCTTTTTGCCGGCGAGCGTAAGGCCGAAGTACGCCGCACTACGAAAGAAACCGATATCTACGTAGCCCTGAACCTGGACGGCGACGGACATTGTGATATCCATACCGGCTTAGGTTTCTTCGACCACATGCTGGAGCAGATAGGCAAGCACGGCGGCATGGACCTGACTATCCATGTGAAAGGCGACCTTGAAGTGGACGAGCATCATACGATAGAAGATACCGCCCTCGCTCTTGGCGAATGTCTTTATCAGGCATTGGGCAGTAAGCGGGGAATTGAGCGTTATGGATATGCCTTGCCTATGGACGATTGCCTTTGCCAGGTGTGTCTGGACTTCGGAGGCCGCCCGTGGCTTGTATGGGATGCCGAGTTCAAACGCGAGAAGATAGGGGAGATGCCTACGGAAATGTTCCTGCACTTCTTCAAGTCGCTGAGCGATGCCGCCAAGATGAATCTCAATGTCAAGGCCGAAGGCGGGAACGAACATCATAAGATAGAGGGCATCTTCAAAGCGCTGGCGCGTGCACTGAAGATGGCGGTGAAGAGAGATATCTATCATTTTGAGCTGCCAAGCTCGAAAGGGGTGCTGTAAGCGCAACGCAAACGAAGAAGGCATCGGTTCCTCATTATCAATGCAGTTTTACCTTATCAGTGCAGTTTCACTTTATCAGTAATAAAGCAACGCTTTATTACTAGTAAAGTGATGCTTTAATACTAGTAAAGCACTACTTTATTACTAGTAAAGCGTTGCTTTATCTATTATACAGAACTAATAAAGTTACATACCGCTGATTAGAAGATATTTATGTGTGCACGCTTTCTTTGCAACCTTGCCTGCCGGTCATTGTTGGAAAGAAGCGAAACGATGAAGAAAAATAGAATCGCAAATGAAACTTTTCCGTATCTTTGTCAGCAAAAAGATATATAGACATTATGTCACACTTGGCTCCCCTGATAGCTGATTTAGCTCTGATATTGATTTGTGCAGGAATCATGACCCTGCTCTTTAAGAAGTTAAAGCAACCCTTGGTGTTGGGATATGTAGTAGCGGGTTTTCTGGCCAGCCCTCACATGACCTATACACCTTCGGTGATGGACACGGCAAACATACAGACGTGGGCAGACATCGGCGTTATCTTCCTGCTGTTTGCGTTGGGACTGGAATTCAGTTTCAAGAAGATAGTGAAGGTGGGAGGGGCTGCCATCATTGCGGCATGTACCATCATCTTCTGCATGATACTGCTGGGAGTGGCGGTCGGCACGGGCTTCGGCTGGAAGCGGATGGACTGTATCTTCCTGGGCGGTATGATAGCGATGTCGTCTACCACCATTATCTATAAAGCTTTTGATGATTTGGGCATGCGCAAGAAACAGTTTACCGGACTGGTTCTGAGCGTGCTTATTCTGGAAGATATTCTTGCCATTGTCTTGATGGTGATGCTTTCTACGATGGCAGTCAGCAATAACTTTGAGGGCACGGAGATGCTGGAAAGTATTGCCAAACTGCTGTTCTTCCTGATACTTTGGTTTGTGGTAGGCATCTACCTCATCCCCGTACTGCTGAAGCGCTGCCGGAAGCTGATGAGCGAGGAAACGTTGCTGATCGTGTCTCTCGGACTTTGTTTCGGCATGGTGGTGCTGGCTGCGCATACCGGTTTCTCGGCTGCTTTCGGGGCATTCATCATGGGGTCTATTCTTGCTGAAACGGTTGAGGCGGAGAGCATCGAGCGGCTGGTGAAGCCGGTGAAGGACTTGTTCGGAGCCATCTTCTTCGTATCGGTCGGCATGATGGTAGATCCGGCCATGATTGTGGAATATGCCGGACCTATCGTTGTGATAACCTTGGCTGTGATTATCGGGCAGTCGCTTTTTGGTACTTTAGGTGTATTGCTGGCGGGGCAACCGTTGAAGACGGCCATGCAATGCGGCTTCAGTCTGACGCAAATCGGTGAATTTGCCTTTATCATAGCTTCGCTGGGTGTTTCGCTGCACGTTACCAGTCACTTCCTGTATCCCATTGTAGTGGCGGTGTCTGTCATAACCACCTTCCTCACTCCTTATATGATTCGCCTGGCAGAGCCGGCTTCCAACTTTGTAGATACGCATTTGCCCGACAGATGGTTAAGTTTCCTGACCCGCTATGCATCCGGTTCGCAGACGGTGAACCATGAAAGCCTGTGGAAGAAGTTGATATTTGCATTGGTACGCATTACGGTGGTGTACTCCATTATCAGTGTGGCGGTGATAGCTTTGGCGTTCCGCTTCCTGGTGCCCTTGTGCCGCAACAGCCTGCCCGGAATCTGGGATTCCTTGCTGGCGGCTTTTGTCATCATCTTGTTCATAGCTCCTTTCTTGCGGGCCATTATGATTAAGAAGAACCATTCGGTGGAGTTCGTTACTTTGTGGAAGGACAATCGCGGAAACCGGGCGCCGCTGGTGGCTACGATTGTACTGCGTATTCTGCTGGCTGTTTCGTTTGTCATGTTTGTGATAGGCGGGCTGTTCAAGGTTTCTGTCGGTCTGGTGTTCGGGGTGGCTGTATTTTTAGTGACTCTGATGATACTTTCCCGCCAGTTGAAGAAACAGTCTATCATGATAGAAAGAACCTTTTTCCAGAACCTGCGCTACCGCGACATGCGTGCCGAATATCTGGGCGAGAAGAAGCCGGAATATGCCGGTCGTCTGCTTTCGCGCGACTTACACTTGACGGATTTCCAGATTCCCGGTGAGTCGGAATGGGCGGGCAAGACGTTGGCGGAGCTGAACTTCGGAAAGAAATACGGTGTACATGTCGTTTCCATTCTCCGGGGCAGAAAGCGTATCAATATTCCCGGTGCATCCGTCCGTCTTTTTCCGCAGGACAAGATACAAGTGATTGCTACGGACGAAGAACTGAATGTGTTCGGTCAGGAGATGGATAAAGTGTCGGCCATGGACAGCGATGTGGTGGAGAAGAGCGAGATGATTCTGCGCCAGTTCAGCGTAGACGAGCATTCTCCCTTCCTAAACAAGACGCTGAAGGAGGCGGGGATACGCGAGAAGTATCACTGCCTGATTGCCGGTGTGGAGCGGGAAGGGGAGACCTTGCATGCTCCCGATCCGCGCGAGCCTTTCACGGAAGGTGATGTGGTATGGATTGTGGGAGAGAATGATGATGTATATAAATTAGTCAACCAAGATATAAATGAAGAGTATTATGAAAAGTGATCCGAAAGAATGTCTGTATTGTCAGAACAACGAAACGTTGCACAATCTTATGATTGAGATTGCACAACTGAGTGTTTCACGCGTTTTCCTGTTTAAGGAACAAACCTACCGCGGGCGTTGCCTGGTGGCTTACAAAGACCATGTGAACGACTTGAATGAGTTGAGTGATGAAGAACGCAATGCCTTCATGGCAGATGTGGCCCGCGTGACCCGTGCCATGCAGCAAGCGTTCCAGCCGGAGAAGATAAATTACGGTGCCTACTCCGATAAACTGTCTCATCTCCACTTCCACCTGGCACCTAAGTATGTGGATGGTCCCGATTATGGCGGCACCTTCCAGATGAATCCGGGGAAGGTTTACCTGACGGATGAGGAGTATCAGGAATTGATTGAGGCAGTGAAGAAAGAGTTATAGTTTACCCAGTATCTTATCCATCACCCAATTTGTAAGTGTAGCACTTTCGCCGTCGCAAGAACAGATGGACTTGCCGAGCAGATGGTCTACTACGGCTTGGATAAGCGGCTGTTGGACGTATGTGGGATTTTCTACGAAGATCTCTTCCCGGCCTTTTTCCGTATGTATGGCAATAGGGTCGTAAGTGAATACGGAGAAGCAGATCATTCCCTTGTCTCCGATGATTTCGATACGGTCTTCGCGGGCAGATTCGTGAGCGACAAAGCACCAGGAACCACTGCCCACCAATCCGTTGTCGAACTGGAAACATGCACTGAGGGTGTCTTCCACGGGATATAGACCGCCGCGGTTGCTCTTGTATCCGCTGGCTTCGAGAATGCAGCCGAATATTTCCTGCAACAAGTCTATCTGATGCGGAGCAAGGTCGTAGAAGTATCCTCCGCCGGCAATATCGGCTTGCACGCGCCAAGGTAGATTCTCCTTATTGTAATCCAGGTCGCGTGGAGGCTGGGCAAAGCGGATTTGGATATTGATGACATTGCCGATGACACCTTCGTCTACCAGTGATTTTACTTTCTGGAAGTAGGGCAGATAGCGGCGGTAATAGGCTACGAAGCATGGAACGCCTGTTTCTTTGGAAATGCGATTGATGCGGCAGCACTCCTCGTAGGTAACTGCCATCGGCTTTTCAATGTAAACAGGCTTTCCTGCCTTCATGGACATGATGGCGTAGGTGGCATGCGAAGAAGGAGGAGTGGCGATGTAGATGGCGTTTATCTCTTCGTCATCAATCAGTTCCTGGGCGTCGTCGTACCATTTGGGAATGTTTCTTTCTTTGGCATAAGCTTTCGCTTTCGCTCCATTCCGGCTCATGACAGCCACAACCTCAGAGTTCTCTATCTTCTGAAAGGCGGGACCGCTTTTGTATTTGGTCACTTCTCCGCAACCAATGAATCCCCATTTAATAATTTTCTCGCTCATATTTATTCTCCTTCAAAGTCAAAATCAAAGTCAAAGTCGTCCATGAATTCCGGTGCGGTGAAGTCCTCCAAGGTACGGCGGTCTTTCTTTGTGGGACGTCCGGTTCCTTTGGCGCGGTTCACGAAACCGCTGACACGGCTCATTTCCAACAATTCGTATTGGTCCGGAGTTGTTACATTCTCCATCACTTCGGGTACAAGTTTGGCTCCCACACGTTTCTCGATGGGTTGCAGCACCTTAAAAGAGTAAGTGATGGGCGGCTTCCGTACCTGAATCACGTCTCCCGGCTTTACCATGCGGGCGGCTTTTGCCAATCCTCCGTTGATGCTTACCCGGCCTTTCTTGCAGGCTTCGGCGGCAATGGTGCGTGTCTTGAAAATACGCACTGCCCACATCCATTTATCTATTCTGGCTTCATTCATCATCTACTAACTACTATCTACTATCTACCAACTACTTTTTGTTAAACTGATTCATCGTGATATCAATTCCTGCCAGGCAGAAGCTTTTGATTATTTCTCCGGCAGTTTCCAGCCTCTCATCCATTGTCTTCCAATCCTCGTCGGTGAAGTGCCCTAACACAAAGTCAATCTGTCCGCCACGGGGAAAGTCGTTGCCGATTCCGAAACGCAGGCGGGCATAGTTCTGGGTACCGAGGGTGGCAGCAATATGCTTCAGACCGTTATGTCCGGCATCACTCCCTTTGCCTTTCAGGCGTAGCGTGCCGAAGGGCAGGGCAAGATCGTCTACCACTATCAACACATTCTCCAATGGAATGTTTTCTTTCTGCATCCAGTAGCGCACGGCATTGCCGCTGAGGTTCATGTATGTGGAGGGCTTCAGCAGCAATAGCTGGCGGCCTTTGACTGATAGGGTAGTGGTAAATCCGTAACGCCCGTCGGTAAAGGTGGCACCTGCTGCCTTGGCCAAAGCATCTACTACCATGAATCCGATGTTATGGCGGGTTTCGTGGTATTCGGGTCCTATGTTACCTAATCCTACAATTAAGTATTTCATTCGTTTTTCTTTTATCCTTTGAAACTATCTCGATCTAAATAAAAAAAGGAACGCGGATTATCGCAGCTACCCGCGGATTATCAATGAAATCTGCGTATACTGCGTTAATCCGCGTTCCGAAATATCTTTTCTTCTTATGGAAGAGCTGATTAGTTGCCTGCAGCAGCAGCGGCACCTCTTGCAGCACGAGTCAGCTTAACGGCGCATACAACGGCTTCTTTTGCATTCAGTAATTCCAGACCTTCGTAGCTCAACTCGCCAACCTTAACTGTCTTACCCAGTCCCAGGTGAGAAACGTTAACAATCAGTCTTTCAGGAATTACATTGTACAAAGCTCTTACTTTCAGTTTACGCATCTGCAGTACCAGCTTACCACCGGCCTTCACACCTTCTGCCAAGCCTTCCATCTGTACCGGAACTTCCATTACGATAGGTTTAGCTTCGTCAATCTGATAGAAGTCAACGTGCAGGATAGTATCCTTTACCGGGTGGAATTGAATATCTTTCATGATAGCGTTTACCTTCTTACCGTCGATAATCAGGTCAACTACGTAGATGTGCGGAGTGTAAACCAGGTTACGCAGACCTTCTGCAGGTACAGTGAAGTGAACGTTTTCACCTGCACCATAAAGTACACAAGGTACACCGTTGTCTTTACGAATAGCTTTCAAAGCTCTTGCTTGTTCCGAAGAACGCTCTGCAATAGTTCTTGCAGTTCCTTTTACTTCAATTGATTTCATTTTTTAATTTTTTGTGTTACTCTAAATTAAGTAATTTCTTTGCTTAATTCACCATCACACGATGTGGGTCACCCACACGATGTTGCAAAAAAGCGGTGCAAAAGTACAGCTTCTTTTTGAATTATCAAAAGGTTATAACTTAAAATTCTATGTCTATTTTGATTTCTCCGTCCAGTGAAGAATCTTTTTCTTCTTTCAGCAAGTCCTCTTTGGGGGCTTCTATGCTTTCGGCGTCCTCGTCGGCAGCCTGTCTGGTGTAGCAGCCTTGCTGTGATTGGATGAAGCCGATGGCTTGTTGCAGTCCGTTCACGAACTTCTCAAAATCTTCCTTATATAAAAAGATTTTGTGCTTCTCGAAGCTCACTTGCGAGTCGTCTCCTTCGCCCATCACTACCTTCTTGCTCTCGGTAATGGCAAGGAACATTTCGTCTTTTCTGTTTTTCTTGACGTCCAAATAGTAGATGCGCTTACCAGCTTTAATAGATTGAGAGAATACGATTTCTTTGTCGTTCATGTCCGCTCCATTTTTCTTTTTAAAGTCTTCCATATTATATAGGTCTCAATTATAGTGTAATCTGGGCCCAAAATTGACGATTTTTTTTAAACTGTCAAAAGAAAAAGCCCGGATAATGAATATCTGCATTAAAAAATGTGATTTATTTGTGTAGACTCATTAAAAATGCCTACTTTTGCAGCTTATTAAAACATCAGTATTTACTTTTAGAATTATGATCAACAGAGTTCTTATTCGTCTTAAGATTATACAGATTGTATACGCTTATTATCAGAACGGCAGTAAAAATTTAGACTCAGCGGAGAAAGAATTGTTCTTTAGCCTTTCCAAGGCATACGACCTCTACAACTACCTGCTGATGCTGATGATAGCCCTGACGAATTACGCACAAAAACGCATTGATGCGGCTAAAGCCAAATTAGCTCCTACGGCTGCGGAGCTGTATCCCAACATGAAATTTGTGGAAAACAAGTTTATTACCCAGTTGGAAGTGAATAAACAGTTACTGGAATTCATTGCCAACCAGAAGCGTACCTGGGCCAATGATGAAGATTTCGTCAAAGGACTGTATGAGAAAATCGTAGAGTCTGATATATATAAGGAATATATGGCGTCTTCGGATAATTCTTACGAAGCCGACCGCGAACTGTGGAGAAAGCTCTACAAAACATTTGTTTTTAATAACGAAACCCTGGACCTTTTGCTCGAAGACCAAAGCCTTTATTGGAACGACGACAAGGAAATTGTAGATACTTTTGTACTGAAGACCATCAAGCGCTTTGAGGAAAAGAATGGTGCCAACCAGTCTCTGTTGCCCGAGTTCAAGGATGATGAAGACCAGGAGTTTGCCCGTCGCTTGTTCCGCCGTGCCATCTTGAATTGTGATTATTACCGTCATCTCATCAGCGAGAATACACGTAACTGGGATTTGGACCGTGTAGCTTTCATGGATGTGGTAATTATGCAATGTGCTTTGGCCGAAATATTAAGTTTCCCGAACATTCCGGTAAGTGTTTCGTTAAATGAATATGTAGATATTGCCAAGGTATACAGCACAGCCAAGAGCGGTAGCTTCGTCAACGGTACGCTGGATGGAATAGTTAATCAATTAAAAAAAGAAGGTAAGTTAACGAAAAACTGATACCTTTGTTGAATAATAAAAACTAAAACTGAGTATTTATGAGCTTAATGACTTTATTTTTCCTGCAAGCTCCCGCTGCAGCTCCAGGTGGTGGAAGCCTGATGTGGATTATGTTGATAGCGATGTTTGTTATCATGTATTTCTTCATGATCCGTCCGCAAAACAAGAAGCAGAAGGAAATTGCTAATTTCCGCAAGTCACTCCAGGTGAATCAGAAGGTAATTACCGCCGGTGGTATCCATGGCGTTATCAAGGAAATTAACGACAATGACGTAGTGCTTGAAATAGCTTCTAACGTTAAGATCCGTATCGATAAGAATTCTATTTTTGCCGCAGCTGCTGATGCTAACAGTAGCCAGGTTTCTAAATAATAGGAATGTGAGCCTATGTTCGAACGTAGGAACATAAAACATATCTATCTAAAGATAACCAGACAAGTGAAGGACTTTCTGCTTAGTGATAAAAGCAGGGAGTTCTTCATTTTTTTGTTTTTCTTCCTTGTGGCGGGTGGTTTCTGGCTGTTGCAAACCCTGAACAACGACTATGAGGCAGAGTTTTCCATCCCCGTACGGCTGAAAGGAGTACCCAATAATGTAGTGATTACTTCCGAACCGGCTTCCGAACTTCGTATCAAGGTGAAAGATAAAGGAACCGTGCTTCTCAACTATATGCTGGGAAAGAGTTTCTATCCCGTAACCCTCGACTATTCCGATTACAAGGGAGTAGACAACCAGGTGCGTATTTATGCCCCGCAGATTGAGAGGAAGGTATTGAGCCAGCTGAATGTCTCTACCCGCCTGCTTTCGATGAAACCTGATACGTTGGAGTATATTTATTCTACGGGAGCATCCAAACTGGTACCGGTAAGGCTGCAAGGTACGGTGAGTGCCGGGCGTCAATATTATCTGTCCGATACAATTTTTCGTCCCGATTCCGTATTGGTATATGCACCGGAAGGTGTGCTGGATACAATTACTGCCGCCTATACGCAGCGTGTGAAGTTGGAAGATATTTCGGACACGCTGAAACAGCAGGTGCCTTTGCGTGTTCAAAGGGGAGTGAAGTTTGTGCCCGCTTCCATTGAAATGATGCTTCCGGTAGATATTTATACAGAGAAAACGGTGGAAGTGCCGTTGCGTGGAGTGAACTTTCCTGCAGATAAAGTGCTGCGCGCTTTCCCTTCTAAGGTACAGGTTACTTTTCAGGTTGGCTTGAGCCATTTCCGGCAGATTACTGCCAATGACTTTCATATTTACGTATCTTATGAAGAGCTGTTGCGGCTGGGTTCTGATAAATATACGGTAAAGCTGCGGAATATACCGAAGGGTGTCAGCCAGATACGTTTCAACCCGGAGCAGGTGGATTTCCTGATAGAACAAGTTTCTCCCCATTATGGCAATTAAGATAGGTATAACCGGCGGCATCGGCAGCGGGAAAAGCGTTGTATCCCGGCTGCTGGAGGTAATGGGCATTCCCGTTTATATCTCGGATGTAGAGACAAAGCAGATTATGGCTACCGATTCGTTTATTCGCAAAGAGTTGGTTGCCCTGCTTGGCGAGGAGGTTTATGCCGGCGGTGTGTTGAACAAGCCGTTACTGGCATCCTACTTGTTTGGCAATCCCGAACATGCCAAACAAGTGAATGGTATTGTGCATCCTCGTGTCAAGGATGACTTCAGGCGATGGGCGCAGTGTCGTGCTGCTTATCCCATTGTGGGCATTGAATCTGCCATATTGGTCGAAGCCGGGTTTGCCGGCGAGGTGGATGTGATAGTTATGGTTTATGCTCCGGAAGAAGTACGCATAGAACGGGCCATCCGGCGCGACGCTTCTCCGCGCGAACTGATAGAAAAGCGAATCCGCAGCCAGATGAGTGATGAGGAAAAGCGCGGGTATGCGAATTTTGTTATTGCCAATGACGGTGAAACGCCGTTAATTCCACAGGTTTTAGGCTTGATTGCTTCACTTTCCCGAAGTATTGATCATCTTTCAGAAAAATAGGCGTTCCCTTAACAATAAAAAGAAGCAAGCTTATTTTGTATTCTCTTCGGCTTGCACTATCTTTGCCCCCCGAAAAAATAACTAATAAATAAAAGCGGATATACTATGTTGAAGACTATTTTGTCGATCTCCGGTAAACCGGGATTGTATAAACTCGTTTCTCGGGGAAAGAATATGCTGATTGTAGAATCACTTGTTGATAAGAAACGTTTCCCTGCTTACGGTAATGAGAAGATTATTTCTTTAGGCGATATCGCCATGTACACAGATACGGAAGATGTACCTTTGAAAGATGTGCTGACTTCCATGAAGAAGAAAGAGAACGGTGAAGTTGTGAAAATGGAGCTGAAGAAGGCTACTGCGGATGATCTGCGTGCCTATCTGGCAGAAGTGTTGCCGACTTTCGATCGCGACCGTGTCTATCCTTCGGATATCAAGAAACTGATTTCATGGTATAATCTGTTGGTAAAGAATAATATGACGGATTTTGAGGAAGCTCCGGAAGCAGGAGAAACAGCTGAGGCTAAAACTGAAGCGGCCGAATAAGAAATTTACATTCCCCTATTAATGAAGAAGGCTCTGAAACATTGCGTTTCAGAGCCTTCTTTGATAATATAGTTTAGGTTTAGTTTTTGAATATCAACCCGTCATTCGCACTGTTGGCATCTACCGTAATCGGTCTGCTGCGGTCTACCTCCTGCGACAGTAACTTCTTGGACAAGTCGTTCAGCAAGTAGTGCTGGATAGCACGCTTCACCGGACGGGCACCAAACTCAGGGTCATAGCCTGCATTGGCAAGGAAGTTGATAGCGGCATCGGTCAATATCAATTCTACACCATTGCCCGAAAGCATCTTCTGCACGCTCTTGATTTGAAGAACTACAATCTGCTTGATTTCCTTCTCCGTCAGCGGCAAGAACATGATAGTCTCGTCGATACGGTTCAGGAACTCCGGACGGATGGACTTCTTCAGCATATTCATCACTTCCTTCTTGGTTTCTTCTATCACTTCTTCCTTGTTGGAACTGTTCAGTTTCTCCATCTGGCTTTGGATATAGCCGCTGCCCATATTGGAGGTCATGATGATGATGGTGTTCTTGAAGTTCACCGTGCGACCCTTATTGTCCGTCAGGCGTCCGTCGTCGAGCACTTGCAACAAGATGTTGAATACATCCGGGTGCGCCTTCTCGATTTCATCGAACAGAACGACAGAGTAGGGCTTACGCCGTACAGCTTCCGTCAACTGGCCGCCTTCATCGTAGCCTACATATCCCGGAGGCGCTCCGACCAGACGGGATACACTGTGCTTCTCCTGATATTCACTCATATCGATACGGGTCATCATAGTCTCGTCATCGAAGAGGAATTCGGCCAATGCCTTTGCCAGCTCCGTTTTACCGACACCGGTAGTTCCCAGGAAGAGGAACGAACCGATAGGACGTCTCGGGTCTTGCAGCCCGGCACGACTGCGGCGTACGGCATCAGCCACGGCCTCGATGGCTTCGTCTTGTCCGATAACCCGCTTGTGCAACTCTTCTTCCAGATTCAGCAGCTTGTCCTTTTCGCTCTGCAGCATCTTGCTGACCGGTATGCCCGTCCAACGTGATACTACATCTGCAATATCTTCAGCATCTACTTCTTCCTTTATCATGGCCTTGTCGCCCTGCATTTCGTGCAACTTCTGCTGCGTCTCTTCAATTTCTTTGTTCAACGCTTGCAGCTTGCCGTAACGTATTTCGGCAACCTTGCCATAATCGCCCTCACGTTCGGCCTTGTCGGCTTCGAACTTCAGGTTTTCTATCTCCACCTTGTTCTGCTGTATCTTGTTGACCAATGTCTTTTCGCTCTGCCACTTTGCTTTGTACGAACTTTCCTGTTCTTTCAGTTCGGCAAGCTCCTTACCGATCTGCTCCAGCTTGGGCTTGTCGTTTTCGCGTTTGATGGCTTCGCGCTCAATTTCCAGCTGCTTGATTTTGCGGGAAATCTCGTCCAGTTCCTCCGGCACGGAGTCTACTTCCATACGGAGTTTGGCGGCGGCTTCATCCATCAGGTCGATGGCCTTGTCGGGCAAGAAGCGGTCGGTGATGTAGCGGTTGCTCAACTCTACGGCGGCGATGATGGCATCATCTTTAATCCGCACGTGGTGGTGGTTTTCATACCGCTCTTTCAGTCCGCGAAGGATGGAGATGGTGCTCAGCGTGTCCGGTTCGTTCACCATGACAATCTGGAAACGCCGTTCCAATGCCTTGTCCTTTTCAAAATACTTCTGATATTCGTCGAGGGTAGTGGCACCGATGCTTCTCAACTCTCCACGGGCCAGTGCCGGCTTCAGGATATTGGCGGCATCCATGGCGCCTTCGCCCTTGCCCGCACCTACCAATGTATGGATTTCGTCGATAAACAGAATGATGTCTCCTTCCGATTTCTTCACTTCATTGATAACGGCCTTCAGACGTTCCTCAAACTCACCTTTATACTTGGCACCGGCCACCAGTGCACCCATGTCCAGCGAATACACTTGCTTGTTCTTCAGGTTCTCCGGTACGTCGCCGCGCAGAATACGGTGTGCAAGCCCTTCTACGATGGCCGTTTTACCCGTACCCGGCTCACCTATTAATATAGGATTGTTCTTGGTACGGCGGCTCAGGATTTGCAGCACCCGACGGATTTCTTCATCACGCCCGATAACCGGGTCCAACTTGCCGCTACGTGCAGCCTCGTTCAGGTTGATGGCATATTTCTCCAATGATTGATAAGTATCTTCGCTGGATTGCGAAGTTACTTTCTCACCTTTGCGTAACTCATTGATGGCTTCGCGCAACTCTCTTTCCGTCATTCCGGCATCTTTCAGGATGGTGGAGGCGGTACTCTTCACGCTCAGCAGCGCCAGCAATATCGGTTCCAGGGAGACGAATTCGTCGCCCATCTCTTTGGAATACTGCGTAGCTTTCTGCAATATTTCGTTGGCCTCACGGCTCAAGTAAGGTTCTCCACCCGATACTTTGGGCAGGGAATCAATCTGTTTGTCTACAACAAGCGCAATCTGCTGGCCGTTCAAAGCAAGCTTCTGGAAGATGAAGTTGGTAACGTTTTCGCCTACCTTCATCACACTCTGAAGCAGGTGCACAGGTTCGATGGCTTGCTGCCCCCGGCTCTGCACCAGGTTTACGGCCTCCTGCACTGCTTCTTGCGCCTTAATGGTAAAATTGTTAAAGTTCATATCTGGTTCTCCTTTCTATTTTTATCAGTTTCATAACACTTGAGAGGACGCAAAAGATTTGCCAATGGCATAATTCGGACATATTTTCAGTTAATAGGATGAAATGAATGTCAAAATGTCTGATTCCCTGCCGGTTAAGCTTCTTTCGCTTCCATCATCTTGGGAGTTGCTTCTGTATGTTTGCACGCCAGTGGTGAAAGAAGTGATGGCTCTGGGGCATGTAGCAGGACTTAGCTTGTCACACTCAAGGACTGAGCCCACCAAAGGTTATGACTGAGATGTCAAAACACCCGGATGTTTTACCCCAAAAGATGGGGATGTATTATACTAAAACATCCGGATGTTTTAGGGTAAAAGATGGGGATGTTTTTTTATAATGGATGGAGATGTTTATACCTCTCAGTCATAACCTTTGGTGGGCTCACTCCTTGTGTGTGACGAACTAACTCCCGGTACGTGGTATGCCGGATTCTTCTTTGCTTCTTTTTACTATCATCATGCACAAGAAACTCCCCGTCAGAGTATAAAAAGAGCCGTATCAAGGAGGATTGAATAAAACTTTTCTTATCTTTACAACTTGAATTGTAAATTTAGAAGTAATGTTAGAAGATATAAAGCTTTCGGAGAATGTAATATTGATAGATGTTGCGTTTTTGAATGAATTTGTTCGTAGTGCAAAGAGTTTTTTAAGCATAAGGTTGGGACGCGAACTGCCCAATGTAGATTTGCCGGCATGGTTAAGCTATATGGCCCTGGATGCCGGGCTGAAGGTAGGGGAGAGTAAGATTGAAGTGATATTGCTACACGACCAGGCCGTCCATACATTAAGCTGTTGCGAACCGTCTGATTTGGATCATCTGGGCAGTTTGGCTTGCCGTACACCGATTGGAGAATATCTGTTTTCTTCCGTTTCTTCTTCCGGAATTGTTTCGACCGAAGAGTTGTATCTCGACTTGATGAACATTGCCCTGGATTCCACTGACGTGAGGTGCCTGATGTTATTGCCCTTTCACCCGGTATATGGTGACAAGGTGGAGGAGAAGTTATGCAGATTCTTTAAGAATAAAAAGGAAGAAGAGCGCAGCAGGGCCGTCTACTTCACGATGGAGGAGACTTCGCAACCGATATATTGTCGGCAGGAACCGGTGTCTTACTCTTTGGCGCATGCTTTCGGTATTAATCCTGATGAATTATAATGTTAATGTATGAGTGATTTTCGTCTAAAAGTATTCCAGTCCGTTGCGAAGAATCTGAGTTTTACAAAAGCTTCGCAGGAGTTGTTCATCAGTCAGCCTGCCATCACCAAGCATGTGCAGGAGTTGGAAACTGCTTATCAGACACGTCTGTTCGACCGTCAAGGTAGCCGGATTTCGCTGACGGAATCCGGGAAGTTGCTGTTGGAGCATTGCGAACGGATATTGGAAGACTATAAACGATTGGAATATGAGATGCACTTGCTGCACAATGAGTATACCGGTGAGTTGAAGCTCGGTGCCAGTACTACGATTGCGCAGTATGTGCTTCCTCCTTTGCTTGGCCGTTTTATCGGAAAATTTCCTCAGGTCAACCTTTCTTTATTGAACGGAAACTCCCGGGCGATAGAACTTGCCCTGCAGGAACACCGCATTGATTTAGGTTTGGTGGAGGGCGTTTTCCGTCTGCCCAATTTGAAATATACGACTTTTCTTGAGGATGAACTTGTAGCTGTGATCCGTACCAATAGTAAGCTGCCTGTGGGAGACGAGATAACGCCGGAAGAACTGTCGGTGCTGCCTTTAGTACTCCGTGAAAGAGGTTCCGGTACACTGGATGTTTTTGAGAGAGCCCTTCAGAAGCATAATATAAAGCTGTCGTCGCTGCATGTGTTGATGTATCTGGGCAGTACGGAGAGTATCAAACTCTTTTTGGAGCATACCGATTGTTTGGGCATTGTGTCTGTCCGTTCCATCACTCGTGAACTCTATTCCGGAGCATTGCGCGTGGTCGAAATAAAGGGAATGCCCATGAGCCGTGATTTCATTTTTGCTCAGTCGCAAGGGCAGGAGAGCGGACTGGCTCAGGTATTCATGCAATTTGCTATGCATCATAACAGTCAGTTGTAAAAGGATTATTACTTTTCGTTATCACGTATAAAAAGATTTAAATAGGATGGAGTAAGAGAAAAGCGTACCTTTGCCCCAGTTTAAAAATAAGGTTGTAAACACTAAATTAAAATTTATGTTCAGTCGCGGAAACAGAGGCAATACGATGCATGGCATTTTGTTAATTGCCTTATTCTCTTTTTCAGCTTTTTATATCGCTGAAATTCCTTTTGTGAAAAGTCTTTCTTTTAGTCCCCTTATTGTGGGTATCATTTTTGGTATGATATATGCCAACAGTTTGCGTAACCATTTGCCGGAAACATGGGTGCCGGGTATCAAATTCTGTACAAAGCAGGTGCTGCGTGCGGGTATTGTGCTGTATGGTTTCCGCTTGACCTTGACGCAGGTTGCACAAGTAGGTCTGCCTGCGGTGGTGATTGATACCATTATTGTGGCCGGAACCATTTTTATCGGTCTTGGATTGGGAAAGTTATTGAAGATTGATAAGGATACGGCACTGATGACTTCTACCGGTAGTGCTATTTGCGGTGCGGCAGCAGTGCTGGGTGCGGAGCCGGTTGTAAAGTGCGAAGGACACAAAACTGCCATTGCAGTGTCTACGGTGGTTATCTTCGGTACTATCTCTATGTTTCTTTATCCCATCATGTATCGGGCAGGTTTGCTCGACGGATTGAGTAATATGGGAGTGGCCATCTATACGGGAAGTACTTTGCACGAAGTGGCCCACGTGGCCGGTGCAGGGAATGCAATGGATCCCACGGACGCTCTTGGCATTGCAGGACCCGCCACTATCACGAAAATGATTCGTGTGATGATGCTGGCGCCGGTATTGGTTGTCATGAGTTTTGCTTTGGCCGGACGCAAGAAGGTAGATGCCAACGGCAATGTTGTTAAGAGCAAGATTACGATTCCCTGGTTTGCCTTTGGTTTTATCGGAATAATCTGTCTGAATTCCCTGTTGCAATATCTGTTCGATGCACCAACGGTGAAAGACATTCCTTTAAATGGCGCGATAGAATACATTGATACTTTTATGCTTACAATGGCAATGACGGCATTGGGCACCGATACCAGCATCGATAAGTTCAAGCAAGCCGGTGCAAAACCGTTTGTTCTGGCTTTTCTGATTTATATCTGGCTGGTGGGCGGTGGCTATTTGCTGGCAAAATACTTGGTACCGGCTTTGGCGTAAGGCCGGTTCAAAGTACCTCCAGCGGAAGAATAGGATGATGGTTTCGCAGAATATTCATCTCTTCTGGCGAAACATATACGAATACACATCTCGCTACGGCCGGGATGTGTATTTCTTTTATACGGTCTCCCCAACGTCTTTTCACGGGAGTAAGGGGAAGATGGGTAATCAGTCCTTGCCGCTCCAATATTTTTCTTATTTTCAGTTCGTTCTTGGGTTGTGTCAATACAATATGCCAAGAACGTGCTTTGTTTAACTGTTCTTTGATATCTTGAGTGGTCATGATCAGTTTGCTTTCGTTACGATAAAATCAAATGTATTGGAAAAATTGGGTTGCTTGCCGATAGATATAGGAAGTATAATGGTAACAGCTGCTTTATTTCCTTTCCGGATGCTCTTACTGTCATATATCTTTTGGCTTATTTTATTTTTCCCCATAGAGGTGGTTATGGTAATTGTTCGACTAATTTCAGAATTACTTTTTATGGTTGATAGGAGAGAATCTTCTGTTTCGGAAGGGGCCAATGTTATTTCTGATGCCCTACCGTTGGCTATAAATTGCACATTTTTCCAATTAATTTGGGCGTCTTTGGAAGAAGTGTTCCGAATTATTATTTCCCAATATGTGCTACTTGGGATAAATTTGTAAAGTATCTCATTTTTGCTGTATTCCAGTTTTCCCTTTTGATTTTCGTACCACTTAAAGGAAATACGGCAGTCATTATCTACATATTGTGCACATAAGGTGGTAGGAAATAGGAAAAAGAGTAGAATAATCAGATTATTTTGTCTTTTATATTTCTTAAAGTCACTATATATCCATATTAAAATGGCCAGTATACTTACTGGAATGGATATAAGTATGAAAATCAGTAGTGTCATGTCACAGATATTATTTGTTTATTTATATGAATACGCGGCAAAGTTATCATAAAATATTTGATAAAACAAATGAATTATGAATAAAATGAACGCAATTACCAGTTGATTTATTGTTCTTCTGTCTTTTAAACTGAACTATTAATTTGTATCTTCATATTAATGGAAAAGAGTAATATATACATTGGTGAGATCATCAAGAACGTAATGGCGGAACAACAGGTAACAAAGGCAGAACTTGCACGTAGACTGAATGTTAAGCCTCAAAGCGTTGACTATATGTTGACGCGGAAAAGTATTGATACTGATACGCTGTACAATGTTTCCCGGGCATTGGATTATGATTTTGCCTTGTTGTATTCCATTCATAAGAATCAGACAAATTGTGATAATAAAGAACAAGAATATGAGTTCTCATCAGCCAAGGTTCTCATAGAGTTGGATTTAAGACCGGAGGACATTGCAAAATTGAATTTAAAGAAAAGGATAACTGATGCATTGAAATAAGGGTTACTATACCGGGATGAATTCTGTTGCTATTTAATACTTCTCTATTTTTTCTTTCCTATCGTGTAACAAAACCTTTTATTGATACGTCTAAAGGGTATAAACAGGAATTAAGTATTTATTTAAGAGCCCATGGACGCTGAGAGTTTTAAAAAAGAGTTTCTGCCTTATCATCGTAAGCTGTACTGCATAGCCTATAAGCTATTGGAGAACGCAGCCGACGCTGAAGACTTGGTGCAGGAGGCTTATTTGAAGCTGTGGGACAAGCGGGAAGGACTGGCTATTATCAGTAATCCGGAAGCATTCAGCGTTACTTTGGTGAAGAACATGTGCTTTGACCTGCTTCGTTCGGGCAAATATACATTGAACAAGCAAAGCGTGGAGTTGACCGAAGTACACAAAGTTTCTCCGGCAGATAACTTTGAAGTGCGGGACGAGGCACAGCAGGTAAAGCATATCATTGCCCACTTGCCGGTGCAGCAACAGAAAGTAGTAATGCTGCGCGATGTCAAAGGATGTTCTTACGAAGAGATAGAGCAAGTCACCGGATTGAATGCTACCAATGTCCGTGTACTGTTGTCCCGGGCAAGGAAAAAGATACGTGAAGAATTTAATAAATGGAGTAACTATGAAAGTCGAGGAAATTGAAAGACTGCTCGCTGCGTTTTACGAGGGGAACACCAATGAGCAGGAAGAAGAGCTGTTGAAAGAAGCTTTCAGAACCGAAGAAGTGCCCCAACACTTGCAAAAGGACAGGAAAATCTTTCTTAGCTTTTTTTGCCAGGAAATGGTGGTGGATGTTCTTGCCGGATTGGAGGACAGACTAAGCCGGATGATTGATGAACAGGCCGAAGAAGAACAACGCTTCTTCCATCGGAACAAATCCAAACGCAATTGGCGTTGGATAGGGGGTATTGCTGCTACGGTTCTGCTCTTGCTGGGAATCGGTTATGGTGTTACGGGGATAGGTCGGGATATGTGTCCGCCTACGCCGCAAGATACTTTCTCGGATCCGGAGGCTGCCTATAAGGTGCTCCAGGCCACTTTAATGGAAGTCTCCACCAATTTGAACAAAGGCGTTGAACAAGTGGAAGAGACCCGGCTGGATTTGACGAAAGTAAATCAGGAAGTAAGACAAGAAATTCAAAGATAATCTGATATGAAAACAATGAAAATGATTTTGGCAGGGATGCTGTTGTTGTTGCCCCTGCTCTGCCAGGCGCAGAAGAACTTATTCAACAAATACGGGGATATGAAAGGGGTGTCATCAGTCTATATATCCAAGGCGATGATAGAAACGAATCCTAATCTGTTTACGAAAGATGTCTATATAGGTAAGGTGTCGGGGCAGTTGAACTCTGTTCAGATACTCTCTACGATGGATAGCAATGTGAAGAAGGATATGCGTAAGGATCTCCGCTCCCTGGTGCAGGCTTCCAAATACGAGCTGTTGATGAAGCAGAAGGGCACTGTATCCAGTTCTGAGTTCTATATCAGCCGAAAAGGGGATAAGGTAAAAGAACTGATTATGATTATAGATGGTGCCGCTACGCTGAAATTCGTCTATTTGGAAGGCGATATGACGCTGAAAGATATTCAGAACATCATGATGTATCAGAATACCAGTTGGAACAGCGGTGGTGTGGATATTTATCAGATACCCGATATTAATTGGGCAGAAATAGAGAAACTGAAGAATAGAGACTGGGTAGGAGAATTGAAACAGTCGAAAGGGATGGCATTGAAAAGTTTGAAAGGCATTACTAAACTGAAGGATTTGGAATCTCTGAAAGACCAGATGGATGCCGATACATGGAAACGCTTTGAAAAGAGCATGGACGATTTGGAAAAGCGCCTGGAAAGTTTAGAATAAGCACTATTATTTAGAGGAAACCTCCGATTTCCCTTCAATCACCTTTGAGGTTAATGAAGGAAAGTCGGAGGATTTTCTTTTTTAGAAGAGAGGCGGATTACTTCTCTTTCTTCAATTCGGCAAAGATAAGTCCTTCCAGTTCCTCTGCCAGTTCCGGATTATCAAGGATGACCTGCTTGGCTGCATCGCGTCCCTGGGCAATCTTTGTATCGTTGTAGCTGAACCAGGAACCACTTTTTTTGATGATTCCCAAGTCCGCACCCAAGTCGATGATTTCGCCTGCGCGGGAGATTCCTTCACCGAACATGATGTCAAATTCTGCTTTGCGGAAAGGAGGTGCTACTTTATTCTTTACTACCTTCACTTTTGTTTGCTTGCCCAGCACTTCATCGCCATTCTTGATGGCTTGGCTTCCACGTATGTCGATACGTACGGAAGCATAGAATTTCAGTGCATTACCACCGGTCGTTGTTTCGGGATTGCCGAACATTACACCGATCTTCTCGCGCAACTGGTTGATAAAGATGCAAGTGGTGCGTGTCTTGCTGACGGTACCGGTCAGTTTACGCAATGCCTGTGACATGAGTCGGGCTTGCAACCCCACCTTGTTTTCGCCCATATCGCCTTCTATTTCAGCTTTCGGAGTCAAGGCGGCTACAGAGTCGATAACGATGATGTCGATGGCCGAGGAGCGAATCAACTGTTCTGCAATTTCCAATGCCTGCTCGCCGTTGTCCGGCTGAGAGATGAAAAGGTTATCCACATCTACACCCAATTTGGCAGCATAGAAACGGTCGAAAGCATGTTCCGCATCAATAAATGCGGCGATGCCTCCCGCCTTTTGTGCTTCGGCAATGGCGTGGATTGCCAGCGTTGTTTTACCGGATGATTCCGGGCCGTATATTTCAATGATACGTCCGCGCGGGTAACCGCCTACACCCAAGGCTACATTCAGTCCGATGGAGCCGGTGGGGATTACTTCTACTTGTTCGACGATGCCGTCGCCCATTTTCATGATAGAACCCTTGCCAAAGCTCTTTTCTATCTTGTCCATGGCAGCTTGCAAGGCCTTCAGCTTTTCGCTGGATGCCATCTTGCTGCCACCTTCGTTCTCAAAAATCAGTTCGTCTTTCTTTGCCATTATTATAAATTATAAATTCTGAATCAGAGGATTTGTGCGGCATGCTCTTTGGTTTTCACTTCCTTCGGGGTGATGATGCGCTCAATCACTCCTTCTTCATTGATGATGAAGGTGGTGCGGAAGGTTCCCATATATTTGCGGCCGTACATACTTTTCTCACCCCATACTCCAAATTGCTCTACCAGTTTCTTGTCTGTATCGGCAATCAAAGTAAAAGGCAGGTTGTTCTTCTCAATAAACTTCTGGTGCGACTTCTCGCTGTCTACGCTCACACCGATAACTTCATAACCTGCTTTGCGCAAGTCGGCGTAGTTATCGCGCAAGTTGCAGGCCTGCGCTGTGCAGCCGGAGGTCATATCCTTGGGATAGAAATAAAGTACTATCTTCTTCCCTTTATAGTCGCTCAGGCGAATTTCTTCGCCTTTCTCGTTGATGCCCAATATTTCGGGCGCTTTATCTCCTACGTTCACGTTGATAATTAAAAGATTAAGAGTTAAAAATTAGAGTTCCAGGTCTCCGTCTATTACTTCATGCCAAGGCAATCCTTGCTTGTTGAGTTGTTCCATGAACGGATCCGGATCGAATTCCTCCACATTCCATACACCCGGCTTCTTCCAGATACCTTTGAGGAACATCATGGCACCAATCATGGCGGGAACGCCGGTGGTGTAGCTTACGCCTTGCATGCCTGTTTCTTTGTAGGCTTCCTGGTGGCTACAGTTATTATATACATAGTAAGTACGTTCTTTGCCGTCTTTCAGTCCGCGGATGCGGCAACCGATGGAGGTTTCGCCCTCGTAGTTCTCGCCCAGGTCCTGCGGATTGGGAAGCACGGCTTTCAGGAATTGCAGCGGAACGATTTTCATGCCGTTGTATTCCACTTCGTCGATGCGTGCCATGCCGATGTTCTGAATCACACGCAGATGCGTCAGATACTCCTGACCGAACGTCATCCAGAAACGGGCGCGTTTGATGGTGGGGAAATTCTTTACCAACGACTCCAACTCTTCGTGGTAGAGCAGATAAGAATCGCGCGGACCGATGTTGGGATAAGTCAGATCCTTATGGATTTCCAAAGGCTGGGTGGTTACCCACTGGCCGTTCTCGTAGTAACGTCCGTTTTGTGTAATCTCGCGGATGTTTATTTCGGGATTGAAGTTGGTGGCAAATGCTTTGTGGTGATTGCCGGCGTTGCAGTCCACAATGTCGAGGTACTGCATTTCGTCGAAGTAGTGCTTGGCGGCATAGGCTGTATAAATACCGCTCACTCCCGGGTCGAAACCACAACCGAGGATGGCGGTCAGTCCGGCATCTTCGAAGCGCTTCTTGTAGGCCCATTGCCAGCTGTACTCAAAGTGTGCCACGTCTTTCGGTTCGTAGTTGGCAGTATCCAGATAGTTGACACCGGTCTTCAGGCAAGCCTCCATGATAGTGAGGTCCTGATAGGGGAGGGCAACATTTATTACAATCTCGGGTTTGAAACTATTGAAGAGTGCCACCAATTCGTCCACACTGTCGGCATCTACCTGGGCGGTTTTGATGTTCGGGTTACCAATCGCTTTTACAACGGCGTCACATTTGGACCTGGTGCGGCTGGCTATCATGATTTCAGTAAACACATCAGGATTTTGAGCCACTTTGTGCGCAACGACGGTACCTACACCGCCTGCACCGATAATAAGAACTTTACCCATTTCTTCTGTTTATATTATTATTAGGTTTATAAAAAATACGGAGAGCAAATATAGGAGTTAATTCTTAGATAAACATTAAAATCCTGCTAAATACTTTGGGAAAAATGCTTCAATTCTTAAATAAAGTATCTCATTTTTCGAACAAACTACTTGCATTTGGGTTATTTTACATATATTTGCCCCCGAAAAAATTAACTTAAACAACGAATAACAATGAAAAAAGTATTTGTTTCCCTATGTATGGCAAGTGCATTGATCGGCCTGTCATCTTGTGCGTCAACCAAGAATGCCGCTACCCTTTCTTCTATAGGTGGCGAGTGGAATATCATCGAAATAAACGGCTCGGCCGTTGTCCCTGCTCCGGGACAAGAATTTCCGTATATCGGCTTTGATACGAAGAGTGGAAAAGTGTTTGGAAACAGTGGTTGCAACCGTTTGATGGGCTCGTTCGACGTGAATGCCAAGCCGGGCACTATCGACCTTGGCGCTTTGGCCAGCACGCGTATGATGTGTCCCGATATGACTGTCGAGAATAATGTATTGTCCGCTTTGAGCAAGGTGAAGAAGTATAAGAAGTTGGGGACGGAGAATATCGCTTTGTGCGGTTCGTCCAATCGTCCTCTTGTGGTATTGCAGAAGAAGGAGTCTACCGTGAAACTGTCCGACCTGGATGGCAAGTGGATGATTACCGAGGCTGCCGGTGAGGCTATCCCCGAAGGCATGGAAAAACAGCCGTTCATAGAGTTCAATGTAGCTGAAAAGCGTTTGCACGGAAATGCCGGTTGCAATATCATCAATGGTGCCATTCAGGTTGATGAGGTGAATCCTTCTGCTATTTCTTTCCCGCAAATCATCAGTACGATGATGGCATGCCCCGATATGGAAGTGGAAGGCCGTATTACGAAGGCTTTGAACTCTGTTCAGTCTTTCGGCAAGCTGGCAGGCGGAGGCATCGGACTGTACGATGCAGACAACTCGCTGGTGATGGTGCTGGTGAAGAAATAACACTCATTCATTCTTTATCATAGAAAAGGCTCTTGCAGATGATTTCTGTCAAGAGCCCTTTTTCTTGTGCTTCAATCCTGCCCGTATGCGGCTCAGAGATTGCGGAGTGATGTATAAATAAGATGCCAGATACTTGAGCGGCACATCCTGCAACAATTCCGGGTTTTCTTCCATCAGCGTCATGTACCGTTCTTTGGCAGTGGGAGGGGCTCCATAGGCTATTGTCGAACTGTCTACCGACAAAATCTCCCTCTCAAAAATTTTCCTGCCGAAGTTGGCCATCTCTATGGAACTTGCAAAGAGTGCTTCCAATTCTGCCTTGCCGATGCAATAGGCTATGGTGTCGTTCACCGACTCTATATTGACGTGCGAGGCTTCCCCGTTCACATATCCCCACGACGAGAAAGCCGCTTCGCCCGGGCCGACGAACCACAAGGAGTTTTCCGTCCCGTCCGTCAGATAGTAGGCGCGCCATATCCCTTGCTTCAAGAGGTAGAAATTGGTATTCCTTTCCCCCTCCTTTATCACCAGTTCGCCTTTCCCGAACCGGACTTCCGTCATGTGCGACAGCAGTTCGAACAGGTTCTTTTCCGGCAGTTTATACTTCTTGCAGAACTTTTCTATCATAGTTTTCATGTCGCAAAGATATGGAATTTTCTTTGCGCTCCCTTTTCCCGATGAGATAATTCACCAGGATAAAGAGAGTAGTCAGCAGTTCGGCAAGCGGAGTGGCAAGCCAGATGCCCCGGTCGCCCAGCAACAGCGGCAGCCCGAAGAAGCAGGCTATCAGCAGGATGAAGCCGCGCAGCAGGGTGATGAGGGTGGCGTACCGGGCACGTTCCACACTCTGAAAGTAGCCGATGGAAACAATGTTGACCGCAAAGAAAACGAAGCCAGTGGCATACCACGGCAGACCTTTTACTGCTATCTCGTAAGCCGGATAGCTCCGGTCGATAAACATGCCGACAATCGCCGGGCTGCATAGCATCGTGACCAGTGCGAAGCAAGCCCCGCAACTTACAGCCGTTTTCAGAGCCAGCATGTAGGTACGGCGCACGCGGCTTACCGCGCCAAGTCCGTAGTTGTAACTGATGATGGGCTGTGCCGACTGTGCAATGGCATTGTACACCATAAATATAATAGGAAAGAAATAGCAGGCAATGCTGAATGCCGCCACCCCTTCTTCCTTCAGATAGTGGATGAATACCTGATTACCCACAAACATCATGCACGCAATGGCCACCTCGCAGAGGAAAGCCGAAGAGCCCAACCGGCACATATAACCGATGTTGCGGCGCATCAACTGCATGCTTTTGCGGCTCAACTTGATCGGATAGAAGCGTAGTGCGCACCGGCGGCGCATCAGATAGATGACTATCATCAATGCACCCACTGTAGTGCCTATGGCACTGGCTAGTGCGGCACCGAACATTCCCCAGCCAAAGGGGAAGATGAACAGATAATCCAATATGATATTCAGTACCGCAGCCACCACATTGCACACCATGGCAAAGTTGGGCGAACCGTCCAGCCGCAGGAAGAACATGCCCGAATTGAGCAATGCCGTGAACAGCGAGAAGGGCACGAACCAAAGCATATACTCTACAGCCAGCGGGGTGAGCCGTTCCGAACCGCCCAGCAGACCCACCACTTCCGGGGCAAACAGGCAGAACAGGGCAGAAGTACACATCAGCAGCAGTGAAGAAATCACGACCGACTGCGTGATGTTGATGCGTGCCACCTTCACCTTGCCGTGCGACAAATGAATGGATGCCACCACTGATGCCCCCACGCCGAACATCAGTCCGATGCCCGTAGAAAACAACCATAGCGGCGCCACAATGTTGACCGCTGCCAAAGCGTCACTGCCGATACCTTTGCCTACAAAGATACCGTCTGTAATAACGAACAATGCCGAGAAAATCATCCCCATCACAGTAGGGAGCAACAACTTGCGGAACAATGTTGTGATGTCCGTGTTCTTGAAGTCGATACTGTCTCTCATCTTTTCCATAATCTTCAGTCTTATTATATAGTATATTCAAAATGCCCGGCAAAAGTAGACCATTTGTTCGGTACAGGAATTAACAAATGGTAATTTCCGACAGGAAAGGAACTTTTATTTCTGACAGATTGACAGACAAACTGTCAGAAATAGAAATGTGTCATCCCTCTGAACAATTTGGCACGAGGTTTGTCTTTTTATTGGCGTCTGCCACTGCGGCGGACACCGAACTTGAATAATAACAAATAAAATAATAACGATCATGGGAAAAATTATTGGTATTGACTTAGGAACTACAAACTCTTGCGTTGCCGTATTCGAAGGTAACGAACCTGTAGTAATTGCAAACAGCGAAGGTAAGCGTACTACTCCTTCTGTAGTAGCATTTGTTGACGGTGGCGAACGTAAAATCGGTGACCCCGCCAAGCGTCAGGCTATCACGAACCCGACGAGAACCGTCTTCTCCATCAAACGTTTTATGGGTGAGAACTGGGGACAAGTGCAGAAGGAAATAGCCCGTATGCCTTATAAAGTTGTAAACGAAAACAACATGCCGCGTGTCGACATTGACGGACGTCACTATACTCCGCAGGAAATCTCCGCTATGATTCTGCAGAAGATGAAAAAGACTGCCGAAGATTATCTGGGACAAGAAGTAACGGAAGCCGTTATCACCGTTCCGGCTTACTTCTCCGACTCTCAACGTCAGGCTACGAAAGAAGCCGGTCAGATTGCCGGACTTGAAGTAAAACGTATCGTCAACGAACCGACTGCCGCAGCTTTGGCTTACGGTATCGACAAGGCAAACAAAGATATGAAGGTTGCCGTATTCGACCTTGGTGGTGGTACGTTCGATATCTCCATCCTCGAATTCGGTGGCGGTGTGTTCGAAGTATTGTCAACCAACGGTGATACTCACCTCGGTGGTGATGACTTCGACCAGGTAATCATCAACTGGCTGGTAGATGAATTCAAGAATGACGAAGGTGCCGACCTGACTCAGGATCCGATGGCTATGCAACGTCTGAAAGAGGCTGCTGAAAAAGCTAAGATCGAGTTGTCTTCTTCTTCAAGCACTGAAATCAACTTGCCGTACATTATGCCGGTAGGTGGTGTGCCCAAGCATTTGGTGAAGACACTGACTCGTGCTAAGTTCGAGGCTTTGGCTCACAACTTGATTCAGGCTTGTCTGGAACCGTGTAAGAAGGCTATGAGTGATGCCGGATTGAGCAACGCTGATATTGACGAAGTAATCCTTGTAGGTGGTTCTTCACGTATTCCTGCTGTTCAGGAGTTGGTAGAGAAGTTCTTCGGTAAGACTCCTTCTAAGGGTGTGAACCCGGACGAAGTAGTAGCCGTAGGTGCTGCTGTGCAGGGTGCTGTGCTGACGGATGAAATCAAAGGTGTGGTATTGCTGGATGTTACTCCGCTGTCTATGGGTATCGAAACAATGGGTGGTGTAATGACGAAGTTGATTGATGCCAACACTACTATTCCGTGCAAGAAGAGTGAAACCTTCTCTACGGCTGCCGATAACCAGACGGAAGTTACTATTCACGTATTGCAGGGTGAGCGTCCGATGGCTGCTCAGAACAAATCAATCGGTCAGTTCAACTTGACAGGTATTGCCCCGGCTCGTCGTGGTATTCCTCAAATCGAGGTTACGTTCGACATCGACGCCAACGGTATCTTGAAGGTATCTGCCAAGGATAAAGCTACCGGTAAGGAACAAGCTATACGTATCGAAGCTTCCAGTGGTTTGAGCAAGGACGAAATCGAAAAGATGAAGGCGGAGGCTGAGGCTAATGCAGAAGCTGACAAGAAGGAACGTGAAAAAGTTGATAAGCTGAACCAAGCCGACTCAATGATCTTCACTACTGAGAATCAGTTGAAGGAGCTCGGTGACAAGTTGCCGGCTGATAAGAAAGCTCCGATTGAAGCTGCTCTGCAGAAACTGAAAGATGCTCACAAGGCTCAGGACCTTGCTGCTGTCGACTCTGCAATGGCAGAACTGAACACAGCTTTCCAAGCTGCCAGCGCTGAAATGTATGCTCAGAGCGGTGCCCAAGGTGGTGCACAGGCTGGTCCGGATATGAATGGACAGGCAGGTGGTGCTCAGGATAATGGTAAGCATGGGGATAATGTGCAGGATGCTGACTTCGAGGAAGTCAAATGATTCCGATAAGAAAACAGATAATAAACAATAAGCAAAAGCGTGCAGCTCAATGAGTTGCACGCTTTTTGCGTTTATGGGGTTCATGGTTGCTATGTGTTTTCTATGGGCTTTTTTATCTCTTATTTGCGACATGTTTGCGACACGTCTTATTTGGCGATAAGGTACAACTTAGATTGATATAAACCATTTAAAACGAGAAGAATATGCCAAGAGGAAATTACACCATTCAAAGAAGTTGCGAGGAGTGTGGTAAAATCTTTACTCCTCCGACATTAGTGTCGAAGTATTGTTGTCCGGCTTGTTCCAAGAGGGCGTATAAGAAAAGACAAGTCGCAAAAGAGAAAGAAGCGATACGCCAAGCACTGATTAGGCGAATACCATCCAACAAGGGGTATCTAACCGTAAAGGAAGCCATGCTGATTTACGGAATTAGTAAAGACGTCCTTTATCGTATGATACGGCAAGGCTTGATACCGTCATACAATTTTGGCCAGCGTCTGATACGCCTTAGTCGGCAGTATATGGATGAACACTTCAAAACAAAGGCAGGGAGTAGAAAGAGAAAAAAGGAAGCATTGTCCTTTGAACCCAAAGACTGTTATACTATCGGAGAGATTGCCAAGAAATTCCATATCAATGACAGCAGTGTATTTAAGCACATACGCCGTCATTCTATTCCTACACGCCAAATCGGTAACTATGTTTATGTTCCCAAATCTGAAATTGATAAATTATACAAGTCGTTATGAAGAAAGCATTACCTAATACCAAAGTGACCGTCAAGCTCAGAAGGTCGAACTACAAAGAAGAGTGGTATCTGATTATAGAATCATACCCAGTTTATAAGCGAGGTTCAACTCGGGCAAGCCGTGTGGTAGAATCCATTAACCGGACTATATCTACACCCATTTGGGACAAGTCGTCCATTGCACGTATCCTGCCGGATGGAACATTCAACTATAAGCCTAAGCGTGATTTGAATGGGATTATCCAATGCCGTTCAACGATAGATCAAGAGGCTTGTATCTATGCAGACAATGTGCGTAAGTTGCGGCAACATGAATACGATAGTGCCATCCTTTACACTGATAAGGAAAACGAAATCGCTGCACAGAATGAGCGGAGCGAACAGGATTTTATCAAGTATTTCAATCGTATTATAAGCACACGTCATCCCAATAGTTCCGATTCGATAATAGTCAACTGGAGGCGTGTAGGTGAATTATTGAAAATGTATTCGCAAGGGCAACCAATTCCATTCAAGGCGATTTCCGTTAAACTGCTTGAAGATATAAAGATGTTCCTTCTCCGTGCCCCAATGGGAGGGAATAAGAAAGGTACTATCTCACAAAACACGGCATCAACCTATTTTTCCATACTCAAAGCCGGATTGAAACAGGCATTCATTGATGAATATCTGACCGTTGATATTAGTGCGAAAGTAAAGGGAATAACAAACATTGAGAAACCTCGCGTTGCACTTACCATGAATGAAGTGCAAATGTTGGTTGATACTCCTTGCAAGGATGATGTTTTGAAACGTGCGTTCTTGTTCTCTATTCTCACTGGATTGCGGCATAGTGATATTCAAACTTTGAAATGGAAACAAATTCAGCAAACAAGTAAGGGTACTTGGCAAGCGGTCGTAGTTCAGCAAAAGACAAAAAGACCCGATTATAAGCCAGTCACTCAACAAGCACTTCAACTATGCGGCATACGTCCAAACGATGATGAAGCACTTGTTTTTGAAGGATTGACTGATGCTTCTTGGATTTCTCGCCCGTTGAAAGTCTGGATAGAAGCATCCGGTATCAAGAAACATATCACCTTCCATTGTGGACGCCATAGCTTCGCTATTGCTGGAAAATGGTGTTGATATATACACCATTAAGTCTTTGATGGGACATACAAACGTCAAAACCACGCAGATTTATACGCACATCGTAAATGAACAGAAAGAAAAAGCTGCTAATACTCTGTATATAGACAATTTGGATTTATAGGTTATAGTGGGGACTTCCACCATTGAGCACCAACGACTTATGTAATACCAATCATATACTTACCACCATTTACCCCTCATGAAGCATCGACTTTTGAGGGGTATTTTGTAGTATAGAGGCATTCAGTAAAGAATGTGTTAATTCAGATAATAGTTTATTCCCCTTTTATTATGTCTTCCAATAAATTCTCGTATTAATGAAACTTAAATCTGTCAGTGGTAAATGAGCGGTTGATTGGTGGCGGTCAAGCACCTATTTAGCACCTATAAGCATCCCTATACTTTTGCGGCATAAACTTTAATACGAAGGAAAAATGGCCTATAAAGTAAATTCATTGGAGGAAATGCCGAATGCGTTGTCCTACCTGATTGAGTCCGTAGAAGCACTGCAATCTAAAGTAAATGCCTTGCAGCATAAACAGGCAAGTAACTCACCCAAGTGGATGGATATAGACGAGCTTTGCGCTTATCTTCCATCACATCCAGCCAAGCAAACGGTTTATGGATGGGTATCAACCAAACAGATTCCCGTACATAAAATAAATAAGGCGTTGGCTTTCCTGCAATCAGAGATTGACGATTGGTTGAAGAACAAATCGCATAAGACACAGGATGACTTAATGGAAGAAGCCAGACGATTTGTCGAATCTAAAAAGATTATCAGATGATGGAAACGACAGACTATTGCTTTTCGTTCTTTCGCAAGCCCATTCAAAACATCAAACCGATAAGGGCGGTAGGTATTGTGGATGTGTATCGTTATATCATCGGACATTATGCGCAACCGCAAACTGAAAACCTGCGGCTGATGCAGTCTTCTCCCGAAGCCAAAAGATATAAAGCCACCCATTTTGACTATTGTACTTTTTCGGGATTATTCCGAAAACGGAATGAAAAGGAACTGATTATGCACTCAGGATTGATGTGTTTGGATTTCGATCATGTGGAGAACATTGGGGAGTTAAAACAGCAACTACTCAACCATGAGTATTTTGATACGGAACTGTTATTTGTCAGTCCATCCGGTAATGGATTGAAGTGGATAATACCTGTTGACTTGAAAGGCTGGGAACATTCCCGGTACTTCAAGGCTGTTGCCAACTGCATCAAAGCAACAGGTTTGCCATTAGTGGATATGTCCGGCAGTGATGTGGCTCGTTCATGCTTTTTATCCTACGACCCACAAGCATTTATTAACCATAAATACAAAGATGATGTCGAAGAAAATATTTTCCGCCCAAGATTGGGAGAATGTCCCTTCTGAAATACAACAGGCACATACACCAAGTATTGTCCCTATATATAATAAGGTGGAGGATGATGTGGAAAGTGTTGTTCGGGAGATAGAACGGCGTGCTATTGATATAGCTCCTCATTATAAAGATTGGGTGGAGTTGGGCTTTGCGCTTGTGGATGGATTGGGAGAAAACGGACGGGAGTATTATCACCGCATCAGCAGGTTTTACCCTACCTATCAAAGGGAAGAAACGGACAAACAATATACGCATTGTCTGCAATCCAAAGGACAAGGCATTACTATCCGTTCTTTCTTCCATTTGGCAAATCAAGCCGGAATCTTATTGGCTTCGTTCAATAAAGAGCGTTTATCCATTTTGCCAAATATCCAAAATGGTAAAACGGGTAAATGGATAAAATCAGAAGAAGAACTTCCTGCATTTCCTGAATGTGTGTTTGAGCATCTTCCTCCTTTTCTAAATGAGGTTGTCAATAACTCCATTTCGGTAGATGACCGTGATACTATACTGATTGGAGCTATTGTGTGTTTGTCAGTCTGCTTCTATAATGTTTGTGGTGTGTACGATGAACGTATTGTTTATCCGAATCTCTATCTGTTCGTTGTGGCAGATGCCGGTATGGGAAAAGGAGCATTGACCTTATGCCGAGAACTTGTAGCTCCTATCAACCGCCATTTGCATGAACTCTCGAAACGATTGGAACAGGAATATAAAGAAGCGATGAATGCTTATATCAAAGGCAAGAAAGATAGTGGAAGGTCTATGCCAGCCGAGCCGCCCATGCGTATGCTCGTCATTCCTGCCAATAGTAGCGCAAGTTCTTTCTTGAAGATATTGGGAGATAATGACGGAATCGGACTGTTATTTGAATCGGAGGGCGACACGTTAAGCCAGACTTTGAAGTCGGACTATGGCAATTATTCCGATGTGTTGCGAAAGGCATTTCATCATGAGTTGGTAAGTTTGAGCCGTCGCAAGGACAGAGAGTATTGTGAAGTCAGCAACCCAAGAGTGTCAGTCGCTTTGGCTGGAATTCCCGAACAGGTAAGAAGATTGATACCTGATGCAGAGAACGGATTGATGAGTCGCTTTTGTTTCTATATTATCCGCTTCAAACGAGGTATAAGAAATGTGTTTGCCACAAGTGACATTTCTCAATCCAAGAATGCTATGTTCAAACTGTTGGGAGATAAGTTCTGCCATCTGTATGAGGAATTTGTACGGCAGGGTAATTATTCTTTTTCTCTTCCCTTCGATTTACAGGAACACTTTATAGAATACCTCAGTCGAGTGAATGAGGAATGTTGTGACGAAGTGGATAATAGGATGCAAGGAGTAGTCAGACGGATGGGACTGATTGCTTATCGTATAATGATGGTGTTGACCGCTGTCCGACATTTGGAGAATGTGTTTCACGAATCATCTTCTTCGGACGAAACTGTACAATTGATTTGCCATGAGTTTGACTATTCCATAGCCATGAGTATTTGCGACACCCTGCTTTATCATGCCGTATTCGTTTATCAGAATATGTCAGGAAATCAGTCTAAACGATTCAATACCGCTACGCTGGAGACAGGCGTTTATGCACGAAGGAATGCCCTTTATAATATGTTGCCTGACACTTTCACAAAGAAAGATTATGATGCGGCGGTTTTAACTTTGGGCGAGAATGGAAGTACGGCAAATAAGTGGATAGAAGCCTTTATCAAAGATGGCAAACTAAGCCGAATAGAACAAGGGAAATATAGGAAGATTTTTTGAGTGGCAAGTTTGTGTTTTAGTGTCACTAAAACCTATGCGGCAAGCGGATAGAACTGCCACTCTCAAAAAATCAATATATGAACATCAAAGTTAAGATAAGTATGAAGGAAAAGAAACTTGGTGGTCGCCCAAAGTTGGCGAGTTATCAGAAACGCACGAAATGTTTTCGGGTAATGTTTACCGAGAACGACTACATTTATATCCAATCCAAAGCGGAACAAGCTGGATTGTCTGTCAGTGAATTTTGCCATCAGGCGGCAATGGATTGTCTGGTCTGTCAGCGCATCAGTCCGGAAATGGCATCGGCAATCCGTGACCTTTCCGGCATCGCCAATAACGTCAACCAGATTGCCCATCAGATGCACACTTATGGTTTGGATACAGTCAAACAACAATGCTTTTCAATCATATCAGAAGTTAGTAGAATTATCACCCAAGTAAAGAATAATAGCCATGATAGCGAAGATTAAAACAAGAACAGATTTTGGAGGAATTGTGAATTACGCCAATGACCAAAAGAACAAGAAGAAGTGTGCCACACTTTTAGCACACGAAGGTGTCTGTGCCATCAGCAATAAACCCATAGCCGATTCTTTTCAGATACAAGCGTCCATGCGCCCGAAAGTAAAAAGTCCGGTGAAACACGTATCACTTGCTTTTTCTTCGCAAGACATTAGCCGTTTTCCCGATAATGAAGAAGGAGATGCGCTGATGGTGGAGATTGCCAAGAAATGGATGGAACAAATGGGGATTCGTAATACTCAATATATTATAGCCCGGCATCACGACACGAAACATCCTCATTGCCATTTGGTATTCAATCGGATAGACAATGAAGGCAATCTTATTTCTGACAGCAATGAAAGAATACGTAACGCAAAAGTTTGTCGTGCTTTGACTAAAGAGTATGGACTTTACTTTGCCCCTAAAAATAGTAAAGCCAGAAATAAAAAACGTTTGCGTCCTCACCAATTACGGAAGTATACCCTTCGTTCCTCAGTGCTTGACGCACGGGCAAATTCTCGTTCTTGGAATGATTTTTTTAGTATTCTCAAAGGTCAGGGTATAGATATGCGATTTAATCATGCTGAGAATTCTGACAAAATTCGTGGTATATCCTTTTGTATGGATGAATTTAGCATTGCTGGTTCTAAACTTGACCGTGATTTGAGCTTCAACAACCTTTGCACTATGTTGGGTGATGTAGCTGCGGAACTGATTATTCAACCCCATCAAGTCATAACTCCCGGTGGAGGTGGAGGAACCAACAATGAACAAGGCGGGCGGGATGATAAAGACAAGGATAACCAAAGAAGCGAACCTTTTTATAAACCTTCAAAACGTAGAAGATAATGAAAGAAGATGTAATAGCTGCAAATCTTGCAAATTTGCGCCAAAGTATCAACGAACTGAAAGAGTGTATCGAAAAACAGAATACTACAGTTCCTAAGCCAGAGCAATCTGTAAAAGTGGACTTTGACGAAAAAGCCATTTATAATGGAGTCGCCAAAAGTTTCTGTGCTTGCTGGAACGAAGCCTTGTCTGTGGTAAAGCAACATGTCTGGAAACAACAACCAGACACGTTACCATTTTCACTATGGTTTCCGAAACTCATTGAATTATTCAAGCAGAAGTCCAAACTTCTTGAATATCTTTATCGGCACGTTTGCGATTATAATCTCAATCGCACGAATATCGAGGCTAATACCGATTGTATATTAAAGCGGCAGAACGAGATACTTGCGAGAATCAATGAATTGAAAAGCCCTGTAACCATTATTCCATCAAATATCAATGGGATGTTTATACGTGGGCATCATATAAAACTCCGGTATGTGGTGGTCTTTATTGTTGCTATTGTTACATGGGCTGTTGCAGCATCGGTTAGTAGCACGAAGCATAGAGAAGAAGCCTTTGCGTATTATTCGATGTATCGGGTGGTGAAGGAACAGCATCAGTGCTTGATGGAAAAAGCAAGAATAGAGCTAAAAAGAAATACGGAATAGTCATCGGAGAAAATAAGCAACAGCTCTTTATTGTTGCTTATTTCTTCCATAAGTCACTTCCGGTCCTGCTGCCACAAGTGTACTGTCAGTATCAGGAAACTCGTATGTTTTTATTTTCCTGTCTTCAAGAAAAATATGGTTCAATGTATAAGCTAACGATTCAAGTGCTTGTATCCGGACTTTTGGTTTTAGTTGACACTCCCAAATCGTGATACAATGCCAGCCCATTGCAGCTAACTGGCATTGTTCTTTTTTATCACGTTCTTTATTCCTTTCTATCTTGTCTGACCAAAAATCTATGTTTGTTTTAGGCAGACGAAAGTATTTGCAATTTTCATGACCATGCCAAAAACAACCGTTCACAAAAATGACAGTCCGGTATTTACGAAGCACCAAATCGGGATGACCAGGAAGACGCGGATGATTGAGCCGATAGCGGAAGCCACGGTTAAAAAGGAATTTTCGCACCAATAATTCAGGCTTTGTGTTCCCTCCTTTTATAGCGGACATACAACGGTGACGCTGTTCTTTGGTTAGTCTATCCATATAGTTTTATGGTTTAACACATTCCTGTATAGGATTAGATGTTTCAAGATTACATACAATTGTAAAGTGAATCAGAACGATGCGAAATCTTTGTTTTTCTAAATTTAATGACTTAATCCCCTTAGGATATTTTTTCGTTTTCTATCAAGTACAAACGAATTTCCATATCTCTATTAAAGATGGATTGCATAACATTGTCCAATTCATCCACAAAATTAATCCAACATTCAGAATGGAATATAGACTCAATGACACGAATTATATTATGTAGAAAACAATGGAACATCATCTAATTCTAACAATTTGTTTCTTAACAGACAAATCATTGATTTGTGTTTCCTGAATTCGGTAAGGCATTTTTCTATATATATATATATTGATTACTTGTAGTCCCAATTCATCTGTCTTTAAAACAGAATGTTTCATCTTTATTATTTGATGTCCAATGAACAGAATGCTAGTAGCAAGAGACATTATATCCTCATAATTTAAAAGCTTTGCATCAACAGTTTCTTGTTTCTCGGAGATAAAAATAGGATATAATGAATTATTGTTTTCTTTAGAGCCCAATAAATGTCGTACATTATAATTGCGAACCATAGATGAAACTCTATGCTTATTACCGTTTTTGTCAACATACAGGGATTGTACTGATATTGTTATAATCGATTGTCTTAGAATATATTCCTGACTTGTGTAAATATCATATTTACTAAGTATATTTATCAGAATATCATCAATCTGCATGTAAGCTCTATTATATTCTTCAATGTCGTAGAATTCAATTACTATATTGAGATTTTGTTTCTCTCTATTTATAATACAATTTATTCCTTCATCAAAAAAATCATTTCTAATGCTATTTGCTATTTTTTGAGGTAAATTGGTCTCCAATTGTTTATATCTTGCCATCTGAGATGCTATAGTTACGTTGGTGATATTACGACACAGTGTTTCCCAAGGAACCCATAATGATAGAATTGAGTTGTATTCTTTTTTGTCCAATAATTCAATATTTTGTTTATCAGAAATATAATCCAACAATTGTTCCTTGAATTTCGTTTGCATTACCTTTGTTGCGATCAATGCCTCGAATAAACAAGCCTTTGATGGCATTCTATTATTATCTTTTTGTGATAAAACTGTAGGGAATTGGTGGTAGAATCCTAAAAGATTTGATACATAATTATTGATGGATTTAACAAATACATTCCATGAGCTGTTTTTCCCACAACCGGAACTGTCTGTTATTCCATAACCAAATTTATTGGAATTGACGAAAGTTAGTTCAGGAATTTCTTTACTCGTAGAAGATATACATAAATCGTATGCCTCTTTTATTTCTTTCAAATTAAATACCCCCTTTTTAAAAAAGGTGGAGAATGCATTAGTCAACCGTTGATTTGCGGTTGCAATTTCTTTTCGTATGGATATGAGTTTTGAAGCATAATCTTTTTTATTAGGTATGCCGATTTTATTCTTATATTGATTAACAATGCATGCCCTTATTTCATACATAGCATCTATTGGAAGATTTGATTTTTGAATGTTTTTTTCTGAATCAATAATCATATCTGATAAATCATCTTTGCCAAATTTTACATGATAGTTTTCCTTTTCAGGGAATACTTTTCTTAACAGATTTATAATTTTGACTAGATGGGAATTTGTTGAATTGTCTTTTATCTGCTGATTTGGCGAATAATCATGTCCTCCAATGTAATCAAGATAGCAGGTTGCTTCAATACTGCTGTCTGAAATATTGAAATTGGTTATCAATTGTTCTATTCTAAGTTTTTTAACAAAGATATTTTCAAGAGTTTTCCAACAATCTTTCTTTATCTCTGATGACTTCAAGCCAAGAAGTATGGATGAGATTTCATCTGTAGTTAAAGGTGCTAATTCAAGTTCTCCTTTTAAATTAATACATGGAGAGGAATGTCCTAGACTTATGCGATATAATGCGTCTGATAAGGTTACCCAATCAGAACTAGAAGAACAAGAGACAGTAAGTTTATTACTGATAAATTTATTTAGAAGGCAGAATATCTGATACTGAGAAGGGAATGAATTAACTATATCAGAAACATCAGGTACATTAGGAAAGTTCTTTAACAAATCATGCAAACTTTGCCTAATGTCAATTTCTGTAAGATTTATAGGCAAATGGTATTCCCAAAAAGAACCACTCTTCTCTTTGAGTTGATCTATTAAATGACGGTTTTCATAGATATACTCTTCTGTTCCCTTCCATATTAGTGCACGAATAATGCGAGCAAACAGGTTTGCTGGGAGTATAGATACACTAAAAGCAGAAGAGATTAATTGGTTTGTACTCATTCCTTCCCTATAGAGATTGAGCAAATACAAATGAGCATCAGTTATTTCTAATTTATAATAAAGAGACAATGCATTTTCTATTATTGCACAGCTATCGTTTCTGTATATTGACTCTATCAATATTTTAGTTCTTATTGGGTGAACTTCGGATAAAATTCCAGTAGGTTTTTCAACAAAAAATTCACCGTTATATTTTTTGATAGTGTGTTGGACATTAGAATATGAACTATTTCCGAGTAACGCCTTGGAGTTTCTATTTATATTGCCGCCGAGATAATTTGCGGTGACAATTTTTTCAAAAATGGACATTTCATATGGTAGTAATGTCTCCCATTGTGATATAAGTTTGTCTTTCAATGCTTGACCTTGAGTTATGAAATAAACAAATTCAAGTAATGGAACATTGTTACCAAGTCTATCCCAAGAAGATTCAAAATCAGCAGTTATCTGATGATTTCGATGGTGCAATGCATCATAAATGAGTTTTGCTTCTTCCTTGGTTAATACCAGTTCAATATCTTTGTACATAACTTCACTCCCCAATTTAGAGCGATATTGATTCCAATCTTCATTTCTGAGTGAAATCAAACAACGTATATTTTTTATCATGCTAAATGCTTTAACTAACAGAATCCAAGAATCATCAGATGGCTTAGCATCGAAATACAACATTATAGGGACTGTTATCTCGGTACACAACTCTATTAAAGTCGCTTGTAAATTTGATAAATTATTTCTGTCGCAAGAAGTTATTTCATATGCTAATGCGCAGTTATCTTTAATATAACGATAGGCCAAAGTACTTTTCCCCTGTCCTGAAGATCCATTAATGATAACAACATTTTTTTCTTTGAATGCATTATGTATTGCAATATTTTTTTCAGGCCTAATTATATCTAAATTATTGGCAATGTGATTTGATGATACAGAAACGCCAGAATAAAATTGCTGCTTCAGGACGTCTGTGTCAATATGAAGAGATTGCTCAAATAGAGGGATTACGCGAATACCAAGTTCACTTAATGCGGCCTTCTGCCTGTTTTCAAAAGTTTGATAGCATTGTAACTCTTTTATAAATTCTTCATAAGTAAAATCATGATGCTTTTCGGCTTTATCGCTTACCCATTGGAGCATATATTTGATTTCTTTTTCGGGATTGAATATTGGAAATTGATTCTTTAATTTCCCGACGATTTCACCATATAAAGTATCTTCATTAACAATATTCACTTCATATTGTGATGACAAAAGTTTGGCATATTTCTTTAGTTCTTTATTCTGAGAAAGAAATTCATATAGAGAAGGTGTATTTTGAAGATAATTACTCACTTCTCCAAATGAGATAAGACGTATGCATGCTTGTCTCTTGATAGAGTCTGGATAGCACGCTTAAAAAAAGATGTTGTACCAGCAGGTGAAGTTAAATCGGATGGCTGAATTTTTTTATTATAATTCTTTATTTGAATGGTTTCAATAACTCGACCATTCTTTTTGATGTCTAAATCCTCAATACCTTCAGGAACATAAAGCAAATTAGAATCGCAATCGTTTATTACTCTGTGTATTGTATATAGAAATTGAGTCCTAAATCCTCTTATTGTGTCACTTACTGCCATAACTTTATTTGATAAATTACAATCCTTTATCCATTATAACTTTCTTATCCAACTCTTCAAAGGTCGTATCAATAAACGTGTAGTTTATCATCTTGCTTGTATTGATTGGTTGAATGTTGGCATATTGTTTACGGAAGTAGCGCAGTTCAAAGGCGAGACGAAGGTCGTTGCTATTTTCGTCTCCTTCTGTTTGCTTCACTTCCTTTGACGTGATAGTTCTAGCTCTAATTATCTCATAGACATCACATATCCCTTCTCCTTTGAAGTAAGGCATGAAGTAATGTAGATTTTGCAGAGCAATAGTAGTAGGGAAATGACTGCCAGTGTAATAGAGTGTGGCATTACCATCCTTGAAACTTTGCAAATAGCCTTTACGGCTGCTGTTTGTAACAAGACCTATGAGTACACGGTTTCCTACTTCTACGAATGTTCCCTTTTGCGGTATCACTTTAGAGATTGTTTCTTGTGATTTTGTGGTGATAAGTTGTTCAACGAACTGCTCCAATAGCTGGCGATTATGTTGGTCTTTAGGGCGAAGTGGGAATGCTCCAATATTCACCTCATCTATAGTCTTACGGAACTTCGACATGGTAACATTTGTCGGGTTACCATCACCCGGGAACAGAATATAGCCACCTATCACTTCCTTTTTCAAAGTATTCGATTGGTAATCTTTATAATAGATGGCATCACGATAGCGGTGCATCTGATTGATTGCATCTTCCGGTGGAACATCCACACCATTTTTATCTTTTCCATCAATACGATATTTCGCATCAAACAGATAAGTCATTTTCATTCCTTCTTGCAAATCGTTCTTAGTCAGTTGCAGGACTATGTCCGGCTTTTGTGGCACTGTGCGCACCACAAGATCTTTCATTCCAATGTCACTATTCCCCTTGTCTGTGTTCTTTGGATTATAGACTAATTCTGCCAGTTCCACATTGTCTTTCTTGAAAAGGATACGGGAATGTTCTCCTTTGCCCAAATCCCATGTGAACAGGCCATTCATTTCCATGCGGTTCTTATGGTCTATGTCTTCATCAGATAAATGAAGTTTTTCCTTCACGATATGGCTCACTTCTATGAAACACCATATCTCGTAGAGTGTCGCTATATCTTTGGTTTGCAAACGGTATATGCCATCATTCAAAGAATAAGAGCGGCGGAGCAGGCTCCACGTGCGATATACCTGACTATATCCGGTAGCTTTTTGTAAAACCAGACTTTCCTGATTCATCCCCTTGTAATTTCCTACGGTACGGAAGAATGGATTTCGCTGCAAGTGTTTCAATGTAGCTAATGTGGCTTGCATGTCATCCTTCATCACATCCGAAGCATTCTTTAACGCTTCTATGCGCTTCTTCAAGACTGCGTATTTATCCGTAATCTGTCCAAGAGCGAATTTTAAAAATCTGTTTTCTTGTGTATCGTTTGTCCACACACGTTCTTCCACACGATATAGATGCGAACTGTCTGCCCGGTGTTCCGCCAGTTCGTTTTCTATGCAGGAGGGGACAAATGTCAGCTTATCGGCACGTTTGTAAGCCTCCTTTCCATGTAACCGATGTCTTGGGCGGTCAATGATGTTTTTGCAGGCCTTGATGAATTTCTTTTGCTCATTGGCAAATACGCTCCACCAGATTATTTCCGGGGTCTCTCCGCTTGCATCGGGCGAAAAGCCATGAAAGGTTCTTCGCATATAGTCGAGCGAAAGCATTCTGTACTCTTGTTCAATATCCTCTATAATAGCTTTCCAATGCTCGTGATAGTTGAGCTTTGTACTCAACACCTCAAAAGAGAAGACAAAACTGTGGGTTTCTGCTCCCACTTGATACATGAGTTGTATTTCACTGCGTCCAACCTCATTGCCGTAATTCAAGAAACCTGCCAATATCTGTTTGCGGAAAGTGAATTTTTCATTTTCACTCTGGAGAATAGAACCAAACTGAGCCTTTTTCACATAGTCCTTGAATTCTACCCAAATAGGATAATCAGCGTTGTCGAAAAATATGGCAGGAGCTTGTTGGCTGTTTTCAATCGTAATTTCTTCTCCGGTATAGTTGCTCAGGATAACGGATGATACACCTTCCGACCAAGAATAAGTGGAGTGTAAGCATTCTTCTCCAATATTACTCTTGGCTTTATACCAAATGTCATCGAATTTTGCACATTCGATAATTATTTCAAAATCCTGATGCTTTATGGTAAGCAGTTCCATCGTCCTTTGTGAATATCTGATTGTTTTTAACTCCAGAAACTTGTATAACCGGATGACAACCGTTCTTGCATCTCTTTCAGTTTGGCTATGGAAACAGATTCTATTTTCTTATTTTCTCTGGTCAATGCCAACAACTGCGTTTCGATAGTAGTAATCAGTCTTTCAAGAAGTGAATGCTTGACTTTTGTATCATCACCTTCTATGCGCGACAATATTTTCATGTTTGTTATCTCGTCCAATGCGGTTGCTATGACTTCGTTCTCACTAAACTCGTTTCCGTTTTCATCCATGTTATAAGGCAAATTGTTTACCACATAAAGCAGGAACTCGTTTCGCGTGCGATAGGCGACTTTGAATGGTGTACCATCGAGGACATCGTTCACGGCTTGCAAATAGGTTAGTGCCTTGTTGCAAACTTCCGCATTGTCGGCATACACATCCACGCCTTCTACGGCTGTACCGATAAGCATATCGCTGTTTAATTTGCCAATACGTTCATATTTGCAGTCCAATCCGGCATGCAAATCCACTTCATTCATTTCTATGGTCATGGCGCGGTCAAGCACCTTTCGGGAGAAGGAGAAGGTCGTTTCATCCATGTTTACCGTACCCACAACAATAAGATTTTGTGGGATGGTAATGCCTTCTTCCAAAAAGCGGTTCCTTAACGCTTCATTGTCTCCTGTCAGTTCGGCAGTCAATACTCGATACCAATCCTCTGTACTTTTTCTCAGGATAGGGTCTGTTGTAATCATGCCGTCTTCATTACTTTTACGAGATTCTATCACGCTAAGAAATTCTGCAAAATATTGTTCGACAGGAGCAAGATTCATTTCATCCAGACAAAGGAAATAAGGTACATCCAAATTCTCCCAAGCCTTTGTGATAAATCTTAAGAAATCGCCAATCACATATATGGATTTTCCGCTGACACGACTTACATATCCTATGAGCTCAGTAGAATCATGCCAATTCGGTTTTACTTGAATCATCTCGAAGTTCTTAGGTTTCTGAGCTTTATATTCGGTGGAATCTTCATCCCAACACGCACGGGCAAGTTCACGGACGATACGGCTCTTACCTGTACCGGAAATGCCAGCTAACAAAAGGAATGGTTTCGTCTTTATAGCGGTAATGATGTCGATATGTTTATAAAATGTGAAATCTGTATTATCTTTGCTATTATTATTCCTGATAGTTCTCTTTAACAGCGTCTTATACTTATGGTAAATGTCAAGATATAGTTTTAGAAGCAAAATTCCTTTCTCTTCGTTTGTTATATCCCACAACGAATAATAAATAGCCCCAATTGTATATCTCTCATCTGCTATATCAGCATTGTTGTCTTGTTTTAGTAATTCATTATTTTCCTGTAAGAGCTCTCTGACCTCTTGAGTGTTTTTAGCAATCTCTTTTTTTCCATTTCTTGGGCCAAATTGATTAGGTTTTGTCGTCCCTTGGTTGAGAGTTAAATATACATTTTTATAATCAGAGGAAAATAAAAAGACAATGTAAATTCCTTCCCTAGTTGAAGTCGTTATATCTTTATCCAGAATAGCAATCCATGGCGTTTTTGTCGCTCGACCTGCACCAACAGAGCCTTTTATGACATAATATTTTGATTGTTCTCCCAGAAAAAGACTGAGTTCTTCTGGTAAATGTTTACATATAATATCCTTGGTTTCAGGGGTGATGTCAGATGTGTTTTCTGCAGTTTTAAATATTTTCGAATTTGCAAAAACTCTACCAAATAAATTGTTTATGTTATTAATAGTGTTCATATCTTTAATTTTTACTTAGATTTATTTTCATTCTTCCTCCTTTCTTTTACCTTTTCCAATCCCGGCATCTTTTTGGCTAATACACTTTCTCCTGCAGGAAAGTAAAGCGGAAAGACCTGTGATAAGAAACTTACAATATCATTGCGCTTCTTGCCCATGTTGAAAAAAGCAGAACAAACAAAATACATAAGATCTTGCTGACTACATGTATCTTTTAGCTGAATGGTTATTGAGGGAGTGATTATCAAACCGTGTTCTGCAAATGCGCAAGCACTGGCAAGAATAGCTTTCTGCTCTTCTTCAGTGAACATCTTTATTTTCTCTGCCAACCATTCAAGTTCTCTTTGCTGAAGTGCTTGTTGATTTTCACTTTGATGTTTCAATAGGATTGCGACATTTTCTTGTTGCTTTTCGGTCAAGGCATTTTCCAATGCTTGATTCTTCCGTTTAAGAACATTGAATTTCAGTAATGCGGTAATGTACATACAGAAATAACCTACTGCAATATCGAATATTAGGACAAGCAGATAATTGTTGTTTGATTTTCTGGTGTTCCCAGCCATATACTCACTGATAGGAATAACGGCAAATAGCATGATGATGGCTATTGCATAAAGCACTCTGTATCGCGTTTTATGGTTTACCTGCGGTAAGGAAGCAAACAAAAAGGCGATAATCAAAACGGCAATTATTGCACAAAGTGGAATGAAAGAGGTTTCCATAGTTTTATTGTTCTGTGTATGGTTTAACAATAATGCGCCAATAGCCACCATGGTCTGCTCCTTCACGAGACAAAATACCCATAGAACGTAACTTGGAAATCTGTTTTTCTACGGCTCGGGAGCTTATTCCTATTTTATAGGCCATTGCTTCTGCAGACATTGATGGGTCGGAAATGACGAAATCAATAATTTTTTGTGCGGTTTTCCCAATGCTTTTAGATTTGTTTTTCGAATCTCCGAACTTTTTCTCCGAACCTTTTGGGGTTATCTCCGAACCTTTCTCCGAACTTTCTTGCATATCACCGAAGGTTTTCTCCGAACTTTTGCTGTTTACAACGAACTTTTCTACCGAACTTTCTTCGTTTACAGGGTACTTTTCGAGAGTGCTATTTACCCTGTTAGCCACTTCCTCGACAGGTATTCTTCCGCTTTCGTTCCAGTTCAGATTATAGAATGTGGTGTAGAAAGAGGTCGCTTCCGTTTGATATTGCGGTTCTTTTCCTTGCAGGAAATTAGGCAGCTTCTCCGTAAGTTCCCGCATTTTGCGTAAGCCGGAACCACGTTTCTCCATATAGTCCAACTGTGTGAACACGTCCGCAATGACGGGATTACGGCGCATGGAAGGCACTTTGAATATGTCACGGTCTTGAATTTGTGTACCGTCAAGCATAGCACCGGGTGATACCAGTTCTACGCGGTCATCATAAATGTCGATATGTACTTCACCACCCATCACGGTATAATCTCTATGGATAAGGTGGTTTACCAGTCCTTCAAAAATGGCACGGTCGGAATAGTCGGGAAGATTTAGGCGATAATTGGGCATCTTTACCCATCCGCTCATAGTGTAGTTCTTGATGAAGTCCATGCCATATTTCAATAGCAATACAAGGTTAGCCCGATGCTCTACGGAACTGATAGCATCATCCTTATAGAGTCCAGTCCATCGAGTGCAGAAAATACGCGATTGAAATACCGTGCAATTATCAACAAACAGCAATCCTGCATTGGTCAGTTTGCCGTCAGGAGTTACCAGTCCGAATGATTCCAGATACTTGTCGTTCCATTCTTGATGGGTTTGCTCGCGGAATGTATTGGCAAGGATGATGAAAGAGTGTTTGCTGGCATCCACTTGGGTAGGCAGTGAATCCCATGTCATGTGCGTACCTTTCAATACCAATGAAAGCAGTTGTTGCGAATTACATTCTACACTTTCATTGCCAACTCGTACATATGCGGTACGTGTTCCATCCTGATAGTAATAATAAGGTGTAAGTGTTCCAGCTTTTACTTTCACTTCAAGTAAGGTATGTCCTTCATGTTCTATTGGGATAAGCTGTATTTCCGGCACAGGATCAAGTCTTGCCTTGATGGTTTCGCTGATAAAATCGGCATCGGATTGTGGATTCTCCAGACCTACAATCACTCCGTCATCGTCCACTCCATAGAACAAGCTGCCCCCCTCTGTATTGGCAAAAGCTGACACTGATTTAAGCCATGACTTTACTTTTTTACGTTCCAACATTTCTTTGAAATCGTAAGCCGAGCATTCCGCTATCAATGTATTGTTATGTATCTGCATTATTCCCTTATTATTCGTATAATATTTTAATTCTTATCACAAAAGTACATAAAAAGCATAAGTTTTTTACACCGGCATAATAAAGAAATCATTTTTTCTTTAGAGGAAAGGTAATGATAATGTGATAATTTCAAACGTTTTAGCTTACAAAGAAAGCATCAAGTCAGCCAAAAGAACAGCCGTTTCCGGTTCATTCTTTTGTGCATCTTTAGGTTTCCATGCCACAACGAACCGTACAGATGCGGATTTCACCTTGTAACCTCTTTGTTCCCATTCGGATAATATGCCCTGCATTTTTGATGACAACTTTGCCACAGGTTTATCGGTCAATGAACTATACAAAAAGAAATCATCATAAGTCAAAGAATCTCCTCCTCGCAATGCTAAGACCTCTTGTTTCTTTTCTTTGAAGAATCCCAAATTGACATCTTTGTGAGAGAGTTGCAGTACAATTTCTCCAGGCATGTCATATTGCCGCTGGTCCATAAGATATCGGTCTGCACTCAAATGATTGAAACAATCACCGTTTGTATGTATGAACAGCCTGTTTTTCGCACGGGTTATTCCTACGTAATATCGACGCATCAGATGGGCATCCTTTACATAATTGTCGGATATGAGCATATACACATCGTCAAACTCTTTGCCTTTGGCCTTGTGAATAGTTGATACCACAACGTCGGCTCCTAATACATCGCAGAAGTCTTCTATCGACGACTCAAATACAAATTCTTTGAAGTCACTGAAATATTTAGTCTTGTTGGTTTGTTCAAACTGGTCTACACAACGCTTCACATACATCAAGCTTAGACTCCTGTCATAAGTAGAAAAGGTGGTATACTTGGCTTCTTCCCACAGCTCTTCCGTGATTAGCGGTGTTTTTATCCGCTTGTTTATATATCTCAGGAAATATCTCATTTCGGCCATATTCCAAAAACGTAGGCCGTCCATTGATTGTATCAGTTTACTGTTTATACCATGTTTCCGCAAAAGAGCCATCAGGATAACGGCCTCTTCATTTGTTTGGGTCAGTACACAAGAAGTTCCTTTATCCCTATGTTGAAGCAAGTTTTCGACGAGCGGCTGATACATATATTCCGATTGATAGCGTATCACTTCAACCCAACCCTTTTCTTTTCTCATGGAGATAATTGGTGTACTTTTTATCCTTTTATGTATGTTTTTCAAGAATCCGTTGGCAAAATCCACCGGCTGGCGCGCACTGCGGTAATTTTCGGTCATTTCGACAAACGTGCTTCCGCTTTCTTGTGCCAGTCGGTACATATAACCGGAATCGGAACCACGGAATTCATAGATGTTCTGGTCATCGTCTCCCACTGCAATCACACGCATTTCCTCGTTGCTGGTCATCAGAGCCTTCACAAGTGCGTGTTCTTCAGTCCCCATGTCCTGGGCTTCGTCTATGACCAGTACCGTCTTGCCGATTTTGTTTGGTTCCACTTCTCCTTGACATATCATCTCGGCTGCATTTGAAACGACGTTTCTTGATTCTTCAAGATTTCCTATCCGTCCCAATAGGTCGAAACAATAGGAGTGGAATGTTTTTATTTCGACAAAGTGGGCGGCGTTGCCTATCAACTCCATGAGCCTTTGTTTGAATTCCGTAGCGGCTGCCCTTGAAAAGGTCAGCATCAGGAGCTGTTCGTGTTTCACATCTTCAAGTAGCAGAAGTGAGGCCAGTTTGTGGACCAATACACGTGTCTTTCCACTACCCGGGCCGGCTGCGACTACAATGCAACGTGAACCCTTATCGGAAATAATATCCATTTGTCGTTTGGATAATTGTCCAAACAATTGTTTGTACTTCTGTGGTGTCAAGTTACGTTGTATCTCGTTTGCTCTGTCTCCTTTGAAATATTTTATGACAAACTTCCTGTAGTCCATTTGGAAATAGTCCTGAACATATTGCAAGGCCGCATGATAATCTCTTACCATCAGATTGGCATATTCGCCTACAATATGCACTTGCTGGATTTTCAACTTATAGAATTCGTTGAGCATCCGGTAGTCGTCTTGCTTGAATCTCGACTTGTTGTCCTTTATTCTTTGGATATTCATGGCGTTATAAAGTACCAAAAATCCGCCTTCAAGTTTTAGTGAACCAATTTTCGACAAATACAGAAGCGCTTCTTCCACGTCTTCTAATTGAATGTCATCAAGTCCGCCAAAAAGGGATTGGGAATTTGATTTTATTCGGTTCAGAAGCTCTACCACGGAGAACTGGATGGCTTTGCCGGGCACGTTTTCCTTTTCTGCATCAGAAGCTAATTTGTATAGCCATTCCACGGCAAAGCGACTTATTTCCAATCGTTTCTCAAATCGCCTGATGGTGAGTTCCAGGTCTGCCTGACGACTTATCTCCATGTTACGGACTGCATCCTCTTTTTTACGCGTATATCCCTTGATAGTGAGGAAATAGAGTAGCGTCCGAATGTCTTTTTCTTTGGATGTGTTGATTCCGTCGTTTACGGCATTCTCATTCAGTTGCTTGCATGATATTCGTAAAGTTCCGTCGGGAATATGATTAAGGATGTATTGTTCAAGTTTTGCAAAGCGTTCGAGGAGAATTTGTGACTTTCGTTCCGAATCACCTGCATCCTGTAAATAGGCAGATATATCTTTACTGTCTGCCAATATACCTTCCTGTCGCATGCGCTCCACTACAGATATAACATCTCTTTTGCTTAGTCCCAAAATGTCTGCCAGATAATCGACTCGTGATTCTGCTTCCGAATCCTGAGCCTTGGCGATATGTTTTTGAGAAATCAATGACTTAATGATACGGACTGCCTTTTCTATTTCATCGCTGCCAAAAAGTAGTGATGCTGATATGCGCTCTCTCGCTTCGTCCATATTCTTTACTGTTATTCCTGTGGCATATACATGAGGTACATTGTTCCCTCTTACCAAATATCCGCTTTGTTCCAAAGCAGCTAATGCTGTTCGTACACGGGTCTCGATGTCAGATACCGAATCATCCCATCCTGCTTGCCGGGCAATTTCCAACGCAGAACAGTTGACCTTCATACGGTGTTTGGTAAGGTCTTTGACGGCTTTCCATACCTGTTGTATTTCACTAATGCTAAGTTTCGTTTGGTTTAGCAATATAAAATGCTTGTCCAAGTCATTGTCTCCATAAAGTACATAGCAACGCGCGCTGAGTCCGGGGTCACGCCCCGCCCTGCCAGCTTCCTGTACATAATTTTCCAGCGAATCGGAAATATCATAATGCACTACAAGACCGACATCTTTCTTATCGACTCCCATACCAAATGCAGACGTGGCCACGATGATGTGTGCCTGATCGTTCATAAAAGCATCTTGGTTGGCAATTTTTTCATCGGCTTCCATTTTCCCATTGAAAGGGAGTGCCTTGTAACCGTCACGAGTCAGTTTTGCAGCCAGTTCCTTTGTCCGTTTGGTGCGTGACACGTAAACAATTGTCGGACAATCGGCTTCTGCTACAAGTTCTCTCAGTTTTAAATATTTGTCATTGTCATTCTCTACATGTATGACGGAATAGTGTAGATTTGTTCTTGAGGCTGTTGATGCAAATAATTCCAAGTTCAAATCCAAAGTCTGCTTGAAATAGTCACAGATGTCTTGGATTACTTTCTGTTTTGCCGTGGCTGTGAAACAGGATACAGGTATCGGGGTTTTGCATTTTTTCTTTTGCTGGTATTTTTGGATGAATTTGCCAATGTAGAGATAGTCAACTCTGAAATCCTGCCCCCATGAAGAAAAGCAGTGCGCTTCGTCTATCACAAACCTTACAACGTGGCGTGCCATCAATATTTTTTCGATTGTTTTTGAACGGAGCATTTCGGGAGAGATATACAACAACGAGGCTTCTCCGTCTTGTATTCTTTGTATGGACAGTGATCTTGTGATGGGGTCTAACATCCCATTTATGGTTACGGCATCCGTGATGCCTCTGTCGGCAAGGTTGTCTACCTGGTCTTTCATCAAGGACTGCAAGGGGGAGATGACAATCGTAAGCCCGTGCACGGAGTGTCCCGCCATGAGTGCAGGCAGTTGGAAGGTAAGTGATTTACCACCGCCGGTAGGAAATATTGCCAGCAGCGATTTCCCTTTTACCGCAGCTTGGGCAGCACGTTCTTGCAGTGGCTCGCCTTCGTATGTCCGGAAGCGCTCATATCCGAAAAATGTTTTTAGGTTATGGAGCACATCCAATTGCGTATGGCAGTAGTCGCAGCCTTCTTTGCAAGTAGTGTGTCGCAGGAGTTTTATGATAAATTCCACTTCCGGATAATTATAAAGTACCCATCCGGGAGTGATGGAGCGGTAATCGGTGGTGTCAATCAGAGCCAATGTGTATGCCAATCCGCATGGATATTGGTTGATGAGCATGTCAAGATCGGCATGTTGGCAAATCTTTCCGGCATAAAGTTCTTTAATAAGTTCAGGTATTCCTTTATGGATATACTCCGCACTTACCATACTGAGAAATCCTTCAAATTCTTTCTTGTCCTTCAGAAGCGATGCAAATAGTATACGCTTTTCTTTCGGTAATGAATGCCAGCATGCTATTTCATCCAACAATAAGTCTTTTGCTTTCTTGCAATCGTTCACCGGATTGTTCATTTGTTCGCTCATCAGTTTGTCATCTTTCACAAGCCTGTGGTAAGGGTGTTCAGGGAACAGTAAAGGCGAAACATAAAGTGTATCAACTAAAATCCAGCGGCATATTTTGTCCGTAAACAGGTATTTAGCATCATGGTGAACGATATTGTGTCCGCAGATGTAGTCTACATCGTTTAAGAAAATGAATAGTTCTTCTTTTGAGGTTTTATGAAATGTCGTGTTATCATGCTTGAGGGCTCCTATATCATGGATTCTATGGTCTTTCAAGCCTATTTCAACATCTACTATGGCATAATTGTGGGCACTACATGGTACAGAGGTGTTTTTATTGCTGATGATATTGTTTCTATCCTCGGTTTTCTTGATTCCTATGAGTTTGCTCCATATTGACATATCTCAATATAATAAATAGTTTTACAACTTGAATTTGTTATGTATCTGCATCGTTTCCTTATTGTTGTTTGGGTATAACACCCCAATATCATACACAAAGGTAAGGATAAAACCGAAGAATCTGTTAAATTTGCCACAGACTTTTGATTATTATGTGTTTATATCACGATTTTTATTAAATAAATCCGTACTTTTGCAGTTAAGAGCTGTTGTTGCTTATGGATGCTTATTTTCGGGTTTGCGTTATATTTGCAACACGTGTACGCAAGTCGCTGATAGATATATCACGTTGACTTTGAGGAAGTCAAATGATTCCGATAAGGAAACAGATAACAAACAATAAGCAAAAGCGCGCAGCTCAATGAGTTGCACGCTTTTTGCGTTTATGGGGTTCATGGTTGATATGTGTTTTCTATGGGCTTTTTTATCTCTTCTTCAATATACTATTCACCACCCTTATCGAAGACACCAATTTATTGGTCGATGTAAATACATCCACATTCCATACGTGTGAGGAGCGTCCTTTGTGCACAATTGTACCTATGGCACGTACCGTATCTCCTTCGTGTGCCGAAGAAATATGATTGCCGCTGACCTGCATACCTACAACAATTTCATCGGGCTGGCAAGTAATCATTGAACCAAGCCCGGCAACGGTCTCTGCCAGGGCAAGAGTGGCACCACCATGCAGAATACCGAAGGGTTGGCGGGTGCGCTCATCTACCGGCATCGTTGCTTCTATGCGGTCTTCGGAGGCATAGGTATATTGTATTCCCAGGTTTCCCATCAGTGCATGGCGTGCCCGGGCATTCAGCTGGTCCAAAGGTATTTCGGCAGCATGGACTTCTGCGATGATTAATTTCTCTACAGCCAGAGCCACGCCGTCTTCTTCGTTCGAAGCTGTTACATGGTCGGCGCATACCTTTACAGAATCTTGTGCATGTCCCATTGCTACGCCTACACCTGCCAGCTGCAGCATGGTCACGTCGCATACACCGTCTCCAATGGCGATGACTTCTTCACGTTTTATGTCCAGTAATTCCAGCAAGGCACCTAATGTATTTGCTTTATCCACTCCGCAGGGTACTACCTCAAGAAAATAGGGTTCGGAACGGAAAACATCCAGAGTTCCTGCCAAACGTTTTTTCCAATGGTCTTCCAGGCCAATCAAAGCCTCTTCGTCATCACTGACCAACATACACTTACAAGGCGCAAAATCAATAGATGTGGAGAACTCATCTTCATCAATCAGAATCAAGTCATTTAAGCGAGCTTCATTTTGGATATATTTATTATCAGGCCTATCTGTCAATAGCGTATCGTCATGATAAGTAAATATGTCGAAACCATTCTTGTGCGCTTTCTTTTCCAGATAGGGTAGCATCTCGGGATTGATGCGTCGCTCGAACAATACTTCTCCGTTTTGGGCACTGATAATCTGACAACCGTTATACGACAGGATGAATCCTCCATAGTTGCCCAGTTCAAGCGCTTTGGCCAGTGGCATTAATCCATAGGTAGGTCTGCCGGATGCTAGTACAATCCGTACTCCCATTTGTTGAACTTTCAGCAGAGCAGCCAATGTTCGTTTGCTGATTTCTCTTTCGTCATTGAGCAATGTTCCGTCTACATCCAGAACTAATAACTTGTATTTCATGGCAACTTGTTTTTGGGGTTTTAGATTACAAAGTTAGGAAATGAAAACAACAATGGTAATTTATTTCCTGCTTTTTGTCTTAACAATTGATAAAAGATGTTTGAAGCGTGATATCTCATAATATATTCTTATCTTTGCCAACGTTTTGTTCCGTATCCTCTATTCGGGGGATTGGATGAAAAGGGAATCGGGTGCAAATCCCGGACAGTCCCGCTGCTGTGAGTTTCATGTAAGGGGTATCATACTTATGCCACTGTTCTTTTAGGAAGAATGGGAAGGCGATACACCGGAAACGAGTCAGAAGACCTGCAAAACAAAGTCGAAAAATTGTCCGTTCGAGGAAAGCGGGCAGTGCGCAGAATGTTTTAAGATAATTTTCGTTTCTTATGATAGGAAGAACTATGGTACGGCCGGTCTGTATCGGTTTCTTTTGTATGGCTGCATTGTCGCTTGGAGCACAAGAGGTTACTAATGATACGATTAGTGGCAAGGTACATGCTATTGAAGAAGTTACGGTCAACGCATCTGCAAGTGCACGGAAAGTAACAAGTACCGCTCCGATACAGATGCTTTCTCGTCAGCAACTGGAACAGCAGGGAGTGACGGATATAGCAGATGCTTTACGCCGTTTTTCCGGAGTGAACGTAAAGGATTATGGTGGTGCAGGGGGAATGAAAACCGTTTCAGTCCGGAGTCTTGGTTCCCAGCACACCTCAGTAGCCTATGATGGCATAACTGTAACCGATTGTCAGAGCGGGCAGATTGATCTTTCCCGCTTTTCATTGGATAACATCAAATCCCTTTCTTTAGCGGTTGGTGATAATGATGATATTTTTCTTCCGGCACGTACTGTGGCGTCTGCTGCATCTCTTCGCCTGCAAACATTGCCTCCTGATTTGTCGGATAAAAATGCCCGTTTGAAAACCGAAATTAAAGTTGGCTTTTTTGGCCTGGTAAATCCTTTTGTGCGCTACGATCAACGTTTGGCTGCGAAGGTATCTATGTCTTTTTCCGGTGATTTCATGAGGGCTGATAATTTATACCCATTTACTCTGGTGAATGGAAAATATGTTTCGGAGGAACGCCGCGAGAATAATTACATCGAAACATATCGGGGAGAATGGAATATCTATGCCCAACCCAATGAACGGTCTGTTTTGAATGGCAAGATGTATTATTACGACGCGTTTCGTGAGCTGCCCGGTCCGGTTATTTTATATAATAGTGTGTGTGAGGAGGAATTGAGTGAAAGAAACTTCTTTTCCCAATTACATTATCAGACTTATTGGGAGAATAATCTTTCTCTGCAAGTGAACGGTAAATTCAACTGGGCTTATTCGCATTACCATGATGAAGGTGCGGAATATCCGGGTGGCGAGATGAACAATCTCTATTATCAGCGGGAATATTATGGTTCTGCTGCGCTGCTCTATACTCCGATGGACAGTTGGGCTTTTTCTTATGCTGCCGATTATTCGTTCAATAATCTCAGTTCGAATGCTGCTTCGGGGGTAAAACCTTATCGGCATACGGTATTGCAGACTTTGACGGCTCGCTACCGTTCTCCGCATGTGACATTCACGGCCTTAATGTTGGGCTCTTTGTATATGAACAGTGCCAAGGTTGGAGAAAGTGCAAGTAATGCCCGGCGTATTTCTCCATCCGTTTCTTTGTCATGGAAGCCTTGGTTGCAGTCTGATCTTTATTTTCGGGCTTCATACAAAAATATTTTCCGTGTTGCTACGTTTACGGAGAACTATTTCGACCGTTGGGGCAGTCGCGACTTGAAGCCGGAAGTGGCGCGGCAATATAATGTAGGGGCGACTTATGGATGTAGTTCCGCTTCATCTTGTTTGACCAGCCTGCACGGGTCATTGGATGGCTATTATAATTATGTAAAGAATAAGATTGTGGCTATGCCCTATAATATGTTTTTCTGGACAATGGTTAACTTGGGACATGTTGATATCTGGGGGGTAGATGCCAATCTGGACGCATCGTTCCGTCTGGCTTCGCGGCATCAGCTTTTGTCTGCAGTTTCTTACACCTACCAATATGCAGTAGACAAAACAGATCCTGCATCTGTGTATTATAGAGACCAAATACCTTATACTCCGGTTCATTCCGGTTCATTCTCATTGGCATGGGAAAACCCCTACATAAACTTGTCTTTTCATGCTACGGGTGTCAGCAAACGCTATGCAGCAGAACAGAATGTAAAGGCTAATGAATTGGAGGGTTACGTAGAGTGTGGCGTCGCGCTTTATCGTTCGTTCCGGTGGAGAGGGGTAGATTGCTCTTTGCGGGGCGATATACAGAATATTGGCAATAAGCAATATAGCATTGTGAAGAGTTATCCGATGCCTGGTCGCTCCTATAAATTAACGTTTAATATATCCATTTAAAAACTAACTGAATATGAAATTGAATTTGAAAGAACAATTAAGGATGCTGGCTTTGATGCTTGCACTTCCGATGGTTTTTGTAGCTTGTAGTGATGATGACGATAATGACCCTACAGGCGGTGCTCCTATAGTAGCGCAAAAAGGCGTATTTGTATTTGATACCGGTAATCAAGGGAAGAATATAGATGGTGCTTTGTCTTTTATTGATGAGAAGACTAATACTGCGATAAATGATGTATTCAGAACCGTGAATGCCCGCAGCTTGGGATCTACGGTTCAGGATGGAGTAATCCTCGGGCAGAATTTGTATATAGCTGTTTCTGAGTCCAACACGATCGAGGTGGTTGATAAGAATACATTGGTCAGCGTGGCCCAGATTGCACCAACGGCAGAGCAAGGCAGTAAACCGCGTGATATTGTAACGGATGGCAAATATGTATACGTATCTATGTATTCCGGCCATGTATCTCGCATTGATGCTTCGAAGAATGTGATAGATAAGACCGTAAAGGTGGGACCCAACCCGGAAGAAATGGCTGTGGCTAATGGCTGCCTGTATGTTGTCAATTCTGATGGTTTGAATTGGGAAGCCGGTTACGTCAACGGTAAGAGTGTTTCCAAGATAGACTTGGCAAGTTTCGCAGAGACGAAGATTCCAGTAGGCTTAAATCCGACGAAGATTGTGGCAGATGCTTCCGGCAATTTGCTGGTGATTTGTATGGGGAATTATAGTGATGTTCCTGCCAGCATCTGGAAAATAAGCAGTAGCGATGCAGTAGAAGATTGGGGAAAACCGGCTACCATTATGGCTGTCAAAGGAAACTCTCTTTATACGGTTTATGATTCTTATGCAGGCGCTGATGCCGTGGAATACACTGTTTATAACACATTGACCGGTAGCGTGGAGAAAGATAACTTTGTTGCATCTCCCGTAGACTCACCTTCCGGCATTGTTGTCGATCCGGACAATGGCAATATCTTTATCACTTCTTATACGTTGGTAGGTGGTTTTGCATCTTATACGACTCCCGGCTATGTAAACGAGTATTCGGCGGATGGAACTTTCGTGAAGAAATACGATGTAGGGGTAGGAGCTGTTTGTATGACATTTCTTAAATAACAGATGAAGATGAGATTTTCTTCGTTGCTTTTACTTTATTTATTATTCATTTTCTCTGCCTGCCAGGGAGGAAAAAAACAGATGGTGCCTTCACAAGTTGGAGACACCATCCCCCTGCGCTATGCCGACAATCTGACGTTAGTCACTTATACCGACTATACCGTTGTCACCTTGCGCAACCCTTGGGATACGCTGAAGACGCTGCATACGTATGTGCTTGTGCCTTCTGCCGAGCCCGTGCCGGAGCACTTGCCGGAAGGTACTGTTGTGCGTACGCCTCTCTCCAAAGCAGTAATCTACTCGTCCGTGCATTGCGGACTGGTGGATAAGTTAGGAGCTTTCGGCAGTATCGGTGGTATCTGCGATTTGAAGTACATCAAACTGCCTGCCGTGCAAGAGGGAGTGGCCGAAGGTATTATCGCAGATTGCGGCGACGGCATGAATCCCGATATGGAGAAGATTATCGACCTGCACCCCGATGCCATTCTGCTTTCTCCGTTCGAGAACAGCGGCGGATATGGACGTATCGAGAAACTCAATATCCCGATCATCGAATGTGCCGACTATATGGAAACTTCCGCTTTGGGGCGTGCCGAGTGGATGCGTTTTTACGGATTGCTCTTTGGTGTTGCTGCGCAGGCCGACAGCCTTTTTGCCGAAGTGGATAGTTGCTATCAGCATCTCAAGATGCGTGCAGCGCTTTCGTCTGTGTCTCTGTCCGTTGTCAGTGAGTTGAAGAGCGGTTCGGCATGGTATGTGCCGGGAGGACGCAGCACGATAGGGAGGCTTTTCGGGGATGCTTGCGGGCGTTATGTTTTTGCCGACGACGCGCATAGCGGGTCTGTACCGTTGGCTTTCGAGACGGTGTTCGACCGGGCAGGAGATGCGGATGTGTGGACGATCAAGTACAATCGCGATCGTGATATGACTTATTCCGACTTGAAGGCAGATTATATCGGATATACGGGGTTCAAAGCTTTCAAAGAACGGAATATCTATGGATGCAATACGGCTAAAGTTCCTTTTTACGAGGAGACACCTTTCCGTCCCGACTATCTGTTGGCGGATTTTATACAGATTCTGCATCCTGAGATAGGAGATTTGGGTGGTTTGCGCTATTTTTGCAGACTTGAAGAAAAATGATAATTTAGCGTCGTGTGATAACAAGTGTATCTCAAACTCCTCCGCCTGAAAGGGGAGGTGCCCGTAGGGCGGAGGGGTTTCACATCCGAAGG
>ERZ791737.258-NODE-258-length-58045-cov-88.429384_pt1 | contig 58045 bp, 44 predicted proteins | sample MGYA00510042_ERZ791737 | MGnify/ENA primary metagenome ERZ791737 (study PRJEB30046, sample SAMN00791965) | human gut metagenome | study: EMG produced TPA metagenomics assembly of the A metagenome-wide association study of gut microbiota in type 2... | reverse complement strand
TTATTTCAATGTTAATGGGCTTAGCCTGACGGCTATGGGATTCAATCCGCCCGAACCAACACTCACGGCTTTGGGAGTAATACATCTACAAATACCCATCCGGTATGTCATCGGGCGGATTCAATCCGCCCCTACGGGTGAGATGTTTTCCCCGGGTGGGGTGCTTTCCTTACCCCCACTCCCCGGTATCCTCATTCCACAGGCAACGGTCATTGGGACGCAGAGGGGCATGGACAGGGATGGGGAGCCCGTTGTAGGAACGGTTGCCATTCTTGTCGCGTTGCTCGTAGGGGCTGTGGGCAGGGGCGGATTGGTTCGATTTGTCCAAAGCGGCGATCAGCTTTTTGCGGGTACTGGCATTGGTCACGAAATGATACATGTAATTCTTGGCATCATCCAGACTCATGATGGAAGATTCCTTGCCCAGACAGCGAAGGTGATCTTTGAAGATAGTCGCAATGCGGGGAAAATCTTCAATAAACCGAATGCCCAAAGTGGAGTGCTGGGCGGTGACTTCCATCCACACCGTTTCGCCTGCCAGCAGGTCGATGCATCTCTCCCAACCCAAGTAGGGCTGCAAAGGCTTACCCACGGTTGCTATTCCATTTTCCGTTTTTTTATCTTTCAAAACCCCGTCATCGGCAACAGCAACAGCAGCAAAAATTTCCTCTCGCGTAGCATCATCATCTGTTGCTGATGATGATGCTTTCTCTTCTTTACTTTCTTTACTTACTCTACTCTCCTTTACTGCGTCCACATCCTTGCACGCCTTGGGACACGCCATGCGTGACGCCTTGCGTGAAGTTTTTCCGTCCACTTCTATCTTCTTCTTTTTCAGATCCTTAACCTCATTGCCTTTCACTCCGGCATTGGACAGCTTTTTGCGTCGGTCATCCAGCACAGCCATGCGGATTTGCAACCCCGGAGAATAGAAAAAATCGCCATCAATTATGAATAAATCATAGAGGTGAATCACGTCTTTTACGTCTTCTTCACGGCATTGGAATTTGTAGGAAAGGGACTTGATTAATCGCAAGTCGCAACGGTAACCTTCCTGCTGGCGAAGATACTCCAGCAATGCCCAATAAATGCCATATCCTTTCATACCCTGCTCATCTACCAAGAGGGTGAGGCGAGAATTGTTTCCAGCAGATGCGTCGTGCGGAAAATACTGATCGTTTGTCATTAGCTTTTAGTTTTTATAAATTAAAAAAATTAATACCTAGATTTGTTTCTTTCAACGACGCAAAGGTAGTGACAGTATTTTACATACGTTTTCTGCAAAAGTCCGGTTAAAATGAGTATAAGTGTCTATATTACAATAAATAATGGGGATTTTTACCGGGCTTTTGCACGGCGTTTTTTAAGGTTCATTAATATATAAAGGGTCAAAAAAGGCAAAAAGAGGCTTATTTATGGGATAAAAAGCCGGAGGAGGTGGACGAATATGTGATATAAAGGGGATAATGACTAGAAGATGTCAGAATGATGATTGAAGAAAATACGGTCTATTGCTTTGTTTATTTTGGTGATAAAGGATGTTTTTTCATCTTTAAAATGAAAAGAGTAATGGATGATTTCGTTCAGTTGTTTCAGTTGTGAATTGGGGGTATCTCCACGCCACTGCCTTATGCCGGTGTTCAGTTCCTTGATGATGACTAGCAGTTTGGGTTTTATGATGTGCTCTATGTCGTCTGTTTCCAGCACTTCTGTTTTTTCATATTCCATTATTATGGTCACTCCGGGCACATGGGCGCGCACGGACATCAAGGCATGCCTGCGGCGTTTCATTTCGTTTCTGCCTTCGCGTTTCAACGTGAATGGCGGGATGGATGCCAACATTTCGTAATGATAGCTGTTCAGCAGGTCGGTTATTTTTTGATAGAGATCGGGCAAGGTTGATGCCACCTTGTCCAAGAACGCGATTTCCTCTACGGTGGGCGGTTCTTTTTTGCGGATCAGTTTTTTCAGGTTCTCTACTTCCTGTTCAAAGTTGCTCCAAGGAGTCTCGTTTTTCTTTGTCATAAGCCTTTGTGGGTTTTAAGTTTTACTTTTTTTAGTTGTATAGAAATAAGTGCCCTGCCTCCTGTTGGGGGAGGCAGAGCACTTTTAGTTCCAAAATTCATGTTCTTATGATACACATTTCCCGTAGGGGCGGACCCATGTGTCCGCCCGATAACATAGCGCAGTCTCCCCCTTTTGAAGGGGGATTTAAGGGGGATGTTCTCCTTGGTATAATAATGTGCCCTACTATAGAAAACAATCATTCCGAAGGGAACATCCCCCTTGCCCCCTTCAAAAGGGGGAGGCTGGCGCAATGGCATCGGGCGGACACATGGGTCCGCCCCTACGGTGGAGGCATGGAGAGTTACTTTAACTCTTTACCGCTGCCAGCCGTTGCAAGATGCGCTTTACCAGTTGCCGCATATCAAAAGGCTTTTCTATGTATTCTTCCTGGGCCAGCACCTTGCCATCGGGGGTAAATACGGGGCAATCACCCATATTTACTACATAGAGCACGGGGATGTGTCGCGTTTCCTCTTGCTGTGCCAGGGCGGAGGCTACTTCAAAGCCGCTGATGCCCGGCATATAGATGTCCATCAGGATAAGGTCGGGATGATATTGGGCAGCTTGGTGCAGGGCATCGTGCCCATCCGTGGCGGTAAGCAATCGGCAATGGGCTTGTGCCAGTAATATTTGGAATAGTAGCATATCCGTGGGGATATAATCGGCTACCAGGATGGTGTATTGTGATAAGGCCATTTTAATTCTATATTTAGTTTGCTTAATGTAAAAGGTTGCTTAATTGGTTTTATTCCAGTGGTTTATCTGCCAAGTATTGTTTTACTATTTGGTCTATGTTTTCTACAAAGTAAGTGATATTATTGCTTACAACAGAAACCTTTGTACCTTTCATCATCAAATTATTCCCATCAAAAGAGCTCAAGTCCTTGATTTGATTGCTAGGAGCATATTTTTGCAATATTTTCAAGAAACTTTGGTCATCACTATGCTCTCCCAAACGTCGCCACTGATTACCGTCAAAATAGTACAAAACCAAAGCTATCGTTTCACGTCCCACCAAGGCATATTTATCATAGATTACAACAGAACGACCACTGCCGGCATTTATTGCACTATCTATAATTTCATACTTCCCTTCTGCAAGATTATAAATTTGAACAGGGTATCGGTAAGGGGCGTCACCTTCTTGGCGAATCGCCTTCTTCCCATCAGTAAAACAGCGAGTGCCATTTATATTTGCAATCTCGGTTTCAGTAGGCTTACCATTACTGCCTAATTGAAGCTGATACACCTTTTGACCATTGCAAAACACATCATTGTCCGCAATACATAATTTATAGGTGTTAAGACCCTGAAAAGTCTCCTTTGAGTCTATAAGAAAGCCCTCATTCTTATCTATGGGAATGGCATTACAAGGACCACTACTACTTCCATATATGATAAAATTATTATTTATAGCCAATGAATAGCCGGATGTTGTCTCTTGCGAGACTTTATACCATTTCCCGGTTGATTTATCTTTTTGCAACAAGTAAACTATATCACCAGCAGCAGAACTGCCACCATCTTTGCTACTAACCCCTGCTCCGGCATAGTCTCCGCATATATCAATAGAAGCAAAATATTGCTGACCCACTTCCAACCGCTCATCAGACTTTTTACCGGCATATACATATGCCGGAGTTCCCCAAGATCCGTCCGCTTGCTTCTCATAGATAGTAATCGTTTTATCCACATTACCCGTTATCAATCGGTTTCCCGAATAAGAAGTCTTTTGTGTTTGAGGTACAACACTCACCACAGGCTCATAAACCGAAGTGCCACCTACAGTTATTTCGATAGGAATCTTAGCTTCCGTCCCTGCCTCCAACGGGAGGTCTTTACTCAACGTACAGGTATATTCCTTTCCATTATTAAGGGTAATAGTGATAACAGAATGCCCGGCAGTCAATGTCTGTGGCGGAAGCAGGCAAACGGATTCCAGATGGGATGCGTCTTTATCATCCCATGTGGTAAGCATGACTATATCATCAGTGGGAGCATTAGTCGCATCTACGGTTAATTTATAATCTCCATCCGGATCGCTTTTACCCAAAGTAGCCGAAGTGTACAGACGCATCTTCACCACTGTATTCTGAATATCCGAATAAAGAATACTCTTATCATTGAAATCAATGGATAGTTTCAGACGGCATACCAAGTGGGCAAAAGTAAAATTCAACGTCGTTGCCGTACCTGCCTGGCGGATGTGTGCAGCCATATACAAACTTGATTCATACCCTTCTTCCGTAGTTTGATCCTGAGCTACAGACAGGGTACTGTTTAGGGAAGGTAATGTGGTGGTAGAAGATGTATTCTTAAACCAAGCATATATATCTGCATTGCTGCTGCCTTTGGTTATCAATTCGCTCCATAGCCCTTTGTCGTTGGTTGTGGTGCCCGGACTGAATATATTCTTATCCGGCGAATACACATAAGTATAAGTCTTATCGCTCCCATCCAAGCCTATCAAAATCTCATCATTGGCTTCGAAAGCAGTGCCCTGTTCATTGTCTATGGCACGGGGAGAACAGGATAGCATGCTCCGTATGCTGCCTGTTACCTGATAGGCAGTATCTTCCTGTGACAGGCAGGCAGGAGCACCATCGTCCGTGCACGCCGCCAGGATAGGGAGCAGCAGAAAATAAATAAGGTATCTCTTTATCATCTTTATAATCATTATTTAGTTACGATAATCAAATAGGTAGACGCCGGTCACTGGCTTTGTTTCTTCTTCTTTCTTTTCAGTCCACAGAGTCCAATGTGGATGGTTGTCTACTTCTGCATTCAGAGATGCACACAGTCCGGTGAGGGATGCTTGTTGGGTTACTCCGGTTTCTGCTCCACTTGTTCCATCGGGAGCAGTTCCTCCGGATATGAAGTAACAGTTACTATAAACCGAAGTCGTTTCTTTTGCACCGGCTATCCAGCCTGCGGTTACACTGGCTGGGGTTCCCGAATCATTCCGGCTGTTTTCAAGTGTATGGATGTAGGTGTAACAATTACTGACATTACCCGTTGTTTTACCGACAAGTGCTCCGATGGAGCTGCCGGCAGTGGCATTCTCAAACCATACTCGTCCTTGTGTGTCGGCTGTCTGATAGACGGCACAATTTGAGATATTTCCGGTGCAATATCCTACCAAGCCACCCAGATACTTTGCGTCGGAAGTTGATGATGCACTGTTGCCTGCTTTCATGGTGATGCCATTCAGTTCTATGGAACAGTTGGTGATATTTGCTTCTGATTTTCCTACTAATACGCCTGTGCAAGTGGCATCTGTAGACTCCAAATAAGCATATTCTGTATTATTCGCATTGCCTGCGGATAACCGCACATTCCGAATATCTGCTTTTGTATAGCCAATAAGGCCTGCATAAATGTAAGAACTTGAGATGGTTTGCTTACCTCCGCTTAAATCAAAAGTAATTTGCCAGCCTTGACCGTCAAATGGGATAAGAAGCGGTTTGTCTTCAATTCCTATAGGAATCCATTCTTTCCCTGTCTCTTTTGTTACAATAAAGGATTTCGTTAGTTTTATGGAGAAAGTAGGTTTTCCCTCACTGTCTTTTTCATACCAGCCATAAGATTCGTAAAGCGAATAATCAGGTACTTCATTATTTATCGGAAGTCCGTTCTTATTCCAAAGGTCAGCAAAATCCATCAGTTCTTTTGCATCACTGATTCCGCGCTCTTTAGGAGTGACGGTGGGGATGTCTGTTTCCGAGGTATTGGTCCATGATGTGGTAACTTGGGCTACAGTCAATGTATTACCCAATACCAGTTTATAGGTGTAGCAATAACCTGCCTCCCATTTCACCTTGAATGCCGGGGAGGTGGCGGTGTAAGTGCGGTCGTAAGTGGTTTCTCCACCCTTTCCCAGTGTGATGGTAAGGGTGATGTTATTGGTAGGGGCAGTGCTCAGTGGGGCTACCAGTCCGCAGGCTACGGTGGCGGGGCTTCCGGATGTTCCTATGGCTATGGGGGTTCCGTCTGCTTGCGGTTTAAATGTTATTTTGTCTGTTGATGTAAGGCCGGTTAATGTTCCGGTGTTTATTTGCATGGTTCCGGTAGTTCCGGTTAAGAAAGGAGTGCCGGAAGATGCGGATATTTCTATGCTTTTTACGCAGTCGTATTCGGTATTGGGGGTACGGTTTGCATCGCATTGCAAGGTGAACATTACTTTGGCCAAGGCGTGGTGCAGGTAGATGTTGGTAGGGCTTGCCTGCATGGCGTTGGTGGTGATGGGGGTGGCATCTCCTACATCGTTTTTTGCAGAGCCGTAAAGGTAGTCGATGGCTTCACAGCTAGGAGCGCCGCCGGTGGTGGTGAATGTTTGCTGGGCAGGAATGGTTACGGGGATAGTGTAGCCATTGCCGCTATTGGTTGGGGTAACGGCAGAGTTGGGGATAAATGCTTGTATATGGGCATTTTCTCCTATTAGGTAGAAGGTGGTGGAAGTTGAGCTGCTTCCATCTCCTTCGCATAATCCTGTGCCATCTGTTTTGAATGTATAACGAGTGTTGGTTCTGCCGGGGTATGCATCATATCCTATACCTTGGGTGATGCATAGCCCTATTTCTGCGGCTGCACCATTTTCCGTAGTCAGTGCGTTGGAAGTTCGGACAAGGGTAGCCTCTCCTTCTTGTTTAAAGTTTAATTGCAAGACACGGGATTCCCCTGCCTGCTGTTCGGGCAGGTCACCCGAACAGGCAGAGAATAGGAGGATGCAAACGGTGAATGGTATGTATAGGGTTCGTTTCATTCAAGTTCTTGATTCGGTTATTGAATAGGGGTAAGATTGCCATCATTAATAGTAGCATCTTTCCATTTTTCCACACTGACAGAAACAACCAGTTCCTTTACTTTCATTTGCACAGTATAAACGGTATTGTAACCGGCCGCCCAAACATTAGAATTACTATTTCCTGTAGCCGCAGGTAATTTTACAGGATAGGCTACACCATCTATTGTAAAAGTAGCCTGAACTTTATCAGCATTAAGATCTGTTATGGGATACACCAACATGCTAAAGGCGGGAAGACCAGTATTATTAGTACCCAATGTATAATTAGCTGTACCGTTGTTATAAGTAAAACGAGTTAGTTTCTTGCTGCCATCTCCTGTTACTGTGATGGCCCCTGTACCGAGTTTCATAGTGGCAGATCCTGTTTTAAAAACAACAGGAGAGTTACCTGCAACATCCTCCAGTTCTATTTTGGTCAACTCTCCATTTCCTGGAAAAGTACTCTCTTTATAAAACTTAAAACTAACCATTGCCAAGGCGTGATTCATCTTTAATGAAGCAGTAGGACTTGTAGCATTTTTATTTTCAACCGGAGTAGCCCACAGATAGTCTTTCTCACCTTTTGCCGCAAAGATATCGCCAGTTTGAGGGGATGCGGATAACTCTATTTTATTATTGTCATCAGCACCAGTGGTAGTACCTTCAAACAAAGTTAATCCGGAAACATCTGTAGTGCTTGCAATATTATCCCCGTTTCCATGTGCCACTGTCAAAGTTGACGGATAAACAGCATATACTGTTGCATCTTCTGTAGAAAGGTAAATCTTATCAGTTGTTGAGGACGCAATAGCCCACGTACTGCTACCCTTTTCATACACTGCATAATTATTGCCTGCTATATTATACTTGTCACTGCTGGCACACACTATTATCTTATCCCCCTCAGCAAACGCATCTCCTGTCACTACGCCCTCAGTAGCCGCCCGCGCCATCTCCACCGAAGTCTGTATCTTCAACTCCACAGGCTGAATATTGCCATTATTATTACCACCATCTTCTTCTTGCATAGCATCCGAAGAACATCCATAAAGGGCTACCAAGCCTGTTGCCAGCAGCCCGATTGTAACTAATTGTCTTGTCTTTTTCATTGTTTCTTTATGTTAATTGTTTATATGCCAAAGTTCATTGTTTCCCGTTCTTATGAAAGATATCCAAATCGCCACCTTGCCAAGTAGTTTCCACCCATTTAGTGACGGTTACCGTGATCTGCATTTTCTCCGAAGGAGGAGTAACAGGTATATCGGGGACATCGGGCTTATCGGGTTCGTCCGGCTCGTCCGGTTCTTCCGGTTTGTCCGGTTCTTCGGGTTTATCGGGTTTATCCGGCTCTAACTTATCCGGCAACTTTACCGACAGGTCATAAGATAAACCGGACTCAGAGCCTCCACCTTCAAAGTCCACGGGAATATCTTCGAAAGCAATATCATGGGTAGAATCCCCGTCTCTTGCCAGCACCATGTTCATAATCATTTCCGCTCCCGGCTGAACCAGGATATTGCCCAAAGGAATCTCCACACCCGCCTCCACGGGAAGACCGCTTGTACCGGGTGCTTCGTAAACCACTACCTGCATGGGCTCACTGCCAAAAGACATTTCACCTTTCAGCAAATCCAAAGAGGCACTGGTGGCAGAGCCATCCAGCGACAAGTATTTTAAACGGTAACTGCCTTGAAAGTCTTCTCCTGTTTCCACGGAGATATTCAACTGTGCCAGCAGGTGGCGGAAGGTGATTTTCTTGTCCTGCTCTGAAAACGGTAGCCGCAAAGAGCCCGATTGGACTTCGGCATAGAGAATATCTTCGTTGCCCGTCAGCTCATAATGCGCCTTGCCCATAGAAAGCAGGGTGCGGGGATAGAAGCCCCACAAGTAGACGGCGGAACTGTCCGTGGGATAATAATGTACGGATGAAAGGTTGAGTTGCTGTTCTCCGGCTATGGCGTCCCATTGTTCATCTATGCTTTCGGAATTACTGCCCACGGCAAGCCCCACGGGTGTACCATCAAACTGATCGACTGCCGAACGACTGAGCAGGGAGGTATAAAGTTCGATAGGAACAAGTACAGGCTCCGGATCGGGATTATCAGGTTCATCGGGTTCATCCGGATGATCGGGATTATCGGGCACAGGAGGCAATGGCGGATCATCAGAACCGTGACTGCATCCGGCAAATAGAAATGATGCCAGTAGACAAACAAAAAAGAACTTTCCTATCATACAAAATAATCTTTCACACGTTTCAAACAAAAATGTTAGTAGGGTGCTTTATCATCCAGCTTCTCCGGTGTTGTGTGGGAGGGAACATCCCCCTTAGATCCCCCTTCAAAAGGGGGAAACCTGCGGAGGGGATGCTTTAGCCGAATGGCTATGGATGCCCTATTTATGTGCAAAGATGAGGATAAAGTATCTAAATCACAAATAAAATACGAATTATTTATGAAAAGAATGAAAAAAAGTTAGTGTTTACGGGGAAAATAGGAGGATTTTAGGGGGAGATATAGCAGGTGGTAGGGATAAGGATGGGTGATGATTAAAGTTTCGGCGGATTTGCCATCCGCCGAAATAAAAGATAGGTGAAACTTATATGCTAATCTACTTTTCTAGAATATTCATAGACTATTTATTTCGTCTAAAGATAAGCCGGTGGCTTGCATGATTTGTTCGGAAGGGATTCCCATGGATTTCATATTTAGGGCTATTTGTCGGAGAGTTTCCTCTTTTCCTTTTTTAAATCCTTCTTTCTGTCCTAGTTTTCTCTGTCCGCTGGCAATAGCAAGGTTGTCACGATAAATCTTGATGCTCTCATCGTACTTCATACGGTCCTCTTTGCTCAAAGCGGAAATGTCAACGATCTTTTCAAGTTCGTCGAATACCGATTTCTGTGCCTTGAAAGGCATACGTTTTAGCGTTTCCATATTCTTTAATACATATATCCAGCGTTCAAAATCATTAGCGCATTCTTCCTCCTCCTTGGTAAAAGAGGGAAGTTCCAAGAAGATAAAACGCATCTTGTCTATAAACAGTTCATGCGTTTCTTTATCAGCCAAAATGATGTCTTTACGAAAACGACCTTTATCCGTTCCTAAATAAAAATTCATAAAGAATACACCATATACGGCTTTTATATCATATTGCCATCGCGCACCACGCTCGCCCTGGCGAACCACTGCCTGAGACAAATAATAGAGTGAACGCTCCTTGAAACGGTCCTGATATTTATTCTGCATCTCTACAATGATCTTTTCACCCGTGTCCGTAGTGCAATAAATATCGTAGATCAAACCACGGTCGCCATCATAGACAGGCATCTGTTCCTTATCAAGAAATGTTATATCATTTATTACTCGTTCCCCCTTCAACAGATCGTTCAGGAAGTCTATTAACAGATTCTTGGTGATAGATTGTCCAAAGATTTTTTTAAATCCTATATCTGTAAAAGGATTGATAAATTTACTCATTTATTTGTCGGCTTTTAGTGCGTATATGTGATACAAAGATAGAACTTTCTTTTCTATATGAGCTATAATTCAAACAAAAAAAACGTTTCCTGGTTTATTTTTCTAATATTTCTCTAACGTACTATTTTAAGTGCTCCGCCTCCAGACTCTTGGTATAAAGGTTGTCTATGATGCCATCGGACAGACCGATAACGGGTACATAGATATATTCCGCATGAACCACTTGGGCTATCTTTAGGAAGATTTCGGCAGCAGGAACAATTACATCGGCACGGTCTTGTTTTAGGCTGAATGCCTCTACCCGTTCCTCCGGAGTCAAAGGCTGTAATACATCATAAATGGCTTGCAACGAACTGACCGGCAGGCGTTGCTGCTTCTTATCTTTCTTATCCGCCAAGCGGAACAGCTTGTTGATATTGCCACCCGAACCGATAATATTGATACCTGTGAAACCTTCCGTAGCCTTGCTCAATTCTTCTTCCATCTGCTGCCAGGTTCCTTCTTTCACTGCATTGCTCAACATACGCACCGTACCTATATTATAGGACATGGAGCAAACCAGTTCGCCATTGGTCAACAGATTGATTTCCGTGCTGCCACCGCCTACATCTACATACATATAGTTGCCCAAGCGGTCTTCCAGACATTCCACGTGGTTATTGTAAATCATCCGTGCTTCTTCCTGACCGTCAATAATCTCAATGCGGATGCCTGTATCCTTGTCTATCTTCTTTATAATTTCCATTCCGTTGCGGGCATCACGCATGGCAGAGGTGGCACAAGCCCTGTAATCATCTACTTCATAAATCTTCATCAACTGGCGGAAGGCCTTCATCAACCGCCGCAGTTTATCTGCTTTCTTATCGGACAGTTCACCGATAGAGAACACATCGAACCCCAAACGAAGGGGGACGCGGAGTAACATTACTTTCTTAAATTTCTTCTCTTGCACAGCATCGCGATCAATGCTCTTTATCAAGAGACGCACGGCATTAGAGCCTATATCGATAGCGGCATAATTTACTTTTCCCATTTTCTTTATTAGTTCTTACTTGTTTTCGTTTACATAATAATTATACAATTCTTCCTGCGAGCGGAAAGGCTCGTTCGATTCCGTAGTCCAAGGGCGATTCTCACCTGTTCCGTCCACCACACGCCCTTGCAGGGTATCTTTTAATCCATACTCCACTACTCTTTTCAGGTCTGCCTTGATTTCGGGATCATAGACAGGAGCAATCACTTCCACCCTATTGTCCAGATTGCGGGGCATCCAGTCTGCCGAACCTATAAACATTTTCTCATCACCACCATTGGCAAAGATAAAGATGCGCGAATGTTCCAGATAACGGTCTATGATGCCGTTAATGCGAATGGTGTCGCTCATTCCCGGAATGCCCGTAACCAAAGAGCAATTGCCGCGCACCAGCAAATCAATCCTGATGCCGTGGGAAGAAGCTTCATATAGCTTTTTCACCATCACCGGATCTGTAATATGATTGATCTTCACCATGATATATGCTGGTTTTCCTGCCTGCTTGTTCTTTATTTCTTCATTGATAAGACGGACAAACTTCTGTTTCATCTCATTGGGAGAGACAAGCAATTCCTTAAAACGAATGGGAGAATAGGGTCTTTCAATAAAATCGAATACCTGGCTGACATCGTGCACTACATTCTTGGAAGCCGTCATCAGCATATAGTCCGTGTACATCCGCGCATTTCCTTCATGAAAGTTTCCTGTGCTGATGCAGGCAATATCTGCACCCGCTTTCATGGATATATGGGTTATTTTGGAGTGCACCTTCAGCCCTTCCACACCAAAGATGACATGGATACCGGCATCCTGCATCTTCTTGGACCAGTCAATATTGGATGCTTCATCAAAACGCGCCAGCAGCTCTATCACCACCGTTACCTTCTTTCCGTTGCGCGCCGCATTAATCAACGCTTTTACCACTTTGGAGTCTTTTGCCAAACGGTAAAGGGTAGTCTTGATGCACTTCACATCCTTGTGGATAGCCGCCTCCTGCAACACCCTGATATACGAATCAAAACTATGATAAGGCACATGGATAAAGCGGTCTTTCCGGCGGATTAGTTCCAAGATGCTGACATCTTCCGCCAGTTCTTTCTTTAAGATGGGAGTCCATGCCGGATACTTCAAGTCTTTCCGCCCACAGTCGGGAAAGCGCATCAAGTCTTTATGGTTATGATATTTTCCACCGCCCAGCACAGTGTCCTGCTTGTCCAGGTTCAATTTGTTCATCACACGTTTCAACAAATCCTTGGGCATGCCTGCGTCGTAAATCACACGCAGCGGTTCTCCCTTCTTGCGGCTTTTCACCGCCTTTGATATTTTTTGCAACATGCCGTTGCGCAGGTCATTGTCTATCTCCATTTCCGCGTCCTTGGTAAACTTGAACGCATATGCTTCAAAATGGGTATAGTTCATTCCACTGAAAATAAAAGGAAGGCAATAGCGTATCACGTCATCCAGATACATCAGATAACTCTTGCCCTCTTTGTCCGGCAAGCGTACAAACCGTCCTACCAGCCCCACAGGCAATTCTATGATGGCATATTCTCCGGCTTTCCGCCCCTCTTTTTTCATTTTCACAGCCAGGTAGATATTCTCGTCCGTCTCATTGCCCAACTGTTTCAAGGCATTGAGCCATACGGGATTGATAAGTCCGTTGAGCCGCTGTTGATAGAAAGAAGCAATGAACCGTTGCTGTTCCTCGTCCAGTTGGGTATGTTTTTTCAGACATATATTTTCTTTTTCCAGTTCCATTTCCACTTGCCGGATGGTTGCCTCGTATTCCTTGGAATATTTGCTGTTCAGCGTGTTTATATGCTTTATCAGTTGGCGGGCCTCCTCCTGCTCGGCACGCGCAGCCTTGTCGTCACACTCCGCCACACGGCTTTGGGTGGCAACGCGCACTCTGAAGAATTCATCCAGGTTATTGGAATAAATACCCAGGAAGGTCAAGCGTTCCAGCAAGGGAACACGCTCTTTCATTGCTTCCTGCAAAATGCGGCGATTGAAATACATCCAACTGATATCTCTTGACAAATAATGCTTATCTACCTTTTTTTTCTTTTCCATACGGCCTTTCATATATTTTGTGCAAAAATACGTCACATATGTTACAATGATATGACGATATAATTACGGGTTAATAACAATAAAAAAGCCATAGCTGCATCACGCAGACATGACTTTTAGAGAGTTTTATGAGTTATAAAAGAAGCTCTGTTATCAAATGAATTCTTCTACCAGGTACATTTCGTTACACAACAACGGCTGATAATCCGAAGAATTGCTTTCCAGCAGATCCAGTAAAGTGTATTCTGCTCCGCGCACCCAATAGCCGAAATTGCGGTTGGGCCGGTAGTCCTTGACAAAATTCAGTAGTCGCTGCAAGTCAAAATCGGAAGATATAATGCCCGCGCCACTCTGCATAGCGTCATAGGCATTGCAATCCTGCTCTATGTGGGCGGGAACCATCATAATGGGTTTACCCAGATACATCGCCTCGCACACCGATTCGAAACCTGCCGTGCTGGCATATGCCTTGCATCCCGCCATCTGCTTCAAGAATTCCACATCGTCCAGCTGATAGAAACTCAACGTATCGTCTATCTTCTTTACCGGTTCTTCTTCCCATTTATCCCAAAAGAAACGAAGCGGGGTCTCAGGATGCTTTTTGTGCCAATCCATTATATTATCGCCAAAGCCGGAGTTCACCATATAGCCATGCACATAGTCGCCTTCATAGGGTTCATGCAGCAGCACTTCCCGGCGCAACAGAGGGGGGATCACCCTGATGCCATTTTGCTCATCATCCTTCATGCGGCGGAATGAAAGTGCCAGGCGTTCCTTTGCACCCAGACTGGTGAGTCCGGTAAAGAATTTCAGTAGCAGCAGGCTTACGGGATCGGCCTTGGGGAATTCAAAATCTTTGTGCAGGAACAAATATTGATGGCCGATGCACACCTGGGGCACCGAGGGGTGGAACAGGAAATAAGTGAGCCCGGTGAGCAGTTCATAGAAATTGATAACCATATCCGCCCCACTGGCTTCAATGCGCCGATGGATGTAGTTCATGCTGTTTATGTAAGTAGGCAGTTTCATCAGGTTATAGGCCACGCTGCGTGCCAGTTTCACCCGCTTGTTGGATGGCGTAGGCAGGAAATTAGGACTTACAAAGCGCTTCACCGGTGCATGGATGCTACGGTTGAAGAATCCGGGCAAACGGCGCGAATTACTTTTACCAACCAGCACTTCCACTACTTCGTGGCCATTGCTACGCAATATTTCTTCTAGTGTAATGGCTTGGGTGAGATGCCCTCTACCCTCGCCTTGGACTATAAATAAAAATTTCATGAGGCAGAATTTATAATGGAAATATTTTGTTCGTCTTCACTCTCACCTACCGGCACATGGCGATATTCTATAATATTCCAATTGCCGTCCACGTCTTCGGTCAGTGCCGAGAGGCTTTCCACCCAGTCGCCCGAATTGAGGTAATGGATGCCGTCATAGTACGTATTAGCAGGATGGTGTATATGGCCGCAGATCACCCCGTCGCACTTACGGGCACGGGCAAAGTCCACCAGCACTTTCTCAAAATCCGATATATAGGAAACGGCTGATTTTACTTTCTGCTTTATGGCTTGTGACAAAGAGTAATAAGGTTTGCCGCGCCGTGCACGATACTGATTGTAGATGCGGTTTGCCCACAGCAGGAAGCTATAGCCCACATCGCCCAACTGTGCCAGCCACTTCATCCGGGTAGTAACGCGGTCGAAGATGTCGCCATGCGTCACATAGTACCGCTTTCCGTGGGTTTCCAGAGTATATTCCTTTACTATCTTTACATTATAGAAAGTCATAGGAGCCAGACTGTCCAGAAAGTCGTCATGATTGCCGCGCACATAGATCACTTCCGTACCGAAGTTTTCCATCATCTTCATTATCACTTTAAAGAAATCGGTATGTCTGGCTTGCCATTTCTTCGTTCCCGCCTTGCGCAGATGCCAGCCGTCTATGATGTCACCATTCAGTATCAGACGGTCGCAGTTAACAGACTTCAAGAAGTTGCTGACTTCAATAGTTTTTGAGTGAGAGGTTCCTAAATGAATATCAGATAGAACCACCGTAGGGTAATAAGTTCGTAGATGCATGTCTTTGCTTTTAAAAACTATGCAAATGTCTATGTTCTTTATTACAAGGTAGTGTCGTGGAAATTACTATTCGATTAATAATAAAGAAAAAAACAGAGGAATATTTCCATTCAGTGAAATGTCCCTCTGCAAATATAAGGTTTGTATCAGATAAACCTACGGCCTACTTATAACCAAGCCATTAATTATCTATGTCAATCACGTTAAACTTTAAGTCGAACTTTATCTCCCATCCGTTAGAAAGTTTCACTTCATAGTCGTGCTTGTCTCTTTCCATTTTCAGCACTTTGGCATCCGGATAGTTGGTAGATACATACTTCTGAATGGCAGCAGGGAGCACACCGGCAGGCACGGAGCTATGCTTGCAATTCACTTCCGTCCATGAGCCTTTCTTGTCAAATTCCAGTTTGTCGCCATTGGTGAATATTACGTCATAACTCTTATCCAGCCAGTCAGTTTCCATTTTAGCCATAGCCACTTTGTTATTGGCAAAATAAGTCTTGATAAAAGTTTGCGCCTGTTGCGGCAACTGATTCACCTGAATGGGTTTATCATTATCTGCCCATGCCACTGTTTGCAACGTAAATAAACACACTAATAAAATTAATACCTTTTTCATAATCGTCATTTTTTAATTGGGTTCTACAATCTTTGTTTTCTGATACAAAGATTGGGAGAGAATCTGAAAAGTTTCTGAAATCACGGAAAAAAGCATATTATTATCTTCATAAAACTATATTCAAGCATTTATCCGGAAACAATGTTCGTCCTCCTTATAATAATACCTGAGATTTATAGACTGCATTTTGCAAATAGTATCTGCAATAGCCAAACCTAAGCCGGTGGAACCTTCTTTCTTCTGCCCCTGATAGAAGCGTTCAAAGATGCGTTCTGCATCCAATGCCTGCCCTGCCGCCGTATTGCAGAATGTAACACCATGAGGAGTTATTACAATCCGGATATGACCGCCATCTACATTATGCACAAAGGCATTTCTCAACAGATTGGTAAGTAACACCACTGCCAAGGTTTCATTCATGGTGAGATAGAAAGTACCTTCTTCATGAGTTTCCACCGTTATTCCCCGATACTCATACACCTCTTTATAATCTTCCAGATATTGTTTCAGCAAAGTATTTACCTCTACGAAGCTCGTCTCGGCAAACTGTCCGTTCTCTATCTTCGAGAGTAACAACAAAGATTTATTCAGTTTTGTGATATGTTCCAGCGTTTGGTGCGTTTTCATTAATTCTCCTAACTGAACCTCGGACAAATTCTCGTCCTCCATCAGCATTTCCAGTCTGTTGCGACAGACAGCCAAGGGAGTCTGCATCTCATGTGAAGCATTGCCTATGAATTGTTTTTGTTGTTCAAACATCTGCTCACTACGCTTGGCATAGCGAATGGCGGCATCGTTCAGTTTCCTGAATTCGGAAACTGTTGTATCATTGTGCAACGGCTCATTTTTCTTCCCTATGCTATACTTGTCCAGCCAGTGAAGCAATACATAAAGCGGACGCATATTGCGATAGAATACCCACACATTGATAATGATAATGGTAAGTAGCAGCGTCACATACAGAAAGATGATCCATCCTGCCATAGCATCTTTTAAATCATCTTTCTCAATGGAGGGAGTAGATACCGTTAATTCGAAATATTTATCATAATCATCTTTAAAAATGGTGGTAAGGATTCGTGCGGGCTCTTTTTCATCTTTCTCAGGGATATAGACCATGGAATCTTTATAGTTGATATCTTCATGGGCTGCCGCATACTCCTCTGTTACTTCATGCAAGAAGTATTGGTTGTTGGAAGCTGTGTTTTTGGCAGGTAACTCCTGTCCTGCCAATGCGCGGATAATAATGACTTCCGAATAATCTTCTAATGAATCATCTACTTCATCATTTACTTCATCCATCACGGCAAAGTAAAAGAAAATAGCCCAACCGGTCAGAATGATAGTCAGTACTAATGAGAGACGTATAATGACATAATATATCAGCTTCATTCTATTATCATTTTATATCCGAAACCATATACCGCTTTCAGCTCGGGAGTTGCACCGGCTTCCTTGAGGCGCTTGCGCAGGTTCTTTATCTGTGCATAAATAAAATCAAAATTATCTACCTGGTCAATATGGTCACCCCATACGGATTCTGCCAAAGTATTTTTGTTGACCAGCCTGCCGGGACGGATCATGAAATAGACCAGTATATCATATTCCTTCCGGTTTAGCTCTATTTCTTTCTCGTTCACCAACACCCGGAACTTATCGGGAATCACTTCAATATTACCATACTTTATAGTATTTTCCCCTTCCTGCCGATGACGGCGGATCACACTTTTAATACGGGCATTCAGCTCTACCAGATGGAAAGGTTTAGGCAGATAGTCGTCGGCGCCCAGTTCCAGTCCCAATACTTTATCTTCTATGGAATCTTTGGCAGAAAGAATGATAACATTCTCACGCTTATGCATTTCTTTCAGTTTTTCCAATAAGGTCAGTCCATTACCGTCCGGCAACATTATGTCCAGCAGAATACAATCATAGTCGTAATCTTCTATCTTTTGCAGGGCGGTGCGGTAGTCGGGGGCTATCTCTACCACGTAGCGTTCCTTTTCCAATGAACGTTGGGTCACTTCGCGTAAATTTGCATCATCTTCTACCAGTAGTATTTTCATATGCTAAATTGTTTATCAGTCCTAATCTATTAGACAAAGAAACAAGATATTTCTGAAATAAAACTGAAATCAGAAGAAAAAAGAAGATTTTCCTTTTGAGTAGTAATGAGATTCGCCTCTGCAAATTCTAATAGGATGAATTATAGTTCCGTTAATGGGTGTGATGCCATAAAAGTGCGATCAACCACTATGCCTGTTTCAGCATTCGTTTTTCCGGCTTCAGCAGATTTTTCCTTATCCTGTCTCTCCCCATCCCTTATTTTTGCAGCAAACTTAAAAAGCAAAATATGAAGATAAAAGTACACTGCATGTTACTGCTGAGCCTCGTCACATTAAGTTCGTCTTGTGCCGGAGGAGGTGGTAAAAAGGAACAAGACCTTATAGTGAAAACAACCCAAGCCATTCCTGTATCCCATCAAGAAGGGAATAAAGAATTTCCATTCATTGCAAAACCGTTCCGCACTTCCGAATTATCTTTCCGGGTAGGCGGGCCGATTGACCGTTTCGATGTATATGCCGGCAACCGTTATAAGCGGGGCAGCATCATAGCCGAAATAGACCCACGCGATTTCCGTATCCGTAAAGAACGTGCCGAAGCCATCTATCAGCAGGCAAAAGCAGAATTTGAACGTATAGAGAAGTTATACGAAAAAGATAACCTGTCCGCCAGCGCATACGAGAAAGCAAAAGCCGATTACACAGCCGCAAAAACAGCTTACGAAACCGCCTCGTATGAATTGGAAGACACACGCCTTATAGCCCCTTTTAACGGCTATGTGGGCGAAGTATATATAGAGAAATATCAAGATGTGAAAGCCACCCAGCCTGTCATCTCCTTTATTGACATAGACCAACTGAAATTAGAAATTTATGTCACCCAAGACATTGCCTATGCAGCGCAGGCGCCAGACACAATACAAGTATATTTTGATGCCCACCCCGATAAACTATATAAAGCAAAAATAGTCGAAGTCTCCAAAGGGACTACCCGCAACAACCTCTCCTACCTGCTGACAGCCCTACTGCCCAATAAAGACGGCAAACTATTGGCAGGCATGTCCGGCAAAGCAAAACTAAGTACTGCCGCGACAGTAACAAAGACCCCGAAAGAAATTGCCATCCCCCAAGCGGCTCTTTGCCATCGCCCCACTGTGGGCAACTATGTGTGGACAGTAGATGCAACGACCCGGCAAGTAACTCAAAGGCAAGTAAAGACAGGAAACCTGTTGCCTGATGGCTACATAGCCATTACCGAAGGATTGCAACCCAACGAAACCATAGCAACCAGCGGACTTCGCTTCCTGTCCGATGGAATAAAAATAAACATATCGCAGAGATAATAAAACCCGGAACAAGCATGAAACTAGTAAAATACTTTCTACAAAAGAAAGCAATCACTACCTTATTATTAATATTGGTACTGGCCGGAGGTCTGTTTTCCTACATTAAAATGGGGAAACTGGAAGATGCCCCTTTCACCATCAAACAAGCATTGGTGCTAACTCCCTATCCCGGAGCATCTCCTTCGGAGGTGCAATCCCAAGTAACCGATATTCTGGAAGAGTCTATCCAGTCGCTAGGCGAACTTTATTATCTGAAAACGGAGAACCGCGCCGGACTTTCTAAAATAACCGTCTATGTAAAAAAAGAAACCCGCGCCGATGAAATGCAACAGCTATGGGACAAATTGCGCCGCAAAGTAAACGATGTGCAAAGCAAACTCCCCGCTGGTGCAGGTACATCGGTAGTAAACGATGACTTTGGCGATGTACTAGGCGTATTCTACGGGCTGACCGGAGACAGCCACACCTATAGGGAACTGGAAGACGAAGCCAAAAGCATAAAGAACGAATTGCTGAAAGTAAAAGACGTAGCCAAGGTAGAAATATACGGAGTGCAGACTCCCACCATCGATGTGCTGGTGAGCCCCTCGGTAATGGCACAAAGCGGCATCACTACTGCCGACATTGCCCATGCCTTCGAAGCCCAAAATAAAGTAGTAGACGCCGGAGGTATAGACGCCGGAGCAAACCGCATCCGAATAGAATCAACCGGAAACTTCTACTCCCTGGATGATATTAAAAATCTGACCATTGTTTCGCATACAGGTGAACACTTCCGCTTGGCAGATATTGCACGGATAGAGGAAAGCTATCAAACCCCTCCTGCCAATATGATGCGCATTGACGGCAGTCCCGCCATAGGCATTGCCATCTCAACCGTACCCACCGGCAATGTAGTGGATATGGCAAGAGCCGTTAAGGAACGAATAGACCGGTTATCTGCAAGCATGAGCGAAGGTTATGAACTGACCTCTATCTATGACCAAGGTTATGAATCGGATGTGGCCAACCAAGGCTTTATCCTGAATCTTATCATTTCCGTACTGACCGTGGTTGCCATCCTGCTGTTCTTTATAGGATTCAGAAACGGAATACTGATAGGTAGCGGATTGATATTCTCCATCTTTGCCACGCTTATTGTTATGATGGCTTGCGATATTGCACTTCAACGTATGTCGTTGGCAGCCATCATCATAGCGATGGGAATGCTAGTAGACAATGCCATTGTGGTTTCGGACTCGGCACTAATCAATATGGAACGCGGCATGCGTAAGCGCGTTGCCATTATGCGCGCCTGTTCTTCCACCGCACTGCCCCTGCTGGTGGCAACGGTTATTGCCATCCTCACCTTTCTGCCTATTTATTATTCGCCACACATCACGGGTGAGTTGTTATCTTCTTTGGTAGTGGTTATCGGGGTATCACTTATGTTCAGTTGGGTATTTGCATTGACGCAGACTCCTTTCTTTATACAGGAATTTGTACGCCGTCCCCACCCCGAAGAACTGAAAGATACATTGTTCGACGGAAAATACTACAATCACTTTCGCCAGGCATTGCGTTGGGTGCTCTGTCATCGCATGGCTACCGTTGCCTCGCTGGTGGTGCTGTTGGTTCTCTCGGCATGGAGTTTCAAGTTCATTCCCAAAGTTTTTGTACCTGCACTGGACAAGCAATATTTCACCATTGACATGTGGTTGCCCGAAGGAACCAGCATCAACGAAACAGACCGGCAGGCAACCCGAATGGCAGATTATATTCGCAACCATGAAGAAACAACAATGGTTTCCACTTACATAGGACGCACGCCACCCCGATATTATCTTTCCAATGTATCATTCGGTCCCCAATCCAATTATGCCCAAATATTGGTAAAGTGCAAGACATCAAAGGATTCAAGGGCACTGAACGCCATACTGCAAGATTCTATCAGGCTGAAGTATCCCGAACCGCTTATCAAAGTAAACAAGTTTGAACTAAGCCCATTGACGGAAGCCGTTATCGAAGCTCGTTTCCTAGGGCCGGATCCTGCTGTGCTGGACTCTCTGGTAGAACAAGCCATAGGCATTATGCGTAGTAATCCCAAAGTAGCAGATGCCCGTAATGAGTGGGGAAATATGACTCTGATGATACGTCCCGTCTTTGATCCGGTGAAAGCCGGTGCACTGGGCATCACCAAGGCACAGATGATGCAATCGGTAAAATCAATCAGCGATGGAACTGCGGTAGGCATCTATAGGGATAATGAGAAGAAAGTACCCGTATTGCTGAAATCGGCAGGTATCAACATTACCGATAATCACTCTTTAGGCAATTTCTCGGTTTGGAACGGAGAACATTCCGCCCCACTGTCGCAAGTAACGGAGAATATTGAAACAACTTGGGAGTTTCCGCAAGTGAGGACTTATAACCGCCAGTTGTCTATGGCAGCCATGTGCGGAGTAAAACAGGGGCATACCATGGCCGAAGTACATGGAGAAATACGAAAAGAAATAGAGGCGATGGAACTGCCCGAAGGATATACTTTCTTTTGGGACTCACAGTTCAAGGACCAAGGAGAAGCAATGCAGGCAATAACTAAATATTTTCCATTGGCTTTTCTCATGCTGGTAGTCATACTGGTAGCCCTATTCGGCAATTTCCGAGATCCTGTTATTATTCTATGCGTGCTTCCACTCTCCCTGATTGGTGTAGCTGTGGGAATGCTGCTCACCGGATTCGATTTCGGATTCTTCCCCATTGCCGGCTGGTTGGGATTACTGGGCATGATTATAAAGAATGTAATTGTATTGCTGGACGAAATAAGCATGCAACGCCGTAATGGAATAAGTCCTTACACCGCTGTTATCGAGGCTACCGTGTCTCGCACACGTCCGGTGCTGATGGCAGCCACCACCACTATTTTGGGAATGGTCCCTCTGCTGTTCGACATAGCGTTTGGAGGAATGGCAGCCACCATCATCTTTGGACTGACCTTTGCCACGCTGCTGACGCTGTTCGTAACCCCTACCCTGTATGCTATGTTTTATAAAATCAAAAATAGATGATTATGACAAGAATGAATATACTGTTTATCTTTGTGTTGTGTGTTCCGTCCGCTACTTTCGCCCAACAAAGTGATTTATTGGAAAAGTACAGGTCGATGGCTGTAACTTACAACCACGACCTGAAGGCGGCGGATAAAAACATTTCAGCAAGTATCGAACTGGAGAAAGCCGCACAAAAAGATTTACGCCCCAAGCTATCGGGAGATGCCAATTTTCAGTATACCGGCAATCCCATACAACTGACACTTGACCTGCCCGGTATGCAAAATCCTTTGACCTTTGAGGGTAAAGACATGAAATACGGAGCCTCCCTCACCTTGCTGCAACCTGTCTATACAGGCGGGCGATTGCTGGAAAGCATCCGGATGGCAAAACATCAGCACAGCCTGGCAGCCCACCAAGCCGAGTATTTCCGATCTGCCGTGTGCTACCAAGCAGACATGCAATACTGGAACACCGTGGCACGTGCCGAAATAGTCCGTGTAGCAAAAGACTATCGCAATTCTATCGCCTCACTTGCCCGGACCATCCGTGAACGGGTGGAAGCAGGACTGATAGACCCGCAAGATTTACTGATGGCAGAAGTAAAGTTGAATGAAGCAGAATATCAACTGTTGCAAGCGGAAAGCAATCTGAAAACCGGACGCATGGCACTCAACTCTCTCATAGGAACGGAACTGACTGCCGCAACCGAAATAGATGATACCATTCCCACCATAACCCTGAATAACAAGATATGGAATGCAGACGGAACAAACCGCCCCGAATTAAAGATGGCTTACGACCGGATACGCATAGCAGAAAGCACCCAAAAGCTGACTGATGCCAAATACAAGCCACAACTCTTTATAGGGATGGAAGGCAGTTACTCCTCACCGGGATATAATTTCAAGGCCGATCTCGACCCTAATTATGCTGTGTATGCCAAGCTCTCCGTGCCGCTGTTTGAATGGGGAAAAAGGCGAAGCGAAAAGCGTGCGTCTACTTTCTACGTCAATGCTGCCACAGACAATCTGAATCAAGTGACCGACCAGGTTAATCTGGAAGTACAAACCGCCCGCATCTCATTATCCCAAGCCATGGAGCAGGTGCGCCTCACCGAAAATTCATTAGAGAAAGCCCGTGAAAACGAAAGCATGGCACTGGAAAGATATGCCGAAGGAAAGGTATCGGTAGTGGAAGTCATAGAAGCACAGAACTATAGACAAGCATCGCAAACCAACCATGTACAGGCCAAAGTTTCGGCACAAGGATATTATTCCGCACTGCTGAAGGCGCTAAACAAATATTAGCAGACAACAAGTTATTATTATTCTGTAAATTATTGTAGCTTTGCCCACATGAAATGGAATGTTATACGATATGGACTTTTATTCTCGGGAGTAGGAATATTCTCTTACTTCCTGCTGGCTAACTATTCCGAACTATCTCCACAGGTAGTGGATGTGCTTTATTCTAAAGGCGCTTTTATCTTCTTTGTTGCAGCCTTCAACATACTTGGTTATTCCACCCTGCGGCTCAGTTCCTGGCTGAACAACCAATATACGCTGAACATCCGTAAGCGCTGGAAGATTATTGCCATCTATATAGCCGTAACATTCCTGTTTTTCCTGTTAAACTACAGTCTGCTCATGGTGGGAAAGCTGCTGGTGGGATCTTACAACATCTTTACTTTCCCCAATGGCGGTTGGCGCATCCTTTTCCTCGTTTGGCTGCTAGAGTTGGTCATAGTGGGCTTACTCCTCTCCAACCGTTCCATTCAGAACACCCTGAAACTGCAACAGGAAGCTGCCGAACTGCAAAAAGAAAACAATGCTGCCCACTATACAGCCTTGCAAAACCAGCTCAATCCGCATTTTCTGTTCAATAGTCTCAATACGCTGATTGCCGAAATAGAATATAACCCCGACAATGCAGTCCGCTTCACCAAACATCTGTCCAGCGTGTACCGCTATGTGTTGCAAAGTCAGGACAAAGCACTGGTGAGCTTGGGCGATGAGCTGGAATTTATGAAGTCCTATCTCTTTCTGCACCAGGTGAGGTTAGGCGATTGCATCGGTTGCGATTGCCATATTCCTGCCGATTACCATGAAGCCATGTTACCGCCTCTCACCCTGCAATTACTGGTAGAGAATGTAATTAAGCATAACTCCATCAGCCTGAGCAAACCCATCCGGATAAGTATCAGGCTGGAGAACAATTACCTGACAGTGAGTAATCCCATACATCCTAAAAAGAGCAATGACACTTCTTCCGGAGTAGGACTGGAAAACCTGTGCAAGCGTTGTAAACTAATGCTTGGCGAAGAGATCATTGTGATAAAAGAAGAAGAAATATTTACCGTAAAAGTCCCTTTGGCATATGAGTAAACTAAATGCAATTATCATAGAAGACGAAGTTCCCGCAGCACGCTTGCTATACTCCATGGTTACCCGCCTGCGCCCACAGTGGAATCTCACCCTTGTTCCGGGCAGTGTAGACGAAGCCGTGGCATGGTTTAAAGAAAATCCGCAGCCCGATCTCATCTTTCTCGACATCCAACTGGCGGACGGGAATGCATTCGATTTTCTATCGGCCGTCCATCCCACTTCTGTTGTGATCTTTACTACTGCTTATGACCAATATGCCATCCGTGCTTTCACCGTAAACAGCATAGACTACATACTGAAGCCCATAGATGAAACACGCTTGCTGGATGCCATCATAAAATATGAAAGTTTACAAAGCAATGAGCTCCTTCATTCCGAGGGATATATAGATACTTTACTAGATGCATTGCAACAGAAGGAGAAGCGTTATCGCACCCGTTTCCTTATTTATGGCACTGACCGCTTCTGGTCTCTCCAAGTAGCAGACATTGCTTATTTCTATTCTGAAAACAAAGTGACTTTTGCCGTCACCCGGAAGGGACAAGAGCATATCATCGATCTGTCCCTGAATAAGCTAATGGAGCAACTGAATCCGGAATGCTTTTTCCGTGCCAATCGCCAAATCATTATCAGTATAGATGCCATAGATCATGCAGAACCCTACTTCAATGGAAAGATAGTGGTAAGCGTATGCCCGCCCTACAAAGCACAAATTACGATAAGTGAGGAAAAACTTTCTTCTTTTAAATTGTGGTTGAATTACTAAAGGGGAAGAAATGAATATATTATTGTTTCTTTTAGAGGGAAAAGTATCCTATTTCAAACCGACCTCTTCCATCAAGGCTTCTATTTCGGCAGAAGTAATGTTGTCACGCTCGGCTTTGTCATAAATAAAAAGCAGGTTGATTTCTGTTTCTTCTACGGATACTACTACGTTGACGGTTATTACCCGTGCGCCATGGCTTTTTCCACGGCCTTTGCTACCTATTGCCATGCGTACTTTGCGGATGCCGCCACCAAGGTTGACTCCAGCGTCGGGGTTACGATAAAGTTCATCTAATAATGCCGCATAATCCTTTTTAATAGAGTGATACTTTTTATTCAAGCGTTTCAGTTCACGGGTGAAAGGCTGCAAGACATTTATTTTATAATTCATCAAGCAATTCCTCCGCTCTTTTAAGTCTTTGTCCTGTGCGTCGGGCTTCTTTCATCTCCATCAACCCTTCACGAATACCAGCCAATATTTCTTCCTTACTGATTGTTTCTTCCTCTTCTGCAACACCCTCCGTATCTTTATGCCAAGCACGTTTCGCCACCTTATAAATCGCTTTCACCGCTTCCTTTAGCACTTCAGGATTATCAATATTCATCAAGGCTTCCACACCTTGCACTTTCAAGGCATTCATATCAACGCCATAAGCCATTTGAGGCTCATTCACGGTAGTATTCTTTTCTTCTTCGGGCAATTTATATTTCTTCATTTCCTTTTCTCCCATCCATTAATGATTATGCGTGTAAAAGTACTGCATTATCTTTAAGATAACAAACAATTTGCCATTTTATAACACCCCCAATAAAAATAGAGACACGCCTTCCTTATATAAAGAAGAAATCGTGCCTCTATAGAATTTACTTCAATCTATTTGCTTCGCAGAATAGGTATCTGAATATTAAACGAACTTCCATCCTGCTTCATATTCAGTGGAGTAATGGAACAAGCCGAATAGAGAACGATTGGTTCATCATCCTTGTCCAGCAACAGTTGCGGACGCTCCAGCCTGTCCACTTCCACCCGCTTTCCACTTTTCAAAATGATTTCCTTATTCATAAATAAGGAATGCTTGGGCAGTTTCCAATGTATGCCATCCTCGGAATACATGATAGCCAGTCCCGGTTTCCCTTTTGTGAATCCTCCGGTAAAATCTTTAAATACTGCATAAAAGCATCGGTCCTTCCGATGATACCACACAAAGGGGTCTTCTGCATTCAACTTCTGATTACCACCGGTTTCAAACTCAAAGACAGATTCATCCAATACAGTAAAAGGCCCTTCGGGAGCATCGGCTATCGCTACTCCATGTACCCCGCGCCAAGTAGGGTCGTACACATTCCCTTTAAAATAAAGATAATATTTCTTCTCCAAAGGCTGATATACGACTGCCGGATTCACCAAAATAAGATTGTCGGGCTTCGTTGTCGTGCCACTTGGTGAAGGGTCTAACACATTATCGGGCTTTACCCGGGTACGGGGACTCAATAACGGCTGCTCATTACAAGTAAACTTACCTTCCAGCAACTCCTTGATGGAATTGAAGCATAGCACTCCCAGCTTCTGATTCTGCTGAATCTTGTCCCTTTTACTCAATTTTCCTTTTACAGGCACATCGGCATCAGGCTCCACAGAGCCGCAATAATACAGATAATATTTCCCGTTAAAGCGTTTGATATGCGTATTTGATACCGTCTGCGCATCCCATGAACTTCTATCGGGACGATACCCATCCTTATTATATACAAAGCCCACATTCTTATATCCTCCATAAGGGGAATCGGATACAGCCACGCCAATCTTTGACCCTAACAGCCAAGCATCTGTAAACTTCGGATAATCCGGTCCCGACTCCATGGCAGAATAAAACAGATAATATCTACCATCTTCCTCTGCCTGAATGGCCGAGCCGCACCACACGAAATGCCCTTGCAAGGAGAAAGCCGAAAAACCGGATGGAAACTTCGAATCTCCACGCTGCACTATTTCCATATCTACCGCACCTGCCTGATAGGAACGTTGCGCCCATCCCTGCCCCAATGCAAAGAGAGCGATGCACGCAACGATTGTTCTTTTTGTCCTATTCATACCAAATTAATTATTCATTGACAGTTGCCTGGTAATAATCTACTCCCAAGACATCATAATGCTTCTGAACGCCCTGCAAACGAGTACAGAATTTCTCGTAATCCTTGCTTTCCTTCTTGCTCCATGCCACCTCGGACAAAGCGGCCACACGGGGATAAAGCATATACTCCATCTCATCCAGGGTTGATATATATTCTGTCCACAGATTGGCCTGCACGCCTTTGATGTGCTTTGCTTCATCGGCAGTCAGCGTTTCGGGAACGGGATGATAATTGTAGGCCTTTTCCAAGGTGATGACACGGTTGGGGTTACCTATTTTCTTTCCATTGGTTTTGGACTGGAAGCAGTTGAAATACATATAAATATTAGGAGACATAATCACATCATATCCGGCTTTTGCCGCATGGATGCCGCCTTTTTCTCCACGCCATGACATCACGGTGGCGCGCTGGGGAATACCCCCTTCCAGTATTTCGTCCCAACCGATTATCTTCTTTCCTTTTACATTCAGATAGTTTTCAATGCGGTTGATGAAATAAGTCTGCAGCTCGGCCTCTTTGGTCAGGTGTTCCTGTTTCATTCGTTCCTGGCAGTGCACGCAGTTCTTCCAGCGGATGCGCGGAGCTTCATCACCTCCTAGGTGGATATAGCTGGACGGGAAGAGTGCCACCACTTCATCCAATATATCCTGCATAAACTCGAAAGTAGATTCCTTGGTGCAATAAATATCATTGAACACGCCCCAACGGCCTTCCACTTCAAACGGACCGCCGGAACAGGAGAACTGCGGATAAGCCGCCAGCGCAGCTACGCTATGCCCGGGCATTTCAATTTCGGGAATGATTTCCACAAAGCGTTTCTGTGCATAAGCCACCACTTCCTTTACATCTTCCTGCGTATAAAAACCGCCATAACGCTTTGTATCCCATTCGGTAGCTTTACCCCACATATATCCCTCAATCGTTTTCTTGCGATAACCGCCTACAGAGGTCAGTTTGGGGTATTTCTTTATTTCAATGCGCCATCCCTGATCGTCCGTCAAGTGCCAGTGAAGGATATTCAACTTATGGAAAGCAAGCAGGTCAATGTGGCGTTTCATGTCCTCTTTCGGAATAAAATGACGGGAAACATCGAGCATCACTCCCCGATAAGAAAATGCCGGAGCATCCTCTATCGTCACACAAGGAATGGTCCATTGCACCTGTTCCGTCACCCTCTTGTCACTTTCGATGGCAGATGGCAACAGTTGACGCAAAGTTTGAAAAGCATAGAAGATGCCCTTGGGGGTTCGGGCATCAATATAGATGGCAGATGAAGACACTTTTAGCTGATATGCTTCCTCGTTGGGAAGAGAGGTGTTAAGTCGGCAACGAATCACATTGGAAGAACGGGGGGTAGAAGATACTTCCAAGGTAAAACCGGCAGCGGTGGTGAACAGGTCATTCCAGAATGACACTGCATTACGCATTTCTTCGTTATCTGCCGACAAGGTAATCACGGTCTTGTCGTTCACCTTGAAGTTGCCTTTTTTCGTAATGCACTTTTGCGGCATCGGAATAATAGATACCGATGCCTGCAAAGTGCCTAACAACACGATGAAAAATGAAAAGGTTAGAATTAGTTTCTTCATGATTTATTTTTTATTAGTTGGATAATTAGGACTATATAAAAGGTTTTGTTGGCGAATGACCAGTTTACCGTCTTTCACCCACTCTTCTCCCCGTTCTTCCAAATGCTCTGCCATGGCTTTCCGCATTGCGTCCAGTTGCTTTCCGGCTGCCGCGGTCTTTGACAGGTCATGCTGTTCATGGGGGTCTTCCACCAAATTGAATAGTTGCTCCTCTCCGGTACGGAAGAACCAAATGTACTTGATTTTCCCATCGGTTAAAGCGCACCAATAGTTATCGGCCCAATAAGCGGTGGAGTGCTCTATGTCAATGTATTTGCGCCAGGGAGCTTCCCCGTTTTCCAGCAAGGGAAGCAAAGAAAGCCCATCCATCTCCCGGGGCACAGGCTGATGGTTTATGGCAAGGAAAGTAGGAAGCAAATCGCGCAACTCCACGGGAGCCTCTATTGGTTTGCCCGGTTTCAGTTTGCTCTCCGTGTCCTTGGGCAGTTTCACGATGAAAGGGATGGCTGCCGAACCTTCATAGGCATAAGTCTTGCGCCACAGATGGTGGTCGCCCAACATATCGCCATGATCGGCTACAAAGCAGATGAGGGCATCATCATACATTCCTTTCTTTTTCAATTCTTCGATGATGCGACCCACTTGTTCGTCTATAAAAGTAACAGACGCATAATAGTATTTACGGGAATTCCGAGCATACTCCACTCCATAATTCCCGATGGCTGCCTCCGGATTCTTTTCGGGATGCAGGTCTACAGCGAGCTGCCTGCACCAGTCGCCTACGGCGGGAGCCGGAATGTCCCGTCCTTCATACCGGTCCACCAAACGCTGGGGCGGATCATAGGGACTATGCGGACGGGCAAAGGAAACTTTCAGGAACAGGGGTTGGTCGGAAGTATAACCTTTTATCGCTTCCACTGCCCGGTCACCTGTCCACACGGTGGGATGCAACCGCTCGGGCAAGGCATACGCTTTTGCCCCGTGTGCATTCCATTCCACGCCGGTGCTGTCCGGATTCAAACCGAAAGCCTGCGTGTTGAACCATTTGCGGTAATCGCTCATAAAGTAAGGAGACTCCACGCGTCCGCTTTCATCAATGACGGTTGCCTCAAATCCATGCAATACATTCTGCGGATGCCAGTGCATCTTTCCCAGTCCCAGGGTGTGATAGCCCAAGTCCTTCAGCATCTGCGGCATTTCATATGGATACTGTTCCGCCACTTGTCCATAGCCCAGCAAACCATGATGCCAAGGCGACATGCCTGTCAACATTCCTGCCCGTGCCGGAGTGCTGCTTGGAGCAGCCGTATAGGCATTGCAAAACAAGTGCCCATCGGCTGCCAAGCGATCAATATGAGGAGAAATCACAGTTTCATTTCCTGCGCAACCCAGTGCATCGCCGCGTTGCTGGTCTGTCATTATTAATATAATGTGTGGTTGTTTCTTTTCGGGCACGGCTGCCTGTGCGGCAGCGACAGACAAGCCCACTCCCCCTGCCATAGACAGGCAGAGGGCTTTATAGTTTTTCATCATATCCGGGGTTATTTTTCGAACTCTACATCATTATACTGTACTTGTAGTTTCTCCAGTTCCACCTGCATCTCTGCCACTACATCGGCATATGCGGGGTCGTTGATTACATTGTGCATCTCGGTAGGATCTTTTTCCAAATCAAAGAGTTCCCATTGGTCAATGTCATTATAGAAATGAATCAATTTATAGCGGTCGGTGCGCACTCCATAGTGACGTTTCACCATGTGCTCGGCAGGATATTCGTAAAAATGATAGTACAGCGATTTACGCCAACCGGCAGGTTTCTCTCCTTTTAATAAAGGCAACAGGGATTCACCTTGAATGTCTTGGGGAACCTCTACGCCTGCCAGTTCCAGGAAAGTGGGTGCATAGTCAATATTCTGTACCATTTCCGTAATATCTCCCCGGCGGTCAAATCCTTCGGGCAATCGCATGACGAGAGGAGTACGCATGGATTCCTCGTACATGAAACGCTTGTCAAACCATCCGTGCTCACCCATGTAGAATCCTTGGTCCGAAGTATAAACCACCAGTGTGTTTTCCAGCAGTCCTTTTTCTTTCAGGTAATCGAGCACACGGCCCACATTGTCGTCCAGTGATTTGACTGTTTTCATGTAATCGCGCATGTAACGCTGGAACTTCCAGTTTGCCAACTCCTTTCCTTGCGGATTCTTTTGATAGAAATCATCAATAATGGGACCATAAAAGGCATCCCATGCAGCACGCTGCCCCTCGTCCATACGACCAATAAAGCTCTCATACAATGACTTCAGGCGCGAGTTCCGGTCGGGACGGAGCATCTTTAAGTCATAAATCATATCCATGTCCTTCACAATGCTCATCTCCTGTGCCGCGGCTGCCGCACGTCCTTCATACTCATCAAAGAAATTATCGGGAAGTGCAAATTCCTTATCTTCATACAGAGCCAGGTTGCAGGTGTCTGCCATCCAATTGCGATGGATGGCTTTATGATGGATGAGCAGGCAGAAAGGTTTCTCCTTGTCCCGCTTGTTTTCCATCCAGTCTATCGCGTCATCGGTAATCAGGTTGGTGATGTATCCGTGCTTTTGAATGGTGTCGTTGGTCTGTAATATAAAATTAGGATTGTAATAATCACCTTGTCCAGGAACTATCTCCCAATAATTGAAACCGGTGGGCAGACTTTCCAGATGCCATTTACCAACCAATGCTGTCTGATAGCCTGCCTTCTGCAACAGCTTGGGGAAAGTTTGCTGCGAAGAATCGAATACACAGGTAGAATTGTCATAGAATTTATTGGCACAACTGTGCTTACCCGTTATCATGCAGGCGCGGCTGGGTCCACTCAATGAATTGGCAACAAAACTATTTGTAAAGCGGACGCCGTCACAGGCAATGCGGTCCAGATTGGGAGTTTGCATATAACGCTTGTCATAACAGCTCATCATTTGTGCTGTATGGTCGTCGGTCATAATGTAGACAATGTTCAATGGCTTTTCTGTTACCGGCTTTGTGCAGCCCGTCAATGCGGAGATGGCCAATAATCCGCCATAAATCAATTTGCTTTGATGTTCCATAAATGATAATGACTTAAAGTTCTTAAATTAGATTGATCCTTTGTCGCCAAACAATAGGACCTTTTACTTATATGGCAATCGGGAAAGGGATGTTCCTAAAGTAAATACTATTTTTTTTCAATGAATAATCTTCAGGTCGTTGCTTCCGCGCTTTTTCTCTCAATAAAGTTTTTGTTTTCTACTGCCACTACTACCACCTTTTCTCTACAAGCCCTATGGGCAATAGGTTTTAACGAGTGGTGGTAGTAGGATTCTTAATGTACAAAAACGGTCTACTACCACCACTATTCTTGCTTTTCCTATTAGCGAACTCATATTATAAGTATAGCTATGGCAATTGATAAGGAGTTTCAATGAGTTTCATAAGGTTGAAACTTTAGTTCCAGCCTTATGAAACTGTAGTTCCAACCTTATGGAACTGTAGTTCCGACTATTTGAAACTATAGTTGCGACTATTTGAAACTGTGGTTCTGATTATTGGGGACTGATTAAAGCTCCTTACCTTTGTTATCACTTCGCCTTATGTGCATGCTTTTACATCCATATGGCACAAGTTCCTTCAAAGTATATGTTGGCCTTTATCAAAGGAGATACAAATATATGAATTCCGTTGTAGAATAGCAAGTTTACGGCAATTTTTATTTGCCATAATACACATCAACATACACCGGGCAATGATCTGAAGCCACGTAATCCTCTATCATTCCTTTCTGCCTGACTGTAAATTTTCCATTCCCTTTCTTATATCCATAAATATAATCAATGCACTCCCCATTGCAGGTAATCCAACGCTTATCGGTCAATACCTTGAAATGTTTTCGGATACGTTTCTGAGTTAAAGAGGAAGGCACAGAATTCATATCGCCTGCCATAAAAACAGGCTTCTCCTTAGAGGCTGCCTCTTGCCATATAATCTCTACGGATTTCACCTGATCGTCAGCCGTCAAAGACAAATGAGTGGCAAGGAAAATGTATTTCTCAAATTCCACTACCAGCAAAGTACGGGCTTCTTCCCTTCCCGGAAGGGCCACATTCTTGACACTCAACGGCTGTTCTTTCGACAGGATGCCGATGCCATATTTCCCTCCACCATAACTGATAGCAGGTCCGAATACATAATTCATCCCTGCCCCACGGGCTATTTCTTCCAACACATTTACAGGACTACGGTGAGTTACACTATCCAATTCCTGCAATGCTACCACATCGGGCTGCACATGGGATATAACGTCGGCAATCCTTGCATAATCCACTTTGCCGTCCATTCCTATTCCATTATGTACGTTGTAAGACATAATGCGCAAGCTGTCTCCTTTATCAGCAGAGAAGGCATGCACCTCTGCCATAACGATCAAACAGAACAAATAAGCAATTATTCTTTTCATATCTCTAATTTGAGTTGTCGGTTTTTATCATAATTAATATATCATATCACTCTATTTCCTTGCGAAGTTTAATCAACAAATCCACATCCTGCTGACGTATTTTCCCTTCACGATTAGGCGGCAGATTCAGAATCAAAATATTACTCTGAGCCGTTGCACGATTGTAAAGTTTGACTAACTCATCAATCGACTTATATTCTTTATCGGCAGTATGATAAAACCATTTTCTACTTAAACATACGGTAGACTCAAACGGCATGTAATAGCGTTTGCCTTTATGTGTAAATACTTTAGGATCGGGATTGGCAGGCAAAAGCGGATCCCCCAAGCGGAAATCACTTGGAAAGTAACGTATAGGATCACCTTCTTTTTGATTCTCAGGAATGATTTTATAAGATTTCGCAGGCGCGTTGGGGTCATTGGGATTGGCATCCTGACCGATGGTCCAATTAATCCCTATCTGACATTGCGGTTCGCGGTTCTTTATAGTCTGATAGATTTCTTGAACCGGCCAACGATAACTGGGTTTCGCCCAACTGCCATCAAACCAAAATTCTACTATATCAGTATATTTTTCCGTAATATCTATCAATTCATTCAGTTGCTTCAACATATAGTCATTGTAAGCGCTATCCGATTCTATATTTTCTACATCTGCATTGACCTTCCTGTCCCACAGTGAATAATACAATCCCAGTTTAATTTTTTGCTTCTTGCATTCTTTTGCCACGGCTTCAATTACATTTGTGGTATTTCCCGAACTGGCTACATCATAATCCGTATATTTACTATCCCAAAGACAGAAACCTTCATGATGTTTTGCTACAAGAATAATGTATTTCATACCGGCATCTTTCGCTGTCTTCACCCATTGATGGGCATCAATGTCCGTCGGGGCATAGGTTTCCGCCGGAAAAGAACCGTCGGACCATTCTGTATCGTGGAAGGTATTGATACCAAAATGAATGAACATACCATACTTACGCTTTATCTGATCCTTTTGATATTTTGATGGTTTCTCAGAAGGGATTGAGGTGGTAATACCTGGTTGTGCCTGCAAAGAACAAATATACAGACAATTCATCAACAATAATAATTTTATTTTCATGGTTTTAAAATTAAGACTAAACTATCTTCCTTCTTTTTCAAAAAAAAGGTATACATATCTCTTCTTCCAAGAATGCATACCTTTTTCCTTTTTCTAAAATCAATATCCTATAGCCGGTTCATTAGCTATTTTACTCCATCCTGGGTTTTGATATATCGTAGAATTTTCCACTTCATCAGGATTCGAAGATGTAAGTGTAAAGTTAATGGCAGAAATAGGTTCCAAATAATTGGCCGGAATCCAAGTATAACCATCATACAACAAATTATTCTTTTTTACAATTTGATTGACACGCAAATAAGAGCTATTTTCTTTATTGGACACATTAGGCTGCTTATCAGAAGAACCTTCAGGAATTAATAAACTATTACCAGCCCCATCAATATATAATTTTTCTAATTCACCTCCCCATAAATTAAATCCTTCAACTTGGTAGTTCTTAACCTGATCCAAAGCACGCCAACGCTTCAAATCACGCATACGAGTACCTTCACTCATCAATTCTACACGCCTTTCGCGACGAATATTATATAAAGTAGGATCAATCAATTGACCAGCAGAATACTTGGCCCAATCATTTTCTTTTGATAAATCGGTAGCAGTAATTGTCAGTTCAATATCTTCGGATACACCAGCACGATGACGAACATCTTTCCAATATTTAATAGCTTTTGCATCTAAACTTCCATTCTTTTCATAGCAAGCTTCCATATAGTTCAAATAAGCCTCTACAGCTCTGAAAAGAATACATCCGTAAGTATTGATCGCTCCTGCCCCAATACCTATCTGTGCGGGATCGTAAGATAAAAACTTACGTACAGTATATCCTGTCGGACACCTGTCTGTGCTTTGCTCTAATATTCTTGGTTTAGTATAAATTTCATAAGGTTCAAATTTCATACAATCACTAGGAGCTGCCATAAACAACTGCAAACGGTCATCACGACCTTGTTTCACATTTTCAATTGTTATATCACCAGCATAACCTGAGTTTTGCGCATAGATAGGCAATCCATTCTTCATCAGACAAGCATCCACCAAACTCCGAGTATATCCTATATCACCACCACCGCGAGAAAGGTATGTACCCGCCGAATGGGTAACTCCCTGAACTGTATTATATGCTCTCCAAAACAGAACCTCATCTATCGGTTCCATATCAACAGCTGAGAACATTTCAAAATAAGGATTCCAATTATAAGGATTCGACTCTGGATTATATACACCAGTATTCTTTGTCAACGAAATACGGTCTGCCACTTGAGCAGAAGCGTCCATTGCCTGTTCTAAAAACCAACCCACTTCTTTATCTATATCAATGGAAAAGCCTACATTATATTCTTCTTGTGCTCCAGGCCATCCCGGACCTCCCGGTACACGGTCTGTTCCTTTATGATATTTCAACCAAGTAGCTTCGAATAAAGCAACACGGGATTTAAATAGTAACGCTACATCCCTAGTTAATCTATTCTTACCATTGCCTGTGGTTAAAGACATCAAATCAATAGCTTTATCCAAATCTTCTATAATAAAACGGGCTACTTTATTGCGAGGCTGCCTTTTACTTGCTTCCTTCAATGCTCCTGTATCATCCGGCAAGACATCAGTCACAATAGGGAAATCACCTAAATTTACCAATTTATTGAAATACTGGAAGGCACGCAAAAAGTACATTTCACCGATATAATGTTTTATCATCATCATATCACCTTTTATAGTTCCAACTTCATACTTAGGCAACACTTGTTGGAAAAAATAATTTATTTTACGGATTTCCGTAAAATCCCATGCTCCTTTATCAGCAGGAGTACGTTTCTCACCCGGTACCCATAATGCGGTAGAAGCATCCGTTGCAGCCTGATCATCTGAATTATTATCAGCCTTCAGCGGAGCAATATCAAAATTAAGATAAGTCGTAAATTTATATTGCTGAATAGAATAAGCAGCCAAATCAGCCTCAGAATTAAAGTACGCATCCGGTGTTATTTTATCCAAGGGTTCACAATCTAGAAAATCATTGCAGGATGTCAATACCATTGAGGTAAACAACATGGCTACAGAAGCTACTGTATTTTTTATATAAGACATACTATATTTCTATTTAAAAATTAACATTCAAACCAAAAGATATCACTTTAGATAATGGATAAGTCTTTCCTGATCCCCAATCACCCGCTGCAAGTGTTTCAGGGTCAAACATACTGGCCAGACTGGTTCCAGTCCACAAATTATCACCAGACACATATACACGGCATCTATTAATATGCAACTTATTAATCCACCGTTTAGGCAGCGTATAACCGAACTGCAAATTTTTCAAACGGATATAGGACGCGTCTTGCAGATAACGAGTCTGTATTTGGTGGTTTTTATTACTAGTAAAATCCGGCCGTGGATAATATCCGTTCAGATTAGCTCCCATAGGATGACCTTCAGGACGAAAATAATCAAAATGTTCTTCCATTGCCATTGATTGCCAAATATTGCTTACAGCTCCCCAGAAAACAGCGCCATTAGTACCTACAATCGGAGCATAATCCCTTTTACCCACTCCTTGGAAAAATATAGAAAAGTCAAAACCTTTATAAGAAGCGTCCAAAACCAACCCAAAGTTATAACGGGGAGTAGAATTACCAATAATCTTTTGGTCACCCGGATCGGCTAAAGTACCTTTACCTCCATCTACTTTGCCATCACCGTTTATATCAGCATACATGATATCACCAGCCCCCCATTTGTTTCCTAACTTATTTTGTCCCCCATTGGGCAGAGAAGCCAAATGCTCTTTCATTTCCTCGTCTGTTTTTGCAATACCCAATGAAGTATATCCCCAGATTTCTCCACTCATTTTTCCAGAATACCAATCTGAGAAAGCATTAGTTGTATTGGGATAACGCAATACTTTTTGTCGAGCATCAGCCAAATTGAACTTCACACCATAATCCACTTCCCCTATTTTATCACGCCATGACAATTCGACTTCAAAACCATAAGATTTCATATCCGCATTATTGACAGTGGCAGGTGCGATTCCTAAAACAAGAGGTAATTGTGGAGCTGGACCTACCATATCAATAGTCTTGCGTACGAAGTAATCAAAAGAGCCTGTCAAACGATTGGAAAAAGCTCCAAAATCAAATCCCACATTAAAGGAACGAACACGTTCCCATGTTAATAATGTACTGACCAATGCAGGAATATCTGCCGTATTTGTTTTATCGCCGTTTACTAGCCAGTTGCCGGAATTGTTTTTCACCGGCAATATTTCATAAAAAGGATATAATTCTGATGTATTCTGATTTCCCAGTTCTCCCCAAGAACCTCTCAGTTTAAATTGGTTGACTATCGCTTCCAACGGTTTCCAGAAATTTTCCCTAGCCACATTCCAACCTAAAGAGAATGAAGGAAAGAAATTCCAACGCTGATCCTTCATGAAACGGGAAGTACCATCATAACGTCCATTTACCTCCAGCAAATACTTTTCTTTATAATTATAGTTCAAACGCCCAAAGAAACCGGCTGTAGCCCAATGGTTATATCCACCACCAGCCTTGTCCAAAGAGTCTGAAGTATCAATCGTAGGCAAATCAGGCACAATTATGCCATCACGCTGTGCACTCAGATTTCTTACATTCTGGTGCTCGGCATTAAAACCACCCATCACCTTAAAATAGTGGTCGCCTAATTGGCGAGAATAATCAGAAAAAAGATTGACTGTATAAAATTCATTTTTCGTACCCTTTTCAATCACCCTAGACTGACCGGCTTTTGTGGCATTTACTATTTCTATCGCATAAGGATTTCCGTCAGCATCATGGGCATAGACAGCTTGTCTGTCGGTATGAGTAAAATTCGTTGTTATACGCATATTGCCCTGCAAATGAATATTCCAACCCGGTAATGGAGTGATATCCAATTGCAATTGTTGAAAATTCTGATCCAAGTCTTCTTTCATACGTCCCCCTTCTTTTAACGGTATAATCTCACTGTTATCAGCCCAATATCCTTGTGGATCAGTAACAAACGCATTGGGCCATTTACGCATTATCTGATGAAAGAATGTCTGATTTAAGTAAGAGGGAGCCTCATAATTAGTACGGAACCACTTAGTATTATAAGAAAGACTTACATTCTTGTTTATCTTCGCATTGATTTTTCCGTTTACAGAATAACGATAATAGCTTTCGTCAGCATAATTTAACAAGCCTTCCTGATCCATAAAATTACCGGATAGATAATAAGAAAAACGGTCTGTACCACCACTCAAACTTAAACTATGTTCCTGAGACATGGCATGATCCTTGAAAAACACATCATACCAATCGGTATTGGCATTTGCCCAGTTATGCGTATAGGTATTTGAAGCAGTGACAGGAATAATCTTTCCAACTTCCCCACGCTGATAAGCCAACACATTGGCAATTTGTTCATCTGTAAAATAAGCAGCCTGTCCGCCATTGGTTCGCGCATCATTATAATAATGCATGAACCGATAAGAATCCATCATATCATAATCGGTAAGGGGACTGTTAAAACGAATATTAGTATTATAATTCACCACCGGTTTTCCTGTCTTTCCCTGCTTAGTTGTAATCAAAATAACTCCAAATGGAGCACGAGATCCATAAATAGATGAAGCCGATGCATCTTTTAATACAGAAATACTCTCAATATCCAACGGATTAAGCAAATTCATATTGCCTTCTACACCGTCAATTAAAATCAACGGGGATGCTGTTGAACCTTTACCGATTGTTCCTGCACCACGAATAGATACAGAAGGGGCATTATTTAATTGTCCGCCTTTAGCATCAACTCCAAAAGTCATTCCCGGTACCAATCCCTGCAAAGCTTGCGATACATTTTGTACAGGGCGAGACTCCAAAGCCTTTTCTCCAACCTGACTGACGGCTCCCGTCAAATTCACTTTTTTCTGTGTACCATATCCTACTACTACCACCTCATCCAACACTTCCGTATCTTCTTTCAAAGTAACTGTTATTGGAGTACCTACTTTTGCTTTCACAACAGATTTACTATAGCCTATATATGAGATTTCCAAAGTTGTTTCCTTATTTGAAACCTTCAATTCAAAGTTTCCATCCATATCGGTTACAGTACCATTTGTAGTTCCTTGTTCCAATACAGTAGCTCCAATTGCACCTTCTCCCATATTGTCTAACACTTTACCCGAGACTTTAAAAACCGCCTGCTGTGCAGAAGGCACATTCTCTGCAATCGTAGTCAGTACAATCTTCTTGTCCAGCACCGAATACTTTACATTCGTACCTTTAAAAATCTTTTCCAGTACTTTAAAGATATCGCTGTTTCGCGAAGTTACTGATACACGGCGATTCAAATCAACGAGTGTATTATCAAAGAAAAATCCAAATTCAGATTGATTTTCAATTTCTTTCAAGACCTCTCCTACAGTCTTATTCTGCACTTCCACATTTACGATAGCTGTCTGCGCATACGAATCGGAGGCATAAGCTAGTCCAAGGGAACAGATAAAGAAAAGAACAAATAGTTTCATAGTTCGTGGAATTTTTTTCGAGGCAAGCCATAGAGAATTTGGTATCCTCGAAAATTGGATACTACAATTATTTTTCATACTTTTGTAAATGACTTAAGTTTTTAAATTAGTTGATTATGCTTGTCGCCAAACAAGCATGAATTAAACGACTGATTTCCATACGGGAAGATACGCCAATATTTTCCCGTATGTTTTTGTTTCTAAGGTGATAGTTCTTTCATTTCATATTCAATTTAAGGTTATTAATAAATTTCTATATGCGTCTTTTTTTGTGATGCGCCCTTTCCGTCTATGTATCTCCAACGGATATTAGAGGATAACTTGAAGTATTCCAAGATACGCTCCAAACGCTGGTTGGTAAAAGTTCCGGTGAAGGATGCTTTCAATTTGGGATTCGTCTGCATAAACACCACATTATAACGCTTTCCCAATATATGCAAGGCATCGTTCAAGGAAGTATTATTGAAAATAATCTTGCCGTCTTTCCATGAAACTTCTGTTTCGCCGGAAGTCTCATAGAGATGCGTTGTACCATCCTTTGAATCATATACCACTTTTTGCCCGGGTTTCAACAAGACTTGTTTCTTAGCGCTGCCCGACTGGAAACTGAAATCCACTTTTCCCTCAATCAACGTAGTGGACACTTCCGCCATATCTTCATAAGCCTCCACATTAAAGCTTGTTCCCAATACCTCTATCTGTGACTGATGGGCCGTGGCCACAATAAAATGCTTCTCCGCATCCTTCGTTACTTCAAAATAAGCCTCTCCTTTCAATTCCACTTTTCTCCGGTTACTTCCATCGAAGGAAGACGGATAGCGCAAAGATGATTCGGAGTTCAAATAAACCACCGTACTATCGGGCAACACAACAGAGGTGGTCATTCCCGGGTTGGTTCTTGCTTCCAACATCTGCACGGCGGTATCCTTTCCACCATAATGTTCCATCAAGAAAGCAGCCATCAGCGGGAGGAACAGCACTGCGGCAATGCGCTGTGCCCACTCCCACCAAGCTACTTTTCTTTTACCAATCATTTTACCATTTACTTTACCTAATGCCTTGTCTGTATTTACCTTCTTCATAATGTGAACCGTATCAGCTGCCAGGTAAAGCATTTCCATTTGCTTCACAATTCTGCGGTTCTCTCCTGATTCCTGCATCCAATCTTTTACCCGTTGCTGTTCCTCTGCCGTGGCAATGCCCTCGCAATAACGGGGAAGCAACAATTCTATATCATTTTCTTTATATTCCATACGTATGCTTTTTGAAGTCCTTCTATCTATATGGCAAGCGGGAAAAATACATTCCTAAACTAAAATGCATTTATTTTCAAAAATAGTTTGTCTATAAAGAAATCGCCTCGGGATTTCCACGTGTGATGTATCGCACCACCACTTCCGGCATTTCTCCTGCTCCCGGTTCACAAGAAAAAGAAATGGCGGAAGAAGCTGCAGGCAGTTGAAGCTCACCTTCTGCATTGACCTCTTCTATTACATTGTAGTTCTTGTCGGTAATTGTTGCTTTTCCATTAAAATCATAGAACAAATATTGCTCACTTTCTAACTTGCACTGAAATTTAATAGTACCCGTAGGAGAGGTAAAAGAGAGATTGGACACAGAACCTTCACCCTCCACTTTTAATTGGAGTTTGCAGGGACCGGCAAACTTGTTCTCCCACACCCAGTCTGCTCCTCCCGGTTGCCCGGGTTGAAGCTCGGATAAATTGCAATGATAACGCTTTGAAATATACAAAGGAAATAACCGATAGTTCTTATCATCCATAGCCTGTAGATGCCATTCGGTCTGCGGGTCTTTCAAGCGGAGCATCTGTTCCTCCGTAAAAGCCTGCGCTTCACGCAATCTGTCCCAATGCTTAATGGCCGCCAACAGTTGGTCTATCTGTCCGTGACGGGTTAAAGTAGCGGTGTTGATAGTCATTGCATAGCCTGCATCAAATCCTGCCGATTCAGATAAAGCCCATTCCAAATCCTCCAATGTGGAGCATTCGAATTTCTTGTCTGCCAAACGGATAAGGAACCATCCGAGCATCCGCGGAAAGAGATTCCTGCAGAAAAACTCCTGATTCTTAATCCGGTTCGCCACTTGCCCCGTGCGCATCGCTTCACCCCAAGGTTCTCCCCAATTCATACGTGTATGGATATGCCACAAATTATGATTCAGACGGCTGGCATCATTCACCACATTGTGGTCGAATTGAGTATAACAACGGGTTACGAAACGGGAGGTGGCATATTCATCGTGCCCGGTGTAAACACAGCCTTCCAGTCCGTCAAACGATATTTGTCGTAATCCGGTAGTATTCATCAATTGTGCTATGCGGTCTGCCAAAGTATCTTGCAGGACTAAATCGGGAAAGAACACTTTATAGGCATGGTCTGAAAGTTTATACAGAGGTTCTTTAGATGAATGGGCGGCGGCATTTGTCTTGAAAGCACCTCTCTTACAATTCTTCAAGACAAAGAAATCGGTTCCCTTCCCTACCTTATTATATGTAATCAGTTCATCATCTATTTGCAGACCATTCAGCGACAAAGGAACTTCAAATAAATCACTCTTTAGAATAGTGATGTCCGTCTGGCTTTCAGTAATATCTTCTTTTAGAGTCAAGATACCTTGTTTTTGCAGATGTTTGGAGGGTATCGGGGTTACATACGCATCATTTGTAGTCATAAAGTTACTGAGGGTATGTACACCTATCCCTATATCTTTCGCTTTGGCTCTGTCTACCATGCGCTTCACACCTGCGTCACCATCCTTGGTAAAAGAGGGGCTCCAATGAAAGTGTCCCCAATCACTGAAAGGTCCGCTGTGGTAAATATACTTAAATCCGGCTATTTGGGCTTTGTCAAGCACCATGTCGAGATTCTTCTCTGAGAAATCCGAAATCAGATAAGATTTCATAGCTGCTCTGGAGGTTTTCCCCCATTCCCCATCAAACAAGGGATGAGGAAGCCCCTGCTCCAACTCAATTTCACCGATACGCGCCAAGGCATCCTTTTGTTTACATCCGAACAAAGCTATTTTTGAACCTTTTATCTTACCGTCTTCACCGTCAACAGATAACGCCAGCGTTTTTTTAATCTGCAAAGCCGGACGGTATTCATCCTTATCACGTTTGCGGGCAGAGAACTGAAACACAGCACCACCCTCCGTATCAGTAGCCGCCAGGCGATAATCAGGGATATTGGCAACGGACAGTTGCGATTCTTTTCCCTTATATCCGTAATGTCCGGTCACCAAAGTTCCATACTCTTCAGGGATGCCGCCATTTGTCTTTATGTTGAGGGCTTGAAAGCCGAATGCCACACCCTGACCTTGTGCAACTCCGATCACGTCTCCCACTACCTCATGGATATTCACTCCCAGCGGACCGTAAATCAAAGCTTCATACTGCTGCGGAATATCTTTCACCTCCAAGGTGATACAGACATTGCTTTGCTTGTAGCGCAGAATTACTTCACCTCCATCAGACATACGCAAGCGGAGTAATGAATCATTTGATACCATCTTTACAGGAGTAACCAACTGATTTCCCATACCGACGGTTAACAAAGGATATTTCCCCGATTCCAAAATTTCTTTCTTCTCTACCTGTATAGAAGAATAATATCCTTTGGAATCAATCTGAATTTCCGTGGACTTTGTTTTTAAACATACACTTTGTGCCCAAGCCGGTGCCAACAGCAATAAAGCTGAACAGAAGAGGCTAAATCGTTTCATACCATCATTATATTAAAGGTTATTATATTCTTAGGTTCATGGCAAACAGGCCATGCTCTATGTATATGGCAAGTGGAAAAGGCGGATTCCTAAACTAAAACGCTATAAAAAGATAGATTCACTCCACTTCTATCTATCTTTTTAGTTTTAAAAGATTATATTTGCACGAAAATCAACCTTTTTAACAATGGAAATAGAGTATAACTATGAAGACCGATCATTATTATCAGCCATCCAAAATGGAGATGTGGCTGCATTCAATGCGCTCTTTAAGAAATACTACCCTGCGCTATGTGCTTACGGTCATAAATTTGTAGAACTGGAAGATGCGGAAGAATGTGTGCAGGATGCAATGCTGTGGCTGTGGAGAAATAAGGAGGTAGTGGTTATCCAGTCTTCATTGAGCAGTTATTTATTTTCAATCGTCCATCATCGTGCGTTGAACCGAATTAATCAACTGGAAGTAAAGAGTAAGGCTGAAAATTATTTCTACGAGGAGATGCAGTCTTTAATAGATGATACTAATTTCTATCACATAGAAGAATTAACGCATTGCATTCAAACTGCCGTTGCCGCCTTGCCGGATTCATATAGGGAGGCCTTTGTGATGCATCGCTTCAAAAATATGAGTTACAAGGAGATAGCCCAGATACTAGGTGTATCTCCTAAAACGATTGACTATCGCATTCAGCAAGCATTAAAGCAATTACGTGTGGATTTAAAAGATTACCTGCCACTTATTTTACCTTTATTAATAAAATGATAGCGCAGTCTTTTCTTTTTCCAAGTAGAAACTGCGCTATTAAATCATTATGTATATACTTCTATCATTCTACCGGCGGCACCTCTAAGATACTGCCATAACGATGATATTCAAATGCAATGCTCTGTTCCTTGATGTAATGAACCAATTCCACGCGTCCATCCTTCACCGGTTTGGCGGTGGCAATATACTTGTCGATGCGGGCAGCTTCTTCATACATTTCCATCGGAATCTCTGCACCACAGGTACGGATACGCTCATAACCCTTCATTGATTTCAAGAACTCAGGCAAGGTCTCTTTCTTCAAAGCACAACCTGTAGAGGCCAATGCTGCCGTGCGATCATCACCGGGTTCAAAGCTGATAGTCAACGGAGTATGGCAATTCTTGGCTGCAAGAGCAATCATTTGGGCATCTTCATTGCTGTCTCCGGGGAAAAGGCGAAGCACCATACTCTTTAGAGGCAGATAGCGGAATGCATTCTGCTCGCCATATAGGTTATTGATGTCTCGGGCATGGGCAAACTCTTGTTCGTAGGCCTTCGCATAACTTTGTTTATAATCTGTAGTGCTGCCCGGCTTGTCGGTAATCTTCACAAAGCAAGCACAATAATTAGGACCACCGGCCTTTACGCCGCCACCAAATGCAGACAACTTCATGCCACCAAACGGCTGACGGTTCACAATCGCTCCCGTAATACCACGGTTTATATAAAGATTACCTGCCATAATGGAATCCTTCCACAACTTCTGCTCCGCTTCATCCAAACTTTGCAGGCCGGAAGTCAGTCCATAATCCAGACTGTTCACCAAGTCAATACCTTGTTGCAAATTCTCAATGCATGCCACACTCAGCATCGGGCCGAATAGTTCCGTGTGGAAAGAATAATTACCCGGACGAACTCCCCATTTCACCGTAGGAGCCAGAACGTACTTATTCTTATCGAGGAAACGGGGAGGAACTAACCAGGATTCTCCCTTTTCCAGCTCTAATGCTTTCAGCAGCTTATCGTTCTTATTGGTAATCATGGGGCCGACCACATTGCCCGGATTCCATACGCTGCCCACCTTCATGCTGGTTGCGGCATCTTTTATCTTTTCCTGGAAGTTCTTGTCTTCGTAAACCGAGCGTTCTACCAGTAACAGGGAGCAAGCGGAGCATTTCTGTCCGGCATTGCCGAAGGCGGAAGCTACGATATTCATGATAGCATGGTCACGGTCGCCGGAAGCGGTCAGGATGATGGCATTCTTGCCACCGGTTTCTGCCGATAACGGAGTAGCCGGATTGCTACGGGCGATATTCTGTGCCGTGTCTGTTCCACCTGTCAAGATAATATGTTTGATGGCAGGGGCGGTAGTGAGCACCTTCAATGCCTCACGGTCTGTAATAATTACTTGTAAGGCTTCTTTGGGCACTCCTGCATCCCAAAATGCTTTTGCAAACATCCATGCTACGGGGGCGGCAACGGTTGCCGGCTTCAAGATTACTGTATTTCCACCTGCCAAACCGGCCACAATTCCGCCGATAGGAATGGCGCACGGGAAGTTCCACGGAGAGATAACAAGGATTGTTCCCTTCGGGGCAATATCTACATCGGGCAATGCGGCAAATGTTTTCATGCTGGTAGTATAGAAACGGGCATAGTCCACGCCTTCCGATACTTCCACATCACCTTCTACCACCGTCTTTCCGGTAACGGCACACATACAACCTATCAGGTCGCCACGCATCTCGCCCAAACGATTGGCTGCTTCATACATTATTTTATGACGTTCTTCCAGTGTTGTCTTTCTCCATCCGGCAGGGTCTTTTTCGGCAATATCAATGATCTGCTTTACTTGTTCGGTATCTGCCTGTGACATTTCGCATACACATACTTCGTCATCTTGACAACGATCCATATATTTATGGCGTTTGTTGCATACCACAGTTTCTTTTCCTATTTGCAAAGGAATGATTTCGGGAGTATCCGATGGGGATTTCTTCCATTTGGCAAAGATATTGCGCACCCACTCCTGGTTTTGTGGCAAGTCGAAATCGGTATCCGGTTCATTCGCCATCACATCTGCCGGAGGAACCGGGACATAGCGATGCAGACGGTTCTGAGTACGGGTAGGAATATGCGTAATGGTATCTTTCATCTGATAGGCTTCCTCAAACTGGTTCTGCAAGAAACGCCAGGTATCCGTACCCGGTTTCAAGTTGAACGAGTGGGTAAGGAAGTTATCGGGAGCTGTATTCTCGTCCATACGGCGAACCAAATAAGAAACAGCGTTCAAGAAATGTTCGTCTTTTACCACCGGAGCATACAGGATTACATGATTTCCAAGCTGGGACTGTGCACGCCACACGTGGTCTGCCATACCTTCCAACATTTCAAAAGTCATATATTCGGCACTGCCCAACTTCTGGCTCAACAAATAAGCATATGCAATGGTAAACAGATTATGAGAAGCAACACCCACATGGAGGGCTTTCGCATTTTCGGGCAACAAAGCGCGTTCCAAGATGTGCAGATAGTTAGCATCTACCTCCGTCTTTGAAGTACGCACGGGGTTGGGCCAGCCACGCAGAGAAGAAATCACTGTTTCCATCTCCAGGTTACAGCCTTTCACTAGACGCATCTTGATAGGGGCACCACCATTTGCCACGCGTTCTTTGGCAAATTCCAATAACTCTGTCTGGAAGTCGTAAGCATCGGGCAGATAAGCCTGAATAACAATACCTGCCGAATAATCCTTGAATTGCGGCAGATTCAGCACTTCTTTGAAGAGGCGCATCGTGAAATGTGCATCTTTATATTCCTCCATATCCAAGTTGACGAACTTGGCGCGTTTCACTCCGTTCTCATCTACATACGGATGGTCTATGGCTTTCTGATAAAGTGCAGTCATGCGTTTCACCAGTTCCGGGAAACTTTCTTCGTAGTTCAATGCATGGGTTTGGGCATAGATGCCCGAAATCTTCACAGAGATATAATTGATATCGGGCGCTTCCAATGCTTCCAGATAATGGAAGTAACGATGATCGGCTTCGCCGTTTCCCAATACTACTTCGCCCAGCAGGTTCACGTTCTGCCCTATCTTTTGTTTGAAACGGGTAGCCAGGTGGTCTGTCAGTTTGGGACGCGCTTCATCCAGGATTACTTTGGAAGTATCCATGCGCAAGCGCTTCTTTATAATAGGTATAGCAATGAAATCAAAATGATGTCCGAAGGCTTGATACATCTTAAAGAGGAAAGCGTCACGCTTGTTCAGGAACTCGGGTACACCATAGCGGTCTATCAGTTTCTTGATGCGGTCTGCCAGTTTCTTACGGTCACGGATTTGGGAAGATTCGTCCAGCATTTTCACCAGGAACTTTTTGTCCTGCGGCCGTTGCACCATGACGGCATATTTATGCTGCTCTTTACGTTCTTCACTGGTAATGGTTTGTTCACACGTGTTATAAAGCTTCAGTACCCATTCCTGTACCTCGGCAATAGTCGGTCTGTTGTCCATAGTAAACTCATTTTAATGTGTAAGAATTAAGGGATAAAAAACGCTGATAAATAAATTAACGCATGAGGTTCGTTGGACTAAACATGACGGCACGATACCGGTGCAAGGTCTGAAGAGCTTGCTGTGAAAACCGGTCGAATATTAGTTCTCTGCCCATAAAATGATTGCCTTTGAATTTGTAATTGTTCATGTGCAAATATACACTAATTCTTTTATTATCAAAGGAAAAAGAGAAAAATTATAAGCAGAGAGAGATTAAATTTCTATCTCAAAGAAAGTAGGCTGATTGGGAGAGTCTTCATACCCCTTTATTAAGTATTGATCTTTGCAACTCACATGGATCGTGAATAAATAATTAATGGTAAGCGGATGATACGTCTCCGGGGGAGGAACGGAGTATAGCTTTCCTATCGCTTCCTGCGTCCATGTATAGGATCTTTCTTTAAAATCGGCTACAAATGCAGCCTTTCTGAAACGGGCTGAAATCTCACGCAGGTAGAACTCGCCTATATGATAGGAATTTACTACATTGTCTTCATGGTTGGCAAACAGCCAGAAGTGCTCCTGCAAACGAATTCCCACCAACACGCCTATGCTGGAATGTACACTATATACAATGGATTCACCGCTATACAATCCTTTCCGGCAGATATAGGCCATATGCTGAGAGCAATAGAGAATATCATATGATTTGCCCCCTTCTTCCTCTTCCCAATAGAACAAACTGTTTTGCACCCGTTGCGCTTTCTGCGGGACTTCCCATTGTCCGCAACCCAACAAGCACAACACATCACAGCCTCCCATCAACTTATGATAATCGGCTATACGTTTCCCCTGAGAATTCCAAACAATAATTTTCATCCTTCAGATTAGTTTTACTCATCCATTCTTTTATGATACAGACATAAAAAAGAGACGTGGGACCTGCTTAATATCTTATCTGCCTTAGAGGTATCCCCATACCAGCTGCACAAATAAACAACAGTGTCCCACGTCTTTATGAATATACTAATCCTGTAAAGGAGTATAAACACAAGACGTGAGCGCTTGTTGTATCACACTTGTGCAGCTTTGAAAATTGGGGATTTTCTAAGACAAGGTAATATTTTAAAACGCTCTTAATTATATATGTCCTCCCCGGTAGCAGGTGCATGCTCACCTGTTTCCGAGAATTGGGACAAAGTTAAAAAAAAGAGTTATGATTGAGATAAAATTAATCTATTTTTTTAAAGAAAATCAGCTTTTGTGCATCCAGATGGATGCAACCTTGCGACGAACCGCCACTACATTGAATAAAGAAACGCCTACAAACAGCAGAATTCCTACTACCAAAGCAGGCCATAGGCTGCCTTCTTCCAGTTGGGGGAACATATTTTCTATCATATCAATATAGTTGCTGCGCACATAAATCACGATACCCACCGCCAGCAACAGCACCACTGCATTCAGTGCAAGCGTCAGCACTTGGTAAGGCAACGCCACACGGGCAGGACTGTAACCTATCAGCAATAAGTTTTCCAACTTGGTGGTATTCTTTTGCAGCAATAAATAAATGCTTAACATCAAGATATAGAAAGACAAAACGCTAATCAGCAAGCCCACCGAAAGCACTATGCCTACAATGACTTTCAGAAACCAGGTAGTTTTACCGGCATCCAGCTTGTCATCTTCCGTATCATAGCCTTTATCTTTAAAGAACTTGGCAATGCGGTCGTCCGTGGGATTATTCACCTCCACTATCAAACGGGAGGGTTCGCTCTTCTGGCCCGGTGCAAACTCATGGTTTGCCCAGTTCATAAAGGTTTCGGGAACAAGAATGGTATTCAGGCGATTAGAGAAACCTGCTATCTTTCCTTTGAATGTCTCTGTACGCCCTGCACCACTGATGCGAATGTCCAGATTGACCATACCCATAACGCCTTCCGACAGTTGAGGCAGGCTGCGGCTCTGTGCAAAACCAAAGTTATACAAGTTCAGATAGTTGCGGGGAATAATAATGGGTACAACGCGTTCATTCTCGCTGAACTCCCATTTATCCAGACTTACATCCACATATTCATCGGGCACAGATTCAAAGAACATGGCCGTAGACATATGCAGCCCCACATTCTCCATACCCAGACCTGCCGAAACCTTGAATTGTGAAGGCATAAATGCCCCTACCCCTTTAGTAAAAGGCTGTTCCTTTATTTCATCCATGTCCTGCTCAGAGAAAGTCTTGCTCTTGCCCACAAAGGAGCCCAGCGTGCTTACCTTCTTGCTGACAATCACATAATCCTTCTTTATAAAACTCTCGCCTTCCGTAAACACGGGCAACACATCCTTGTAGAACTGGACACTGAGCAATACAATGACCATACCACACAGATTGGCAAAGAAAAAGCCCGCCAACTGCGGGAAACTGATATGTTGACGTAATAATTTCCAAACCAATCTCATAGTTTCAATGTTTTTGTGTAGTTCAACTCCAGGTGCTTACCAATAGAGGTAACGATGATGCCCGCACCTTGTTTATCTGCTTCCTCCACCAGGATTCGGGACATGATCCGCCCGTTTTCTTCATCCAGGTGGCTGATTGGTTCATCCAGAAAAATGAAATCAAACGGTTGGCAAAGGGAACGTATCAATGCCACGCGTTGCTGCTGGCCGAAAGACATCTTACCCACCGGCGTATCCCATTTGTCGGCAATGCCGAACATCTCAAACCAAGCCTTCACTTCTTTCTTGGATTTGAATCCCGTCAACGAATTCTTTAGTTGCACATTCTCCCATGCGGTGAGTTCCGGGAACAGACGAAGTTCCTGAAACAACATACTGATAGAGCGCTTGCGCACCTCCACCCAATCGTGCACAGAAAGGCTGCGGATATTCTTTTCATCAAAACAGATGATACCTTGATAATCATTACGGTATCCATAAATGTAGCTGCAAAGAGATGATTTTCCGGTGCCGGATGCTGCCTCTACCAAATAGGCTTCACCACGTTTCAACGTAAGTTGCTGATGCCAGACCTCGGAAATAATAGAATCCCTCCCTGCAAAGACAGCAGGGAGGGTTTGTTGTAATTCTATGCTATTCATAAATTTTCTAATCCACGTACTATCAACTGTAACACGTTGACATCTTTATCTTTCATTACGAAATTCATTTGTGCGCTTTTCCAATCGGGAGCCATTGCGTCTATGTACTCACAAGGAGCAAGGATGGCATTCAGCATAGCCATATCACCTCCCATCATACGTGCCAGTTGAGGGTTCTCCTTAATGTCTTGCATCAACTGTACCATATTGAATACCATAAAGAAACGGTTCTTGGTCACTTCACCCGCCCAAGGAGTATTCTGCAAGGAAACTCCATAATGGCGACCTGCCTCGTCTGCCAGCTTTTCATTGTTTGAGATATAGAACATGTTATCTTTTACTCCAAACCAAATGCTCTGGCGATACATACGAAATTCATATTGGTCTTTGCCCGTAGAGTTCAGTTGCATCTGTCCCCCGGTCATTGCCAGCAGGGGACGAAGGTCTTCAAATGATTGTAGGAAGTCTTTGTTCGTTACATCAGCATATACCAACAAGTCTTGGTCTGTCAATGAAGTATAGCCAATGGCAATATCTCCCTGTATAGATGAGAATATCTTTTCAATATCTACCGGCAACATCGGATTTTCCAATGATTGTTTGATGGTGGGATTCTGGCACATCAAATCATAAATACCCTTTCCATTGATATTGCCACTTGCCCAGAAAAGGGTATTGGCAGGGAAATATTCCAGATATGTACCTTTGATTGGAGCCGAAGCCTCTGATTGCTTTTCGTACATCGCAATCAGGTCTTTGTTTTCAATCAATGTTTCCATATCAATCACCACCTTTCCTTTCTCGAAAGTGGCAGAGAGCAGATATTTGATATCTTCCAGTTTCAGATCGGCAGGCATCCCCATACGCATCTGCATAGTCAGATCATTAGGAATGAATGACATATTCATCACTGTAGCAATCTCTCCCTTTGCCGAGCTCAGTTTGGCAAAATCATTTGTTTTTGCAAATCTGTTTTCAGTATCTTGGCGCATTAATGCCAATAGAGTTCCTTTCAGGCTGGGTGCATCTCCTTTATTACTTCCCATCAACAGGAAGGTTCCATTGTTGAAAGCACATAATGCATCACCCATTTGTGTCCAGGTGCAGCCGCTTTCGCTTTTCAGTTCCGTGCAGATCTGTTCGTTCTTCAGTGCATTCAGCAAATCTTTCACTTTACTTTCACTGTCCACCTTTGCCAACAAGGCAAAAGCTGTAGAGTGGGGAGTGATAAACAGATAGACTTTATCTGTAAAAGAGAGCCCCGATTCCGAAGGGTTCTGAATAATCTTTTCAGCCGTCTTATAAGCTTCTCCTTCCAGTCCGCTTTTCAAAGCGTCAGTCAGTTTAGTTACGATCTTTTCTCCCTCTTTTCCATTTATACCACTCTTGTCTGCCATTGCCTTAAAGTCGAATGACATTACCATTGCCGCATCCTTGGGGATGGCATTGGCATATTCGCTTTTCGGCGAACAGGAAGCCAGAAGCATCACTACTGCCAGCAGGGTAAATCCCAAAATACTCTTTCTCATATTCTTATTTTTGATTTAATAAATTCAGTGTATGACTGGCTACCAATGCAGCCGTTTCTGTGCGCAACCGGGACTTGCCCAAACTGATAGGTTGGAAACCGGCAGCTATTGCTTTTGTGACTTCTTCCTCGCTGAAATCTCCTTCGGGACCAATCATGACCAAAGCGTCTTCACCCGGACGGAGAACATCTTTCAGCAAAGGCTTCTCGCCTTCATAGCAATGGGCTATGAATTTCTGTCCTTTGATGTCACGGGCAATGAATTTTCCAAAATCGGTCATTTCATTCAATACCGGCATAGTCGCTTTCAAGGACTGCTTCACTGCTGATACCAGAATCTTTTCAATGCGTTCATTCTTGATTACCTTTCGTTCAGAGTAGCGGCAATTCAGGAAAGTCAATTCATCGAAACCTATTTCGGTTGCTTTTTCGGCAAACCATTCGATGCGGTCCATGTTCTTGGTGGGTGCCATGGCAATGTGCAACCAACCGTTCCATCCTTTTTCCTGCGGAATGGTTTCGGTTATTTTCACCTGGCACCGTTTTCCGCTTGCCGCACTGATCAGCGCTTTGTAAAAACAGCCTTTTCCGTCTGTCAGCATCACTTCATCGCCTATGGAAAGGCGCAATACCCGCAGGCAGTGGCCCGCTTCTTCTTCCGGAAGTTCGGGATTTGTTGCAATATCGGGAGTATAAAAGACGTGCATAGTTTTTATTGTTGTTTATTTTAGAATTATGTTTTGTATTGTCTTCTCTGTTAAGGCAAACATGTGGGGATGAACCGATGACACCTCAACAGAGTTTGTGTATACGGGCGGATTCAATCTACCCCCCTACGGTTGATGGGAATATAAATTTCTTTATTCCCCGTCTTCAGCCTCCATTTCCCGCCTTCTTATTTCATCACGCAGATGGGAAGCCTGCTCATAGTCTTCCTCCTCTACAGCCTTTGCCAAAGATTCTTTCAGTATATCAATACTGAGCATATTCACCTTGACTGTGAAAGCTTTATCACCGGCTTCAATTAACTGCTCACTTTCTATAATCTCATCAGTGGTATAAATAGGACATCCGCATCTCATAGCCAATGCAATGGCATCGGAAGTACGAGAGTCTATCTTGAGTTCCTGACCTTCTTTGTCTATAAACAAATAGGAATAATAGACTCCATCCTTTACCTTATATATTAATACCTTCTTCAGTTCTATCCCCACTTCCTTCATCAATGTTAAAAACAAGTCGTGAGTCAAGGGTCTTGGCGGTTTGTATTCCATCATTTCAACCTTGATGGCTTGAGCCTCCACAGCTCCTATGATGATGGGCAACTTACGTTCACCATTTACTTCTTCCAACACCAGCGCATATGCATCCGCCGGTTGCAATGTAGAGGACATATCATGTACCTTTAATTCGACTTCATCCATAATCTTATAACTTCCTTCCGCCATCCCTTCTTTCATTCAAGAGATGGCCCAACTATATTATTTAACTTGCCCGGGGTTGTGCTTATACTTGAAAATCAAAGCAAACAGCACTGCTACCACCAAAGCATATCCTGCAAAGACAAACCATGTAGTGCTCCATCCTTCCATTTGCGGCATATCACTGTTCATATCCACAAAGTGGTTTACAACAGCTTGTGCCCCCAACGTGCCCACCGTAGCTCCAATACCGTTTGTCATAATCACAAACAACCCTTGTGCACTGGAACGAATGGATAAATCCGTTTCATTATTAACAAACAGTGAACCCGAAATGTTGAAGAAGTCAAATGCTACTCCATACACAATCATAGAAAGCACGAACATCCACACACCCGATCCCGGATTACCCAGTCCAAACAGTCCGAAACGAAGCACCCATGCCAGCATGGCGATCAGCATTACACGCTTGATTCCGAAATGTTTCAGTACAAACGGAATCAGCAAAATACATAAGGTCTCGGATACCTGAGACAGTGAAATCAACGCATTGGCATGATTTACCCCAAATGTATCGGCATATTCCGGAATTCCCTTGAAGCTGCTGAGGAATGGATTGGCAAACCCGTTCGTTATCTGCAAAGATACGCCCAGCAACATAGAGAATATAAAAAAGATAGCCATCTTTTTCTGTTTGAATAATGTAAAGGCACGCAGCCCCATAGCATCCACCAGCGATTTCTTCTCGCCGCCACGGCTCACCGGACATCCCGGCAAAGTAAGCGAATACGCCGCCAGTATTACACCAAAGCAGGCGCAAGAGAAGAACTGCATATAGTTAGTTTGAAATCCCAATACATCCGTCAGCAACATAGAGCAAATGAAACCGATGGTTCCGAAAATACGGATAGGCGGGAATGCAATAACCGGATCAAGTTTTACTTTATCCAATGCGGTATAGGCTACCGAATTGGTCAGCGCCAACGTAGGCATATAGAAAGCGACACTAAGGGAATAGAAAGTAAACAAAGTACCGAAGTCCACCGCTTCACCATCCACGTAGCCATACCATCCGGCAGCTATCATAAACAGGGCAGCCATAAAATGGCAAAAACCAAATAACTTCTGAGCAGGCACCCATCGGTCTGCAATAATACCCATCACGGCAGGCATAAACAGGGAAACAACGCCTTGCATGGCATAGAATAAACCAATCTTAGCCCCGAGCCCGATATTATACAAATAACTTCCCATGGAAGTCAAATACGCACCCCATACGGCAAACTGCAAGAAGTTCATCACTATCAGCCTGAGTTTCATTCCGGTAATTTCGTTTTTCATCTTTCTTCTTTAATGTGTGTTTTTTATATTAAGTGCAAAGATATAAAACAATTCGATTTTTCATGGAGATTAACTTTAAAAAACAAAGCCCCCTCAGGCGGTTTCACAACTGCCGGAGGGGGAAACAATTAAAAAGTTTCTGTTGTTTAACTAAAAGAGAGTGTTTTCTGTATCTTGTGTTTGTTAAAGTTATTCTACTACCACCGTATTTCCATCGATGATATAATTGCCATCCACACGTTTACCATTCATATAGACTTCGCTGCCTTTCAGCTCTATACCTTGCTCCTTCAATCTTTCCATGGTTTCTTTCTGTATCCTCTCACCCAGTCCTTGCATTTCTTCATTGAATTTACTCATATCAATATTATACTGGGCCATGTCCTTTTTATATTTCTCCATATCCATGGCATACTTGGACATATCAATTTCATATTGCATTCCATTCATATCCAGCCAACCGGTATCTTTTTCGTTGGCAGGAGTGATAAATACAGATATTTCCACATCATTTCCTTCACGGATGGTCAGGATATAAGTACGTTTTTCCGTCTTATTGCGATAAGTCAGTGTGTATTCCACCCTGTTTCGCTTTTCCTTGATAGAGGTCAATGCATCTTCTTCATCCTTTTCAAAAGCATCCAGTGCCCGTTTTGCTATTTGCACATCGGTAAGGCGCAATGTTTTGGTCACTTTCACCACTTTGCGGGTATCCGGGTCCCGCTTTTTGATAGATGTAATGCGTGTATCGGCATTCTTTTCCATATCCGCCACTACCTTGTCAATGTTCTTCTGAGCCATTGCTCCTGCGCATAGCCCGAACAGCATTGTTGCCATGCACATCATCTTTCTTGTCTTCATTCCTTTATATCTTTTAATATTATTAATTCATCATCAATTCTTTCTCCTTCACCTGCTTCTCCTTCTTCTCCATTTCGCGGATGCGTTGTTCGGCAAGTTTTTCTTTTTGCTCGGCAGCAGCTTGTTCTTCGAGGATAAGAGGCATAATCTGCTTGATATCCGTTATGCGCTTTCCGCCCACCTCTATATAGCTGCCTTCGTAGCACGACCAATCCTCCGAGTGAATAGGAGCATCATTGTCAGAGTAAAACAGTAAGCCCAGTCCTAATGCCACAACGACCATTGCCGCTATCCCTGCACTCCAGGCAGCGATGGGAATCCGCAGACGGATGTGTTTCTTCTTGGGTTTAAGTTCTCCTGTTTGTTTCGGTTCAGGTTCTCCTTGCATGCCTCCTTCATACCAGGCAAACATCGGAGCGTATTCCATAAGATGGGGAGGTACCTTGCCTGTGCGGAAGAAACTGTAAATAGCCTGTTCTTCGGCATTGGTCGTTTCCCCTTCCAGAAAACGGCTTATGTATTCTTCTATGTTCCTGCTATTTAATTCCATACCTTATTGTGTATCATAAATTGTTCTTTTACTTTTTTTCTAGCTCTGGACAGATTGGTACGTACCGCCACCGGTGTACTTCCTGTCAGACGGGCGATTTCCTCCACTTCGAAACCTTCGATGTGTTTCATTCGCAGAATGGCTTGTTGGAGATCCGGCAAAGTCGATATGACTTCCAGAATTTCTTTCATATTCTCCTCCTCTACCAGCTTCATTTCGGGGTTTTCACCTCCGCCTATGCTTACGCCTTGTTCCAAATCCACCTTCTCTACCCGGATACCTCGTAAGCGGTTAATGCACAAATGCTTGGTTATGACTATGGCCAGTGCATCTACGCTGCGGTATTGTTCCAGACGGTCACGGAGAAACCAAAGTTTCAGCAGTGCATCTTGCACCACATCTTCCGCCTCGTCTGTGCTTTCCAAGTAACGGGTCGCCATTCTTAGCAAGGCGGGCCGCATTCGTTTTGCCTCTATTTCAAAAGTATTTTGTTCCATGTTCACTAGTATGACACATGTGGGTGGGGAAACGTTACATCAAAATGCAGAAAAAAATAAAAAAAGGAAGTATCAAAAGCAAAATAGGCTATCATTAACCGTAGGGGCGGATTGAATCCGCCCGATGACAGTTTGCTTTATGCATACGGGCGGATTCAATCCCATAGCCGTCAGGCTAAGGAATCCTAGTAAATAAAAGGTA
>ERZ791737.249-NODE-249-length-60176-cov-21.633273_pt1 | contig 60176 bp, 39 predicted proteins | sample MGYA00510042_ERZ791737 | MGnify/ENA primary metagenome ERZ791737 (study PRJEB30046, sample SAMN00791965) | human gut metagenome | study: EMG produced TPA metagenomics assembly of the A metagenome-wide association study of gut microbiota in type 2... | reverse complement strand
TCAGGCGGAGGAGTTTGAGATACACTTGTTATCACACGACGCTAAATTATCATTTCACCGTGAACGTCTCCTTCAGCAAATCCTTGTCATCCGAAGAAGCGCCCACCATGACGATGAACTCGCCCGGTTCTACAATCTTCTTCATCTTGATGTCATAGAAAGCCAGCTTGTCGGGGGTGATCTTAAAGTTCACCACCTTGCTCTCGCCTGCCTTCAGCGCTACGCGGGCAAAGTCTTTCAGCTCCTTCACCGGACGGGTGACGCAACTGAACGTATCGCGGATATAAAGCTGTACAATCTCCACGCCATCACGATCGCCCGTGTTCGTCACCTTCACGCTGACGTCCACCGTACCGTCTTTATTGATTTCTTTCTGCGCCAGCTTCAGGTCCTCGTACTTATAAGTAGTATAAGACAGGCCATGACCGAAAGGATAAAGCGGCGTGCTCGGTTTACCCGCCACATACGGATGGAAGTATTGCGAAGGCTTGTGATTGTAAATCATCTGAAGCTGCCCCACACTGTGAGGTATCGTAATAGCCAGTTTGGCCGACGGATTCACCTTGCCATAAAGTATCTCGGCCACAGCCTGCCCGCCCTGCATGCCCGGCGCCCATGCCTCAACAATGGCCGGCAGATTCTCGGCAGCCCAGCGTACACTGAGCGGACGTCCGTTCACCAGCACCAGGATGGTCGGTTTGCCGGAAGCGGCAACGCGTTGTATCAGTTCTTCTTGCAGACCTACCAGGTCGAGGTCCGAGCGGTCGGTATCTTCACCGTCCGTACGGTCGTCCCAACGGAAGCGCATCATATATTCACCGGCTACGACGATGTTCAAATCAGCCGACTTGGCACGGACGGCAGCTTCGGCCACCTGTTTGGGGTCCATGTTGCGCGGGTCCCAACCCTGGTCTACGAAGTCAAACTGCGTATCGTGCGCTATCATCTTCAAGCCTTCGAGGATGGTGGTGACGTTCTCCGGCTTTTCGGGAGCGCTCCAGTCGCCCAGAATGTTCTGGTCGTCGGCATTGATGCCGGTTACCATTACCTTTTTATATTTAGAAGCGTCCAGCGGCAACACGCCTGTGTTCTTCAGAAGGACGATGCCGTTACGGGCAGCTTCGAGAGCCGTCTGGCGGTGTTCGTCGCAAAGGCGTATCTTCATGGTTTCAGCCTCATCGGCGTATGGTTTCTCGAAGATGCCCAGACGGAACTTGATGTCGAGAATACGACGCACAGACTCGTCGATGCGGCTCTCGGGAATGCGGCCTTCGCGGACCAGTTCCACCACCATTTCGTTCCAATGGATGCCGTGCATGTGCATGTCCATACCACTCATGATGGATTGGTAGAATGCTTCTTTTATATTCTCCGCCGTAGCGTGCAGGTCGTGGATGTGCTCAATGTCCATCCAGTCGCTGACAACGAACCCGGGGAAATTCCATTCGCCGCGCAGAATGTCCGTCATCAGCCATTCGTTGCTGTGGCAAGGCACGCCGTTCAGTTCGTTGTGCGCCGTCATCAGCGACATGGCGCCAGCCTTCACACCGGCTTCGAACGGTGGGAAGAAGACTTCGCGCAGCGTGCGCTCGGACAAGTCGGCCGGAGAGCCATTCGTACCGTTGATGGGCTCGCTACCGCCTACGAAGTGCTTGATGCAAGCCAATACATCTTCGCTGCTGTTCAGATTTCCCTGATAACCTTTGACGGACTGTACGCCCAGCAGTGAAACCAGGTACGGGTCTTCGCCGAAGGTCTCGCCTACACGTCCCCAGCGGGCATCGCGGGCTACTTCCACATTGGGGTTGAAGGTCCAGTGCATGTTCATGGCGCGCATCTCGCGAGCCGTTTCGCGGGCTATCTTGTATGCCATCAGCGTATCGAAGGAGCAGGCCAGGTTGATGTTTGTGGGGTAGACCGTGTTGTCCGGCGCGTTGGCATTGCCGTGGATGGCGTCGATGCCGAAGATGATGGGTATCTGCAGGCGGCTCTTCATGGCGAGAGACTGCAAGTAGTTAGCCTCTTTGAGGGTGAGTACGTGCAGGAAGGAACCTATCAGTCCCTGTTCGGTCCAGGCAGCCACGTCTTCTTCCGTCACGCCGGGATAGAAGGCATTGGCGGTATTGTTCTTCAACTGGTCGGCGGTCATCACGGCACTGTTTGCCTTGATATGTTCCAGGCCGACGAACTGGTTCATCTGACCGACCTTCTCTTCCAAGGTCATCCTCCCCAGGAGGTCTTCCACTCTGTCCCTGACCGGAGCCGTAGGGTCTTTGTACACTTCTTTCTGGCTTCCGCCACAAGAGGCAAAACAAGCTGCCATTGCCATAACGATTAGTTTGTTTTTCATTCTATATTATTGTTTTGTTTATTACATTAAATAGGAATTTGCGGAGTATCTAAAATTCCTCCGCCTGAAAGGGGAGGTGCCCATAGGGCGGAGGGGTTTCACATCCGAAGGGACTTGCACAAAGTTACTTTCTATTTATGTAAGACCCCTCCGCCCGCAAGCGGGCACCTCCCCTTTCAGGCGGAGGAGTTTGAGATACACTTGTTATCACACGACACTAAATTATCATTTTCCTTTCTTATTTACCTTCAACCGATACATCACCACATCATGTCCAGGGATGGTAACCGCCTTCACCTTTTTTGTATTGCCCTCGGCCTGCTTGGTCCACAGGTTGCGAACGTCGTAGACCTTGGAGTCGAAGTCGGTAAAGCGTTTCGCCACGTCATCATAAAGGTTGAATTTCTGCCAGTCGATGGTATATTCCCTCGGCTCGGTGGTACGGTTCAAGATGCAGAAGGCCCAGTCGTCACCGGCCAGCGGCTTGAACCAGAACTCCAATCCGTCTTCTACTGCAAACCTCAGTCCCTGTACGCCCAGGCTGTCCTGGTTGACGGCAATCACTTCCTTATTCATAATTATATCCTTCGTCTCCTGAGACATCGAGCGGATATCATTCCCCAGAATCAGCGGAGCTGCCAGCATGCACCACATCGAGAAGTGTGCACGGTCTTCGTTCACCGTCTGTCCGTTGCCCACTTCGAGCATATCCGGGTCGTTCCAATGGCCGGGACCGGCATATTTGCGCAACCCGTTCTGCATATCGAGTATCTGCAACACACCGTACGCAGCAAAACCGGGATGCTGGTCCACACAGTCGAAGCAATTGAAGATATCGCCCGTAGTGCGCCACATGTGTCCCGTTTCGGCAGCCCACTCCCAAGGTTTGCTGCTACCCCACTCGCACATGCTGAAAAGAATAGGGCGACCGGCGGCACGCAGCGCATCGCGCATCAGGTTGTAAGCTCCCACCGGATTGATGTCGTACGAATCGCACCAGTCATACTTCAGATAATCGATGCCCCACTTGGCATATTGCAACGCGTCCTGATATTCGTGCCCGAAGCTGCCCGGACGTCCGCCACAAGTCTTGCGGCCGGCATCGGAGTAGATACCTATCTTCAGTCCTTTGGAATGGACGTAATCGGCCAAAGCCTTGATGCCGGAAGGGAACTTCACCGGGTCGGCCTGAATGAATCCGAGACTGTCACGCTCACCATGCCAGCAATCGTCCAGATTCAAGTAAATATACCCGGCATCGCGCAAGCCGGTTTCCACCATAGCATCGGCCACACCTTTAATAATGTTTTCGTCAATGTTGCAGGCAAACTTATTCCAACTGTTCCAGCCCATAGGCGGGGTTTGTGCCAAACCTTCGAACTTCTGTGCAAATGATACTGTAAAAGAAAAAGCAATGAATACTGCTGTTAAAAGATAATGCTTCATAGTATTTAATTTAATGATAAAACTCAAAAACTTTTCTCTTCTGCAAAGATAGCGAGTTCGGGCATACGCCGGTGGCACAATCTTATCTAATCATAGTATTATTTTGTTGCCAACTACCGTATAGGTTGTTGCATACCAGTTTTAGATAAATAAAACAAAGTCTATTCCCGGGAATTTGCGTATTTTTGTATCGATGCTCTTTGATGCAAGAAGCATAAGGCGTTCCTCTGATTTTTCACTTTTAATACAATAGATATGATTAATCCCATTTATTCCCCGGCATCCGACCGGTATGACAACGGCATGAAGTTCCGCCGTTGCGGTAAGAGCGGCATTCTGCTGCCCGAAATCTCCCTTGGTTTGTGGCACAACTTCGGCGATGTGAATACGTTTGCCAATTCGCAGGCGATGGCGCACTATGCCTTCGACAAAGGCATCACGCACTTCGACCTTGCCAATAACTACGGCCCCTCCTACGGTTCGGCGGAAGAAACCTTCGGTCAGATCATGAAGAAATCTTTTATGCCCTACCGGCATGAGTTGTTCATCTCCACCAAAGCAGGACACGACATGTGGCCCGGCCCTTACGGCGAATGGGGTTCACGGAAGTACCTCATGAACAGCCTCGACCAAAGCCTGAAGCGCATGAATCTGGATTACGTGGACATCTTCTACAGCCATCGCTACGACCCGAATACTCCGCTCGAAGAGACACTGCAAACACTGGTAGACATCGTACGCCAAGGAAAGGCGCTCTATGCAGGCATCTCCAAATATCCCAAAGACGCAGCCGAGTTTGCTTATAAGTATCTGGAAGAACGCGATGTACATTGCCTGCTCTATCAAGGCCGGTACAACATCTTCAACCGCGAACCCGAAGAGGAAGGCATCTTGCAGCAAGCCAAAGAAAACGGAACAGGCTTCATCGCCTTCTCCCCGCTGGCACAAGGCTTGCTGACCAACCGCTACCTGAATGGAATCCCCGAAGGCTCCCGCATGTCCCGAGGCAACTTCCTGAAGAAAGACGTCTTAACCCCGGAAGTCCTGAAGCAAATCACAGCCTTGAACGATGTCGCTGCCCGCCGCGGACAAACGCTGGCAGAAATGGCACTGGCATGGCTGCTGAAAGATGACCTGGTGACGAGCGTCATCATCGGGGCAAGCTCCGTGGCACAGTTGGCAGATAATCTGAAGGCGATAGAGAATACGGACTTCTCGGTAGAAGAGCTGGAAGAGATAGAAAAGATCATGGAGTAAGCGAACGCAAGTTCGATATAAGAGCGGCTCACCTTTGCACGTTTCACCCCTTCGGGGGGGCCCGAAATCTTGCCGGCCTCGGTCAGCGACCTTCCGGGCCCCCCCGAAGCTTTAAAACGCCTGCGTTTCATACCTCCGTAGGCGTCCGAAACCCCAAAACGCCTGCGTTTCATACCTCCGTAGGCGCTCGGAGCCTCAAAACGCCTGCGTTTCATACCTCCGTAGGCGCTCGGAGCCTCAAAACGCTCGCGTTTCATACCTCCGTAGGCGCTCGGAGCCCCAAAACGCCTGCGTTTCATACCTCCGCCTCACTTTTAACATTCCCTTTCGTGAACCTTTTATTTTTTATCTTGTTGTTTCCATCAAAAGCCTAAGGTACCATAGGGCAGGAATTTTATTTAAACCTAAACAATTATAGAAGTATGAAGAAATTTATTCCCCTATTATTAGCGGTCTTTGCATTCGCAGCCTGCGAAAAAGACCCTGACATGGATAAGCTGGACAACAACTATCTGGTTTATACCAATTATGACAAGAAGGCGGACTTCAAGGCCTTCGAGACTTACTACTTGCCGGACAGCATCCTCGTCATTGGCGACAAGAAAGATGCCGAATACTGGAAAGATGAAAGTGCACAGGAAATCCTCAGCGCTTATGTGACTAACATGAACAGCCGCGGCTACATCCGTGTGGACGACCGCGAAGAAGCCGACCTCGGTCTGCAAGTAAGCTACGTAAAGAGTACCTTTTACTTCACCGACTACGGACGTCCCGAATGGTGGTGGAACTACCCCGGCTACTGGGATGCTCCTTACTGGGGCAACTGGGGCGGATGGTATTACCCGTATGCCGTGAACTACTCCTATAGCACAGGCTCCTTCATTACCGAATTGCTGAACTTGGATGCACCGCAAGGCCAGAATCAAAACCTGCCCGTTCTGTGGACCAGCTATATGAGCGGATTGCTGAGCGGTTCAACCTCTGTCAATACAAAACTGGCCGTACAAGGCGTGAACCAAGCTTTCACTCAATCTGCTTACTTGAAAAAGTAGTCGGTAGATGGTAGTTAGTAGACAGTAGTCGGTAGATAGTAGTTAGTAACGACAGCTCCTCTTCCGGACGGAGAAGCCGTCATCGAACCAATAAATAAGAACAAAGTATGAAAACAATAAAATATCTTTCCCTGAGAGTATTCGCGGTTGCCGCCCTTGCTCTCGTCTTCGCTATGCCGGCGAAGGCACAGATGACCGATAACGGTTATGCCAACATTGACTGGCAATATAACTTCCCCCTTAGCAACAATTTCGCCGATAAGTCGAGCGGTTGGGGCATGAACTTTGAAGGTGGTTACTTCCTGACAGATAACTTTGCATTGGGAGGCTTTCTGGCCTACCATAGCAATCACGAATATTTCGGTCGCCAAACCCTGCCCGTAGGCGATGGCGGTAGCTTGAACACCGACCAGCAGCACACTGCATTCCAGTTGCCTTTCGGTCTTGCTTCACGCTACGTATGGAACCGCGGCGGTGCATTCCAGCCCTATGCCGGCGTAAAACTCGGCGCACAGTATGCACAGTTGAAGTCTGTCTTCAACGTATTCGAAGCCAAGACTAACACATGGGGATTCTATGTATCTCCCGAAATCGGCTTCAACGTTTATCCCTGGGCATACGGACCGGGCTTGCACTTTGCAGCCTATTACAGCTACGGTACCAACAAGGGCGACCTCTTTACGTACAGCGTAGATGGCATGAGCAACTTCGGTTTGCGCATCGGTATCGCGTTCTAAACAGAACACACACTTAAAGCTTAACTGATAGAATTTAATTGTTTCGAATTGGAATGAAAGGAGCACTCGCTGCGTGAGCAGGGAAGCTCCTTTTTTTAATGCCCAAACGCTACTTCTTCATAGCCTTATATATCGCCTCCTGTATGCGTGGGCGTATATCCAGTTGCATCAGTTTATTGTTCCATACATTGGGATAGATGCGGTTGCTCAGGAAGACATAAACCAGGCCGTTGTCCGGATCTACCCAGGCACAAGTACCAGTGAAGCCGGTATGACCGTAAACGGAGGCAGGGGCAGACGGGGCGCAAGGACCGCCTTGCCCGGTACGGGATGGTTTGTCGAAGCCCAGACCTCGACGGCTTATCCTGGAGACAGTGGTAGTGAATACTTTGCAGGTTTCCTTACTCAAATAGCGTTTGCCGTCCAGCTCACCGCCATTCAATATCATCTGATAGACTTTCGCCACTTCCTCGGCCGAAGAGAACAAACCGGCATTACCGGAAACTCCACCCAGGAAGGCGGCAGATTCATCGTGTACAAATCCCTGCAGGGTGGTCTTCCGCAGGAAAGGGTCGACGGATGAAGGAATAATCTCTTCTTTCTTCAGGAAGCGCAAGGGCAGATAGCCGGTGCGTTTCAGCCCCATCGGAGTGTAGAATTCCCGGGCAAGGTATTCGTCCATCGGCATGCCGGTGCGCGCTTCGACCAACTGTTGCAACAAGATGAAGCCGACGCAACTGTAACGATAGCGCTTGTCGCGCAACGGCGCATCGACTATCTTCTGCAGATATTCCTGCTTGAACGAGCGGTGCAACCACAAGCTATCGCACACTTGCATGGTATATTCTGCCGTACCTACCTTCGACGTCAAGCCTTGGCGGAAACGGAATTTAGGATTGGCCCATGTCTGCCGGGCGATGCGGGCCGTATGCTGAGCATCGGCTCTTGCTTTGAACAGCGTGCCGGAGTAGCTTTCTTTATCGATGGCTTCCTGATAGAACAAGATCGTGGAAGGCAGTCCGGATTCGTGCATCAGCAACTCGCGCACGGTAATATTCTTTTTGTTGGTATCTTGCAGGAAAGGCAGATAGTCTGAAACACGGTCGGTAAGATTGAGGCGGCCGCTGTCGTACAACTTCATCACGGCAAGCAGGGTGGCAGTGGTTTTGGTCAACGAGGCGATGTCGTACACATCGGTCTTCTTGACGGGAAGGACCGGTTTCTTCCCGGTAGCTGCCACGGCAGTCTTGTTCCAGGTGTGCGTGCCGAATGCCTTATTATACATTTCTTTCCCATCTTTCAGCACTACCACCTGGCAACCCGGATAAGCGCCTTCGCGGATGCCTTCTTCGGCAATCTTGTCGATTTCGGCCAAAAGCCGGGCATTGATGCCGTGCTCGTCGGGAACGAAATGCGGTGTGCTTTGCTGGTTCAGGGTGATTCCCGTACCGGCAGCAAACAAACTGCCGATGCTGGAGGACAAACGACCGTCCGCCCCGGCACTGCTGTAGAGAATGCGCGCCGTCTGCTGCTGTACATCGTCGTTGGAAGAGTGAGCCAACACCACGGCGTCGGCCGATGCGATGCCGCGATTTATCTGCAAAATCTGCCGACCGGGGATGAAGCAGAGATAAACTACCGGCACGTCGGGAGCAAAACGGGCAAAGAAGGCCTGATAGGGCGCCAGGCGATGTTCGGTGACGCAGACCAGGATTCGTTTGTACTTTGCCAACGTCTCCCTGAGGCGTCCGGCTTCTGCTTCCGGCAAGTTCTGCCCCAGACGGAACTCTACAGGATGGGTATACCGGGACAGTTCCTTGATGAAAGGTTGAATCTCCTGGGGAGCTCCCACATTGAGTACGGCTACTTCCTTGATGAAAGGATCCAGCGGAAGCACCTTAGACTTATTATCCAGCACGGTGATGGCTGCCAGGTTCAGTCGGCGTATCAATTCGCGGGTCTGCGGAGTGTTGATGCGGGTACCAAGGCCCGAGAGGCGTACATAAGGTTTCTTCGTCAGGCCGAGGGCATACTTATACATAAGGACTTTACGACACTTCTGTTCTATCTCGCTTTCGGTCAGTTCGCCGCTCTTTACGGCAGCGAGTATGGCCTCTACTTCTTCCTTGATGCGGCGGGGGACAAGCAATACATCGTTTCCCGCCTTCAATGCTTGCAGGCAGACACTGGCATTGGTGGACACGCCTTTCATGGCAAGGGCATCGGTGAAGATAAGTCCCTGGAAGTGGAGTTCGCTCGCCAGCAAGTCGTGCACCACGCTGCGCGAAAGCGATGAGGGCACACCTTTCTGCTTCTCCAGGGCGGGAACTTCGAGATGTCCCACCATGATGCCGCCCAGACCTGCACGGATGACTCTCTTGAAGGGATACAGTTCTACACTGTCCAGCCGGGCACGGGTGAAGGAGAGGATGGGCAGTGTTTTGTGGGAATCAGCATCCGTGTCGCCATGTCCGGGGAAGTGCTTGCTGACGGAAAGCACGCCGCCGGCTTCCAATCCGCGGGAGTAGGCAATGACTTTATCCGCCACTCCGGAGGGACTCTCGCCAAAGGAGCGGGTGTTGATTACGGGATTCTTAGGGTTGATGTCTACGTCGGCCACGGGAGCAAAGTTCACCTGCACACCCAGTTCGCGGCATTGACGAGCCATTTCGCGGCCGTATTCGTAAATCAGGCTATCGTTCTGTATACATCCCAGCACGCGGTTCTTGGGGAACGTCGGAGTTCCGCGCAGGCGCATGGCAAGTCCCCATTCGCCGTCGAAGGTAATCATTAGCGGTACGTCCGCCATGCGTTGGGCTTCATTGGTCAGTACAGCCTGGTTCTGCATCAGGCCGCCGGAGAAGAGCAGACCGCCTACTTTGTAGTCGTCTACCACTTTGTGGAGCAGTTCCTTGTTCGCTTTGTCTGTCTGGGGGGCGATGGTGTAGATGAAAAGTTGTCCGATACGTTCTTTTAAGGTCAGGCGCTGAAGTACCGAGTCCACCCATTGCCGGCAACGTGCATCATTCTGTAAGGGACGCACCAGCGAAGGCATGGCAGGCGATTCGGCAGACGGCGATCCGGCAGGCGGCAGAAAAGGAACAGTCTGCGCCCGCAAGACCGGATGCACAAAGCAAATAAGAACAATCAACGTAAGTAAGAACAATCTTTTCATTCTAAATTAGGAATTATATAAATGGGAATTTACGGAGTATCCCAAATTCCTCCACCTGAAAGGGGAGGAGTTTGAGATACACTTGTTATCACACGACGCTAAATTATCAATTATCAGGCAAACTCTTGTAAATCAACTCCTGGATATCCGTCCGTATATTCATATCTCCCAACTTCGTATTCCACACATTGGGGCAGAGGCGATTACTGAGGAATACATATACCGTTTTGTTTTCGGGGTCTACCCAGGCACAAGTACCGGTGAATCCGGTATGACCGTACACCGATTCCGGAGCAGAAGCGGCACACGGACTACGCTTCACAATCGCAACGTCCGGCTTGTCAAAGCCCAGGCCGCGGCGGCTGATAGCCGACTTCTCCGTGGTGAACAACCGGCAGGTAGCCTCGCTCAGGAAGCGCTTTCCGTTGAACTCGCCACCATTCAACAGCATCTGATAAACTTTCGCCACTTCCTCCGCCGTAGAGAACAAACCCGCATTACCGGACACGCCTCCCAGGCACGAAGCCGTTTCATCGTGCACATATCCGCACAAATCCTGACGGCGCAAGAAGTCGTTCGATGCCGTCGGCATAATCTCCGCTTTGGTGAACTTCGTCAACGGCAGGAACAAAGTACGCTGCAAACCCATCGGAGCATAGAACTCCCTGGCAAGATACAAGTCCATCGGCAACTTCACAATCTCCTCCACCATCTGCTGTAAAAGCACGAAGCCCAGGTCGCTATACACATAGCGCTTGCTGTCCAGCTCGCAGCGGGCAATGCTTTGGAGAATGGAGTTCTTGAAACTCTTGTTCAGCCACATGCCATCTGCCATGTGCAGCGTGTAGACCGGGGTATTCTTGTCGGACATCATGCCCTTCTTGAACTTAAAGTCGGTGCAGTAGTAACTGTGCTCGCTCACCCGCGTACGGTGCCACTCGTCCACCCAACTCTGGGAGTACGGACCGTGTACGGAGTTCGGATCAATGATATCTACGTAGAAACGAATATAGGGAGGCAATCCTGATTCGTGCAGCAGCAGTTCTCGGATCGTGATATTTCTCTTATTGCCATTGCGCAGCAGGGGCAAATACTTCGATACTTTGTCGTCCAACTTGATCTTACCCTCGTCGTATAGCTTCATCACGGCCAGCAACGTGGCAGTAGTCTTGGTCAGCGAAGCCAGGTCGAACAAATCGGTAGAGCGCACCGCCGTGGTATCCTTGTCCGAATGCGTGCCGAAGCCCTTGTCGTACACCGGTTGTCCGTCTTTCAGCACTAATACGCGGCAACCCGGATAGGCACCCGCCGCCAGTCCTTTCCGGGCAACGGCGTCTATGCCTTGCAGTACATACGATTTCAATCCGTAATCTTCCGGGATAACCTTTCCCGAAGCCATTCCCGGTTCAATGACGCATCCCGTTCCGGCAGGAAACAGTTTGCCGATACCCATCGACATCTTTCCGCGAGCCGGTGCCTTGGCAAAAAGCACATCGGCCACGTATTGCTGCAAATCCGCTTCTGCCGAATGAGCCAGCACCACAGCGCTCGATTTGCTGATCGCAGGGATTAGCGGGGTCAACGTGCGATACGAAGAAAAGAACGTATAGACCAGCGGCGCCGGCAGATTCAATCCTGCCAGGAAAGCCACATCCCTGTCGCTGACATAAGCCGAACCCGTAACACTGATCACCACCCGACGATAAGTCTTCAACTGGCGAAGCACTTCCTGCCGGGCAGCCTCATCGGCATTCCACGGCAAATAGAAGTGGCTGATACCGGCATTCTTCTTCATCGCCTCCACAAAAGATGCATCCGCCTCTTTCTCTCCGATGCTGAGCACGGCAATGTCTCCTTCGGGCGACGCCAACGGGAGGATATTGAAATAATTGCTCAATACCGTGACCGCCGAACGGCGCAACTTGGCAGCCAACGCCTGTGCCTCCTCCGTATTAATGCGATAACTCATCCCACTAACTTGAAGTTGCGGCTGAGCGCTTCTTAGTCCTAACATATATTTATAGATCAACACCTTGCGGCATTTGGCATCCAGTTCTTCTTTGCTCAACTTGCCGGTTTCCACCGCATGCAGCAACTCCTGCACGGCATTCTTTGTATTGAACTGTACCAGCACCATGTCATTTCCCGCCTGCAACGCCTTCGTCGTCACCTGCGGCACTTCCGACACTCCTTTCATATCCAGCGCATCGGTAAACACCAGCCCCTTGAAGCCGAGTTCCTCTTTCAGCAGCCCGGTCACTACATTACGCGACAGGGAAGAAGGCGTCACACCATCCGGGTCCAAAGCCTGCACCTGCAGGTGTCCCACCATTACACCGCCCAGTCCGGCGCGTACCATCGCCTTAAAAGGAAACAGTTCCACACTATCCAGCCGGGCACGGTCGTAATACAATCCGGGCAGCGCCTTATGCGAATCCACATCCGTGTCTCCATGTCCGGGGAAGTGCTTGCACACCGAGAGCACACCTCCACTTTCAAGGCCTCGGCCATACGCCACCACCTTCTCCGCCACCTTCTGCGGGTTCTCGCCGAAAGAGCGTACATCTATCACCGGATTCAGCGGATTGGTATTCACATCCGCATCGGGTGCAAAGTTGACGTGCACTCCCAATTCACGAAACTGGCGGGCCACTTCACGCCCATACTCCTCTATCAGACTATTGTCCTCAATACAGCCCAGGGCCGCATTACGGGGATAATCGGGTGTTCCCGTCAGGCGCATGGACAAGCCCCATTCGCCATCGAAAGTAATCATAACGGGAATCTTAGCGGCTTTCTGCGCCATGTTCGTCAAAATGGCCTGCTCTTCCGCACTTCCTTCGGAGAACAGCAAACCGCCTACCTTATATTTCTTTACCAACTCACGTATCTGTTTCTTCGTTACCTTGTTGACCTTGGCAGGAATGGTGGCCACAACAAGCTGGCCGACCTTCTCATTCAGGCTCATACCCGAGAATACCGAGTCCACCCATTGGCGGCAACGGGCATCTGCCGGAGAAGGTAAAAACGGAGATTCCACCGTCTGGGCACGAAGCGAAGAGGCTCCCGATATGAATGCTGCAAGACATACAAGGAGAATGAACTTTTTCATAATGTAGTTTCGTTTAGATAATGATTATTGGTTATTTCTTTGTGAGTGTAAGTACCATTTCGCCTACATATATACCACTTTTACCGGTATGCAGAAGAGGAATTTCCAGGCCGTCGGCATTGGGATAAACCACCGGTTTTTCCATAAACGTATGCGAGTGCCCACCCAGGACGAGGTCGATGTTGCGCGTCTTGGTTATCAGGTTCTCATCAGACGGATCGTCCGGTTTCGAACTGCTGAAGCCCAGATGCGACAGACAGATTACCACATCACAACCTTCTTTCTCTTTCAGCAGGTCCGCCATCTCTTGGGCAACGGCTATCGGGTCGTTATAGACCACCCCCTCGCATTTACTGGCCTGCACCAGTCCTTCCATTTTGGGAGACAGTCCGAAGATACCGATCTTCGCCCCGTTGCGTTCCAGCACGATATAAGGTTTTACCAACCCTTCGAGCACCGTTCCCGTCACGTCATAGTTGGAGCACACCACGGGGAACGTAGCCATGCGGAACAGGCGCGCCATATTGTCGAGCCCGAAGTCGAACTCATGGTTGCCAATTGTCATGGCGTCATATCCCATGAGGTTCATCATCTTCACTTCCAGTTCTCCCTGGAAGAAATTATAATAAGGTGTACCCTGCGAAATGTCTCCGCAATCCAGCAATAACATCTCCGGATGCTTGTCACGATACTGCTTCACGAAAGTAGCACGGCGCACCACGCCACCCATACCGGCATAAGTATCGGCAGCCTCCGGGCTGATAGGTTCTATACGGCTGTGCGTATCACTGGTATGCAGGATATGTAGTTGCTGTGCCGATACTGAAAGAACAAAAAGCAGTAGAACTGCCAAAGTATATATACGTCTCATCGAACTTTAGTTTTTAATTCTTAATTATCAATTGTTAATTGTCAATTGTCAATTGACAATCGTCACCCGTCCTTCCATGCGTGAGGTTATCTTCTTACCGGCTGCCGTCTGCCGCTTCACATAGTCCATAAACAGCCCGCGAAGAGTAGCGCCATCCGGGCACTCTCTTTTATCGGCTTGCAGAAAAGCCGTCATTCCGTCGTTGCCGTCGGCCAGATAGTCGATGGTGGCAACGGTGTACATCTTTTCGTCTTCTACCGGCTTACCACCGATGGTAGCTTGCAACAGTTTGCCATCTTTGGAGACTTCCAACTGCACGCCGCTTACGCCTTCACCGTATCTTGCCGCAATATTTTCAAACAAATGCTTCATGGCAGAGCCTTTCATGGATAGTATGCAAAGCGAATTCTCAAAAGGCAGGATTTCATAAATGTTCTCCGTAGTGATGGGGCCTTCCGTCAGTACATTGCGGATGCCGCCAACGTTCACCAATCCCATGTCGGCCGATTTTCCCAGTACATCGACGGCAGCTTCGCGCAGTACGTCCGCCACCAGATTGGATAAAAGGCTTTCGGGTCTGTACCGATCCATCGACATCTCGGCCGTACCTACCACACTGTACATCACACTATCTATTTTAGCTTTGTATGGGGCAAGCAAAGCTACCGCCTCTGCATCCGGCTTTGCATCCCAGGTAGAATCTATGGAGATTCTGCCTCCTTCTACTTTGGTCACTTCGTAAGAAGAATGGCAAGACGTAAACAGAAGTGCTACTGCCAATAATGCCCCGGAAAGGAGCTTGAAAGTTTGTCTCTTCATCATTAATTAGTTTTAAATTGCTACAAATATACTTTTCTTTTGCGATTGTGCCATAGAAAAGCCGTAGAAAAAGTCATCACAACAAGGTTCACCCATTCATCGATTTGCAACAAAGGCTTTGCAACAAGGCGATAGCGGGTGAAAGCAGAGCGTTTTTTGCATTCCTCACTGCTTTCAGCTTTCACCCTGTACCGTCCTGACTTTAGTAACCTACCGACCGGAACTCCCTTGCTTGCCAACCGGAACTCCCTTGCCTTTCATCTGAAACACTATTCCCTTTGATGCACAAGATGCCATCTTATGCTACACAAGATGCCATCTTACGCAACACAAGATGCCATCTTGTGCATCGGAACAATAAGGCTTCCGAATGAAAGGCAAGGGAGATACAGTTGAAAGAGCGGTATGTTTCGGGCGACAGCAATTAGGGAGGAAGGGTGAAAGCAACACTACTAATAAAGTTACGAGAGGGTCTGTCTAAAACTCTGTAAGCCTCTGTATCCTCTATGGTGAATAAAAAAAGCATCAAAGCACTTGTGTATCTGACAAATAATTCGTTCCTTTGCACCGCTTTCGCGCAATCGCTGTCAGGACATCAGAGAGAAGCCTGGTATGTTGCGTTGTAACGATCAAACAATTTAATAAAAAGAACAATGGATTTAATTAAAATTGCAGAAGAAGCATTTGCTACCGGAAAACAGCACCCGAGCTTCAAGGCAGGTGACACAGTGACAGTAGCATATCGTATTGTCGAAGGTAACAAAGAACGTGTACAGCTGTACCGCGGTGTTGTTATCAAGATTGCCGGACACGGAGAAAAGAAGCGTTTTACAGTACGTAAAATGTCAGGAACCGTAGGCGTAGAACGTATCTTCCCGATTGAATCACCGGCTATCGACAGCATCGAGGTGAACAAAGTGGGTAAAGTTCGTCGCGCTAAATTGTACTACCTGCGCGCTCTTACCGGTAAGAAAGCAAGAATTAAAGAAAAAAGAGTTAACGGTTAATTCCAAACTCCTATTTCGAAATAAAAAAGGGAAGTTGACATGGTCAATTTCCCTTTTTTAGTAGTAATGCGGACTATAATCCTATCTTTTGAAAGCCCTGAAAGAATGAGGCTTGACAGTCATTTCAAATGCATTCTTGTCTTTTGCTTCCCGTAACCAGATACGCGCATCGGGAGTTTTTTGTCCTTTGATGGTTTCGTTGGTGATAAGATCGGTGATACTACCGGTAGTAGCATCCAGAACAACCTTCACGGTGACCGGCTCATCCAGGAAAGACTCTACAATAAATGTATTGTTGTCGTATACGAAGAGGCTGACATTGGCGGGACCTTCCAAGCGAACCGGAACATCGGGACCGGCTACGGCACGTACTCTGTTCAGCACGCCGGCGGGCAAACGGTATAGTCCGGCAAAAGAATCGGGAATGGTCAGCACCCATACAGAACCATCTTCATAGCGGGCCTGCATCAACATGGGCCAACCGGTAACGCCATCGTCAATGGCAGGAATGTCTTCCCAGGCGTCATTGGTATAATAATATACTTGAGGAATGGTGATCTTCTTGTCCGACTTGCCGAAGTGACCGAAATCATCGACAGAACCTTTATTGTCATTGATCCGTAGCTCAACAATATCACCCAGTTCCTCCTTGATTACTTTCAGCAATCCGGTAGTAATAATGACACTGTTTTTATCTTTCAGGTGTTGTTTGATTTTGGCTACCAGGTTTTTATCATACGCAGCTTGCTCCGTCAGCAATACCATCTGCTCTCCAAAGGGAAATTCAGGAACCATCTCGATGGGTAGGCCTACCATACCCAGATACGTCTGCAAAAAGTCCTCGCCTACGGAGCCAATGGGTTTATAGCTCTTGATTCCTATCGGACGGCCCAACTTACTGTACACTTTATTTGCCACATCGTAAGAAACGCCAGCCAACTTGGCAATAGTGGGCGAATCACCCAGTTCTTTCCAGTCGAAGCTGGTTCCGGTACCTTGCCAGGCGCCTTTATAGTTTTCCCCCAATGGGCGTTGCAAACTGCTGAATTCAAAGATAGCGCATTCGGGCGCCTTGGCAAACAGTGTAAGCCAGATTTGTTCGGCATAGCGGTCGGCATAGCGCATTCCACCGGCGTCAATCCATCCTCCACCGTTTTTACCGGGAGCAATGTTATCGAAGTAACGGAAGATTTCGTAACCCAGATAGGCTTGCAAATGTTGGTCGGCATCCGGATTGCGGGTTTCAGTACCGGTCCATATTCCGTTGAAAAGCTTTGCCTCCGCACCCAGGTCGAAACCGGAAGCCGGGAAGTGCTCGTACCAATTGGGGTACTTTATGGTGAACTTGCATTTCGGGTTGACGGCTTTTGCAGGACCGATAAGCAGATTGGCAGCCACATCATTCATCAGTTTAATGCGGAAATCCGTCCATGATTGGTCTCCCTTTGCCTTGGTACATTCCGGACATTTACAGGTATTGAAGAAGAAGTCGTCCAGAATGACTTCATCGAAATGCTTGGCGGTATACTCCGCAATCTTCTGCACTTCCGCCCGGCTTTCGGGAGAAGTATAGCAGAACGTCTTGAACTTGCCGTCGCCGGTCACCGTGAAAGTAATACCTCCGGAAAAGTCCACTTTCTTGCTTTTAAAGAACTTCTTGGCGGCTATCAAGGCTGCCTCCGGGGTATACCTGCCGTCCCGGTACGTTTCGATGTAGACTTTGTCGGGGGTGAAACCTTTGGTGATTTCCGCCCAGGCACTTTCCAGCCACTTGGTGTCTGTCATTTTACTAACATCGCCCGATGTAATGTAGACCGATGCCTTAAAGCCATTGTAATTCTGTGCACTCACGGACATGGAGAGGCACAACACGATAGCAATTACCGCTGCATAATAAAAATGTTTCATAACTGGTATTTTACGATTTGAAGTTATACAGGCGAAAATAATAAAAAAACAGCCATAACGAACGAATTTAAGCAGAAAAATGACGCTACTCAGCTTAAAAACAGAACTATTTATCCGGTGTCTTACTAAATATCCGGTAAATAAGCTTCAAATCGAATTTAGGCCTGCGGTCATAATAGAAAATACCATTCTGCTCTTGCTCCACATCGGTCAACTGCGTGTAGCAATATCCCCAGACATGATCCTCCAAACTCAGCACGGCATCTATCTGCCCTTCCAGGCGTTGCAAGAACTCTTCTTTCGTTGCAGGCGGGGTGCTATATCCCCAGGAATCGTCCGAATTACTCTTGTCGGTTGCTTCCACCCATTTGATGCCACCTACCTCATCGATCAGATAAGGCATCTTGCCATCGTACAGCGGGAAAGGATAAGGACTGTCTACGGCAAGCCCGTTGAAGCCTACATTGGCTGGCGGAACCCCTTGCGGATTGTTGGGCGTCTGAAAAAAACGCCCCTCTTTATACAGCAGGTTCTTCAGCGCTTCGGGGTCTTGTTCGTAACTGTGCACCGTCCAGATATCCGTCTTTATGTGGCATCCGCCGCTGGCATCATTCACCGGACGGGTAGTATCCAGCGCTTTAGTCAGGTCATAGAGGTCGGCCGTCAGGCGCGGATACTGCACGTGGTCCGGCCACCATTCTTCGTTCATCGGTGTCCAGATTAATAAAGAAGGATGATTACGATCGCGCAAGACAAGTTCCGACCACTCTTTCAGGAAATTGCGTGCCACCTCCACACTGTTTGCATTCATGCCCCAGCTCGGCGCTTCCGCCCAGGTGACATATCCCAGTTTATCAGCCCAATAATAGAAACGTTCCTCAAAAGCCTTCTGATGCAGACGCGCCCCGTTGAAACCGGCAGAAAGAGACAATTCAATATCATTCTTCAATGCCTCATCCGAAGGGGCAGTCCAGATACCATCCGGATAGAATCCCTGATCGAGCACCAAGCGCTGGTAGTAGGGTTTATTATTGAGATATATCTTGTTTCCCTCAATATGTACCTTGCGCATGCCTACGTAAGAGGTCACTTCATCAATTACCTTTCCCGCTTCGTCCAGTACTTGGTACACTACATCGTATAGAAACGGCGACTCCGGCGACCACAACCTCATATTCTTCAATGTAAAGACCGCAATCGAACTGTTCGTAGCCTTTACACTTACTGTTTTAACCGTCTTTTTATCTTCCTGCAACAAGATACGTAAGGTTTTCTTTGCATCGTCACTGTAAAAGCGGGGATGAATAACCAACTGTTTCTGATCGATATCCGTAAGTACCTGAGCCGACTGCAATCCTGCCGGTGCCACAGCCTCCAGCCATACAGTCTGCCAGATGCCGGTAGTACGCGTATATTGGCATCCGTAAGAGTTCAGCAAAAGGCTCTGTTTACCGGCGCTTTGCATCGTAGACCGCAAATCACTACTTGCGCGCACCACAAGATGGTGTTCCAGCCCGTCCTTCACAAACTCCGTAATATCGAAGCCGAAAGAAGAGCTGCCGCCAAAGTGCCTTCCCACCAATATGCCATCGATATACACCTCCGAATTAAAATAAACCGCACCAAAGTTCAGCATCACATGCTTGTCTGCCCATGCTTCCGGCTTCCGTATCACCCGGTGATACCAGATATGATTCACAAAGTCCGTATGTCCCACACCGGACAGTTTACTTTCCGGACAGAAAGGCACTACTATCTTGCCGCTGAAAGCAGTGGCTTTATGAAAGCCCTTCTCCATGCCAATATTCGTAAAGTCGAAGGTATAGTCCCACTCCCCGTTCAGATTAAGCCATCCCTTACGCTCAAACTGGGGGCGCGGGTATTCCTTCCGCGGTATCTCATTCGCAACTCCCTGAACAGCCCACGCGCCCAATGCAAAAACCGCTATCAACCATCTTTTCAAACTCATACAACTCTTTTTTAATCAATATCCAAAACAAAGCCTCCATTGGGCAGTACATCAATCTCCATCGTATCGTCCGCACTCAGCCCCGAACGCGTCTCGATACGTACATCGTGCAGCGCATCCGCTTCTTTATCAGCATACAGGGTGACGGTGTGTTCTCCCTTACCCAGGAAGGACAGCGGCACACTGATTTTACGCCGCTGGTCACTGTTGATTCCTGCTACGAACCATTTTCCGTCCTTGCACCGCGCTACGCAGAAGTACTTGCCGGGATAACCGTCAATGAAACGGATTTCATCCCAGGCAGCCTCTATCTTTTCGAGCAAGGGGCGGGCGGGAGAATTCAGATACGCAGCCGGTCTGTCCGCCATACAAACCCAACCGGACTCGAAGGCAAATGCCAGAGCCAACTCATGGGCATAGGTCGTGGTACGCGGATTTTCATCACGGATGGTAAATGTAACCGGCGTATAGTCCATTGAACCAACCACATTGCGTGTGAAAGGCAGCGTACAATTATGACGACCGTTGGGACACTGAACGCCCCTGAAAGTATAATACTCGGCACCACGGACTCCTTCGTTCGTCATGATATTGGGATAACGCCTACGATGTCCTCGCGGGAGCGTTTCTCCGTGGAAGCTGACCATCATCTTGCGTTTGGCAGCTTCGGCACAAGCAGTATCGCGGAACATCATCGCATATTTTGAATCGGAATCGATATAATCGATCTTTATTCCGTCCAATCCCATTTCCTTATAGCGGTCGAAAACATAATCGCGACCGGCCTTATTGTCCAGCACGTTTATTTCATCCCAACCATATACGCGTATATTCTTTTCCTTGGCATAGGCAGTCAGTTCCGGAATCCAGGTTACGTTTTCCCATTCCTTGGAAGAGTGGATAGGCGTATTGATAAGGGAAACGTCAAATTCCAGCCAGTCCCATTTCATCTCGGCAGCCATGTCGACATACATTTTAAGCGTATCGATGTAACTGTTGGCTAGGTAGTTTCCCCACCAGGGGAAGGCAGCTACACCGGGTTTAATCCAGTCCGTATCGGTAAAGTCGGTAGGCGGATTCAGGTTCTCTACCAGTGAGGACTCTACAATGTCGCCGAGGTTCTTCCCCATGATAAACGTTTTCCATGAGGTCTTGAAAGAAGGCTCACCTTCAAACGTAGGGTCTTCACGCGCATACTCATAGTGGAAGGTGGCGGCATTGGCTTCTTTAGACAGATGCATGGCAGGCAAAGTATAAACTTCGGCTTCGGTCATCAGCATCCATTGTTCACCTTGCAAGGTCAGCACCGGAAGCATAAACTCCTTCGGGCTGGTAATGGTATCGAGTACACGTTCCGGATAGAAGTTCTCATAGTCTTTAATCCAGTCCATCATCCAGGTGTGGGTACCGTCTGCCAGAGCACATTCGGTCAGTTCCTGCCGGATGGTGACCGGTTCTTCATTATCCAACTCATAGCGAAACGCAATTCCATCATCATAAGCACGGCAAATGACCTTTAGCAGTTGGTTCTCCCCGTTCCGGTAAGTAAATGTCTTTTCGTTTGCCTTGTTTACATACTTTGAGCGTTTGCCGGTGGGCAAGGTGTATGTTTCATTGATATTCCGCTCTGTCCGGCCGATATATGTTAATCCCTTATTGAAACTGTATTTCTCATTTTCCGCCGCAATTCCCATCAGGGACTTGCGGACTACTTCATTCTCACCCGAAAGAATCCGGTAGTACAATGAGCCGGATTCGTCCAGCGTCAGTGTAAGCGTATTCCTGCCATCAGGCGACGTAACTTCTGCTTTTTCTCCACAAGCGGAACACAGGAACAGCAGTAACCCCATTACCATCGCAGTATATTTCATATCACATCTTTATTTTATCGTATTTACCTATTAAAAAGAAATCTTCCAGGAGACCTTACCTCCTTGTGCACTTTCCAGACAAAGCTTTGTCACCGTCTCCGAACTCTCTGTCAAAGAGCACTTCACCCCTTCCTTGGCAACCGAACATACCCGGGGCTGCAATCCGTTCACGGCAATGGCAATCTGCATCGGCTCACCTTCTACCAATTCAGCAGTTCCGGTCAGTTCCTTCGTCTCTGCATTCCACGATACATCGGACAGTTCCAGCATTCCTTGCAGCAGATGTCTGTCTGTTGACAGAACCTGCGGATTGTTTTCCACTTCCCGAACCGCCATTTGCCGTGCTTCTCCCTTGCGCAAGGTTTGGGACAGTGTTTCATCTCCTCCGAAAACACCAATCAGGTTGTCATTCCAGAAGTCGTAAACGTAATACTTCTTATCGGGCTGCAAACCGGCACCACCACGACCTTCTATCCCCGAAAGTTTGATGCTGACCTCTTTAGGATGTTCTTCATCTTCATTAAAGAAGGTGAGTGAGCTCCACTTATCCGTAAGCTTCAAGCCATAAACCCTCGGATAGTCAGTTACAAACGCATCCAAAGGACGGGCACTTCGGGCAAACTGATGGAAAGGATAAATACGCGACAACTTATATACATGCGCAGCATCCAGCGTACCAAAGCTATTGGCCAGCAACAGACGGGAAGCCGTGACATAGGACATGGTCAGCAGTTTATTGATGCCATCGTCCGTATCAGCCGGTTGTGACTTCAGCAGGTTCTTTGCATCCATATCGAAATTAACCACCACACGGTTCTTGTACCAGCGCAAGCCGCTACGAGCCACCATTTCGGGGGTAAGCACGTCCGTATCTCCCCAGGTACGCTGTGAAGAAACATACCCCAATGCAATGTCAGAACCGTACTTCAGGTTGCGTTCATGGATATAAGACTTGCTTCCCAAACCTTCGGAAGCCAGGCGGAAGATATTACGGTAAGCTCCGGCAGCTGTGCTGTACTTATCGTCCATTCCACCGTAAATGGGCCACCCGGTATAGGGATAATCAAACATCATACCGGCAATGCCTGCATCGTGCAGATTGCGGTAGACATCGCGCATGTGTGCCACGAATCCTTCATCCGTGAAGTCGTAAGTCGTGTAGTTCTTATTCAACCAGTCGAACGTATCAATTTCGTGGAAAGACTCATTGAAGAGCATGTGTTCCGGGTAAGCTTCCGCATAATCTTTGGAACGGACTGCCGTCTGGAAATAGGTAAACGGCAAGCCGCCCAAGTCAAGAATGGCCTGCGCCCATTTCTTAGAGGTGTCATAAGGAGGACGATAATGGCCTGCCTTCAGCTTCATGCTCTCGCCCTGAGGCCCGCTTCCACGCAGACGCCAGTGCTCATCGTCCCACCAGCCGTTTTCGTTGTTTTCATCATAACAATCGGGTACAAGACGGACACCCATAGTGGTGTACTTCAGGAACCCGCTTGCTTTCACGCGCTGCATCTCTTCTACAGCTCCTACGGCATCATTGGTGCCCATCACTACATTGCCGCCATAAATCGGCATCATGGCATACCACAAACAAATTGTAGGGAAATAGTAATAGTTCAACTCGATATGCTGCATGGTCCGCAAGGTCTGTGCATACTTTTCAGAAGAATAAACCGGATTACGGGTTACAAAGTCCAGATAGAAGCGGTCTTTCTCTGCCACGTAGTCAGAGTTCGCATCCACCAACTTACCAATGACGTCCGATGCATACAGATTGAAAGTACATTCATTGAAGTCGACAGGCGGAGTTTCCACACGCTCCGGTTTGTTCAACTGATCGGCGGAAAGGCTTCCCTCGTAAATGATAACCTCGCTGATAACTACATTATCAGTACCGGCTTGTTTTACAAGCAACTGCGGCTCTTGTCCGACGGCATCTGCCGGAATTTCAAAATAAACTACTTCCGCATCTTCTCCTTTCGCCAGAGAAGGAAGACGGCAAGCCTCCAGACAAGTAATCTCCTTGTCACCATATTTAAGACTTACCGTCTGTTTGCGTCTGTCGGAGTCGTCACACCACGTCATACCCACAACGTAGGGCTTGCCTTGCTCCAGCTTATGCAACGTCACGTCAATCTCCCTATCCGCCCAGACTACCGTCCGGGCTTCCTTATGTGCTACATTTCCCTCGAACTTATAAGGAGCTACGGAAGATAATGTGATATACGGCCGAAGCGTGTCGGTTTCGAGCGCTTCTTCTCCAAGATCCATGTATGCTGCCAGGCGCAAGCCTCCTACCGGATGCTTCTCCAAATCGGCTCTTCTCTGTTCCCTCTCTCCGAGTAAAGCGTATTTGGCAAACTCTTCATAGGAAACGCCTCCACTTACCAGAGAGTGAAAGTCACTGTCTGTCCCAAAGTGGAGTATCATATTGTTCTGCGACAGCAAAGAAGGAGTCTCACGGATATAAGTCGGGCAACCGCCTCCTTCACCGTCTATAAGCTTGAAGTTCTTGGAAACATCCATTCCCCGGAACAGAGAGGCATTTGCAACGGGAGAGATCTCTTTTACCTGTACGTCGGCAGAAGTCCGGTTACGAACTCCTCCGGACATGATGACAAAAGGTTCCTGCTCATACAGATTAAAGTTAAAGACCAGGTCGGGTTGTCCTTTCTTCACCGAAACAACTTGTATCGATTGCCCTTTACCCAATGCATCCTGTATCGTTTCGATCTGATAATAGGCTGAGTCTGCATCCGTAGAAAGATAATCGTTCACGCGCCAGGCTGCATCGTAAATGCATGTCTTTCCCGTCGCTATATCTATTCCTTTATAAGTGCCTTTCTGTAAGTCGAACTCTAACTTTACAATATCATTATCGATAGATACCAACTTGTCATTGGTACAGCTTGCGCAAAAGAGAGTCCCAAAGGCCAGTCCTAACAGCAATTTATTCATGGTAATGTTTTTATTTACGGTTCTATTCTTTATTTATATCCTTCGTTCTGATCTTCCTGTCCGATACCGTTATTCATATTTATCTCATTGGTAGGAATAGGATAGAAAGCATGGAACGGCTGTACATTTCCCTTGGCAAAGGGATTATACTTATCAACTTGATCGGCAAAGTAGTCGGCCCCGCGACGTATCAGGTCCATTCTTCTCCAACCTTCCATACCCAGTTCGCGCATACGTTCTTCATAGATGAAGTCGAGCATTTCCGTTGCAGTTGAAGCCGTTATCGGAGCCGAAGCCTTTGCACGGTCACGTACGCGTGCCACTTGTTGTTTGGCCCCAGCCAGGTCGTTCTCTGCCAGCAGGCATTCGGCATACAACAACACCAAGTCGGCATAGCGGATGAAATAGATATTCTTGGCGCTGACTCCCGCATCCATCATGCGGTCATAATCCTCATACTTCTTGCAGTGAGGTGCTATATATTCCGGGTCGGCGGCCGAAGTAAGGCGGTTACCATTCTTATCATAGAATTCCGTCCGGACACTGGCATCGAAACGTTCATCCGTATCATCGAACAATCCCAAATACCTCTCACTCGGCAAAAAGATGCCGAAACCTCCGCCTACCGTAAACTGGTCGAGCGCACGACTGCCACAGAAATATTGGAACGTATTCGGCTCATCCGGATATTCAAACTGGAACTCGTAAACAGACTCCACACCGTTCTCAAAGTCAGGATCGAACAAATCGGCATAAGACGGTTGCAGCGAGTACTTGCCCAAGCCTTCTATCTCTTCGAAAAGACGTTTTGCCTTGGCATAATCGCGGATGCCGGTAGACGTCGGAGCATACATATAAACCTTCATCAGCATGGCTTTGGCCGCACCAACAGTAGGTCTTCCCACCCGATAATCCGTTATCAAATGCTGTTCGCAGAACTCTAAATCCTGAATGATATACTTATAGATTTCAGTAAGATTAACACGCGGATAATCGGGAGTAGCAGACAAAGCCGTCTCCTCGGTTATCAACGGAACACCTCCGAAATACTGTGCCAGCATAAAGTAGTCAAAGGCACGGACAAAACGTACTTCCGATTCCTTGCTCAGTCTCCATTCTTCCGTATTGCCGGTATATTTGCGTACCGCATTGATGGCCGTATTGGCACGTGAAATACCGAAATAGCTGGAATCCCATAACCATTTTGTCAACCAGTTGTCTGCATTCAGTGAAGTGTTGTAACGGTCTATCGCCCCCTGCTCCGCCCAGTAGTTTACTTCCACCGTTTTTCCGCGGGCTTCATCCGTACCGGATATTCCGATAAATCCCTGACGTCCGTTCTTAAACCACAATGTTGATTTATAAGCTCCTTGTATTTCTGCCTCTATCAGCGCCTCATCAACGACATCAGACTCTGCTGACAAAAAATTCTCCGGTTCTTCCTTCAGGAAATCATCGCATGAAGATAAGGCTAATAACCCGGTTAATGCATATATATATATTTTTTTCATACTTCATATTATTAGTGGTACAACATTAAAAGCTAACATTCAGTCCGATCGTAAAGGAACGGGCATTCGGATAAGTTTCATCATATCCCGTACTTACAGACTCCGGATCAGAGCCTTTGAACTTGGTCCACGTCAGCAGGTTCTCCCCTGAAACGTAAATATTCAGGCTGCTCAAACCGGCTTTGCTGATCCATTGTGACGGGAATTGATAGTTCAACGCTATATTCTTCATGCGCAAATATGACCCATCTTGCATGACTCTGCTGGAAACCAACATTCTATCCAGATTATTAGAGTGGGCTCTCGGAATAGAACCATTCGTATTGTTAACATTCCAACGATCCAGTTCGTCATTGAACATATTGAGGAAACCATATCCGGCACCTAACGTATATTCGTGATACGACCTGTTGAATACGTCATTACCATACACATAATTAAATACCATATTCAAAGTCCAATTTTTATAACTCAAAGAAGTAGAGATACCTCCGTATCCTTTGGGATCGGTATAGCCGACAATCTCTCTATCCAAAGTAGTAATCTGTCCGTCGCCGTCCAAATCAGCAATCTTATTTTCTCCAGGATAGTAAGTATCACCACCTTCGCGGCCGTCTTTCATCTTGTCCATCAACGCTCTGTCATCGTCCCACTGCCAAATGCCTTCGTAGCGGTAAGTATAAATCGTACCCAGGGGTTTTCCTACCCACCAGCCGGCATTCAAAGGATTGGATGCATCGTTCATTCTTTCCTTGATGCCTCCATACAAAGATTTCAGTTTGTTTTTATTTGTAGCCCAGTTCACATCCAAATCCCAAGAGAAATCTTTGGTAGAGACAATGCGTCCGCCCACAGAGATCTCCACTCCCTTGTTTTCCAATTCACCAACATTGGAATAGATGTTCAGATAACCGGTGGTCACAGGCAGGGGAGTCTGCAAAACCAGGTCTTTACTGTTCTTTTTATAAACATCGAAGGTAAAGCGCAAACGATTGTCGAAAGCAGCCAGGTCTACACCGGCATTAATTTGCTCCTGACGTTCCCAACGCAAGTCTTTATTACCCATAAACTGGTCTGAGTTCTGTATTGTGTTTACCGACTTACCTTGATAATCCACGGTGATTCCGGGAGACAGTTTGGTAAACGATGAATAAAGCGCTACATTACTGTTACCCAGTTGTCCCCAACCGACACGTAATTTCAGATCATCAACCCAAGTAGCCTTTTCCATAAACCGTTCTCCGGAGATGCGCCATGCACCAGCTACGGAAGGGAAGAATCCCCACTTATGTCCCTCAGCATAGCGGGAATTTCCGTCATAACGTCCGGTAACAGTAAGAATGTAATTGTCTTTATAAGCATAGTTCAATCTTCCGATGAAGGAAGCCAAAGCCCATCTTGTCTTACTCGAGCCTTGTCTGCCTGCCGGGAACTCGGAAGCGGAACTGATATTGTTATAACCCATTACGTTAGTAGCAAATCCACTTCCGTATTGGGTATTGCCAAAATAATTGTTTGACTGGATGGTATTGCCCAACATCACATTAACCCGATGTGCCTCACGGAACAGTTTGGAATAGTTCAACGAGTTTTCCTGCATAAAGTCGGTCCACCGGTCATTCTTTATCTGTGCTTCTCCCTTCACACTCTGTCCCTGCTTGATATTGGAAGGAGCAAAATATCCGGCGAAGTTATTTACCTGATCCAAAGACACACTGCTCTTTAAGAATAAATCTTTCGTAAAATCTATCTTTAAATATGCGTTCATAGAGAAACGGTGAGATTTAGAATCATTATCTATCTGTTTAGACAATATAGGATTACTTTGTCCCGGATTGGTGTAATAGGGCAATTCCAAAGGAGCCTTACCATCTACTTCAAACGGATACATAGGGTTGGCACCCAGTCCGTTACCGATACTGGCACCTCCGTGAGTCGTCATTCCATCATAATAGCTTGAATTTACTCCTACTTTCAACCAAGACTTTATCTGCTGTTCCAAATTCACGCGGAAACTGAAACGACGGTGTCCCGTACCCTGAATGATACCATCCTGGTCGTAATAGTTGGCGCTGATATAGTAATTCGATTTCTCCGTACCGCCTGACAAAGAGACGGTATAGTCCTGAACGATCCCGGTATGTGAAATCTGGTCATACCAATCATATGTTTTGCCGTCGAGCAACGTTTGTCTTTCTATATCCGAGAACATAGACGTAGGCAATTCCGTCATATACTGTTGCTTCAAGGCATTGAACTGATTGCGATACTCGTCAATACTCATCTGTGGATTGGCAAGGAACTTCGCATCCATTTGCGAGTTTACATTACCTTCAACACGGATCTCAGCCAATTCCTGAGCAGTCAACATCTTAGGAAGATTGGACGGAGACTGGAATGAAGTCCTGGCACTGAATGATACGCGTGCCTTGCCTGCCTCGCCCTTTTTAGTAGTTACAATCACGACTCCATTCGCTGCTCTCGAACCATAGATGGCAGCAGCAGATGCATCCTTCAATATATCGATAGAAGCAATATCATTTACATTGATATTATTCAACGTACCTTCCATTATAATACCATCTACCACATAAATAGGGTCATTGGATTGGTTGATAGAACCTTTACCACGAATAAGTACACTGACACCTCCACCGGGAGAATTGTCGCCTAACTGTACTTGCACGCCTGCACTCTTTCCCTGAAGAGCCTGATTCAGACTGACTGCCGGAGTTTCTTTCAGTTTGTCAGCAGAAACGGAAGAGATAGCACCGGTAATATCTTTCTTCTTTGCCGTACCGTAGCCAATCACAACCACTTCATCCAAAGCTTGTCTGTCTTCTTGCATCACAACAATCAAGTTGGAAACTGCTTTGCTGACGGGTACAACTTTGTTTTCAAACCCCAAATAAGAAAAGACCAGCTTCTCGCCTGCCGCCATATCAATGGTAAACTTACCACTCAGTTCAGTCACAGTACCATGAGTCTTATTTGACTGTACAAAAACGCTAACGCCCAACAATGGCTGCCCGCTCTCATCAAGAACTGTACCAGCAACCTTTACCGTCTGGGCAGATACTCCGACTGCAAACAACAATCCGAGCAATACTAATAGATAATTTCTCATGACATAAAACATTTATTAGATTTAAAGAATAAATAATAGATCAAGAATTTAAAAATATCACAGGTTACCACCACAGGCAATAGAAGCCTATCAGAATGGCAATTATGACACAAGACAACACGTTAAAGAGCTTTCCAGTGTGGAACAAAGAGCGCGGAATAGGCTGTACACTTACCTGCGCCCGGTTCCTCAGCAGAATAATCAGCCCGCAACAGAGCAGGAAGACAATTCCCATCCTGTCCATCCAGGGCAATCCCGGACAAAGGAACTTCATCAGAAGAGAGAATACAAAGGAACCCAAAGCTGCCGCCAACGCCCCGTTAGCCGTAGCCCGCTGATAAAAGAACCCCGCAAGGAAGATGGACAATGCACCCGGGCTGACAAATCCAGTGAACTCCTGAATGTACTGGAATGCCTGATCCAGTCCGGACAACATAGGAGCTATTGCAACTGCAATGACCAGCGAAATGAAACTTGCCCAGCGGCCAACGTGCACCAGATTGGCTTCTCCTGCCTTGGGACGGATATAAGAACGGTAGATATCCATTGTGAAAATAGTGGATATACTGTTCATCATCGAAGCCAAAGAACTGACGATAGCCGCCGTGAGCGCTGCAAAAGCGATGCCCTTTATACCTACTGGTAGCAGGTTGCTCAACAGCCACGGATAGGCCTCATCCGACTTAGCCAAAGGAGCATTCAAAGCAAAAGCTGCAATGCCGGGAATAACGACCAGCAGTGGAACAAGCAACTTGATGAAACCGGCAAACAGCATTCCGTTCTGCGCTTCGCGTACGGACTTAGCTGCCAGCGCACGCTGAATAATGTATTGGTTGCATCCCCAATAATAAAGATTAGCCACCCACAAGCCGCCAATAATGACCGATATGCCGGGAAGGTCCATATAGCTGGGATGGGATTTGTCAAGTATCAGATGGAATTTATCCTCAGCCTGCGCATAGAGGTTACTGAAACCGCGTATCACGCCTTCCCCGTCTCCCAATATGTCGAGTGCTATATAAGTGGTAATCAGTCCACCGCCTACCAGAAATACCACCTGAATGACATCGGTCAATGCCACTGCCTTTAAACCGCCATAGATGGAATAGATTCCGGCAAAGGTAGCCAAACCAAGTATACCGATGATCATAGGTACTCCCATAATCTTCTCGATGGTCAAAGCTCCCAAGTAAAGAATGGAAGTCAGGTTGATAAATACAAAGACTACCAGCCAGAAGAAAGCCATCACCGTCTTGACGCGGGTATCAAAACGCTCTTCGAGGAACTGGGGCATTGTAAATATCTTCTTCTTCAGGAAGATAGGGATAAAGTATTTTGCTACAATCAACAGTCCCAAAGCCGCAATCCATTCATAAGTCGCCATAGCCAGCCCGATGGCATAGCCGGAACCGGACATACCGACAAACTGCTCGGCAGAAATATTCGAAGCGATGATGGAAGCACCTACCGCCCACCAGGCGAGTCCTCTTCCTGCCAGAAAGTAGCCTTTAGCACTTTGCGCCTCTTTCTTGGATTTGCGGGAGACAAACAGTCCCACAAACAAGATGAGCAGACAGTAGGCGAAGAAAATGATTAAATCAATTATAGAGATATGCATAATTCATCTATTAGTCGGTTATAAAAGGATAATGGTTTTCTCCCGGAACAACGTCCGGCACATCGGCAACGAATATGCTGCCACTCAAAGGATATTTTTCTTGTTCAACACTCGAAAGGCCATCCAGAGCCGTTGTTATAAACAAACGATTGTGTCCGGTGCCGCCGAAGGTGCAAGAGGCTACATTAGGAACAGGTACTTCCACTTTATCTATTAGTTTCCCGGTCAGCGGATTCCATATATAAACTCCGGATCCTCCCCAATGCGCTACCCACAGCAGGCCGTCGGCATCAATAGTCATCCCGTCCGGAACGCCGTACTCCGGAGGAACTTGTACGGCTGTGCGTAATCGGCAAACAGTTCCGGTGAAACGGTCATATTCATATTCTTCGATGCAACCACGGCCCGAATCGGCATAATACATCCGGTCACCGGCCTTGTTCCACACTATTCCATTAGGGATGCACTGCTTTGTCAAGACAGGTGCATAAGACAGATCACAATCCACACAATATAAACTTCCGGTGTCGGCATGTTCCGTCAGGTGCATTACTCCGCACCACATCCGCCCTTCCGGTGATGCCTTGCAGTCGTTAGTGCGCAGTTGCGGATGCAGAGAAGTAAAGTCCAGTAACGTACGATATCGTTTTTGTTCCAAGTGATAGACAACCAGACGGTTCTTCATAGCCAGGATTACTTCTTGCCCATCCCCCTTCCAAGGAATGACGGAAGTTATCATTTCAGGGAATGCATGATCGCTACCTTCTTCGTTTTCCACATCATACTGATGCAAGATGCCATTATCGATGTCCACCCACAAGAGCGTCTCCGAATCGGGAAGCCAGGTTACAGCCTCTCCGGTCTTGTCATAACAACGGTATAGCAAACTTGCTTTCATAATGATGCCTTTACTAAAAATCCTGCATTAAAGTAGAACGTCCTCCGTCCATCAATATAGTAGTTCCACTAATGAAACATGCCATAGGAGAAGACAAGTAAACACATAAAGCGCCCACTTCTTCTACCGTACCGAGCCGCTTCACCGGATGATGATCAATCGTACGCTGACGTTCGGCCTGCGCATCCGGGAAAGAGTTGAACCAGGTATCATTTCCTGCCGTATCAACAAAGCCGGGAGCCACACCGACCGTACGAATGACAGGTCCCCACTCCATAGCCAGGCTACGTACCAGTCCTACTATGGCCGTTTTGGTTACATTATAGGGGAAACAACCGGGAATGGAACTATAAGCATGATTGGAAGTCATCAGCAGAATCACTCCTTCGCCCGTCTGTTCCAGATAAGGCTTGCAAAGTTTAGCCAAGCGCCAATGGGAAGCCAGATTCAAATCCAGATTATACGCCCAACGTTCCTCGCCACATTGCTCTACGCCCTCGAAAACATTCATGCCGGCATTGGAAACAAGAATATCCAGCCTGCCGAATGTTTCAATGACTTTATGAACCAGGTTTTCCAAATCCGGCTTGCTGGTGACATCCGCCTGTACATAAACGGCCTGACTGCCTTCAGCCTCTACCCCCTGCAAGAAGGCAGATACGCTGTCATCATCGGTTTCCTTTCGTGAACAGCCGGCAACATTGGCACCGGCACGGGCAAATTCTCGTGCAGTTCCTAAACCGATGCCAGAAGAAACTCCGGTAACCAGCACCACTTTTCCTGTTAAGTCAATAGTAAACGCCATTTTTTTTAAATATAAAAGTTATCAGGAGCATCGGCCACAATGCCGGGATGCTTTTCCATTTCTTCCTCAATCAAATCAACTCCCAAACCAGGACGGTCCGACAAATGCAAATGACCGTCGTACACCATTTCCGAGATAGGATGGTCAATGACCGCATCCCGCCAAGGCACATCATTGAACATAAACTCCTGCCGGAAGAAATTGGGTATGGAGGCACATACATGAGAGGAAGCCAACGTGGACAACGGACCATTCGGATTGTGAGGTGCAATCAATACATTATAAGCCTCGGCCATGGTAGCCATCCGCTTCATCTCCGAAGGTCCACCGCAACGGGTGATGTCCGGCATAATAATATCGCAGACATGCTTCTCAAGCAACGAACGAATGCCGAAACGGGTATAGTGCCGTTCGCCTACACAGATAGCGACGTCCGAAGGAATACGTTCGCGCATGGCACGCAGTGTTTGAGAACTTTCAGGTCCGGCGGGTTCTTCATACCAGGCAATATCCAGTTTAGCCAAACGCTCTGCCATCTTCACCGCAATACGATAATTCAGCATGGCGTGTGTCTCTATCATGATATCCGTTTCGGGACCTACAGCTTCGCGCACTGCTTTGGAAACGTTGAATGCCAAATCCTGCTGGGCAGTAGTCAACGTAAGATTGGAAGCAAGGTCCTCGCCGTAAAAATAGTTGGTGTGTGCAAACGGGTCGAACTTCAGTCCCGTAAAACCGGCTTCTTTCACCGCACGCGCCTGGGCTGCATAATCGTCTTCGTTATGTCCGCCCTTGGTGAACCAATAGTTGGCGTATAGAAGAATATCCTTGCGATAAGCTCCACCCAGCAACTCATAGCAAGGGGCGCCCAGCACTTTCCCTTTCAGGTCGAGCAACGCCATATCAATACCGCTGATGGCACACATGCTGGCACCATACGGGCCTATCCAGTTGAGGTCGCGATACAGCTTTGTCCAGATAAAATCGGTCTTCATTGGGTCCAGGCCTATTATGCGCTGCCCTACATGCTTGGCTGCTTCATAGACGATGGGGCTTCCCGGCCAGTTGGTAGCTTCGCCTACTCCCGTATAGCCTTCGTCCGTATAGACCTTTAATAATGTCCAATTGTACTTGATGCCTTGCACCAACCATACTTTTACATCTGTTATTTTCATTTTCTACCTTAATAATTACATTATACCAAACTTATCAAATGCATCGCGTGCACGCATGCCCTCCTGTATTTTCTTCAATACCATGCGTTCGCCCCGTGCTTTTTCAAGTGCCCGGCTGAAAACTTCTTCTTCTATCTGCCGGGGCACTACACATACTCCATCGATATCTCCAATCAGCATATCACCGTCATTGACCAAAACGCCATCCAGCTCAATAGGGACACGATAGTCGATGACCTTACCTCGGGGAGCCTGATCTTGTGCATAGGGACCATAAGAAAAGCAAGGGAAATTCAAGGCTAAAATGCCTTTGGTATCGCGGGAATAACCGTTTACTACAGCACCTGCCGCCTTGCACTGTATGGCACGGGCACTCATCAACTCGCCCCACAAGGCATACCTCGGAGACGAGCCCGAGCAAATATACACTTCGTCTTCCTTCAAGTCATCCAATGCTTCCAGCATCAAGCCGAAGGAACGTTGCAATAGCGGGTTGTTTCCTCTCGTCGCAGTATTCTCGTGCACATCAGCTTCCAGGACAGTCATGGCCCGTCCTGCTATCAACATGTCATCACGAAGCGGACGAATACGCGGAGAAAGGAATTGATGGATATATCCCATCTTATCCATGATATCTCCGATAACAGCCGTATAAAGCTCTGCCTTTATCAAGGCCAACAAAGCTTTATCATCTTTCCATTCTCTCATTTATCATTCTATTTTAATAAGGTTACTTTCTTCTAATTCCAACAATGGCAAAGTTAGTTGACCTCATTAAAAAAAGGAATGATTTGTCTTTGTAAGACGTGTCCGAAAAGGCTCGTATGAAAAGAAAAAATGCACAAAACGGAAATATCACTTCGCTACCTCGCGTGGAGAGATGCCCGTCTGCTGTTTGAAGATGCGCGAAAAGTACTGCGGAGACTGAAAACCGCACTGAAAACTGACTTCCTTCACAGACTGTTCTGTATTCCGAAGCAGTTCGATGGATTTGTTGATGCGGATCTGGTTCAGATAGTCCAGAGGAGAGAAGTTCAGGTATTGCGAGAACAAACTTCTGAGGTAACGTTCGCCAATGCCCGCATGCTTGGCTACGTCATTGATATTGATATTCCGGTGATAGTTGAAGCGGATAAAGGAAATGGCCTTCTTCAATGCATCGTTATTGCAGATCGGCAGATAGTTTTCGGCCATATAGCGATAAATAAGCACCAGCAATTCGGCATAATACATCACCACCAGATATTGGTAATAGGAGTTTTTTCCTTCCAACTCGTTTACAATGCGCTGCACCACGCGCATGATACCTATATTATTTACGATCTTAATCAATTTATTTTCTTCCGAGAAGAGAAAAATAGGAGTCGGTGTCGTACCGTCCGTACTGCTTGAGGAGTTCAGATCGAAGCCGGAAAATATTTCGGGCAGGAATTCAAGCTGCATCAGTGTAGCTCCTTCCGAACCTGCCTCAAACACATGATTGACGTTGGAGGTAATAATCATGGTATCACCTTCAACGAAATTGAAGCTCTCATTGTCCAAGTGGAGAATACAACTTCCTTTCTTCACATAATTGATCTCAATACGCAGATGTTTATGAGGGCCATAACTCTCAAAAGGATAGAAGGAAATGAAACGGGACACATCTGCCAACCGCTGACTTCTCAGGTTTTTAGTGATATTATCTAAAAACTTCCAAAGGGTGGAAAGATCTGCGGATTGATTCATACGAAATTAAGATTATAAATTAGGCACGAATTACATGAATCTCATGGCTTCTACTTATTAAAAGCCGTTGATCCAGTGTAATCCGTGCCTAAATATTACTTGATATCTTTCAGTTCCCAGCCCAATGCACTGGCACCCAATACAGCAGCATCAGAGTCTTTCAACTCGGAAGCCAGCAATTTGGTCTTACCTTTGTAGATGGGCAATATATTATCATCAATAGCTTTCTGAATCGGCTTGAAGATGTAATCACCGGATTTTGCCAAACCACCGAACAGCACAATAGCTTCCGGGCTGGAGAAAGCGATGAAGTCGCACAATGCCTCACCCAGGATTGTTCCCGTATATTCAAAGATATCCTGCGCCAGCTTGTCGCCTTTGACAGCTGCATCGTATACATCCTTGGAAGTGATTTCTTCGGCAGGGATAGAACGCAGCAAACTTGGTTCTGTACTTGCAGTCAGGAATTCGCGTGCAGAACGTGCCACACCCGTAGCCGAGCAGTAAGTTTCGAGACAGCCGTGACGTCCGCAGCCGCAGAGACGACCATTCTCACGACGAATGATCGTATGACCCAATTCACCGGCAAAACCGTCGTGACCATAAACCATCTGTCCGTTGATAACGATACCGCTACCTACACCTGTACCCAAGGTAATCATGATGAAATCTTTCATACCGCGCGCTGCACCGTAAGTCATTTCACCGATACCGGCGGCATTGGCGTCGTTGGTCAGTGCAGTAGGAATGCCCAGACGTTCTTCGAACATGGCAGCCAATGGAATTACTCCCTTCCAGGGAAGGTTCGGAGCAAATTCAATAGTACCACTGTAATAGTTTCCATTAGGGGCACCGATACCGATACCTTTTATCTTGTCCACACCACCGTTGGCGATGATGAGCGGCAATAAGTTCTTGCATACTTCGTCTACATAGACTTCTACCTGTTCGTAAGCACCGGTTTTGATGGAACTACTTGCAATGATAGTACCTCGTGCGTCTACAATACCAAAGACAGTGTTTGTTCCGCCTATGTCAATGCCCACTACATAGGGCTTTTCCATGTTTGAATTCATGATATTACGTTTGTTTAAAGGGTTAGTTAATTATGTTAGTGGTTACAAAAATCACAAAGAAAAACGACATAACAAAATCTTTTTTTAAAAAACTTTGCAGCATTTGCAACTTTTCGTAACATTGTTGCGTCTAATAGTGAAAATTGATAAGGAACCAAGCAATAAACAGGGAAATCGTGATACAACTTAAAGACATTAACAAGACCTACAACAACGGAGCACCGCTGCACGTGCTCAAAGGCATCAACCTCAACATTGATAAAGGAGAGTTCGTTTCCATCATGGGAGCATCCGGTTCGGGAAAATCCACCTTACTTAATATATTAGGTATTCTGGATAATTACGATACCGGAGAGTATTACCTGAACGGTACGCTCATCAAGAACCTCAGTGAAACGAAGGCAGCCGAGTACCGCAACCGCATGATTGGCTTCATCTTCCAGTCTTTCAACCTGATTTCGTTCAAGAATGCAGTGGAGAACGTAGCGCTTCCCCTCTTCTATCAGGGAGTAAGCCGCCGCAAGCGCAATGCACTGGCAATGGAGTATCTCGACCGATTGGGGCTGAAAGACTGGGCGCACCACATGCCGAACGAGATGTCCGGCGGTCAGAAACAACGCGTAGCCATCGCCCGCGCCCTCATCACCCAGCCGCAGATTATCCTTGCCGATGAGCCCACTGGCGCATTGGACAGTAAGACTTCCGTAGAAGTGATGCAGATATTGAAAGACCTGCACAAGACGGGAATGACCATCATCGTCGTAACCCACGAGAGCGGCGTTGCCAACCAGACGGACAAGATTATCCACATCAAGGACGGTATTATAGGCAGTATTGAAGAGAACCTGAGTCACGACGCTTCGCCATTCGGCAAAGACGGTTTCATGAAGTGACAATTTTCAATTATCAACTATCAATTATCAATTCAATATGATAGACCTTTGGCAAGAAATATACGGAACCATCAAGCGCAATAAACTGCGTACGTTCCTTACGGGCTTTGCCGTAGCATGGGGAATCTTCATGCTTATCGTACTGCTCGGCGCCGGGAACGGCCTCATACATGCCTTCGAACAGAACTCCTCGGAGCGTGCGCTGAACTCCATCCGCATCTTCCCGGGTTGGACTACCAAATCATACGACGGTCTGAAAGAAGGACGCCGCATCCAGTTGGATAACCGGGATATCAGCGACACAGAAAGTCACTTCACAGAGAACATTATCAGTGCCGGTGCCACCCTGCGGCAAAGCAACGTAACCGTCAGTTTCGGGCAAGAATACATCAATATCTCCCTGCAGGGAGTATATCCCAACTACACCGAAGTAGAGCCCGTGAGAAGTGCCGGCGGACGCTTCATCAACCACAACGACCTGAAAGACCGGCGTAAAGTCATTATCCTCCACAAGAAATCGGCGGAGGTCCTTTTTAACAAGACGCATACCGATCCTATCGGACAGTTTGTCAATGCCAACGGAGTGGCTTACCAGGTAGTAGGCCTCTACAATGACTTGGGAGACCGTGACCCCGGCGAGGCTTATATTCCTTTCTCTACCCTGCAGGTGATTTATAATAAGGGAGACAAGCTGAACAACATCATCTTTACCACCAAGAACCTGAACAGCATAGAGAGCAATGAAACTTTCGAGAAAGAGTATCGCAAAGCCATCGCCACCAACCACCGCTTCGACCCTACGGACGACAGTGCCATCTGGATATGGAACCGCTTTACCAACTACCTCCAAGCTCAGGGTGCAATGAATATGCTCCGCATTGCTATTTGGGTCATCGGTATCTTCACGCTGCTGAGCGGCATTGTAGGCGTATCGAACATCATGCTGATCACCGTAAAGGAGCGTACCCGCGAATTCGGCATCCGCAAAGCGCTGGGAGCCAAACCATTCTCCATACTCTGGCTGATTATCGTAGAAAGTGTCACCATCACCACCCTCTTCGGCTACATTGGGATGGTGGCCGGCATTGGAGTCACGGAATGGATGAACAGCGCCTTCGGCAGCCAGACGATGGATGCCGGCATGTTCCAGCAAACAGTCTTTTCCAATCCCACCGTGGACATCGGCATTGCCATCCAGGCTACGTTGACACTCATCATAGCAGGTACGCTGGCAGGCTTCTTCCCGGCAAGGAAAGCAGTAAGTATCAGTCCCATTGAAGCACTTAGAGCAGATTAAAGATTATGAGAATAGACATCGATACGTGCGAGGAAATCCTCATCACGATAACAAGAAACAAGACACGAAGCCTGCTGACGGCATTCGGTGTATTCTGGGGCATCTTCATGCTGGTGGCGCTCATCGGCGGCGGACAAGGCATGCAGGAAGCCATGCAGTCCCAGTTCGAAGGCTTTGCCACCAATTCCGGCTTCATCGCTGCGCAGAAGACCAGTGAAGCTTACAAAGGTTTCCGTAAGGGCCGCTGGTGGGATCTGGAAACAGAAGATGTAGAACGCATTCGCGGCATTGAAGGTATAGAAATCGCGACCCCGTCATTCGCCTTGTGGGGGCAGACAGCCGTCCATGGAGATAAAAAATACGACTGCAGCGTGAAGGGACTATACCCCGAATATGAAAAGGTAGAACACCAGGAAATGACCTATGGACGCTTCATCAACGACGTCGATATAGTAGAATCGCGTAAAGTATGCGTCATCGGCAAACGCGTTTATGAAAGTCTCTTTACCCCCGGTGAAGATCCGTGCGGAAGCTATATACGGGTAAATGGAATATATTACCAGGTCATCGGCATGTGTTCTTCCGAAGGCAACATCAATATACAAGGACAAGCATCAGAAGCTATCGTGCTGCCTTTCACCACTATGCAGCGGACTTACAATTTGGGAAAGAGAATAGACGTAGTCTGCTTCATCATGAAGCCGGGAGTAAAAGTAAAAGATGTGGAACCGGAAGTGAACCGTCTCGTTAAGGCAGCGCACTACATCTCGCCCGATGACAAACAAGCCATCATGCTACTAAACGCAGAAGCCATGTTCTCCATGGTAGACAATCTGATGACCGGTATACGCATCCTGATATGGATGGTAGGCCTGGGTACTTTATTTGCCGGAGCCATCGGCGTATCGAACATCATGATGGTGACTGTGAAAGAACGTACTACGGAGATTGGCATACGCCGTGCCATCGGTGCACGACCGAAAGATATCCTGCAACAAATCCTGTCCGAGAGTATGGTACTGACCACCATAGCCGGCATGGCAGGCATCTCCTTTGCCGTGATGGTGCTGCAAATACTGGAAACGGCAGCAAACGATCCGGGAGTTATCAAAACACACTACCAGGTGTCATTCGGACTGGCCATCGGTACTTGCATGTTGCTCATAGCATTAGGGGTACTTGCAGGGCTTGCACCGGCCTACCGCGCCATGGCCATCAAGCCGATTGAGGCGATAAGGGATGAGTAAGCACCTTACGCAGATAAGCACTAAATATCGAAAAGTAAAACAATAATATAAAGAATAGAAGATGAAAACAAAGAAGTATCTGAAAATCGCATTACTGGTAGTAGTAGCTGCCATATTTATCTGGACGTTTGTGTTCCTGTATCAGAAGTCCCAACCTAAAGTAACGGTATACGAAACAGTAACGCCGGAAGTGACAGACCTTGAGAAGACTACCGTAGCCACTGGTAAGGTAGAGCCGAGAGACGAAGTCCTCATCAAGCCGCAGATTTCCGGTATCATTTCCGAAGTGTACAAGGAAGCCGGACAAAGCGTACGACAAGGTGAAGTGCTTGCCAAAGTGAAGGTTATTCCTGAACTGGGACAGTTGAACTCCGCCGAAAGCCGCGTGCGACTGGCAGAAATCAATGCTGCACAAGGCGAAACGGACTTCGCCCGCATCGAAAAACTGTATAAAGACAAGCTGATCAGTGCCGAAGAGTACGAGAAAGGCGAAGTATCCATAAAGCAGGCCCGCGAAGAATTGCAGGCAGCCAAGGATAACCTGGAAATCATCAAAGAAGGTATCACCAAGAACAGCGCATCGTTCAGTAGCACGCTCATCCGCTCCACCATCGACGGACTGATTCTGGATGTACCTATCAAAGTGGGTAACTCGGTTATCATGAGTAATACGTTCAACGACGGAACTACCATTGCCACCGTGGCCAACATGAACGACTTAATCTTCCGCGGCAAAATAGACGAGACAGAAGTGGGACGCGTGCACGAAGGCATGCCTGTGAAGCTGACCATCGGTGCTTTGCAGAACCTCTCATTCGATGCCGTACTGGAATATATATCTCCGAAAGGTGTAGAAGAGAACGGTGCCAACCAGTTTGAAATAAAGGCTGCCGTCCAGGCACCGGACAGTGTACAAATCCGTTCGGGCTACTCTGCCAATGCAGAAATTGTATTGGATCGCGCCACGAAGACATTGGCTTTGCCCGAAAGCACCATCGAATTCAACGGTGACAGCACCTTCGTCTATGTAATGACAGACAGCGTACCGGTACAGAAATTCGAGCGCAAGCAAATCCAGGTAGGCATGAGCGACGGTATCAAGATTGCTATCAAGGGTGGTATCAATGCCGGCGACAAGATACGCAGCGTGGAGAAAAAGGATAAATAAGAGATAGTACAGATAAGAAATCAGCTAAATAGACAGACAGTATGAATAAAAAGATATTCTTATACCTCGCTATATTGGGGTGTGCCTCGGCGCAAGCCCAAGAGCGCTGGACGTTGCGCCAGTGTATAGACTACGCCATAGAGCACAACATCAGCATCCGCCAGACGGCCAACAATGCCGAGCAGAGCGCCGTAGACGTGAACACCGCCAAGTGGGCACGCCTGCCGAACCTGAACGGAAGCGCCAGTCAGAGCTGGAACTGGGGACGTACGCAGACCGCCATCAAGAATGAAGATACGGGCGACTACTCCACCGTGTACGTCAATACCAGCAGCCACGGCACCAATATGTCGCTCAACACCAGCATTCCGATATTTACCGGTCTGGAGATTCCCCATCAGTATGCACTTGCCAAGCTGAATCTGAAAGCCGCGATTGCCGATCTGGAGAAGGCCAAAGAAGATATTTCCATCAATATAGCCTCTGCTTACCTGCAAGTGCTGTTCAACGAAGAACTTTACGGCGTAGCGCTGGGACAGGTGGAATTGAGCAAAGAGCAGTATGCCCGCATCAGCCGCCTGGCGGAACTGGGCAAAGCTTCTCCGGCAGAACTGGCGGAAGCCAAAGCGCGCGTAGCACAAGACGAGATGAACGTGGTGCAGACCAACAACAACTACAAGTTGGCCTTGCTCGACCTCAGCCAACTCATCGAACTGGAAACGCCGGAAGGCTTCAATTTGGAATCCCCCGCCGTCAACCTGGATTTGATGCCCCTGACTCCGCCGGATGAGATTTTCCAGACAGCTATCGTAAGCAAGCCCGCCATCCAGGCAGCACAATTCCGTCTGGAAGGCAGCAACCACAACATCCGCATCGCCCAAAGCAATTTCTATCCGCAGTTGAGCCTGAACGGTAGCCTCGGTACGAACTACTACTCCACCATCAACCGCACTTTCAGTCAGCAGATGAGCGATAACTTCAGCAAATATGTAGGTTTCAATCTCAGTGTACCCATCTTCAACCGCCTGGCCACCCGCAACCGGGTGCGCACGGCACGCCTGCAACGCGAAAACTACGCACTGCAACTGGACAACACCAAGAAAACGCTCTACAAAGAGATTCAGCAGGCATGGTACAACGCCACCGCTGCCGAAAGCAAGTACACCAGCAGCCACACTGCCGCCATTGCCAGCGAAGAATCCTTCAGGCTGATGAGCGAGAAGTACGAAAACGGGAAAGCCAATGCGGTAGAGTATAATGAAGCGAAACAGAACCTGATGAAAGCACAGTCGGATGAACTGCAAGCCAAATACGATTATCTGTTCCGCACCAAGATATTGGACTTTTACAAAGGAGAACCCATCGAATAAAGCATAAATTAGTGTATAATTTTAGTTGTTGTGTTTGATTCCTCCCCTCTTCTCTGCCCAATCGCAGAAAGAGGGGAGTTTTGTTTGACAGTTTTCCGGCAACAGCCGAACAATCATTTGCTTTATTGCTTACCTTTGCAGCGCAAAAGCCTGAACCAACAAAACCCGGCCGTCAAGGAAGCGGTACATAAGAATGACAAAGCAAAAGATGAAAAAAGTTCTGGCAGGAGGCTGTTCCCTGCTGCTCCTCGTGCTGATAGTGCTATACATTTGCCGTGGAAGCGTGCTGCGCCATGCAGCAAATCAACGAATCACCCGTCTGGAACAGCGGTACAAACTAACCATTACTTACGACGACTTAACGATGCAAGGATTCAACACCGTCTCACTGCAAAACTTCACCGTTATCCCCCAAGACCGTGATACCCTCCTTGCCCTGCGCTCGCTTGATGTCCGCATCGGCCTGTGGCAATTGCTCCGTGGAAACATTGACGTAAAAAACGTCCGGCTGGATGGCCTTGTACTCGACTTCATCAAACGCGACTCGGTGGCAAACTACGATTTCCTCTTCCTGCCTCCACAGGACGCAACTCCCGAAGCAGGCACCAGTGCCCGAACAACACCCGCCGCCTCCGAAGAAGAAACACAGCCCGCCGACTACACCCTACGTACCAATACCGCACTAAACCTCCTCTTCGGCCTTCTGCCGGGTAATGGAGAACTGACCAACCTCTGCATCAGCGAGCGCAAAGACAGCAACTTCGTCACACTCCGCATCCCCAGGTTCCGCATCGACAAGCATCGTTTCCACTCCGAAATATCCATCACCGAAGACACGCTGGTACAGCAATGGAACACCGAAGGAGAAATCAACCCCGCAGCCCGTCGGTTCTACGCCACCATCCGCACTCCACGTTCCACTGTGCCCGACGCACCCTACATCACCATACCCTACATCCGCCGCCGCTTCGGTGCCGAAGTACATTTCGACAGCCTGACGTGCAGCCTCTCCCAAGAAAAAGCCGAAGGAAAACGTACGCGCCTCGTCGGGCAGTCCGAAGTAAGCGGACTGCGTGTATATCATCGTCGTCTGTCTCCCGAAGCCATCGACCTCGACCACGGCAAACTGGATTTCCATCTGAATATCACTCCCCAAGCAGTAGAATTGGACAGCACCAGCCTGATACGCTTCAACGCCCTCACCTTCCATCCTTATCTGAAAGCCGAACGGACATTGTCCGCTGACGGCATGCACCGGAAGCAATGGCATTTCACAGCCTCCATCCACAAACCCTGGTTCCCTGCCGAAGAACTGTTTGGCTCGCTGCCCAAGGGTCTGTTCAGCAACCTGGAGGGCATCAGCGCCTCCGGGCAACTGGCCTACCGTTTCTTGTTGGATATAGATTTCTCCCGTCTGGACAGTCTGAAACTGGAATCGGAACTGAAGGAAAAAGATTTCCGCATCCTCGGCTACGGAAAGACGGACTTGCGTAAGATGTCGGACGAATTTGAGTACACAGCCTACGAAAACGGCCAACCCATGCGCACCTTCCCCGTCGGCCCGTCCTGGGAGCACTTCACGCCGTTGGACAGCATTCCTGCGCTGCTGCAAATGTCCGTCATGCAAAGCGAAGACGGGGCATTCTTCTATCACCGCGGATTCCTGCCCGATGCCATGCGCGAAGCACTCATCTACGACCTGCAAGAGCACCGCTTTGCCCGCGGAGGAAGCACCATCTCCATGCAATTAGTAAAGAATGTATTTCTGAACCGCAACAAGAACATTGCCCGCAAACTGGAAGAAGCCCTCATCGTCTGGCTAATAGAGACGAAGCGCCTCACGCCCAAAACCAGAATGTACGAAGTTTATCTGAACATCGCCGAATGGGCTCCCCTGATTTACGGAATCCACGAAGCCGCCGCCTTCTATTTCGACAAGCGTCCGTCTCAACTGAGTCTGGAAGAGTGCATCTTCCTCGCCTCCATCGTCCCCAAACCCAAGCATTACATGAACTCATTCACCGAAGACGGCAGACTGAAAGAGAATCAGGAAGGTTACTTCAGGCTGATTGCCGAACGGCTGGCAAAGAAAGGAATCATCAGCGAAGAAGAGGCGGCGCAGGTGAATATCGGGAAGGTAGTATTGAAAGGGAATTTTACTCCAAATTCTCAATTCATTGAGAAATAATTCTCAATTCTCTGCAAATATATGATTTCTTGAGGATTAAGCCTTCTATTTTTCATGTACAAAGCTACGGCACTTAGCAATATATGCCGTAGTTTTGTACATGCACAAAAAGAGGAACAGGGCCGACAGTCTCTATCTTAGAAATAAAAACCTATGCGGAATGCATGATAATCGAACTTATAATCCATGCTGGCCGTATGCAAAGTTCCTGAATATTTGCCGCCACTGCCTTTCTTATAATAGGTATAATCATAACTTCCTTTCTGATGATTGAAAGCATAACCTACATAGATATGCTTAGTCACATTTATACCACCACCAATTTCAAAACAGAAAGCCCCCGCCTCTTTGTCAATCCAGTATCCATAACCGGCCCGTCCAATGAAATAGGCAGACATCCCGGCAAACTTGGGAGAAGTGAGATGCAAACCCGTCATCGCTTGTGGCATTATAGTTCCCCCAAAATCATCAGGAGCCACCAATGCTTTCAAAGTCACTACATCCCAAGCCACATTAGGATGGAAATTCATTTGCCAACGCACTCCAAGGTCAACTGTTGTTACCCCGGTACCACCTACACCGGCTTCTACAGCCCACTGATTCTTTTTCAAATCATCATCTTGCGCTTTCACCACCAGGCAACAAAGCAACAAGCTCAATAGCATAAATAACTTTCTCATAATCATAAATATATAAAGATTAAACAAATACTTTCTTCATACTGACATTAATTATATAATGGCTAATAAGCTCGTCGTAAGTTATATCCCTTACCTTGACAAGAAGGACAGACGCCATGTGTATGAGCTTCCCCATCTTTTTTACAGATTGGGCAATATCGATAAGTTTTAGCAGAAGGATCTGATGTATATTGAGGGCCATAATCACATCCTGGATTTTTACCAGTCCCGTGGCAAAGACCACAAGTTTCTTGCTTTAATCCACTTTTTGTAGAAGTTTTATCTATATTTTGAGGCGTATCTGGTATAGACACATCCATTTGACTCGTCCCTATAGCAAATCCCCCATTATTATCATAGCCAATCGCAACACCATTCTCAAAAACAGTATACATTTCTGTATACCCTGTTCCTTTACAGAAACGACAAACACCCGTTTCCATACAGCTATTACAAGGATACCACATATTTGTAAATACCCCTTTTGCACCAAAGCATACCTTACATTGTTTTGTTCCGTGACATATCACACATTTCCGCACAGTCTTCATTCTTCGCGAACCATCAGGATAATCTGTTATTTCACAATAACCACCACCTATCAATTCTTCCCTCCTTACTTTCTTCCCTGTTTGATTATCCGTATTTCTTTGTCTACTCCCCCGGACTCTTCGAGAAGCAGTTCTCACATTAGTTGTATTTATACTGCCTTCAGGAGTATCTAATGTCAAGGTATTCCTACCTTTTATAGTATTCATCAATGCAATATCTTCATTATCAGCTTTAGTTTGCTTCTCCAGTTTATCCAGCACATTTTGCGACCCTTGTATTACTATAGCCACATCTTCCGCTTTGTAATTTTGTATTTTTCCATCTAATTCGTTTAGAATTCTTTTGGCTTCTCTTACAATCTTACGTCTCTCTACCTCTGCATCATCAATTTCTTTCTGACGGTCATTGAATAATCTTTTCATATTCTTTCCCGCATCAGTACAACCATTTCGGATAGCTTTTTCGTACCAAAGCGCTGCCTGCGCAAAATTTCTCTTTACTCCCAACCCATATTCATAACATAGGGCTAAGTTATTCTGTGAAATGGCATGATTCTGTTTGGCCGCCTTTCTATAGCATAATACAGCTAATGAATAATCTTTCTCATTATATGCATTATTTCCCTGCTCGCACAGTGCATCCATTTCTGAGCTTTGTCCAAAAGCTGTACTTATGCCAAAGCTAAACATAATCAGAGCACAGATTATAATACTTTTCATCCTTATCTTCATTTCACAAGCCATATTATGCTACCAATATTTTTCGACAAAAATACAGCAAAGATGTAAAAGTAAGTGTAAAGTAGTGTTGCAGGAATGACACACTTCTATTGCAGATGCTGCGACTCATCCTTTTCCTTGATAAATTGAGACAAGTCAGCGAAGAAATCCCTACCTAAAAGTATGGAAATACGAGCAAGAAGATTGGTATCAATACTTTCTTTCTGAAACAAGCGGTAGACATTGGAACGGTCGCAAGACAATTTGCGGGCAAACCACGAGATGCTGCGCTCTTGCCGTTCCAGTTCCTCCTTTATCAGGATTCCGATAGGTTTCATAGTGAAGAAGAATGTGCCGTAGAAGCTCCCGAAATCCGGCGGTCAGTTTTCATATTAGTCAGGCATAAACGAGAAACGTGGGAGTTTGCGTCACGCTCATCCCACAAGTAGGCTTCTCGCATTGCCCGGAAAAAGGATAAGCAACGCAAACAGCCCACGCCTATATGATATCACCGGACATACCAAAATTGGCATGCCTATAACATACATATAAGGTGAACGTTTCGCTGCGTTTCTCCTTTTTCCATAAATTTTGCGAGAATTTACTTGTAGAAGAATACGTCCGAAAACGTCTTTCAAAATATGTCTGCCTCCCCTATGCCTTCATCAAGGCTACAAATGGGGAGACGCAGCAAAGATAATGTTTTTCTTGCAAAAACCTCTGTGCACAAGCATTATCTATAGATAAAAATCGGCCTTCACCTATAGCCCGTCATTCAGCAGAATACGTTTTTACACCCAGAACATTACTACCCAACGCCTGGATGTTCCTTGCTTAAGAGAAGAAGGGTAGTTTGATCACATGCACAAGATGGCATCTTATGCTGTTCAAGATGGCATCTTGAGCAACACAAGATGCCATCTTGTGCAGTAAAGGTCGTTGAGTTTCAGACGGAAGACAAGAATGTTTCAAATGAAAGGTAAGGAAGTACCAGATGAAGAACGCTATAGGGTGAAACGATGAAAGCGGGATTTTACCCCGCTTTCACCCGCTATCGCCCATCAGCAGGCAGTTACGGAAGACGATGAAGCAGTGAAGCGGCAATTTATCATCAATTTCTCCGACTCCTTTCGGAAGAACGTGTAGATGAATTATTACCGGAAGAGGTACGAGAACTCTTTTTCTCTTTGCTCTCCTTACTTGCCTTGCTACGGCTGGAACTCTTACTATTATTATCTTTAGTTTTTGTGTTCTCTTTCACGCTTTCGCGACGGGTGTTACTGTTGCTACTACGCCGAACGCTGCTATTGTTGCGATTTGTATCGGTAGCAGTATTCCGACGAACCTTAGTGTCCGTAGTACTGTGCCGAACATTACTACTGCTATTGCTACGAACACTGCTGCTATTGCTGTTACTGCGCACAGTGCTGTTACTATTGCTACGTACACTACTGCCGCTACTACTATTACTACGTCTTGTAGTATATACCTCATTCCTTTCTGCCGGACGCTTATTTGAATTCGGGCGGATATTTACCGAACCGAAATCGGAACGGCGGCTGGTGTGGTACGTTTTATTATCACGTATGCGATAGACACCGCTGTAATGAGGATGGTGGTAACGTCCTCGGTAATAGCTCACATTGTTATAGTGCGTACGATAATGCCCTCCGCTATAAGTGCGGTAGTGGTACGGACGCGGGAAATAGAAATGATTGTGATTGGTATAAGTAATGTAAACCCTGAAAGACCAGCGACCGCCACTGACATAAACCGGACGATAGAAGTAAGCTGCCTGCATGAAGCGCCCGTACTGCTGGCTGCTCAGTACCCAGCGAAGGTCGTCATTGCGTACATCCAGATAATCATAGTAACGGTTCAACGCCCACTCTTCACCACGAAGCACATCGTCCATCAGGTAGCGTATGCCGGCAATGAAGTCGTAGTTGATTTCATATACGTCATTGTACTGCTCGGTACTGAGCTTCAGTTCGTAAGCCATCTTGTCCGTGAGGAAAAGGGTTTCTTTACGTACTTTACTGTTACTCATCGCCGCACTGCAAACAGCAGTACTCATCATGGCGGCTATAAATATAAATAATATTCGTTTCATGGTAGCGTTTTTTATAAGTTCATACTCAATGTCTATTTTTCTATGAGACAAAAATAGGGGAATGATTTCCCCCATCTATTTATTTCTCTCTATTCTTGAAGAGGGAAAACCCTATTAATGTTAGGGGTTAGTGCCATAACTTATAACTCATACCCCATCCCTCATCACAATCCCCTCTTCCGTCAGCACCACCAGATGTTTCTTGTACAAGTCTCCCACTGCCTTCTTGAAGGTTTTCTTGCTGACGCCGAAAGTCTCATAGATTTCCTCCGCAGGACTCTTGTCGTTCAGCGACGTACGCCCTCCATTCTCACGGATGTACTCCAGCAGGGTATTCGAGAAATCTTCCACCTTGGCCAGGCCCGGCTTCTGAAGTATCAGATCTATCTTGCCGTCTTCACGAACTTGCTTTACGTAGGCTTTCAATGCCATCCCCGTGTGCAGGGGCTGGAATATCTCACTTTCGTACAGCAGACCGCTGTACTGATTCTCTATGATTGCCTTAAAGCCCAAATCGGTCTTTTGCCAGATAAGTATGTCCACCTCTTGTCCCGGCTCATAAGCAGCCTTTTCTTTGGAAAGATAGCGGTCTACCTTTGCCGAAGCAACAATCCGGTAACTCTCATCGTCCAGATGGGCATGGATGACGTACTTCTTCCCTACCTGCATCTTCATCTTCTGCTCGCGGAAAGGAACAAAAAGATCCTTCATCAGCCCCCAGTTCAGGAAAGCGCCGTATTGATTGACCCATGCCACTTCCAGGCAGGCAAACTGCCCTACTTGCACCAGCGGCGTCAGCGTGGTGGCTACCAGGCGTTCTTCATTATCCAGGTATATAAATACATTCAACTTGTCGCCCACCTTGCAGTCCTGAGGTACATAACGGGACGGGAGCAGGATTTCCCCCTCTTCCCCGCCATCCAGATACAAACCGAAATCCACCTCTTTCACCACTTCCAGCGTGTTGTATTTTCCTAACTCGATACTCATATAAACTTAGTTTTGTGACATTATGTGACAAAGATATAAGTAAAGAATAACTTTTCACTCTAAAAGATAACTTTTTTCTATGAACAACCCATCCCAAAAACGGTTATCTTTGTAGCGTAGTTACTAATCGGAAAGAAACTTATTCACCTTTAAATAATAAAAGATTATGGAATTTCTTACAAATGACAAATTGACCATCGTCGGCGCAGCCGGCATGATCGGCTCCAACATGGCACAAACCGCAATCATGATGAACCTCACTCCGAACATCTGTCTGTACGACCCTTATGCTCCCGGGCTGGAAGGCGTGGCAGAAGAACTGTTCCACTGCGGCTTTGAAGGTTTGAACCTTACGTTCACTTCCGACATCAAGGAAGCACTGACCGGTGCCAAATATGTAGTATCATCAGGTGGCGCCGCCCGCAAAGCCGGCATGACCCGCGAAGATCTGCTGAAAGGCAATGCTGCCATCGCCGAAGAGTTCGGCAAGAACGTGAAGGCTTACTGCCCGGACGTGAAGCACGTCGTTGTCATCTTCAACCCTGCCGACATCACCGGCTTGATCACTTTGTTGTATTCCGGCTTGAAACCTTCTCAGGTAACTACGCTGGCTGCCCTCGACAGCACCCGTCTGCGCAGCGAGCTTTCCAAGCATTTCGGCATCGCTCCCGATAAGATAGAAAACTGCCGTACGTATGGCGGTCACGGCGAACAGATGGCCGTATACGCCTCTACTGCCAAAGTAGATGGCAAACCGTTGCTCGACATCATCGGCACTCCTGCCCTGACCAAAGAACAATGGGCCGAAATCCAGACTAAGGTAACCAAAGGCGGTGCCAACATCATCGCCCTGCGCGGCCGTTCTTCCTTCCAAAGCCCTGCCTACGTCTCCATCGAAATGATAGCTGCCGCCATGGGTGGCAAACCGTTCCGCTGGCCTGCCGGTACGTATGTACACAGCCACGGCTTCGACCACATCATGATGGCCATGGAAACCGAAATCAACAAAGACGGTGTACATTACAAAGAACTGAACGGTACTCCGGAAGAGGAAGCCAAACTGAAAGAAAGCTATGCTCACCTCTGCAAACTGCGCGACGAAGTCATTGAAATGGGCGTACTGCCTGCTATCAAAGACTGGCACAGCATCAACCCGAATATCGACTGATTTTTTTGATATTAAGTGATTCTTAAAAGTAAGGTACTTCTTTCCTCCGCGAAAGAGGTACCTTTTTTAGATATTTTTCCTCAAAAAGCCTTGTGTTATAAAAAAATCTCTTTATCTTTGCACCCGCAAACGAAAAAGGTGTCATAGCTCAGTTGGTAGAGCAAAGGACTGAAAATCCTTGTGTCCCCGGTTCGATTCCTGGTGACACCACTTCCGAGAGATCGGAATGTAGCGCAGTTGGTAGCGCACTACGTTCGGGACGTAGGGGTCGGGCGTTCGAGTCGCCTCATTCCGACATTGTAAGAAAAAGCTGTTGTATTACAACAGCTTTTTTCTTTTTCAGGCAAATGCACGATAAAGTGCGATCCATCATTCATTCACCCTCAAAAAGAAACGCGTTCAACGCATTATCGAGCAAAAAGACGCACTTTCCACACTCATTATCCCAATTTGTTTTATATCTTTGCACCTGATTTTACAAATAGATATTAAACAAAGCTATAGCGTAGCTTTTTGAAACCACAACTAATATAAGATCAACTACAAAGAAACAGTATGAAGAAAAGATGGATTATTATGATGTCCTTGATGGTCATCATCAGTTTGATTGGAGTATTTATGCCGGAGACGGCAGATATTTGGGAACCGGATGAAAAGATGAACACAGCAAATGTAGCATGGATGATTACTGCTACTATTTTCGTGCTGATGATGACGCCGGGACTCTCTTTCTTTTATGGGGGAATGGTAGGGAAAAAGAATGTAATATCCACTATTCTGCAAAGCTTCATTGCGATGGGAATTATCAGCGTCATTTGGGTAGTGTTTGGATTCAGCCTCGCATTTGGCGATGATATAGGCAGCTTTATAGGCAATCCGGCAACCTTCTTCATGTTCAATAATGTAGGGGCCAAAGTGAACGATTTCCTGGCACCTACCATTCCTTTGGCACTCTATGCCTTGTTTCAGATGAAATTTGCCATTATCACTCCGTCATTGATTACGGGGTCGTTTGCCGAGCGTGTACGTTTCTCGGGATATATGGTATTCATGATTCTGTTCTGCATCTTCGTTTATTGCCCGCTGGCACACTGGACGTGGCATCCCGACGGGTTCTTACGCCAACTGGGAGTCATCGACTTTGCAGGAGGTATCGTGGTGCATGCCTCATCGGGCGTGGCAGCCCTTGCAGGAGCACTCTTCCTGGGTAGAAGAAACGGAAAGGTACAGGCACCGGCCAATATACCGTTCGTCATTCTGGGAGCGGCGATGTTATGGCTGGGATGGTTCGGGTTCAATGCCGGTTCTTCACTGGCGGCGGACGGTGTTGCCATAAAGGCGTTTCTGAATACGAATACGGCATCGGCCACTGCTATGCTGGTGTGGATATTCTTCGATTGTCTGCGCGGACGCAAACCGTCGGCCATGGGGGCAGCTATCGGGGCAGTGGTAGGATTGGTGGCCATTACGCCATCGGCAGGCTACGTTACGGTGGGCGAGAGTATCTTTATTGCACTTCTCACAACGATGGTCTGCAACATTGCCGTGCACTGGAAAAACCATACTGCCGTGGACGATGCACTCGACGTATTCCCCACACACGGTGTAGGAGGTATCTTCGGTACAATCATGACGGGAGTGTTTGTAAACGGGCTGATAGCGGGAGATGTCAAGGTTTTCCTGATTCATATATTGGCCGTAGTCATAGTGTGCGCATATACCTTTATCGTGAGTTATGCACTTTATTGGCTGACCAATAAGATGATTCCGATGCGCGTTTCGGCCAAGAGCGAAGAAATCGGATTAGACCTCAGCCAACATGATGAACAATATGGCTTTGCCGATACGGGCGACCGGGAGTTAGCGGAATATCATGGAAAATAAGGGCATGTACAATTTACAATGTACAATTTAGCCGTGCGGCATGATAGCGCAGCCAAATTGTACATTGTAAATCCCATTACTGTTGCAACGTAATCCCCATCAGCCCTATCACCACCTCATTAGAAAGCGTTTCGAGGACAAGATGAGAGAGAGACTTCTTGTTGTCCAAGGGCATTTCCAGCAAAACGGCTGCTCCGCCGTCCACTTCACGGGAAACGCCGGGGAAGCCGAGTTCTTCACCGAAGTTATTGCTCACCTCCCCGGTCTTCAGGCGCAGACGGTAGAGGGAAGGGGCATGACGGTTGAAAGCCTTGCCGTCTTCAAAGAAGATTTGCTCGATAGGCGGCCAGTTATCAGGATTGACCAAAGGTAATGCATCGCAAGAACCATCGGTATAATAAACGCGGATGATGCCGTTATCGATATGGCATTGCATGTGGTTGGTGCTGCCTGCCATAAGCAGATAGGCACGGGAGGCTTTTCCTTTCAATGGGACTTTCAAGCTATCGGGGTAGTTGTCCCAAAGGGAGGTGAAGGCGATGTTACGTCCCTCGGCCGGGGTACGGAATGGGATGCCTAATTTCGTTTTGAGCACGCCGTTGCGGACGGATGAACGAAGACCTGAGTCGTCGATATCGGCTGTTTTAAGGGGATGACACCACTCGCCGATTCCTTGTACGGGTATTTGCAAGGTGGTATAAGGAGAACGGGGGGACAGGTATTCGTTACGGAAGATATCGGTGACATTGGCATTGAAAGCATCGTCCATGGCGATGGGGAGGCATTGATCTGTTACCACATGCTCAAAAGAAGCAGAAGGCTGCTTTGAAGCAGTTTCCGTTTGCGGCTGTTCCAACGGTGCCCACCACCTCATCTGCCCTTGCTCCATGGCTACGAACTTCACCAGGCCTTCTTGCCGGATGCGGGAAGCCGGGAAAGAATCTTCTGCCGAAGGAACAGCGAGCAACTCGCCCTCCCACTCTACACAGACGTTCTGCTCTTCGCCGGGGGAAGCGGGAATGGAGATGGAAAGTACCGGATGCCCGATTGACTGTTCTACCAGCGTCCAGGGAACGGGGTGTCCGTTCACCGTCAGGCGGGCTACTTGCGAACGATGGGCAGGGAACTGCAATTCCAGCGTGTGCACGGCAGGCAGACGATGGGTAAATGTATAAAGCGAACGATCGCGGGAAGAGAGACGTCGCGCAGCGGCGGTGCTTGCAGAAGAAGAAGCACCAACAGAAGAAGCACCGGCAAAAGTAGCATCAGTAGCAGAAGCACCCGAGACAGCAGCACCAGCCTTGAAATCAAAGTCGATATCCGGCGTATGCAGCGAAGCATATTTCCAATCCTCCGGGAAGCCGGGGCGAAGCAGCAGACGACCGTTCAGAGCATCGGGCAGGATGCCGTAGAGACCTTGGATGAGAACGCGGGAAGCTACTCCGATGGGATCGCCGAAGTCGCGGTAACACTCTCCGCGGGCGGCATCGTAGAAGCTGATTTGTCCGAAGTTACCGGGGCTTTCGCCCAAATACATACCATCGAGGATGGAGCTTTTCAGCAGTTTGAAGCCGGCATCGGGACGACCTGCCTGGAAATAGGCAAGGGCGGTGTGCATCACTTCGGCAAAAGCGACGTTGTTGATGCTCCAGGAATAGGGCAACCAGTTGGTGGTAGACACGGTGGCGTAGCCGCCGGCATTGATGGCGGCAGCGGCTTCGGAAGAAGAAGTTCCGACAGAAGCAGAAACATCTTCGGCAGCAGGAGCAGCGGCTTCGGAAGTAGTATCAGCAGAAACCACCACCGGAATATGCGGTATCTCTCTATCCACATAGCGCGTGGCAAGATATGCCTGGAAAGGATCGGCCACATCGCTGTCCAGTGCATGATAAATAGTCCATACGGCAGCGGATTCATGCAACCGCTTATGTCCCATGAAGTCCTGAAACTCCGCCCAATGCCCCTTTTCGGGCAACCAAAGACGGCTGTTGAGTGCCTGCAATATCCGGTCGGCTTCCGCCCGGTAAGGCGCAGGATCTTCGCCAATCTTCTCGGCAATCAGCGCAGCCAGACGGTTGGCACGATAGTTATAGGCGGAGCTGTGAGTGACGGCACCGCTGTTATAATACAGCGCATCGCTCGCCCAGATGCAGGCGTATGCATCGTATAGTCCGTCATTATCGGGATCGAAGTTGCGCTTCTCCCAAGCAAGGTGCAGGGTGAGCAAAGGCCAGAGGCGGCGGGCATAGTCGAGGTCGCCCGTCCAGTTGAAGTGCCAGAGGAGCTCGTCGATGTAGCAGAGGTTCATGTCATAATGATGCATCTGGTCGTTGCGACGGGGATTGCGGCAGATGTAACCGTTGCTGTACTGCGGCGTGCCCCACTCCTTGACGGAACGCGCAAGGGCAAGTGCAGAGTCCTGAGCCGGATGCGGACGGGTACAAGGAACATCGGTCACCTGACTGGCTGCATAGTTATCGAAATGCATACGTGCGCGGTCGTGCCAGCCCAGGGCATCGCCTGTATAGGCGGCACGCCAACCGCTAAGCGGCATGCGCCATCCCACTGCGCCGTGCAGCCACACGCCTTCCGTCCCCCAAATGCCGTCGGCAGCTACGGCAAGCGCACCACCCAGGGTATTGAAATAAGGATCGGGAGTCGTGATGCGGATGCGACCAGCAAGGGCACGGCGAGCGTCTTCATATTCGGCGAACAAGGCCGGGGAATCGACCTGCTTCAACACGTTATTCTTTATACCTATATATATAGATGTACCGGAAGGCAGCCCGCACTCCAACGTCTGCAACACCGTGCCGTCTTCCGCGGGGTCGAAGCAACCGGGAGGGTCGGCCCCCATATCACCGCTGCGCGAAAGCTTCTTCAGGCGGATGGGCGAGTTCACAGCTTCGAGCACACAGCCCGGCGGAAGCCCCTCGGCGGAGAACTGCCAAACGGCCGCTTCTTCCGTGGGACTGGCAAGGACGGAAATCTTCAAGAGTACCTCCGTTCCCCAGGCTGCATCTCGCAACAAGTAGCTGCGCCGTCCGGGTGTATAGCGTGCCTCGCACCAGGTGGTGGCTTCGAGCGGCGTGACTGTACCGTCGGGCCGGCGAAGGCGGAAACGGATGTTCCGGCTGTCGTTCTTCACATAAGTGGCAAAGATGGGTCGGTCGCTGGTTTCGAGCCTCCATGCCGTGGGACTGCCGTAGAGGGCACGGGTGTATCGGTTCTGGCCGTTGATGCAGACGAAATCCTCGCCGTCGGGCAGATATTGCAACCTGCGCGGGGCACCACGTTTATGGTCGTTATAGGAAGTAGATTCAATCAAATCGCCCGCCTTCTTCTGTGTTTTCGAGGAAGTGGCGTATTGTGCCCAAGTCGCCGCAGGGCAGCAGAGCAAGGAGAGCAGCAGCAGAAAGGTCAGTCTTGACATAAGGTCGAAGTATAAGATACAATAATAGTTTACAAACACGGATGCAGAGCATCCGCCCCAACAACACGCAGAGCATCCGCCTATGGCATCGGCTTCAGCCCCTCCCAACGTACATCCCAAGTGCCGTCCTTCGGGAAACCAGGATTCACAGCATCGCAACCGTCCCAACCGGCACACATCATGGCAATGGCCGTCAGCAATCCGCCGTTGCCGGGCAGGTAGATGCGGAGGCGTCCGTCCTGGTAGTTGTGGCCGTTCAGCAGATAGGTGTTGGTACGCTTATCCATCAGCAGGGCGCCTACGGCCTTCTCCGGTTCTCCCAGGCGAGCGGCGTTCATGGCGGTCATGGGGTAATCCCAGCCCCAGGTCTTGCCCCAGTTCCAGTTGTCCCAAATCCAGTGCAGGGTATTCTTCATATAGTCGGCACGGATGAGCTTATTCATCGGCAAGATGCCCACGGAACCAAGCACGGCCATGTGGTCGCTGGTGAAACGGATGTCCCGGTAAGTATCTACGGCATCTTCCGAAGCCAGATAAAGGCTGTCTTCGTTGTAGGCCAGCGGAGAGAGTTTGTCTATCATTTCGTCCCATTCCAGGTTGCGCTTCTCGCCGGCACGCTCGCGCCACTTCTGGGCGGTCTGCATGGCAAAGTGCCAGTAAGAGAGTTCGAAGGGCGGGTTGATGGTGGTGGCAGCACGCAGCGTTTCTTGTGCGGGGATGGCGCCTTTCAGGATGAAGCGGCCGTGCAGCTCGTCGTAAGTGGCAAAGGAGTACATAAACTTGGCCGTCTCCTGCACCAGGTGGTTGTATTTCCGGATGACTTCATCCGACGGATTGGCACGGTAAACGAGTTCTGCCAGATAGATGAAGTGCGGTTGCTGCCAGATGAGGAAACTGCCTACGTTGGAAGGTGCTTCCACACCGCTAGGATCGGTCATCTTCATCCAGCGTACACCGTCGAAGCCTTGGCGGCGGGCTATTTCGCGGGCCGTGGGTTCCACGGTTTCGTACCAGCCCAGCGTGCGGTCCAGCAGATTTTCGTGTCCCCAAAGAGCTTGCCAGGACTGATGCCACCAGATCATTTCGAGGTGGAACTTGCCGAACCAGGAGTTATACGTCAGCCCCGTTTCCTGCGGAGGCGTGCTGCCGGCGGACTGGATGGCAAGGAGGTATTGGCTCAGTACGACGCGACGTTCCAACTCCGGGGCACGCGGGTCGGTGCAATGAGAGAAGTCGACGGCGGCACCGTTCTTCCAGAAGTCGGTCCAGTAAGCAGCACTGGCGTCGGCGGTCTCGGCATACAAAGGCAACGGTTTGTCACCGGTATAAATAGCCGGTTTACTCTCGGCCACACTTCCCTCGAAGTCCGGGGTGAAGCGGCAAGACAGAGTCAGCACATCCTCCTCGGGAGTCAGCACGAGGTAGTTCTTCGACTTCTCCGCCAGGGCGGCTTTACCTTCCCAACGAAGCGTAACGTAGTAGACGGTTTCGTCCAGCGTGCGCTTCAGCAGAGCACTTTGGGCATCCTGGCGGACGATCTCTGTAGTGTGCCGGTCGTTGGCATCCCAGTTGCAGGCATCATCGGCATGCGCACCTGTAGGATAAGGGAAGCGAAGATTTATGCCTGCATGTGCGGGGCTGGTGACGCTGGTGGAAATCATATCGAGCGACGGATGACAGACGGTCTGCACATCAAACGCCTGTCCATTCAGGCTGAAGTGACTGGTGATTTGTCCTTTCATCAAGTCGAGGGTCTGACGGATGTCGGTGATATCGGCAGCTTTCACGCCTTCGCCCAGTTCCAGTCCGATGATGCCCAGGTGCAGGCGGTGCGGGTTCGTGCGGAACCAGTTGGCAGCCTCTTTCTGGCGGCCGTCTTCCTTGAACTGGCAGGCATAGAGTTCCTTGTGTCCGCGTCCGAAGTCGTACTCTTTCAGATATTCTTCGGGTTTATAATGGTTGGGGTTGCCGAAGCTATGCCATCCCCACTGGCTCTGCGTGCCCAGGGGCACACCTTTGGAATACATTTCGGGAAAGGTCTGAAGGCCGGTAGCATCTACCGTAAAGGCAAACTCGCCATTGCCCACGGAGAGGGATGCCAGCGAATCGAAGGCGGAGACTTGGGGATTGTTGCGTGTCAACAGCGCCTCGCGGTCTATCGTCGGGGCTTGTTTCTCCGAACCACAAGCCGCCAAAGCGACGGCAAGCAAAGAATAAAACAGTTTGTTCATGGTATCTATAATATATTTGATTAAGATTCATCGTTGTGTTCGGGCACAAAGATAGCGTTTCGTTGCAAACCGCAGTCTGTTTGGTTTGGCGGAAATGATAAGAGAAATGATAATTTAGGGGCGTGTGATAACAAGTGTATCTCAAACTCCTCCGCCTGAAAGGGGAGGTGCCCGCTTGCGGGCGGAGGGGTCTTACATAAATAGAAAGTAACTGTGTGCAAGTCCCATCGGATGTAAAACCCCTCCGCCCTACGGGCACCTCCCCTTTCAGGCGGAGGAATTTAAGATACGCTGGTAAATTTCCATTTAACGAACTAAACTATTCAGATAGATCTCAATATTAGTATACCTTTTATCCAAAGTATAGGCACTTGCATCCCCGCCATCCAGCGGATTCAGTCCGTGACGGCGTTCCCATGCATCGGGCATGCCATCGCCATCACTATCCTTGGGAGCCTTCTTTGCTTTCAAAACAGGCCATCCGCCTACATCTTCCTGTGAATTGATGATACCGTTCTTTCCGGAAGTGCCTATCCCCTTCTTCACTTGGCGCAATACTTCGCGGTCGTAAGCATCTGGCGAGAAGCTGCAACCTACAGACTTCAACACCCGCCGATAGGCTACTTCAGGCGTGTCTTCCGCAATCGGTTCGTAAGGAAACGGAGCATCTACCAGGCAGGAGGTACATGCCTCGCCCGGCGTAGGCACAGCCTCGGGAGAAATGCCGGAATCGGCACCGGCACTCTTCCTGCCGGGCACATAGCACTTGCCGGCACAGTCTTTCACAGCGTTGCGGTTATCGCGCGTCACGGCATCATCGCCTTCCATCATATTGCCCGCCACATAATAGCGTCCCGTGCCATCCTCCGCCACATCGAGCAGGCGGTGATGCTCGGAGGCAGGACCGGGCTTATAATAATTGTTCACCATATTGATCTCACCGTGATGCCCGCCGCCGTAAGCCGTCTTGAAGCCCCAGTTGTAGACTACATTGTTACGGTAGTCCACCCACTTCGTTCCATCCACGGACGAGAAACGAGGGTTGCGGCTGGCATGATTCGCCAGCAGGTTGTGATGGAACGTCGCCTTATACCCGCCCCAAATGCCGCCGAAGCCGTGGCTGCCTTTGGTATGTACGGAGGTATTCAGGCTATGGGCAACCAGGCACCACTGCACGGTCAGATTTTCCGTCTTGTAGATAGAGAGGCACTCGTCGATACTCCAACTGACGGAAAGGTGGTCGAGGATGACATTCTTCTGACCGTAGCGTCCGCCGCCCAGTCCGTCGCTGTCCAGGTGATGACGGTCGCCCACCCGCACACGCAGGTAGCGGACGATGACATTGCTGGCATTCACCACCAGCGGATAATCCTTCAGGCAGATGCCGTCGCCCGGAGCCGACTGCCCGGCAATGGTGATGCTGTCGTTGTTGATGCGAAGCGGGGATTTCAGTTCGATAGTCCCGTCTACGGCAAAGACTACGATGCGGGGGCCAGTTTGCTCCACGGCATTGCGAAAGCTGCCTTCGCCGCTATCGTTCAGGTTGGTGACGGTCAGTACGCGCCCGCCGCGTCCACCGGTTGTATACTTGCCATATCCCTCGGCACCGGGAAAGGCGATTTGTTGCGCTTGCGTGTAAGTAGCCGCTAAGAGCAAGCAGGCGGCAAAAAAGAAGTTCTTCATAATGTATTAATGTATAAGTAATGCGAATCAGCAGTTAAATGATAATTTAGCGGCGTGTGATAACAAGTGTATCTCAAACTCCTCCGCCTG